>OBXA01001962.1_pt1 | contig 10774 bp, 9 predicted proteins | sample 1538121 | NCBI WGS metagenome assembly OBXA01 (sample SAMEA2580133, study PRJEB22360) | human gut metagenome | biome: human gut; feature: human-associated habitat; material: faeces | place: Denmark | collected 2008/2010 | reverse complement strand
TCCTGAAATTGCCGAACTTGAAAATGACGCAGGTCTTGGTAACGGCGGTTTGGGACGTCTTGCAGCTTGCTTTATCGACTCACTTACAACATTGGATTTGCCTGCATACGGTTGTACAATCCGTTACGAATACGGCTTATTCAGACAAAAGATTGTTGACGGTTATCAGACAGAACTTCCTGATTCATGGCTTGATAACGGTAATGCGTGGGAAATCGCAAGACCTGAAGAAACTGTTGAAGTTAAATTTGGCGGTGAAGTTTATACTGATTGGGTAGACGGTAAATTTACTTGCCGTTACAACAACTCACATACAATTTTGGCTATGCCTTATGATGTACCTCTTTGCGGTTATGATTCAAAAATTGTAAATAAATTAAGATTGTGGAGTTCAAAATCTCCTGACCATATGAATATGCAGGAATTTAACAGTGGTAACTATGTTCGTGCCGTTGAAGAAAAGGAACTTGCAGAAGTTATTTCAAAGGTACTTTATCCGGAAGATAATCATACAGAGGGTAAGGAACTTAGATTAAAGCAACAATATTTCCTTGTTTCTGCAACATTGCAGTGGATTTTGAAAGAATTTGAAAACAGAAACGGTCAAGATTGGTCAAAATTGCCTGATAAGGTCGTTATTCATATCAATGATACACACCCTACAATGGCTATTCCTGAAATGATGCGTTTGCTGATGGACGAAAAAGGTCTTGGTTGGGATGAGGCATGGGACATCGTAACTCATGTATTCGCATACACAAACCATACAGTAATGAGCGAGGCTCTTGAAAAATGGCCGCTTGATATGTTCAGAAAGATTCTTCCGCGTGTATATATGATCGTTGAAGAAATGAACAGACGTCTTATGATCAGACTTAACGAAGTTTATCCTAACGATTCGGCTAAGCATAAGTATATGGCAATTATTTCTGATAATCAGATATTTATGGCTAATATGTGTCTTGCAAGCTGTTTCGCAGTAAACGGTGTTTCAAAGTTGCATACAGATATTCTAAAGCAGGATATTTTTGCTGATTACTATAATATGAATAACGACCACTTCTATGCAATCACAAACGGTATTACATTCAGAAGATGGATTGCTAACTGTAACCCGGAACTTACTGAGCTTATTTCTTCAAAGATAGGTAAGAATTGGATCAAGGACGCTTCAGAACTTTCAAAGCTAAAGAAATACGCTAAAGACCCTGCATTCAAGAAGCAATTTGCTGAAATTAAGCGTAATAACAAGGTTAGACTTGCACAATATATTAAGGAACACAACGATATAGTTGTAAATCCTGATTCTATCTTTGACGTACAGTGTAAGAGATTGCACGAATATAAGCGTCAGATGATGAACGTACTTCACATTCTTGCAGAATACAACAGAATTATTGAAGATAACGTATATGCTGAAAATTACTATCCAAAGACATATATATTCGGTGCAAAGGCTGCTCCTGGTTATAAAAGAGCAAAGCTTATCATCAAGCTTATTAACTCAGTCGGAGATATGATTAACAACGATCCGAGAGTTAAGGATAAGATTAAAGTTGTATTCCTTGAAAATTACAGCGTATCAATCGCTGAAAAACTTATCATTGCGGCTGATATTTCAGAACAAATTTCAACAGCGGGTAAGGAAGCTTCGGGTACAGGTAATATGAAGTTTATGCTTAACGGTGCGCTTACAATCGGTACACTTGACGGTGCAAACGTTGAAATGCTTGAACAGGTCGGTGAAGACAATATATATATCTTCGGTCTAAAGGCTGACGAAGTTGCCGCAAGAGGTAAGTATGCGGGAACTGATGAAGTTAAGAACATTTACTCATCAAACGCAAGCCTAAGACATGCACTTGAACAGCTTGTTGACGGTTCAATCGTTCCGGGCAGCAACCAAATGTTCAGAGATTTGTATCAAACATTGTTGTTCGGTGACTACGGATTCCCTGACACATATATGGTAATCAGAGATTTTGAAGAATATATGAAGACTCAAGAAAAGATGTCTGCTGATTATCAAGACAGAGATAAGTGGATTGAAAAGGCAATCTTGAATACTGCAAGTGCAGGATTCTTCTCAAGTGACAGAACTATTGAAGATTACAATAAGAACATTTGGCACTTGACACCAATTAAATAATAAAAATAAAGAAGTGACTTAGGTCACTTCTTTTACGATAAAGGGGTAAATATGGATATAGAGCATAATTCCAGAGAAAAATTTTATAGATTTCCTTTTGGAGCGGTGACTTGCGGCGGTGAAGTCAGATTGCGTTTGGCTGTGTCAGGCGCGGGTATTCCGTCGGCGGTTCGTCTTGTCTATATGGAGGATGGCAAGGGCGAAGTCCGAAAGGATATGCCGTATATTTTTGATGTCGGTGACCACTGCATATATTCGGTGAACGTGAAAATGCCTGAAAAAGCAGGACTTGTTTGGTATTATTTTGAACTTGAAACCGAAAGAGGTATGGTTTATTACGGCAACAATTCAAAACAACTCGGCGGAATTGGTGAAATGTGTTTCAATTCACCGAGTAATTCATATCAGATAACTGTTTATAACGAAGATTACAAAACTCCGGATTGGTTTAAAACCGGTATTGCGTATCAAATTTTTGTAGACAGATTTTGCAACGGCAACGAAAACGGAGAATTTTTAGGAAATCGTACAGATATAATAAAGCGTAATTGGGGCGAACAACCGTTTTATAAAGCCGAACAATTTGGCGGTGAGTATAAAGCAAATGACTTTTTCGGCGGTAATTTGAAAGGTGTAATTAAAAAATTGCCGTATTTAAAAGATTTGGGAATATCGGTAATTTACTTAAATCCGATATTCAAAGCATACTCAAACCATAAATACGATACGGGCGATTATGAAACAATCGATCCGATGTTTGGTGACGAGGAAACATTTAAAGAGCTTTGTTCAAAAGCAAAAGAAATGGGAATACGCATAATTCTTGACGGTGTATTTAACCATACGGGAAGTAACAGCCGTTATTTTAATAAATACGGCGAATACGACAGCATTGGTGCTTATCAGTCGAAAGAATCACCGTATTACACTTGGTTTAGATTTATGGATTGGCCTGATGTGTATGAATCATGGTGGGGAATGACGACACTTCCGCAGATTGAAGAACACAGTGAAGAATGTCGTAAGTATTTGCTTTCGGACAAAGATGCAATCGTTAAAAGATGGATAAAGAACGGTGCATCCGGTTGGCGACTTGATGTTGTCGATGAATTACCGGGATTTTTCGTTAAAGAACTTAGAGAAAACGTAAAGAAAGCCGATAAAGATGCAGTTATTATAGGTGAAGTTTGGGAAGACGCGTCAAATAAGTCCGCTTACGGTGAAAGACGTGAATATTTCTTGGGTAAGGAGCTTGACTCCGTTATGAATTACCCAATGCGCAGAGCGTTGATTGACGCGGTAAGCGGAAGAATTGACGTTGAAGAATTTGACGCACGTCTTATGAGCATTAAAGAAAATTACCCTGCACCTGCTTATTATTCGCTTTTGAATATAATAACAAGTCATGATGTCGAAAGAATAATGACCCGTATGGGTGATGCACCGTCAAGACACGAAATATCAAAAGATTTTCAGGCAAGCTTTAAACTTGACGGCTATGCACTTGAACTTGCCAAGGAAAAAGCAACTTTAGTAGTCGGACTGCAGATGATGCTTCCTGGTGTGCCTTGTATATATTACGGTGACGAAATCGGTATGCAGGGATATGGCGATCCGTTCTGCCGTCAGACATATCCATGGGATAATGTTGACGAAGTTGACAAGGACGGAAGAATCAGACAACGCTATAAGAATATGATTAAATTGAGAAACAGTTCAAAGGCATTCTCAATCGGCGATTTTGAATGTGTTCATAAAGTCGGACACGTGTACGGTTTTGTACGTTGTTATCATGATGAAAAATATCTTATTGTTGCCAATCTGGGTACAAGAGAAGAAAGAGCACGTGTAGATGTTGCGAGATACGGTATGAGAAAACTAAAATGTCAAACGAGTGACGATAACAGCTTGCTTGAATCGTCTGACGGTATTCATTTTATTGATATACCGAGATTATGGATAAAGGTTTACAAGGTGGAAAAATAATGCAAGGTAAATTTTCGGATTATTTGCTTGTTTCGGATATGGACGCAACGTTGCTTGATGACAATCACACCATATCTGAAGAAAACAGACAAGCGATAGATTATTTCATAAAAAACGGCGGACGGTTTACTGTCGCAACGGGAAGAATGGTTGAGGCAGTTCGTGCATATATGCCGAATTTGCACATAAATGCACCGGCGGTATTACATAACGGTGCGAAGATATATGACTATGAAAAAGATTGTGCGGTATTTGAACGATTTATTGAGGAAAACAGAAAACAGGCAATAAAGCGTGTATATGATGATTTTCCGCAAATAGGTTTGGAAGTGTACAGTGATGAAATTGTGTACGTTTACAGAGAATGTGAGGAAACAAAGCGATTTTTGACACGCAGCTATGAGGTTGTTTATAGTTTACCCGATGAAATTTGGCAAAGACCTTGGATAAAGGTGCTTTTGATTGGTGAAAGAGAATTGCTTGACAAGTACGAGCCGATATACAGAACCGAATATGATAACGGCTATGCGGTCAGAAGCGGTGACAAGTATCTTGACGTTGTTGCGAACGGAGTTTCAAAGGGTAAGGGAATGCTTGATATGGCGAAAAAAATCGGTATTGAGCAGAACAAAATTATAGCTGTCGGTGACAATATGAATGATATTTCAATGTTGGAAGTAGCGGGAATTTCGTATGCAGTTGAGAACGCAGAAGAAAGCGTGAAAAAAATTGCGGACAATTTAGCACCGTCTAACAACGGCGGTGCTATCGCATATATCATAAACAGACTTGAAAAAATTGTAAAAACACAGAATTAAGGCTTGAAATATCGGCAGTTTTATGTTAACATAACTCTATAAAAAGTATTTAAGGAGGTATTTATGTTTAACATATCACTGTTGCTTTCGGCGGCTGTTATTATAATTTGCGTACTTGCAAATAAGTTATCAAACAAAATCGGAATGCCTGTACTTATTGCGTTTATTGCACTTGGTATGGTGTTCGGTTCGGACGGAATACTTAAAATTCCTTTTGAAAATTATAGCTTTGCAGAACAGATTTGTTCTGTTGCGCTTGTATTTATTATGTTTTACGGAGGTTTCGGCACTAAATTAAGCGAGGCTAAACCTGTGGCAGTAAAGGCACTGTTGTTGTCGAGCGTGGGAGTTATTTTCACGGCGGGTCTTTCAAACGGGTTTTTTTGTTTTAAAAATAAAATTGCTCGAAAGTATGCTTATCGGTGCGGTTATGAGTTCTACTGACGCGGCGTCTGTGTTTTCGGTACTGCGTTCAAAAAATCTTAACTTGAAGTATAACACTGCGTCAATGCTTGAAATGGAAAGCGGAAGTAATGACCCGTTTGCATATATGCTGACCGTTATAGTTCTGTCGTTTATGAAGGGTGAAAACAGTGTCGGACAGATGGTTTACAGTATCGCCGCACAAATTGTTTTCGGCGTTTTGATTGGCTTTCTTATTGCACTCGGTGCAGTATGGTTTATGAAACATTTCACTTTTAATACATCGGGTTTTGACGCGGCGTTTGTGCTTGGAGTGGCGGTGCTTGCGTACGCATTGCCGACATTGGTCGGCGGAAACGGTTATCTCAGTGCGTACATAGTAGGTATCGTTTTGGGAAATCAGAACATACATAATAAAAAATCACTTGTACATTTTTTTGACGGAATGACCGGACTTATGCAAATGCTTATATTTTTCCTTTTGGGACTTTTGTCGTTCCCGTCAAAAATATTAACTGTTTTGTTGCCGTCAATATTTATAGCACTGTTTATCACGTTCGTTGCAAGACCGTTGGCGGTTGCGACTGTGCTTGCACCGTTTAAAACAAAAATTTCACAATATCTTGTTGTGTCGTGGGCAGGTCTCAGAGGTGCGGCGTCAATCGTGTTCGCAATAATGGCTATGGTAGGCGGTGTGACAATGGAGCAGGACGTTTTCCATATTGCATTTTGTGTTGTATTGTTTTCAATTACGCTGCAAGGGTCGCTTCTTCCGTTTGTCGCAAGTAAAACGAATATGATTGACAAGACCGGTTCTGTACTGAAAACGTTTAACGACTATTCGGACGAAACGGAAATTAATTTTATTCGCTTGAATATTGACAGCGGTAACAGATGGATTGACCGTGCGGTAAAGGATATTTCCCTTCCTCCGCAAATGCTTTTTGCGGCTATTTACAGAAATGACGAAACGATTATTCCGAACGGTGAAACGGTAATATATGAGGGTGATACGATAATTCTCGGTGCACCGTCACATGGAATAAACGGTGATGTTCGTTTTAGGGAGATTTCGGCGAACGACAGAAAAAATTGGCGTGGAAAAAGTATGGCTGAAATTGAATTTCCCGACGGCTATCTTGTGATTATGATAAAACGCGGTGATGATGTCGTTATTCCTGTCGGAAGTACGATAATAGAAAAAAATGATGAGCTTGTGCTGGTTTCAAAATAAAAAACATAATATTCAAAAAATCACATCATATGATGTGATTTTTTTTGTTAGCTTAAATATATGGTTTTGTTACAGGCAAAGGTTCAGAGCCGAGTGAACGCAGAAGTTGCATTCCTGCGGAACGTGCGTCTGTGACGGCGGTTTTAACCGCTGATGCCTCACCTGTGAAAATTATAATCACTTCATTTGAATGGCTTGTACCGCTGTCCGGACGAAGTGTTTTTATCAATTCGACACCGGCAGATTTTAACGCAATATCTGCGATTACCATACCAATCGGAGCAGGTGACGCACATACAAAGCCGAACGGTCTGCCTATCGGCACATCAAATGCCTTGTTGATAGCCTCACCGCACCTTGCACTGTACTGGAATTCCATGTGACCTGCTTCACTTATGTATATTTCGCCGGCATTTATGTCTATGTATTCAAGCGCTAATTCAACGGCTCTCTTAACGTCGGCAGGTGTTTCACCGCCAATTATGATAAAGTTTCCGTGACCGCCCCAGCCTTTTGTATCACGCGGAATTTCGATAGAGATAACCTCTGTCGAAGTAGCTTTAACCGCATCATCAACGGCTTGAATTTGTGCTCCCGCACCTGTACGGGAACCGATAAGACCGACCGCGTGGAACTTTTCAGGGATATTCATTTGTTTTCTTAAATCGTCATCAATATTGGCGATATAAAGACCGATTGTATCGCAAACGCCGACACCGACAAACTGTGTCATACCGCATTTCCCAAACATATCGTTATTCATAATATCCCTCCCCAAACCAATCTGATATATATTATATCATTATTTTAACCTTTTTGCAATCCTAAAATGAATTGTTATACATCAAAATGTAGAAAATTTCAAATAAGTATTGATATTTAGGGCAATTTTTGATATTATATAGAGTATTGAAATAAAATTACATTAGGAGTTGAAGATATGCCTGCTTGGGTTGTTGATTTGTTAAACCGCTTGAACTCTACATTTGTGGTAGACGGACGTTGGCAGTGGTTTGTTAGTGGATTGGGATATACGCTTTTAATATCTCTTTTCTCGGTATTGTTGGGTTTGGTAATCGGTATTCTGATGGCACTTATGCGTCTGTCAAAAAGTAAGATTTTAAGAGCCGTTTCGGGAATTTATATTGATATTATCCGCGGTACGCCGACAATGGTGCAGCTGCTTATAATTTATTTTGTTATTTTTGCAAATGTGCATATTGATAAGTGGGTAGTCGGATTTATTGCATTCGGTATAAACAGCGGTGCGTATATTGCGGAAATCGTCAGAGGCGGTATATTGTCCGTAAATATCGGTCAGACTGAGGCGGGACGTTCGCTTGGTATGACGCATAAACAGACTATGGCAAGCATTGTTATGCCGCAGGCTATGAAAAATATTCTGCCGGCGCTTGGTAATGAATTTGTTGTATTGATAAAGGAAACAGCCGTAATCGGTATGATTGCGAATATCGACCTTGTCGGAGCGGCAAGAAAGGTACAGAGCCTTACATATGATTACCTTATACCGCTTTTGTCAATAGCAGTTATATATTATGTTGTTATAAAGATTATAAGTACGTTGCTTTCTAAAGTTGAAAAAGGTATGAGAAAGGCGGATAAGAGATGATAAAGGTTACCGGTTTAAAAAAGCATTTTGGAGATTTGGAAGTATTAAAGGGAATTGACCAGCACATAAAACAAGGCGAAAAGGTTGTTGTTATAGGTCCTTCGGGTTCGGGTAAATCAACATTTTTGAGATGTCTTAATTTGCTTGAAGTACCGACAGAGGGTGAAATTCTTATTGAGGGCGAAAGCATTACCGCTCCGAAAACAAATGTAAATAAAATTCGTGAAAAAATGGGTATGGTATTTCAGCAGTTTAATCTGTTTCCACACCTTACAGTGCTTGACAATATAACTCTTGCACCAATTAAGGTTAAGAAAATGCCGAAAGCAGAGGCTGAAAAGCTTGCACGTGAGCTTTTGAATAAAGTAGGTCTTGCGGACAAAGAGGACTCATATCCCGCACAGCTTTCGGGCGGTCAACAGCAGAGAATTGCAATAGCACGTGCACTTGCAATGCAGCCGGATATAATGTTGTTCGATGAACCTACATCGGCACTTGACCCTGAAATGGTCGGTGAAGTTCTTTCTGTTATGAAAGACCTTGCGGACGGTGGTATGACAATGGTGGTTGTAACTCACGAAATGGGATTTGCACGCGAAGTTGCGTCAAGAGTTTTGTTTATGGACGGCGGATATGTGCTTGAAGAAGGCACTCCTGACGAAGTGTTCAGCAATCCGAAAAACGAAAGAACAAAAGAATTTTTGAGCAAAGTTTTAAAGTAGTTATCTAACACAGAATGTGTTAAATATAAAAATAAGTGATTTTTTAGGAGGATACAAAAAATGAAAAAGGGTTTAATGAAAGTAGTAGCTTTGGCAGCTGCATCAGTTATGGCAGTGGCAGCACTTGCAGGTTGCGGAAGCAGTGATAAGTTGATTATGGGTACAAACGCAGCATTCCCACCGTTTGAATACACAACATCACAAGGTCTTGTAGGAGAATTTGACGGTATTGACGTTGCTATTGCAAATAAGATTGCCGAAAATGTAGGTAAGGAACTTCAAATTGAAGATATGGAATTTGACGGACTTGTTGCATCTGTAAGCACAGGTAAGGTTGATATGGTTGTTGCAGGTATGACTGCTACAGACGAAAGAAAGCAAAGTGTTGATTTCTCTGATCCATACTATGTTGCATCACAGGTTATCGTTGTTGCACCTGACAACACAGATATTACAAGTGCAGAAGATTTGAAGAATGATAAGACAGTCGGCGTTGTTCTTGGTTACACAGGCGACAATATCGTAACAAACGATTTACAGCTTGCAGAAGACAAGGTTACAAGAGCAAACAGAGGTATTGATATAGTTCAAGACGTTAAGAATGGTAAGCTTGACGCAGTAGTTATCGACTCTGCAACAGGTAAGGCTCTTGCTGAAAAGAACGGTCTAAAGATTGTTGAAGACCCACAGGCATTTGAAACAGAAGAATATGCAATCGCAGTTAAGAAGGGTAACACAGAACTTCTTGACAAGATTAACGAAACACTTTCAGAAATGAAAGCTTCAGGCGAAATTGAACAGCTTGCAATGGAATACGACGAAAAGCTTGCTGAAAACAATCAGTAATTGATAATTGAAAATTGAAGGACGGCTTTATTATGCCGTCCTTTTTGCTTAAGGAGTTATATATGCGTATAGATAAATATATTTCCGGCTGCGGATATGCAAGCAGAAAAGATGTGAAAAAACTAATAAAACAAGGTCTTGTGTTTATAGACGGTGAAGTGTGTAAAAAGCCGGAGGAACAGACTGATGAAAACAGTATTGTTGAGGTTGACGGCGAAAGATTGATTTATCGTGAATTTGTGTATTTAATGCTAAATAAACCGCAAGGCTGCGTAAGTGCTGTTTATGATAAGAAGTATCCCGTTGTAACCGAATTTGTTCCGGAGGAATACGCACATTTTGAGGTATATCCCGTAGGCAGACTTGATATAGATACTGAGGGCCTTTTGATCCTCACAAATGACGGTCAATTCGCTCATGAAATGACATCACCGAAAAAAGATGTGTATAAAAGATATTTCGCGGTGCTTGATAAACCTATGGAAGAAAAAGATGTTGAAATATTCGCAGGCGGTATGGAATTTAAAGAGTTTACCGCAAAAAGCGCAAAGCTTGAAATAACGGAAAATCCGAATGAGGTTTATATCGAAATTGCAGAGGGTAAATTTCATCAGGTAAAACGTATGTGCGAACGAGTCGGTAAAACGGTGACGTATCTGAAACGTGTCGCAATCGGCAATTTGAAACTTGATAAATCACTCGAAAAAGGCGAAGTCCGTGAATTGACAAAAGATGAACTTGATATGCTGTATAAGAAATAGCTTCAAACAATAATTCGTAGGGTGACGTTAAGGAAAGTTATAACAGCCGTTCACATCCGTAGGGGCGATCATTGATCGCCCATTTTGGTAGACTAAGATAATAGATAAAGAGAGCAGATAACGGCGCTCGCGACGTCCCGCAAAGCCACCCCTCAGGCGGCAATGCCGCCAGCTCCCATTGAGGGGAGCCTATAATGAGAGTAGG
>OBXA01001961.1_pt1 | contig 10776 bp, 5 predicted proteins | sample 1538121 | NCBI WGS metagenome assembly OBXA01 (sample SAMEA2580133, study PRJEB22360) | human gut metagenome | biome: human gut; feature: human-associated habitat; material: faeces | place: Denmark | collected 2008/2010 | reverse complement strand
ATTGGCCTTGCGGTAGGCCAGTGCCGCCTTGTGCTCGCCATACAGTTTGCCGGCAGGAGTCGGTTTGCCACCGAGCATGAGTGCACGGCAGTCTTGCACCCAGTCGTATTCGAAATAGCGTTCGATGAGGTTGCATTGGTCGAGGGCGGGCAGGGCGGCAGCCATGTAGGCCCGCTGTTTCTCAGCATTCTCTGGCGAAAGCGGGCGGTTGACCGTCTTTGTGGAACCGTCTTCACCATAGATGATATTCATGTCGGCGTCGCATCGTGGGCCCGAGGCCGTGGGCCAGTATTCGTTGGTCCAGTTGGCACCGTTGTTCCACTCAGTGATCCATACGGGCCGCCCCTTGCCTTTGTCAGAAAGCGTCTTAATGCGGCTCACGAGCGTGTTGGCATCCGTGCTCTCATAGATGTGGGCCACGGCAAAGTCAACCCGGTAGTTGAGCGAGTCGATGGTGTTGAAGAAAGCACCGTTCCATGCCCACACGGAAGAGGGGGCCGGAGAACCCACACGGTAGCCGCCCTTCATCATCTCGGGCCACATTTCCACTATCTGATCCACCGTGGCGTTCGACTGGTCGGGCCGGTCGGGCTCGTTGCAGCCCAGAAGGTGGGTCACTCCCGGCTTGTTGTTGATGTCGTTCCAGCCCGGCCAGTACAAGTTTTGGCGGATGGGCGAATACTCTATGTCGGGATCGGTGCTCATGCCGCCCACATTCCAGTCGTAATTGCAGGTGATGTTGAGTTGGTTTTTCTCCCCGTAGCCGTTGGCCTTGCCTTTCTTGGAAACCCAGTTCCAGCGGAACACCCGCACGAACGAGACAAACTGCTCCATACCTTCGGGCAGCACCGGTACTTCGAGGTCGGCATCGTCGGCGATGAACACACGGCTGTAGCCCGTACCGTTGGCATTGTTGGCCAGTGTGGCCATGTAGCCTTTCTTGAGCTTGAAGGAGCGTATCTTGTTGTCCCACTCGCCCAAGTTGTTGTGATAGATGTTGATTTCAAACGTTTTCGACTTGCCGGTGAAGTTCTCTCCGTCGTAGGCCACGAGTGCCTTATGGTCGTAGACCTGTCCGTTGGGTATCACCACGGTGCCGTTGGCCCACACCGAGACGCGGCAGTTTTTCCCGTTCTCGGCTGCCGCCCCGTTGATTTTCACCGATGGAAGACACTCCTTGATGGTCTTGCTTGGCTTCACGTAGTCGAGATAAAGCCATGCATCTTCCCCTTTCAGGTCGATTGTTGTGTTGGAGAAAGGCGCGGGCCGGCCCGTGAAATGCAGGTTAGTGGTGCCGCTCACGTGCAGGTCGGAATTGAACAGATAGCCTTTGCTGACATCGCCTGCATTGTCCAGATTGATCACGGTGGGCTCGCCGGAAGTTGTCCCGGGAGCGTAGCCCCCCGATTCGTCGTAAGTGACGGCGGCCACTTCCATGTCGGCTTCCCCTTCATAGTTCTTGCCGATGATCATCATCGGCTCGGCAGAAAGGCCGGCCTCGACCAGTTGGAGATTGGCTATGGCAAACAAGGCCCATGTACTGGAAAAGGAGATGTAGTACTTGCCGGCATGGGGGGTCGTGAAAGTGAACTCTCCGGGCACGAGCACTCTTTCCTTTGCGGTCTTGAAAACATGGCTTGCCAGTGTGGTGTTGAGCGTTTGGCTGTCCGAGACCTTGGCTGTGATGGTCGATGCGTGCCCGTTTGCCCAATAGGCGCAGTCCATGGAGAACCTGTAAGTGGTGTTGGCCGCCAACTCCACTTCGTAGGCATAGTTGTAAGTCTTGTAGGAATTGGCATCCCATCTGATGAAGAGACAATTACCGTGATATTGGGTTCCGTCGCTGTTGTAGAGTGTGTTTTTAGGTGAAGATTCGAAGCGTACGTTTGCAGGCCATTCGTTCATGACCTTATTCTCGTTGACTAAATACCAGCCTTTGGATGTAGGGGCAGGTTTGTTCTGGCCCCAATCACCTACCGGTATCACTTCGGGATTGATGTTGGGACCATCGGGATTCATCGCTTCTTTGATGGTCTCCAACGGGCGGGTGGCCACGAAATAACCGTCTTCATAGACAGTCACTTTCTTGTCGGCCACGGCGAAGCGGAGTGTGCGCAGTTTCGTGTTGTCGGTGGAAGATAGCGATGAGAGTGTAGCCAGCGGATTGTTCCAGTTGAGCGAGGCGGCATCCATGGCCACGCGGAAGCCCATGCCCGACGCGTCGTTGGCAGAGATGTCCAATCCCCGGCCCGTGCCGGAATTGATTTTTCCCTTTACCTCTAAGGTGTATGTACTGCCCGGTTTGGGCGAGGTCAGTTTCGTGATGCTGACTTCCCGGCCGTTGTATCGTCCGTTTTGAAGCAGCGTCACGGGCAACTCGTTTTTCTTGGGGAAGGGCGGTTGCTGTTGTGCAAAGGCTTTGTTGGCAACAAGGCATCCCCAGAGCAATAGTAAGGGTATTGCTTTTCTCATGATTGTCAAAAAGTTAAGATTAAAATTAGAAATATAGGTCAGTCAAATCGGAAGAAGGCACTTCCTGCTTGTTCCTCGAAAGTGCCTTCTTTCCTCTTCTTGTTCAGTTGGTCCTCTCCTCATCGGCCACTGCATCTTTCCAGTCTGTCCATACGGGAGTAGAAGGATCATAGCCGTCGTAGCCGTAGTTCTGTGCCAGTTGCCCCTTGTCGTTGGCCTGTATGGCATCGTTGGGAATAGGCCAGAAGACATTCTTTTTGTCCATGGTGTAATTCAGGTTTACCTTTGAAATGATCGTGCCATGATTATACGGTGTGTAGTGGTAGATGCGCTGATACCAGTAACTGCCTCCGGCGGCATCCGTGCCCTGCTGCTTGTTCCATGTCTCTATGCTGTAAGTATTTCCCCACTCATCAGGTTTTCCACTCAACGCAAGGTCATACGAAATGCGTGTCAGTTCCACGTTGCGCCATTCTTCCAAATACAATTCGCGGGCCCGCTCGTTGGCGATGTCGCCAATGGTGACTGTGGTGTAGTATTCCGAGCACTTGGCTCGCTTGCGCACCACGTTCACATCGCTTGTGGCTCCGGCTGTATTGCCTTGATAGAAGCGGGCCTCGGCGCGCAGCAGATAGGTTTCGGCCAGTCGGTATAGATACCAGTTGGCATTGCTTCCTTTCGTGGCTCCGTTGAACTGATTGGCTCCCTGATTGGCTTCGGCCACGGCATCTTTCAGATAGATTTTGTAGAGTGGAAAGTCAAACCAATCGCGTATGGTGTCGCCCACCAGCAGCTTTCCGTCTGCGGGATCGTGCAGGGAGAGTTTCTTGCCATAGTATGCGGAACCGGGATTGTTGCATTTGAAGTCTGTCATGCGCATCCAGTTGCCCACCTTGCTATTGTGGCGCAAGTCGGTTGTGTCCTCAATGCCATTCACGTTCCACAGCGCATGTTGTGCAAAGTAGGTGAGTCTGACGGTACCTATACCTCGTCCCGCCACACGCAGCCAGTCGAGTGTGTCCCGATAGTTTTTGTTGTTTCGGGCGTAGTTTATTACAGCCTGTTTGCCGTCGGGTGCTTTCAGCTGTGCGTCATTCCAAAAAGGCCCCAGTATTCGCATTGTGAGGAAGTCGGTATGTGTCTGGTCACCATTATTGGGCATACTCATGATGCACTCCTTGTTGGCCGAAATGATTTTGTTTTCCGGACGGTGCAGATCCCAGATGACATTGCGTGTGATGTTCCAAGTCTTGGGTTCGCCACTGTTGGCCACGCCTGCATCTCCAAACGCTTCTTCCATCAGTGCATAGCCTTCGTTGTTGATGAGCGTGTCGGCTTGTGCTTCGGCCTTCTTCCATTCACCGGTAGCCAGATACAGTTTGGTCAGCAACTGCCGGCAGGCTCCCTTGTTCACCATGCCATAGTATTCCATGGCACTCTGTTCAGGCACCCACTGCACGGCTTTCTCCATGTCTTGAACCAGCATCTGTAGGATGGCTTCTTTCTTGGTGGAACGGTAGTTGCGCTTGGGAACGGTCAATATTTTCGTCACCAGCGGCACGTCTCCAAACTGAAACACGAGGTTGTAGTAACGGAAGGCACGATGGAAATAGGCACGCCCTTTGTATTCGTTTTTCTTCGCTTCGCTGAGTGCGGTCACTCCGTCTACATAGCTCAGCACCGTATTGGCATGCTTGATGCCGTTATAGCTCTCGTCCCAGAAATACTTGGTGTGGTTTGTATCATTATTGTCAAGGCCGTTGGTAGGAGTAAATTTGCCGGCAATATTGTCCCAAAGTCCACGTCCGGCATCCGTCTTTCCATAGACAGACAGTTCTGAGAACATATATTCGGTGGTGATGGGAACGTTGATATTGTTCTTTTCAAAGTTGGTCCAGTAGAGCCGGGTATGGCGATCGGCCATGGCCAGTGTGGCTTGCAGCCCCGACTCTGTGCTGTAGGTGTTTTTTGGCTCGTAGAAAGACAGGGGATCCTGATCGAGAAAATCCCTTGAACAGCTTCCCAGCACGGCCATCCCCGCAAGGAGAAAGACACCCTTGGACAGTTCCTTATATATTTTGGTTTTCATATCGATGCTATGTTTAAAAGTTATCATGTTTGATTCTTTTTGATTCTTATAGGGTGACATTGAGTCCGAAAGTGAAAGTGCGAGTGGCCAGTCCGCTCGTTTCAGGATCTCCATATTCCCAATCTTTCTTCCATGTGCCCAAATTCTTGATATTGAAATAGACTTTCAGCCTTTCTATTCCGGTGGAGGCAATCCACTGTCTGGGGATTGTGTATGCGATGGAGAAATTGTCGAATCGGATGAAAGAACGATTATAAAGACGGCCTGCGCCTTGTGCTCCCGTGGGGCCGGAGGCGTCGAGACGGGCGTATGTGTTGGTGGGATTGTCCGGAGTCCAATAGTTTTTCGTAAACATGTTGAAGCCATAGGAGACCATGCTGCCACCGTTGTCATTGTTCAGATAGTAGGTCTCCAGACTCTTGTGGCCCATATAGGAGTATATGGAGAACGAGAATGTGAGATTTTTCCACAGTGTGAAATCGTTGCGTAACGACCAGTGAACGGGTGGTTGCTTCACACCGAGGAATTGTTTGTCCTTGTCATTGTACACCGGTGTCACGGTTCCGTCGGCATTCACGATGTCGTCTCCGGTGTAAGAATTTTCCACAATGGGGTCGCCCGGCCTCTGACCGTACTTGGCAGCCTCTTCCACTTGGTCTTTCTGCCAGATGCCAAGCACCTTGTAGTTCCATATCTCACCGATAGGTTGTCCGATGAACCAACCGTTGCTGATATCGTTTTTCTCTTTCGATCCGATGATGTTGCCCTCCGAATCTGTTATGTTCTCATACTCGTAGTAGAGATGCTTGATTCTGTTTCGGTTATAAGCAAATGTGAATGCCGTGTTCCAAGTGAAGTCTTTGGTGTCTATATTGATACTGTTGAGAGACAGTTCGAAGCCGTTGTTGTTCACCTGTCCGAGGTTGGTGGTGATGGAACCGAAACCGCTGAAGCCCGGAAGGCGCTCGGCCATGATCATGTCGTGAGTCTGCTTCCAGTAGAGATCCAAGGTGCCGGTGATGCGATCGTTGAGGAATCCGAAGTCGAGTCCGATGTTGGTAGACGATGTCTTCTCCCACTGCAGGCCCGGATTGGCCAAGCGGTCGGCCCCCAGATACTTCATGTCGAAAACCGTTCCCGACTTTGTGATGTAGCCCATCGTGGCCCCCGCGCCCGAACTGAGGTTGGCCAACGAGATGTAAGGGTCTTCCAGCGAGCGGTTACCGTTCTTACCCCATGAGAGGCGCAGCTTGCCCATGCTCATGGGTTTCCATTTAAACCACTTCTCGTTGGTGAACGACCAGCCCAGCGCCACTGACGGGAATGTAGCGTAGGGGTTGGAACTTCCGAAGGCCGAATAGCCGTCGCGGCGCACAGATGCTGTCAGCATGTAACGGTCGTCGTAGGAATAGAACAGGCGGGCCAGCAGCGCATCGGCTGTCTGGTGGGTGTCTTTTGTGCTGAACGAACTGTTCTCTTTCGTGGCATTCTGGGTGTTGTGGAAGCCGAGCGCGTCGCTGGGCAAGATGTTGCGGGCTTTGATATCATCGCTCCAATATTTCTTTTCTTCAGCCTCCTGCACTAAGGTCACGACGAAGTGATGCACCTTGGCCAGCGTGTAGTCCCAGTTGATGGTGTTGTTGAGCGACCAGTTGAAAGTTTTGCCCCACCCACGGTCCACGCCACGGTCTATAGGGGAACTGTCGGGACGTGAAGCCGACGTGAAATAGCGGTTGTAGAAATACTGGAAGCGGGGGGCGGCATTGAACGAATAGGTGATGCCGAAGGGCAGCATCACTTTGGCATTGAAAATCGTGTTGAGCACCTGATAGCCCTTCTCCAAGTCAAGATACTGCCGCTCGAAGTCGTAGTTGTATCCTCGTTTCACGCCTTTGCCCATCGGGTATTGGGCATAGGAGCCGTCTTCATAACGATAGTCGGCGTAGGGACTGTTGCGGAGCATGTTCGAGTCCCAGTAGTTGGTGCCCAGTCCCACGGCAATATCACCATCGGAACGGTCTTGGAAATTCACATTGGCACCCACTTCCAGCCACTTGGTCACTTTGCCCGAGAGCTTCATGTTGGCGCGTATGGATCTGTAGTCGTTGCCCCTGACGGCCCCTTCGTTGTGCAGGAATCCCGCCGACATATAATAGTTCATGTTTTCGCTGCCTCCCGAGATGCTGGCATTATAGTCTTGGTTGAAACCGGTGCGGAACGTGTGGTCGGCCCAGTCCACTGTCTTGCCAGCGAGATAGTTGGCCAACACGGCATCTTCCAGATTGAGCCGGCGCCCGTAGATGCTTGCAAGCGACTCGCCGCTTTCATTCTTCGAATAGGCTGCCCAGGCATCGGCCCCCACGCCATAGAGTGCTTGCGCATTTTCTGCCGTGTCGAAATAGCCGGGCTGTGCCACCAGGTTGCCTTTCTTGTCTCTGGCCTGATAGGCCTCGTAGGCACCTGTCGCAGGATTAGTGCCGTATGTGGTGGCCTTATACCAGTCCTCACGATATTTCAGATAGCCCGCAGCATCGTAGACATCTCCCCGGTAATCGCTCTTGGTGTTGACACCGAAATTGACGCTTACGTTAATGGTGGGCTTGCCTATCTTTCCTTTTTTGGTCGTGATGATGATGACACCGCTGGCAGCCTTCGAACCATAGATGGCTGCAGCCGAGGCGTCTTTCAGTACGTCGATTTGCCCGATGTCATCGGGATTGATTTCAGAAAGTTCGCCGTCGAAAGCCATGCCGTCGAGCACGATGAGTGGTGCATTGTGGCTGCTCTTGTCATAGACGGAGTTCTGTCCGCGCAGCAGCAGGGAGCCACCGCCTTTGGCATCGGCATTGTAGCCCACGCTGAGGCCTGCCGTGCCACGGAGAATGTCCTGCACCGTGCCCGGATTTTCATTGGCCAACTTGTCGGGGCGTATCTGTACGATGGAGCCCGTCAAGTCTTTCTTGCGCATGGTGCCATAACCCACAACCACCACTTCGTTGAGGGTCTTATTGTCTTCAACGAGTGTCACGTCTACAGTCGACTGGTTGCCGAGGGTGACGGTCTGTGTCGTAAAGCCGATATATAGGAAACCTGCAGCCTCTTGCCCGATGGCGGGATGGAAAGGGAGTAGTTGCCATCCAGGTCGGTGACCGTGGCCGTCTGGCTTCCGGCCACCTTTACCGTGGCACCGATAATCGGTTCGCCCGTGCTGTCGAACACCCGGCCTTTCACCGTTCGGTTCTGTTGTACGGCATCCATGCCGTGAGTGCCGGCCTGTGCGCATGGCACATTGGTGAAAAACACCCATGCGGAAGCCAAAACCGATAAAAGCATGAAACGCTTGTACGATGGTTTAAATGCTTTGTTCTTCATGAAACTTACTTTTAGTTTTTAGTTGTTGATAGAATAGATGTTGCTTCAATGTTGCAAAAGTATGAAAAGATGGAATAGCTTCAAAATGATGAGGAATGTATTTTTCGCCATGATGAAAAACGCCCTTTTTTATATGAATAAACCGGAGTTTTTGGGCGTAGGAAGGCTCGTCCCTGCCGCAATATGGCTTTTGGCGGAAAGTTGTTTGGATATATCGGTAGAATCATTTAAATTTGCAGACATCGGTGCGAGGGCTTTGCACCGCCCGTGCATGGCTGCCGAACAAGTGGTGCAAGGCCTCCGCACAGATGGTGCATGGGCCTTGCACCAAAACGAGAGAGGCCCGGCGGCATTCCTGCAAGAGGAATGGAAACGGGCGACAGGGATGCTATCGGTCTGTCGCGGGGAAGAAGTAACAATGTCAATCGGAAACGTGTAAGCAAAGAAAATGAAGATAGATAGACACCGGCTCTATGGAATGGCCGAAATCGCGATGCCGATCGTCGTGGCGGTGGTTGTGGCGTGGGATTATTTTTCGTTCTCAAGCCACATCAATGGTGACGGCTATGACTATGCGGAGACTTACTTGCGGCGGTCGAAGGTGGTCAGAGTGACCATTCCAGAGTGGTATGAAGAGAAGTCGGTGTATTATCAGGTGGACTGGGCTTTGAGGTTTGCTACACGGAGGGAGTACCGGCAACTTGTCTTTTATGCTCCCAAATACCGCAAATATATGGCCGTCGTGTCGTTCAGTGGGGTGGATGAGGTGAAGAATTTTGACTTCGATTTCTCCCGGAAGCCGTTCGACCGGGAGTTCTCGCGGAAGGGTATCTACAGGGCGCAGCCCACGATTCTGGCCTATGCCAACACCACCCAGTGGAACGATGTGCGGTATGGCACGAAGGAATGTCCCATGCCGATATTCGTCTTCAGAATCACCCGCCTGCACAATAACCAAGAACCGATAGGTGCTTGGAATTGTGCCTACGGTGAAGATAAGGTGGCATACGATGTGACCTCTCAATACGTGGGGCAGTATCTGTCGCACTTCATGCCGGAAGCGGAGTTTGAACGGTTGTTTAAGAAGAGATAGTCTTATACCGTTGTCGGCCTCCCGGTTGTTGGCTTTTGTCCTTTCTCATCCTCCGATGCCGGCCCCGGCAGACACAAACCAGCCGTTGCCGGCGGTGCGCTTGCGGGGCTTTTTGGCCTTGCCGAAGCCTTGGTAGCGGGTATACTCGCAGGCGGCGAGCAGGAAAGCGCCTACGCCGAAGTTGGCCTGCGAGTTGGCATCGAGCTGTTGGCCGGGGATGGCTTTGTCGCCGATGGGCTGCACGTAGCCCACCTTGCCGTCGCTTTGCAGAGCCGTGCCGGTGAGATATTTCCACGAACGCTTGACGACGGGGGCAAACTCTTTAGCCGACAGATAGCCGTTGTTCATACCCCAAAGGAGGCCGTAGGTGAAGAAGGCCGTGCCGCTGGTTTCGGGCCCTTCGGCTTGAGCGGGATCCATCATGCTGCGAGTCCAGTAGCCCTCTTTCTGCTGGAGGGCTGCCACGGCGCGTGACAGGCGCACAAACTTATCGGCGAAAAATCGGTGGTGGCGGTAGCTGCGGGGCATGTCTTGCAGCACTTTGGCCAGTCCGGCAAGCACCCAGCCGTCGCCGCGCGCCCAGAAGTCTTTCTTGCCGCTGTTGGTCTGGTGGCGGGGATAGACGTATCGGCCGTCGCGGTAGTAGAGTCCGGTCTCTTGGTCGAGCATGATGCTGTCGGAATAGAGGATGTTCTCGTAGAGTTTGTCAAGGTAGATCTCGTCGCCCGTGAGGCGGTAGAGTTTGGTCATCACCGGCATCACCATGTAGAGCGCGTCGGCCCACCACCAATAGTCGTTGGCCCGGGAGCGGGCCTCGTAGCCCATCACCTCCAAAGCACGGGCTATGCGGTAGCGATAGGCCTCACCGTTGCCGCTGCCCCGGGCGATGTTGTAGAGGTCGATGTAGGTCTGGAAACAAATTTGCCAGTCGCCGAAAAGCACATAGTCTTGTCCCTCGCCATAGTTCTTGTATCGCCACTTGGCCGGATCTGTCTCCGTGGCCCCCTGCCAGCGGTTGTGCTCCGCCCATCGCAGGGAGTATTGCAGAAACTCGCGGTTGCCCGTGAGGCGGTAGGCCTCCATGTTGCCCGTGTGATAGGCGGCATTGTCCCAGAAGGCGCGCACCTCAGGCTTGTTGTGGGTCTGCCAATAGTTGTTCACCTTATTTATAATGGCTGTGACCGCTTCCACCTTCCGGTTTTGGGCCTGCAAGACCATCGGAAGCAAGAACAGGAACAGAAGCAGCGGGCACTTGGCAATGCCTTTTGGCAGGAAAGAGGCGGCCGGGGAAAGCAGGCCGGAAGATGGTTTTGTGTCTGTGGTCATGTCTTTTGTTGTGGATAGGGTTGTTTTACCATTTGTCTTTTGTCTTGATGTCGTCGCTCCAGTGGTGGTCTTTCGGGAAGGGCATACCGCCCCAAGCCTTCACCTGTGTCCATGGTTGGGGCGCATCGGTCCAGAAAGGAGCCGTGGCAGGCAGTCCGAGCGGCATGAAGGCAAGGGAGGTCATGTAGAGCGAACCGTTGTTGGTGTACCAGTCGGCCGTCTCGGGCTGGTGTCCGCAGAAGCCGATGGTGAGATACCCTTTCTCATTGTAGTTGTTTTGCGTGTCGAACATGCGGTGCAGCACCTGCGTCAGGGCGGCACGCACCTGTCCGTTGCTCAAGTCTTTGGGCAGCTTCTCATACCAAGCCATGAGGGCCAGCGGCTGCATGGCAGCCATGCGGTAGGGCGTGCTGCGACCGATGAC
>OBXA01001955.1_pt1 | contig 10793 bp, 8 predicted proteins | sample 1538121 | NCBI WGS metagenome assembly OBXA01 (sample SAMEA2580133, study PRJEB22360) | human gut metagenome | biome: human gut; feature: human-associated habitat; material: faeces | place: Denmark | collected 2008/2010 | reverse complement strand
ACGTCGACGATGCCGCTGAGGAAGCCCCGGAAGCGACCCCCGCTGCCTAATTAACGGCTTTTAATAGCCAGGCCCCGCCGGATGCGACGGGAGGGCCTCTTCCTGCAAGAGGCGCGTATCCCGTCGGCATCTGACCGGCTCACAAAGGAAATGGGGCTCATTTCGGGCCCCATTTTCTTTTAGAATCCATACCGATTTTTTGTTCCTCTGATTGGAGTTAGTGAACATGGCTGCTATTTCCGCCGCCCAGGTTAAGGAGCTGCGTCTCAAGACCGACGCCCCGATGATGGAGTGCAAGAAGGCGCTCACCGAAGCCGAAGGCGATATGGCCAAGGCTGAGGAGATCCTGCGCGTCAAGCTCGGCAACAAGGCGAGCAAGGCCGCTGCCCGCATCGCTGCTGAAGGCGTCGTCGTCGTTTACGTTTCGCATGACCGCAAGCTCGGCGCGATCCTCGAAGTCAACTCCGAAACCGACTTCGTCGCGAAGAACCCCGAGTTCCTCAAGATGGCTCACGACAGCGTCAAGCTCGTCGCTGAGAAGAACCCCGCCACGGTCGAAGAGCTCCTCGCTCTCCCGCTCGACGGCACCACCGTTGACGGCGTCCGCACGGGTCTCGTCGGCAAGATCGGCGAAAACATGACCTTCCGCCGCTTCCAGCGCATCGAGGCGAAGGGCGAGCTTTCGCACTACGTCCACGGCAGCCGCATCGGCGTCATCGTCGACCTCGTCGGCGGCGATCATGAGCTCGCTCACGACATCGCCATGCACATCGCCGCTTCGAAGCCGAAGGCCATCGACGAGACGGGCATCGACCCCGCTCTCATCGATTCCGAACGCCGCATCGCGATCGAAAAGGCCCGCGAAGCCGGCAAGCCCGAGCAGATGCTTGAGCGCATCGCCGAAGGCTCCGTGAAGAAGTTCCTGAAGGAAGTCACGCTCGTCAACCAGCCGTTCGTCAAGGACGACAAGAAGACGATCAATGATCTTCTGAAGGCCGCCAAGGCTGAAGTCGCCACCTACGTTCTCTACGTTGTGGGCGAAGGCCTTGAAAAGAAGAGCAACGACTTTGCTGCTGAAGTGGCCGCTCAGGCCGCTGCCGCCAAGCAGGCGTAATCGCTTCTTTGAGGCTTGAAGGAGACTTTCCTCTCAGGAGATTTAAGCGACGCTCTGATTCCGGCGGTGCATGCACGGGCATCTCTGGAAAATGAAGCGCTTCCGACTTAAGCTCCCGGGGAATTCTCCTCAATCGAAAGGGACGCTGCCTTCCTTGCACGAAGGGGCGTCCTTTCTTTATGCGCTTTCGCCGCAGAGCTGGGTCGGGAAAGCAAAAAGTTCTAAGCACTATTGCTCAGCCGCGTATAATTTCGCCCCGAGCCAGAACTTGGCAGACGGGCACGGTCCCTGAAGCCTGATGCCGGCAATCTTCCCAACAGTCATGCATTGAGGAGTTGATCGATGGACAACGCAGCGCAGGGTAAGCCCGTGTACAAACGCATTCTTCTGAAGCTTTCGGGCGAAGCCCTCATGGGCGACGATGCTTTCGGCATCAACCGCCAGGTGCTTCAGCACATGATTGAAGAAATCCGCTCCGTGCTGGATCTGGGCGTCCAGATCGGCATCGTTGTGGGCGGCGGCAACATCTTCCGCGGCGTTGCGCTCGGCGCAACCGGCATGGACCGCGCTACGGGCGACTACATGGGCATGCTCGCCACGGTGATGAACGCCATGGCGCTTCAGGACTGCTGCCGCAACAACGGCATCGAGGCGCGCGTGCAGTCGGCGCTCCATATCGAACAGGTCGCTGAACCCTACATCCGCGGGAAGGCCCTGCGTCATCTTCGCCTCGGCCGCGTCGTGATCTTTGCGGCGGGCACCGGCAATCCCTTCATGACGACCGACACGACGGCGGCGCTGCGCGGCGCGGAAGTTGGGGCCGACATCGTCCTCAAGGCGACGAAGGTCGACGGCATCTACACGGCCGACCCCAAGAAGGATCCGACCGCCACGATGTATGACGAAATCACCTTCGACCATGCGCTCCGCACGAATCTCAAGGTGATGGACGCCACCGCCTTTGCGCTCTGCCGCGAGCAGGGGCTCCCGATCAAGGTCTTCAACATCAACAAGAAGGGGGCGCTGCGCCGCGTCGTCCTCGGCGAAAAGGAAGGCACGCTCGTTCATAGCTAAGCTCGACCTTTGATAAAATAACAAATTGCGCATGGGCCGGAGGGTTCGCTTTCCGGCCCATGTTCGTACCGAATTCCGTGATTTCAAAGTTTCCGCATCGGATGTGCCTTGAGCCTTTGGCTTATAAGGTTCGGCGCTTCAGGCGGAAATGCTCCAAGGAGATTTTTTATGACCGCTCAGGAAGTTATTCAGCAGACCGAGCACAAGATGGGCGTTACCGTCGAGAAGCTTCGCGAAGACTTCACGCGCATCCGCACGGGTCGCGCGAGCACGGGCCTGCTCGACAAGATCAAGGTCGACTACTACGGCTGCCCGACTCCGATCAACCAGGTCGCGCAGGTCGGCGTCGGTGATGCGCACACGCTTACCGTCCAGCCCTGGGAAAAGAACATGGTGAAGGTGGTTGAGAAGGCGATTCGCGATTCCGACCTCGGCCTCAATCCGGCCACGTCGGGCGACGTTATTCGCGTTCCGCTGCCTCCGCTTACCGAAGAGCGCCGCCGCGAACTCTCGAAGATCGTGAAGGGCTTCGGCGAAGACGCCAAGGTTGCCGTGCGCAACCTTCGCCGCGACGCCAACGGCCAGATCGAACGTCTCGAGAAGGATAAGGAAATCTCCGAGGACGATCAGCGTCGTCTGGAAACGGATATTCAGAAGCTCACGGACCGCTATGTCGCCGAAATCGACAAGGTGATCACGGAGAAGGAAAAGGAAATCATGACGGTCTAAAGACCTGCTGAATTCCCTTCTGAATGAAAGCCCGCAGCCTGCTTTTTCTCGGCAGTGCGGGCTTTTTGCTTGAGTGATGCGCTCCGAGAACGGGAGCGCATCTCCTATCTTTCCTGAGGCGGCAGGAAGACCTGCCGCATTCCGGATGAATAAAGCGGGAAGCTGAGGCTTTCCGTCTCAATCTTCTGCAAGGAGCTTGAGGATCTCGTCTCTCGAGAGGCGGTTCGACATGTCGGAGCCTTCGAGAAGCGCATCCGCGAGGGACTTCTTCGTTTCGTGCAGACGAATGATCTTCTCCTCGATCGTGTTCTCAGCGATCAGGCGGTAGATCGTCACCGGATGCTCCTGACCGATGCGGTAGGCGCGGTCCGAGGCCTGGTTCTCGATTGCCGGATTCCACCAGGGGTCGAGAATCGCGACATAGTCGGCAGCCGTGAGGTTGAGGCCCGTTCCGCCCGCCTTGAGGCTGATGAGGAAGAGCGGCATCTCGCCCTTCTGGAAAGCGTCGACAAGCTTCTGGCGTTGGCCTGCGGGCGTCGCGCCGTCAAGATATAGGTACTTGATTTTCTTCTTGTCGAGCTCTTTCCTGAGGATCGCAAGGTAGGATGTGAACTGACTGAAGACGAGCGCGCGGTGGCCGCCTTCGATGAGCGTATCGGCGAGCTTCAGGAACGCGTTGATCTTCGAGGACTCGAGCTTGAGCTTCGGATTCACAAGTTCGGCCGCGCACGCCGCCTGACGAAGCTTCATGAGTTCGGCGAGGGCTTCAATCGGATTGATTTCGCCGGTTTCGAGTCGCTGCGACGCCGTTTCTCGCAGGCTCTCGTAGAGCGTGCGCTCGGCTTCGGAGAGTTCCACTCGGAGCGTGACCTCGGTCTTTTCGGGAAGTTCGTCGAGCACCTCGGCCTTCGTGCGGCGCAGGATGAAGGGCGAAATCAGGCGCTTCAGGAGCCTCTGGCAGTTGCGGTCCTTGTTGCGCTCGATCGGAATGATGAAGCGCTCGGCAAAGCTCTGGCTGCTTCCGAGGAGGCCGGGGTTCGCGAACTCAAAGAGATTCCAGATTTCGCCGAGGTTGTTCTGAAGGGGCGTTCCGGTAAGAAGAACGCGGGCAGAGGATTTGAGCTGCATGGCGGCCTTCGACGTCTTCGTATCCCGGTTCTTGATGTTGTGCGCTTCGTCGAGCACCACCGTCGTCCATTTCCGGCTGCTCAGGGCTTCAATCTCCGCAGAAAGAATGCCGTAGGTCGTGAGGATCACATCGCCGGCCCGGGCCTCGTCGACGAGCTTCCTGCGATCGTCGGCCTGCTGAAGCATTTTGATTTTGAGGCCCGGCGCAAAGCGCTGGAGTTCGTCGCTCCAGTTGAAGAGAACGGCCGCAGGCATCACGACGAGCTGGGGACCCGCTTTCGCGCGGGAGAGGAGGAGTGCAATCGCCTGAATGGTTTTGCCGAGACCCATGTCGTCGGCGAGAAGCGCGCCCGCGCCCCAGCTGAGGAGGCGCGAGAGCCACTCGAACCCTTCCTGCTGATAGGGGCGAAGCTCGGCACGGAGCCCCGCGGGCACTTCAGGCGTGAAGTGCTTCGCTTCGCGGATCCGGCTGCAGAGCGACCGGAAGGCTTCATCGGAATCGATTTCAATCCCTTCCTCCCCGAGCCTTTCAATGGAGTCAGCATTGAAGGCGGAGATCCGGAGTTCGCCATTCTTCCGGGAAGTGACGAGTCCTTCAATATGTTCGAGCTCCTTTTTGAGGCTTTCCGTGAGGGCGACGTATTCGTCGTCGCCCAGGCGAATGAACCGGCCTTCGGATTCCCTCAGGCGCTCGAGAAGTTCCTGGACGGTGAGCACCGTCTTTTCGTCGATCTGAACCTTGCCCTCGAGCTCGAACCAACTCCCGAGACTGCGCAGCGAGAGCTTCAGGCTCGAGGGGAAGATCTGCGGGCGGGAGACGCGGAATTTGACGCCTTCGGGCCATTCGAGAAGCGCCGTGTCCGTGTGCGTGCGGAGGACTTCAAGCATTTCGAGCGTTTCGGCAACCGGAAGTTCCCAGGAGAATTCGCCGTCTCTCATTTCCTCGAGTCTGGAGAGTGCGGAGAGGAGCGCATCATAGTTTTCGCGTTCCTTCTTCAGATCGCGCGCGACCTGAACGGTTTTGTTGCCGATCCGGGTGGCAATGAAAGCGAGTCCTTCACCGGGCGAGCAGGTGAGGGGATTTTCCGCTACCGGGTGCACGAGCGCGGTGACATGGTGCGTTCCCGTCCCGAAGGGTTCGAGGCGGAAGGTGATTCGTGCGTCGCCCGACTGCTTCTCAAGGTGCTTGGAGTCCTTGAGGAGATCGGACATGACGGGGGTTCGGGCTGAAAGCTTTTCGAGGTAGTGCGTGAGCTTTTCACGAGCCGCGAGCGGGAAGTTGATGCCGCGCACCGCTTTCAAAAGCTCGAGTTCATTGTTCGTCGGCCGGGTGACGATGATGAGGCTGCTGCTCGCTCTCGTGAAGCTGGTGCTGTCCTTTTCAGGATCAAATTCAGGACTGAGATTGTTGGTAAAGCTGTAGACATCGCCATTGCGCAGAACCGAAATTTCGAGCGGCCTCTTTTCCACATCGATCGGTTCGAGCGTCTTCGCGTCAATGACATTCTGCGAGCCGACAAGCTCCATCATCGCTTCAGGGATGTTGAAGACGTAATCGCCTCTCGTCGACCAATACGAATTCGGACGTTCAAAATGAATGGCGGTGGCGACGCGTTGAGCTTCATCGGAAAGCTTCGGTGCACGATCAAGGAAGGTGGAAAGCTTGATGACTGCGCCTTTGAGCCAGGTTCGGGACGTCGCCTTGAACTTCTGAGACCGGATGGAAATCTCCCAACCGGGCGTGTCGGTGTTGATGGCGTATGCCATGCGCTCTGTCGGGAACTGGCCTTCACTGTAGGCCTGACCGTGGCCATTGGAGATCCCCGGGCGCGCGATCAGGCGATCGAGCACCAGGTCCCATTCCGGACGGATGTCGTAATGGGGAAGCATCTGTTTGATCCCGTACTTGCGGGCAATGCTTTCGGCTTCCTCGCGCTTGCCGTTGAGGCGCTGGAATTCGAAATCGAGCATCGGCAGATAGCTCATCCAGTTTCTGGCTCCGTCGCCGATAAAGTCGATTTTTTCAAGAAGTCCGAAATTGAGCGCTGTGATTGCAAATGGGACGACAATTTGATATTTGAGGCGTTCAATAGACTGCCCGCGAAGGACTTCCATGAAATCTTCCCGGAAGCTCACGGCAGCCTTCTTCGCATCTCTGCCGCAGCCGAGAAGGGCAATCAGAATGGCGGGCTTCAGATATATATTGTCGGCGACTCTTTTGACCTCCAACATTCGCTCGAGCTTCCGAACGGATGCGGGGGTTGCGCGATCCCGGTAGAGCGCAATGGCATAGAGCCAGGCTTCAAACCAGGTTTCAAAGTGGATCTGGTGGAGGCGCGAGAGAGCGGTTTTCATGCAGGAGACGGCATTTGAGGGCGCTTCGTTGTCCATGATGGAGGCTGCCGCGCTCACGATCATGTACCACGGGGACTCGCAGTTCATTTTCTTAAGCAGCTCGTGCGGCTTCCCGTTGCAGAGAAAATCAGCGTAGTAATGGCGCCAGTCGCGGTATTCAGCGGCAGCTTCCTTAGAGAGGTGCCGCATCAGATAGTCTCTGAACTCGTCGCTGGTAACGTCGAAGCCGCGAGCATCTGCGGTATCCTGCGCACTGCGCAGTGCCGCGCGGGCGATGAACTTTGCAGGAAGCGCTTCGACGAATGGCTTCCAGTGGTCATAGTCGAGGAGGTGAACCATGAAGGCGGCTTCCATGGAAGCCCATGTCTTGATCTCATCTTCACTGAACGTTTGGCTGAGGGGCGCCGGGAGGCGTCCGTTCTGGATGTAGTCAACCGCGGCCTTCATGACGGTGACGTGCACTCTGACATCCCTATCGAGATGAACCTTTTCAAGCTTATTGAATACGGCGTCGAATATTCTGCGCGACACGAGCCGCGTCATCATGTTGATCCCGCTGGGCGTCACAAAGAGTATGTCGTACGAACCCCAGTAGCCTTCCTTGGGCTCTCTGATCCATCCTTTCCCGACAAACTCGTTGATGGCGTCGTTGAACTCCTTGACGGGAAGATTCCGATTTGAAGCATATGACTTGACGTCTGAAGCAGAAGGAAGCGTGTAAGTGCTGAGCGCGTAGGCAATGACTTCAGACTGGATTTCAGGAATGGACATGCTGGATGAAGTGTCTGGAAAAGCTTGAAAACTAAGGGGCTTAGTTTAGTGGGATATGCGGCAACAGGAGGCAAGAATAAGGGATTCCCCGTGATTGGAAAACGCATCGACTTGCTTGCAATCCGTCACAAGAGAGGCGAGGCGCCTTTGCTAGACTTTCTGCCGCTTTAATTATTTCAGTGCACCCATCATGGCCGACCTTCCACACCTGCCCGGACACATTGCGATCATCATGGACGGCAACGGCCGCTGGGCGAGATCGCGGTTTCTGCCGCGCGCGGAAGGCCATCGACAGGGCGTGCTTGCGCTTGAGCGCGTGGTGGAGGCGTCGGTGCGCCTCGGCATCCGGGCGCTTACCGTCTTTGCCTTTTCGAGCGAAAACTGGCGCCGTCCTGCGGCGGAAGTGGCAGCCCTCATGAAAATCTTCGCGACCGCCCTTGCCCGCTGGGAAGAGCCCTTGCTGAAGGCGGGCGTCAGCATCCGCATCATCGGCGACCGGAATGCTTTCTCGGAAGACCTTCAGCGCGCCATCGACCACGCGGAGAAAGCCACAGCGCCGGGGAACCGCATGCATCTCAACATTGCCGCCAATTACGGCGGCCGCTGGGATGCGCTCCAGGCGGCTCAGGCCGCAACCGCTGCGGGCGACCTCACGCTCGAAGGCATTGAAAAGCGGCTTTCTGCGCATGACGACGGCGAGGTGGATCTTTTGATCCGCACCGGAGGGGAAAGACGCATCTCGAATTTCCTTCTCTGGCAGGCAGCCTATGCCGAGCTCTACTTCACCGATACGCTCTGGCCCGACTTTGATGCGGCCGCGCTTGACGATGCGCTCAACTGGTACATCGGTCGCGAGCGGCGCTTCGGGATGACGAGCGAGCAGCTGCGGCAGATCGGATGAAGCTAACCAGCAGCTTGCTGCGTACTGAGAAAAGGCTCAAGAACGGCATCAATGGCTGAGAGCCAGAAATCAACGCTGCGAATGTTGTCTCCGGTGTGACGCAAAACCCAGTCTTCTGTGGACATGCTTCCGCTTTCGAGCCACATTTCTTCGATATTGAGATCGCAGGCACTCTTCCCGTAAGTGAGAAATTCTCGGGCCAGCTTTGCAGCAATAAGAAAGCCGAATGTGTACTGCCAATCGTAGAAGATCGGCTTCATCCGATAAAAGTGCTGTTTGTAGGCCCAAAGGTAGCGGTCGGTTTCAACAGTTGTGTTTCCATAGTAGTGTCGCCAGGCATCATCAGAAAGTTGATTGAGTCTGCTGACAGGCAAAACATTTTCACTGCGCTCCCGAAGAATGGAAAGCAGAAGTCGATGTCGTGCGGGGAGCGTGAGAAGCAAGTTGCCGATGCGAGTGAGGGCCTGCCAGCGAACGGAAACTTTTTCGATGGGGGAAGTTGCTTGTGTCAGAAGATGATGCGTGAAGATGGCTTCATAAAAGCTGCCGGCTATTTCTGTGACGGAGAGCGGAAAGAAGCGGCTCGCAGAAGGGGCTTTATGCATGAGTGAGCGATGACGCGCCACACCGAGCAAATGTGAAAGAGCAAATGCGCCCGCAAGGGTCGGACGATAGTTGGAGAGAATGCGGACCTCGTCGAGAGCCGGAAGGTCATCGCACCAGGTGCCGCCTGAATTCTGTGCGAGAGGCCGGCAGTCGATCTGCTTGCGGCTGTGCAGTGATTCCAGAAAGGGCGTAAATCCTTTATCGATAGCGGCAAAGGCGTTGATCAAATCGGTGAGCGTGCGGGCATAAGGCCGCCCTTCGGCATAGAAGCTTTCCGGGGCGGGAGCAAGGATATTGGCAACCCGCATGGGGCCTTTGCCGATTCGACTTTGCCGAATGTCTACTGTTTGACGCAGACGTCCAAGACGCATTTCAATAGCATCAAACATGGCGCGATAACTTTGCAGCCTCACGCGTTCCGAACGTGTTGCGCGCTCAAGCAGATCCGCATCTGCTGCCTTCAGAACGGTTATGCGGAAGCCCGTAATGGCATTCAGCAGATCGGCGATTGCGGATCCATGGGATGCAAGCCATGCATTCATTGCATTGAATGTGGTGCGCCTCAGTTCTGGATCATCAGAGGTTTTCATGACGGCAATGCTTGAACCGAAGCCTTGCGTGCGGATCTCTCCGGACTGAGTCCGAACTTCCAGCGCCATAGGACTCATGAGATGAGTGAAGAGGTTTGAAAGCGGACTGAGCAGGGTGGCCTCAAGTTCTGCCGTGTAGCTGCTCAGAGCAGAAGGCAGTCCATCCGCCAAGGAAGGCTCTGAGTCAAAGATGCGCTTCCAGATTTTCAGTTCCGGAGTGCGCGCAAAAACAGGTTCATTACCCACCAGATTCCGGATCACTTGAAACGCTGGTTCTGCATGGTTTCTGATCTCAACCAGAATCCCGAGAACTTCCGCTCTGGCGGCGCCCGTGTCTGTGGCGGTGGGTGAAAGTCCGGTATGGGCACGACAAAGCGTGAGGAGGGATGTCCCGAGATCGTAGGCACGACCGTAGAGTCGAAGGGTTTCGTTGGCCGCATCGGGCGTCAGCTCAGCCGGATCCTTCGGGACAGTCGCCGCTATGGCATTTTTTACCATGCAAAGGCTTGAAAGGAGCGCCTGAAAATTTTCTGAACGAACGGATGATGTGGAAGCATGCGGCCATTGGGGAAGCTTCTCGGAAGTGAGGGCTGCATGAATTGCAGGGAAGTTCTTCTCACTAATGGGGGAAATTTCGGAAGCGAATAAGGGTTTGTTCTTGATGATCATCGTATTAACCCGCATAACGACTGGATTCGAGGCAGTGACGGGAGTGAGCAATAGATGTAATCACACGGTTATATCCTTTTAGGGGTAAGGAATAACCGCAAAAAATGCACTGAGCTTCCCGATAAACCCGAAGTTTGTTGTCGATGTCTGAAGAGAATACCTTCAGGAGGCGCCTGGAGGGGGCTCCGGGCAAATAAGAAATACTAACCACAGGGACCAAACATCATGACAGGCATCCTCATTGGCTGCGCAATGCTCGTAGTCGTCGGATGGGCAATTATCAAGGGCAAATACGCTCCTCTAGTCCTTTTTGCGAGCGGTGCAGCCATGCTCGTTCTGTCCATCATCTTCGACACGGGCACATTCATGCCGAAAAAGGCACTTCCGACCGGCAATGATTATCTGAATGTGATCGAATTCATCCGCTACATGTTTTCGACGCGCCTTGCCGGTCTCGGTTTGCTCATTATGACAATGGTGGGTTTTGCGTCCTACATGACGCACATCGGTGCGAATGATGCATTCGTCAATATTGCGATTAAGCCGCTTTCGTTCATCAAATCTCCCTATGCGCTGGTCTTCATCGCCTTCCTGCTGGGCAAGGCAGTGTCGATGGTGATTACTTCCGCTGTCGGGCTTGGCGTCCTGTGCCTCGCACTCATGGGACCGGCGCTTGCTGCGCTCGGCATGAATAAGAAAGCCATCGGAGCCGTGTTCGTTACTTCGGGCGCTGCTTCCCTCGTGCTTCTTGGCGGTTCAACGGCAGCAGCATCGAAGGCATGCGAACTTTCCGTTCTTGACTAAAAGAACCTCAATTCTTCCCACTATAGTGAGCCGGAAGAGCGTTCCTTTCGAG
>OBXA01001945.1_pt1 | contig 10841 bp, 6 predicted proteins | sample 1538121 | NCBI WGS metagenome assembly OBXA01 (sample SAMEA2580133, study PRJEB22360) | human gut metagenome | biome: human gut; feature: human-associated habitat; material: faeces | place: Denmark | collected 2008/2010 | reverse complement strand
TCACTCGGAGCGTTCCGGCAACGGCCTGTACGTCAACGTGCCCGGCAACAAGTACCAGCCGATCTTCGAGGCCGGCGTGGAATACTTCACCGCCTGATAATCGGCGCGTATCGCGTCTGATACGGCACACAGGGAAGGAACTCTCGGGTTCCTTCCCTTTTTTGTTCATGCCGGTCATGGGCTAAGGTTGGGGTGTTCGCACTACCGAATCCGCCGCTGAAAGGACCTGTCGTCATGCCGATCAACGAGGCTTTGTTCGCCGCGATGAAGGCCGCCAGCTACATCAAGCCCAACGCGGGCAAGTCGTACAAATTGCAGCGCGTGGCGGAAGAGCTTATCGCCAAGCAGGCACCCGACAATCCGAAATGCCGTGTCGAGGACGCCTTCGCGCCTATGGCGGATGGATATGCCGTACCATTGCGAGTGTTCACGCCGCTGGTCGCCTATGGAGCGCCCCTGCCCGAAGCCCTGGAGGAATCTTCCGCCAATGGCACGCCCGTGGCCTCGGCAATATCCGCGATTCTGCCCGCCGTATTACCCAAAGTCCTACCCAAAATACTCATCAAGGAAAGCACGTCGAGCGGCAACGCCGACGGTATTTCCGGCAATGCCAACACGGAACTTCCCTCAGTCACGCCGCGTGGCACGATCCTGTTTTTCCACGGTGGCGGTTGGACCACAGGCGGCATCAACCTGTACACGCAGGCTTGCGCGCATATGGCCGTACGTCTGCAACGCCGTGTGATCTCAGTCGAGTACCGGCTGGCTCCTGAATACCGCTTCCCTACTGCTGTTGAGGATTGCTATGAGGTAGCCCGGCAGCTGTTTGCTGGGGAATTGCCGATTTCTGGGGTGGGTGGTTCTGTTGATGTTGATCACCCCCAGTCGGCTGCGCCGACAGCCCCCGCCGGCGGGGGCGATATATCTGCGACAATCCCAGCACCGGATCCCGACAGCATCGTGCTGTTTGGCGACAGCGCGGGCGGCAATCTTGCGGCCGCCGTCTCGCTCATGGCCCGCGACCGCGGCGAGTTCATGCCGCGCACGCAGATGCTGCTTTACCCGGTAGTCGGCAACGATTACAATCCCGAGACCAGCCCGTTCGAATCGGTGCGGACCAACGGCACCGACTACATCCTCACCGCACAGGACATGGCCGACTACATCGACATGTACCGTTCGTCCGTGGCCGATCTGACCAATCCGTATTTCGCGCCGCTCACCGCGCACGACCTGAGCAATCAGCCGCGCACGCTGGTGTTGTCCGCCGAATACTGCCCGCTCAGAGACGAGGACGAAGCGTACGCCCGTCGCCTGCAATTGGTGAACGACAACGTCTCCTGTTACCGAATTCACGATGGCATCCACGGCTACCTGCTCAATACGTCGGCCGTGGGACTGGTGGCCACCACCTACCGAATCATCGAGCATTTCCTCGACGGCACACCGCTGGAACCAGCTCCCGGCACCGGCACCACCGCCAACGCACCGGAGGGAGGCGACGCGTGGCAAGACGTACTTGGTACCGACTAGACAACATCGGCAAGTTCTACTCCTCCCAGGCTGGCCGCTCCTCGCAGACCGTGTTCCGCTATTCGGCCGAGCTGGCGGACGGCATCGATCCGGACATCCTGCAGCACGCGCTCGACCATGCCATCGCCCAGTTCCCGAGCTTCAACGTGCACCTGCTCAACGGCATGTTCTGGCATTACCTCGAACAGTCAGACGGCCGGCCGCTGGTGGAGCCGGAACATCTGCCGATATGCTCGCGACTGCATTACGGGCCCAAAAGCATGCTGTTCCGCGTAAGCTATTTCCGCAATCGTGTCAATCTCGAGGTCTCGCACATCATTTCGGACGGTCGCGGCGCCATCAACCTGTTCAAGTCGCTGCTGCACGCCTACATCGCCGAGCGATACGACGTGCCGGGCGTGCCTTCGGATTACGACGGTTCGGATAGCGACAAAGCCGAAAACAGCTTCGACAAATACTACGAGAAAGACAAGGCCGGCGCTGCGCCAGGCACGAAGATCTACCGGCTGGCCGGCCCCATCGACCGGGCCGCGCCTACGTTCATGGAATACCACGTCAGCGCCAGCAAGGTGCTTGGTGCAGCGCATCAGTGCGGAGTGAGTCTCACCTCCTACCTCATCGCCGCGATACTGTGCGCGATTCGCGACGTCATGCCCTCGCGCGCCCGCAATCGCGCGATTCGCGTGGATATTCCGGTCGACTTGCGCGCCTTCTTCAGGTCGGAGACCGTGCGCAACTTCTACGGCATGACTTACGTGGCGTACACGCCGGCCGAAATCGAAGCCGATGAGGACTCCGCGAAAACTTCCGCAACAAGCCCAGACGCAGCCGGCGACGGCCAGCAGTCCGCCGCCCGCACCGCGCACGGCAACGGTATGGGTGGATTGCTGACCGATGAGCCGTTGGCCGACATCGCCCGCCATGTGCAGGAGCAGCTCGGCCATGCCACCAGTCGCGAGCGCGTCGAATCGCATATGAACCGCATGATTGCGCTGGAAAAGAATCCGGTGCTGCGTCTTGCGCCCTCCCCTGCCAAGGACTGGGTGCTGGAGCTGGCCCGGTTCATCGCCGACCGCGAGACCACGACCACCGTCTCGAACCTTGGCCGAGTCACCTTGGACGAACGACTCGCGCGCCATGTACGTTCGGTGAGCTTCCTCACCACACCGGCCAGCCTGAATTTCACGGTCTGCTCGTTCGGCGACGACCTGAGCATCGGCATCTCCACCATCTACCATGATCTGAACGTCATCAAGAACCTGTGTCGGATTCTCGCCGCGCAGGGCATCAGCGGCCGTATGAACATCGCTGGCGTGCATGTGGAGAAAGGAGCGTCGGCATGAAGCATTGCGATGCCTGCACCGTCGATTTCACCGGCGATATGGCCCGTTGCCCGCTCTGCCAGAACGAATTGCGCGGCGAGGCCTCCCCCGCCGCATTCCCCGCGCAGCAGATCTATCTGCGTCCGAGGCGTTTGGCGGTGGAAATCATCACGTTTGTAACCGGCGCGATTTTGCTGCTGCATGGCTTCTTCAGCTATCTGTTTTCGTGGCCGATACCGATTGCCAGTGCATCGGCGGCCGCGCTGATCATCAGCGTGCTGTTCATCAATAGTGCGATTCTGCACGTGCCGCGGCCGCTTCGCCTCATGTTTCGATATTTCTATATCATGCTGGCGATTGCGCTGGTCTGGTTTGTGGCGACGATGAATCATGTCGTCACCATGTTCGTCATACCGATCACGTGTCTGGTTTCGCTGGTCTTTGACGTGGTGCTGCTTATCGTGCTGCGGGCCAAGGCCATTGACGAGTACGCCAAGTATCTGGCGTTCGACATCGTCGCTGGTCTGATGCCTCTGACGTTCATTCCGCTCGGCTGGGCTCCGTGGGATGTACTGGTGATGGTCAGCGGGCTGGTCTCCCTGCTGGTGCTGCTCGGCCTGCTCGTCTTCGCCCGCCGTCAGCTCTTCTCGGAATTCGGCAAACAGTTCTCGGCCTGATTGCCTCGTGCGCTCAATCGCCCGACTTAGGATGGAAACCATGAGCGAACATGTGGAGCATGGGTTTGGGCCGGTGTGGGATGGCGAGTCCCGGGTTTTGATTTTGGGATCGATGCCGAGTCCGAAATCCCGAGCGGCGGCGTACAGCCGAGGCGAGCATCCGCGAGAGCGGCAGAAGGTCGCGGCGGCCAGGCTGAGTGTGGGCGCGTTGATGGTGGCAAGCGGCACGGCACCGGCGATCGACCAAGGAATCAGCGGAGCGATCACCACGGCACTGTCTTCCAAATCGATAGCTTGTGCGGAGCGTTCGGATTCGTCGTCGCCGTACAGCCCACCGCACAACTGGTGAGTGAGCATGATGGTGAGGGTTTGGTTGCAGGCGAGCGCCGCCGCGCAAGTCGCGGTAATCATGGTGGCACCACATGCGCCGATGCGATGACCGAGCATCTCGATGACCTGCTGCAGCCGAGCAAGCATCCGCGTCTCGGCAAAAATGCCGGCGTAGGCGGAGGAGATACAGACAGTGGCCATCACAGTGAGCATGGAGAGGATGCCGCCGCCGTCCAGGAGTGCGGCCACCTGCGGATTTTGCGCATGGTAACCGAAAATAAGCAGCCGCAACAGTTCTGCCCATTCCATGTGCTGCACGCCCACGCATACCGCGACCGAGGCGGCAATGCTGGCGAGCATAAGCAGCCGAACATCCACACGCAGCAACGCCAACACGATGACCAGTAATGCTGGAACTAGGGTAAGCCAATGCAAATCGAAGGCCGATGAGAACAATCCGCCGATATCGGTTATGCTGCTTGCGTTGGTTGAAACAGCCGCTCTAGCCGAGCCAGCCGAGCCAGCCGTAGCAGCCGCACTAGCCGCACCAAATCCGGAACCACCGCTCGCGCACAGCCACTCCACCACCGCAGCCGCAACGTATACCACACAACTCAGCACAAACGGCACCGCACCCGTGCGCAGCATGCGGACAATAGTATTGAACAGGTTCGTATGCGTAAGCTGTTTGACCAGCAAGGCACTGGTGGAAACCGGCGAACAACGATCGCCCACATAGACGCCCGCAAGAATCGCGCCACCGAGCATCACCGGGTTCGCCTGCATCGACAATCCCAACGACATGCAGATGGTGCCCATAGTCGCCGCACTGGCGAACGACGACCCGACCAGCACCGACATCGCCGAGCACAGTAGAAACGACAGCGGAATCACCGTGGCGGCGTGAATCACCGCGGTCGAATGGGCCACGATGAAGGCGATGGTCCCGCTGGCCCGCCACAGCGAGGTCAGTACGCCGATGAGCACGAAGCCCCCCCCCACGGTCCCCGCGGACCGTACGCTGCCGGCCGCACGGCTCGCCATCGCGCGCAACGAGCACCGGCGAACCAGCCCATACCCCATGAACAGCAGCACACCAACGAACAGCGCGGGAATAATCGACCAGCCGAGGGCGACGCTGGCAAACAGCACCGCACAGAACAGCAACATCGTGCCCGCTTCCAGCATGCGATCCTCTCCTCTTCCGGCTACAGCCTCATCTCAGATTTCATCTCATGACCCGCAGTCGCAAACATCAACGCTATTCGCACGAGCCATGACCTAAGATAACAGGAGAAATACAGACTAAACTGATATCTATTACAGGTTTAATACTGTGGCATTGATTCGCGCCACGACACGTCATACACACACCACGCAAACGCCATACACACGGGAGTATCGCCATGAACTTTCTCAGCATCGAATACTTCGCCGCCGTGGCCTCGGAACATAGCTTCAGCAAGGCGGCGAAACGGTTGGGGATCACGCAGCAGACGCTGAGTGCGAACATCGCCGCCCTAGAGCGGGAGCTCGGATGCACGCTTTTCGTACGCCATGTGCCGCTCGAATTGACCTATGCCGGCACGGTGTTCGCGCGATATGCGCAGCGATTCCGCCGCGATCGCGATGCACTTGGCCAAGAAATGCGCGACATCGCCGGCGATCAGGCCGGCGTGCTGCGCGTGGGTGTTGCCTACACGCGTAGCCGGGCGATCATGCCGCCGATTGTGAAGGCGATGCAACGTGACTGCCCGAATATCATCGTTGAACTCATTGAGGGCCGCAACGATCAGATTCAACAATGGCTGGCGAACGGCGATCTTGATCTGGCGGTGGCGGACTTCGCCGGGAAACCGGCCGGCATCGAACTTATGGATTTCTATAACGAGCGCATGGTGCTGGTCCTCGCACAATCACTGTGGATGGATTTGGCCGCTACCGGTGGCGCGGCGAATGGCCAAGTCGATGCCGTCAGAACCGCGCCGGACGAGCGCGCCATTGCCGCAGGTGACCTTTCCTCACTGGAGCATTGCCCGTTTCTCCTAGGCAGCCCACAAGATATTGACGGACGCATTGCCGATCTGCTGTTCCGCCGTGCCGGTTTTGAGCCGAAAGTCACAGCCCGTTCGGATAACGTACTGACTCTGCTGGAACTGTGCCATTACGGCATGGGTGCCTGCCTATGCCCGGAGCGGTTCCTGCCAGCGCTGCTTGACGGCGAACGGTTGCGTACTTTGCGCGTGCTGGATTGCGGCCCGGATACCGCATATGCCATTCAGTTCGGCGTTCCGGCCACATCGTATCGGTGGAGCGTCATTGATGATTTCATTCGTTGCGCCCGCGAAGTCACCACCGGCGTGTCGCAATAGCCGCCAACTTGCGTTCAAGTGGGGTTGAACTGTTTCAATAAGAATTGTTAGCGTTCACGGCCGGCCATGAAGAGACGACGGTGACGATTGATTATCAAGGAGCACACATGAAGTATCGCAGCGTTGGCAAGTCGGGACTGAAGATCAGCGAGGTCGCACTGGGCAGCTGGGTCACGGATCTCAAGGGCACGGCGGCTGAGGACGTGGCCAAGGAGACCGTGAAGCTCGCCTACGATTCCGGCGTCAACTTCTTCGACTGCGCGGACGCCTATTCTGGCGGCGCGGCCGAACGCTTCCTCGGCAAGACGCTGAAGCAGTACCCGCGTAAGGAACTGGTCATTTCCAGCAAGGTCTACTTCCCCACCGGCGAAGGCGTGAACGACCGCGGCCTGTCCCGCAAGCACATTTTCGAGAGCATCGACCAGACGCTGAAGAACATGCAGACCGATTATCTGGACATGTACTTCTGCCACCGTTTTGACGAGACCACCGACCTTACCGAGACCTTGCGCGCGATGAGCGACCTGGTCGCCCAAGGCAAGGTGCTGTACTATGGCGTTTCCGAGGAGTGGGGTTCGGCTCGCCTTGAAGAGGCCCAGCGCATCATCGACCGCTACAACCTGTACCCGATCACCGTGGTTCAGCCGCAGTACAACCTAAACGACCGTTACATCGAGCATGAGATCATGGGCACCTGCCGCAAGCTCGGCATCGGCATCACCACGTTCTCCCCGCTCGCGCAGGGTCTGCTGACCGGCAAGTACCGCAAGGGCCAGTCGGTGGTCTGGTGCCGGGCAAGCCCCGGAGGGCCCAGCCGCTGCCGGCCGGCTCGCGCGCCACCTGGCAGTCCGACCACCAGATCAACGATCTGCTGACCGATGAGAACCTCGACAAGGTCGAGCAGCTGCGCAAGGTGGCCGACGAGCTCGGCACGAACCTGCCGGTGCTTTCCATGGCATGGATCCTGCAGCACCCGGAGATCAGCTGTGTGATCGCCGGCGCCTCCAAGCCCAGCCAACTGGAGAACAACATGAAGGCCGCGGGCTTTGTGATTCCGGCTGACGCGATGGCCGAAATCGACAAGATCACCGGCTTCCACCGCTTCGAACGTCACGTAGGCTGACGAATCTGAGACTTCCTCCAACGGGAGCGATTGTCAAGCGCCGAAATCGGTATCGCCTTGGGCTTCGGCCTGAGCGATGGCGGTTTCGGCGTTTTTTGCTGTTTGCTCGATGACTTGGTTGTAGCCGGTCAGGGCCGCGAACGGCATGAACTGCGCGGCCCGCTGGTGGCGGGACATGTGCGGATGCTTGCGCGACTGATGGTGTGGCAGGTTGATGATGTCGTCGTATGCATGGGTCTCTTGCAGGGTCATGCGCGATGGCCTCCGATCTGACGGTTGCGGTCCTGACCGGTGGCGCCGTCTTCCATATCCATGGCTTTGATGACGGCGTTGCGGCCGAATTTACGTTTCACATCCAGCAGCGCACGCTGGATATCATGCTCTCCATCTTTTTCGCTGGTGGAATCGGATCCATACGATTGGGCCTCGTCATCACCGAACAAGTCGAGCTGTTCATAGCGTTTGCCGGCGGCCAGCTCCTCCGGAGTGGCCACATCATCGGCGATGACGGTCAACCGCCTCACAAGCAAGCGTGAATCCACAATGCGCTCGTACAACATCGTCATGGCCTCACGAATACGTGCCGACGACGAGGTGAAATCACCCAAACCAATCGACCCGACCGCGCTCTTGGGCACCTTGCGCCCAAATCGGTCGATGGTCACCGGCCCTTGATAGCTTTTCGCTGCTCGCTCAGCGGCACGTTTCATCGCATAATCAGCGCACGAATCGAGCTTTGACGAATCAAGACTGCCGATGTCATAGCCGACGGCGAGCGTCAGTCGGTTCGTCAGCACGCTTTTATCGACCAGATCGAGGGCCAGCGCATCGGCCATCTCCTTGGTGATCAGCCGGGCCGTGGCATAGTCGGCGGGGCCGGTGAGCACCTGCCCACTGCTAATGCTGTGCGCACCTGGCTCATAGGATCGGATATCCGCGATTTCGCACGGCTCCCAGCCCCACGCATGGTCGATGAGCAGTTCGGCATTGACACCGAACATGCGATACAGCAGGTCTTCGTTGTAGTAATCCGAAGCACGACCCACCGAGCATCGGGCGATATCGCCCATGGTCATCAGTCCGGCATGCTCGAGCTTCTTGGCATAGCCGCGCCCAACCCGCCAAAAATCGGTGAGCGGACGATGCTCCCAAGGCAGCCGACGATATGACATTTCATTCAGTTCGGCCACGCGCACGCCGTCCTTGTCGGCGGGCATGTGCTTGGCGACGATATCCATGGCGACTTTGGCCAGATACATGTTGGAGCCGATGCCGGCAGTGGCGGTGATGCCGGTTTTGGTGAGGATTTCGCGCACGATGGTTCGCGCCATCGCATGCGGCCCCATACCCAGCGAGCGCAGATATGGCGTGGCGTCGATGAACACCTCGTCAATCGAGTAGACATGGATGTGCTCGGGTGCGGCGTATTTGAGGTAGATGCCATATATTTGCCCGCTGATTTCCAGATAGTGCGCCATGCGCGGCTTGGCGATGACCATCGAGGCTTTGAGCCCCGGCGAGCGTTCCAGGTCGCACGCATCACAGGACTCCCCGATTAATCGGCCGCCGGGAGCATGGACCGCGCGCTCGATGTTGACTCCATTCAGGCGCTGTTTTACCTCAAACAGCCGCGCACGGCCAGGAATGCCATAGTTCTTCAGCGAGGGTGAGACCGCCAAACATATTGTCTTATCGGTGCGGGTTTCATCGGCCACCACCAGATGCGTGGTCAACGGGTCGAGTCCGCGCGCCACGCACTCCACCGAGGCATAGAAGGACTTGAGATCAATGGCAATATAGGTATGCTCGCGTTGCGTCGATACCGTTCCGCTGCCCATCGCCATCACCTCCTTACCACCGCTGGCCCGACCAGCATATCAACACAGTCGAACATTTGTTCGATGCAACATGCCTGTTCGAAACTGCCGAAGTCGACGCACGCAACGCGCCCAAGCACGCTCTTCACCCACGCCACACGCGCAGCGGCGGAGCAGCGGCATGCATGCGTACCATGGGGAATATGAAGAAAAGCATTACAGCAGACAGCGATTTTGCAGCGTGGGCGGCAGCCCGATCCCAGAAGACGAATCGATCACTGGCAGGAGCCCGACTCGCGATTCCGGAGCCACAGAAGCATGCCGAAATCAAGTCTCAGGCCCAGCAATGGGGCATGACCGTCGAAGATGCCACGATGACCGACGAGCACAACGAGGAATTCCTATGCGACGGCACACAAAGCATCGATTCCATCACCGATATGCGCAAGGCAAGCGGACTGGAGGCAATGGAGTACGCGGAACAGCACATGCCGGTATTACGCGACACCATGGATAGCCTCACCACTCGCGTCGATTTCTCAGGCATTCGTATTGCCGTCTGTCTGATACTGGAGCCAAAAACCGCGATTCTGCTGCGCAAGCTTAAGGCCGCCGGCGCAATCGTCGGCGTATATTGCGGCCCGGATTCCACGGATCCCCGAGTGGCGGAACAGCTGCGCCGGGAAGGAATCACGGTCGAATCCAGCCGAGACTGGACCGCGGAACAGGCGCACGAGGCGGCCCTGCACCTGCTGGACGAAATACAGCCGGACATCATCATCGACGATGGTGCCAGCTTCGCCCGTCTCGCTTCGCTCGAACGCCCCGAACTCACGGCGAACCTCATTGGAGTGGCCGAGGAAACGACCAGCGGCGTACGCGCGTTCCAGCAGATGCAGGAAGCGGGAGCCCTCACCTACCCGGTCGTAGCCGTTAACGACAGTGTGCTGAAAACCGGATTCGACAACGCCCACGGCACTGGGGAGACATGCGTGACCACCATGCAGCGCATTCTCGGCGAGCATGCATTCGACGGTAAGAACGTCACCGTCATCGGCTACGGCCCGGTCGGCCAAGGCTTCGCACGGCGCATTCGCGCGCTTGGCGCCGAAGTCACCATCTGCGATATCGATCCAGTGGCTTCACTCAAAGCGGTGTCCGCCGGCTCCGCCGCACAAGACATTGACGAGGCACTCCCTTGCGCGGATATGGTGGTGTCCGCCACTGGCGTGAGACATACGGTCACACTTGAGCACATGCGCGCAATGCACGAGGGCGCGGCGCTCGCAGTGATCGGCGGCATCGCCAACGAAATCGCCTTGGACGAGGTAAGCGACTTCACCCCACAGGTCAACAGGGACACCGTGCAACTCAATGTTCCCGACGGACCAACGCTCACGCTAATCGCCGACGGCGATGGCGTGAACTACACGGTGGGAGGCGGCAATCCAATCGAGATCATGGATCTGAGCTTCGCCGTACAGGCCAGCGCCGTCGCATATCTTCTGGAACATCGAGGCACACTGGATCACACGCTTATCAGACTTGACGCAGCGACCGACCAGCGCATCGCCGCCAGCGCGCTCAAGGCGCGCGGATACCGAGCCAGCCATGCCGTGGAGGACAACGGCTACAAATTGCGCCCGACCCCGATCCCCAGCGGCGTT
>OBXA01001944.1_pt1 | contig 10843 bp, 9 predicted proteins | sample 1538121 | NCBI WGS metagenome assembly OBXA01 (sample SAMEA2580133, study PRJEB22360) | human gut metagenome | biome: human gut; feature: human-associated habitat; material: faeces | place: Denmark | collected 2008/2010 | reverse complement strand
AATCGCGCGCGTCGGGCGGGGGGGGCGCCGGCCGCAGTATCCCTCCTATAAAGCGGCATACAGAATTCCTGTATGCCGCTGGTCTCCGCCCATCTGCCATAGTTATACTGGCATCATCGACGACGGCGATAACAGCATAAGGTGGGGCGAGTCATGGACACCAGTGATAGACAGGTAGCGGAAACCGGCCGGAATCGCGAGCTTGGGCTGATTCCGGCCATGGTGATGGCGGTTGTTGCGACGCTCAGTGGTGCCGGTGTATCGTTCGCGCCATTATATGAGCGCATTTGGGGCGGCATGATGTTGCATCCGAATTGTCCGGCGATTGGCAGAATGACCTACTATCTCTCGGGCCAAGCAACTGACGATTATGGAGCCTGCGTCACCTCACCACTGTGGTTTATGACGGTGACTGCGCTGAGTGTTGTCGCGATTCTCTGTCTGACTGTTGCGGGAGTACAGGGCTTTTCGCGCCATCGGCTCTGTTCGGTGTTTAGTGTTCTTATTGCGGCAGTGGCTGTTGCGATCATATTGGTGTTGAGTGCGAATACCAAGATTGTAACGTTGTGGGCGATGTATGCGGTGACGTGGCTGGTGCACGCCATAGTCACCTCATATCTGAGCAACGGTTGGATACGAATCGCGCGACTGTTGTTCGTATGGCAGATTGGCGTGATGCCGGTATTCGTCACCGAATATTCAGTATCCGACGAGGTCAACTTCAGCGGCGGCGCAACCATCGCTTGCGGACTTGGACTTGCGGCATATGCGCTGGTGCAATGCGCCTCTCTTACCATCGACTCGCAAAACAACAGTAATCGAATCACGCCAGAACGCAGTGGTATACGGGCTACCTCCTTGCACGACCTGTTCCACACCATCAGCATCAACGCATCCGCCATACGCAATTGCTCTGTTCCCGTTGCCCTGTTCTGGTCAGGTATCACGTTCTTTACCTACAGCTACAACACTGGTAGACACACCGATTTCTGCCCAGCGCTATCGGCAACTGACAATGCAGGTCTTGTCGCTTATTGCATCGGCCATGAAGCTTTGGGACTGCTGACCGTCGTGTTGTGCGTGCTGCCATTGTTCTCCCTGCTTTCGGCGATTACGGCCATCACGTTGGCTGCACGCAACGCAAATAACGGCGGTAACGCTGCCAATGCCGATGGCTCTCGAAATTCAGCCGCCGTGTGCTATCTGCTCCTGGCAACCGCACTGTCCGCCACGGCCTTCGTCATCGCCTTCACCTTGGCATAGCGCGGACCACCATGCCGCGGTTCGCGCGATCGCTGGGATACAGCGCTTCCTGCGCACGACGCGACACCACCGGCATAAGATCTCCTTCATATCACGAAACAATCGAGCGTGTTCGTTTGCGCCAAGGATCAGCTCTGCCAGTAGTAGCTGAAGAAGTCGGAGATCTCCCCCATGGTTTCGCGCAGCATGCCCATGCGCGGCAGGTACACCACGCGGAAGTGGTCGGGGCGATGCCAGTTGAACGCGCCGCCGTGGCTGATGAGGATGTGCTTGTCATGCAGCAGGTCGAGCGCGAACTGCTCGTCCGAGTGGATGTTGAAGCGTTTGACGTCGATCTTCGGGAAGATGTAGAACGCGGCCTTCGGCTTGACGGCGGTGATGCCGGGAATCTGGTTGAGCATGTCGTAGACGAGGTCGCGCTGGTCGTGCACGCGGCCGCCCGGCACGATGTAGTCGTTGACGCTCTGGTGGCCGCCAAGCGCGGTCTGCACCACGGACTGGGCGGGCACGTTCGAACACATGCGCATGTTGGCGAGCATGTTGAGGCCCTCGATGTAGTCCTTGGCAATGCGCTTGTTGCCGGACAGGATCATCCAGCCGATGCGGTAGCCGGCGATCATGTGCGATTTCGACAGGCCGGAGAAGGTCACGCAGAACAGGTCCGGGGCCATCGAGGCGATGGAGATGTGCTGCAGGCCGTCCATGACGAGGCGATCGTAGATTTCGTCGGAGAAGATGATGAGCTGGTGTTCGCGCGCGATGTCGACGATCTGCTGGAGCACTTCCTTTGGGTAAAGTGCGCCGGTGGGGTTGTTCGGGTTGATGATGACAATCGCCTTGGTGTTGCTGGTGATCTTGGAGCGGATGTCGTCGATGTCCGGATACCATTCGGACTGTTCGTCGCACAGGTAGTGCACGGCGGTGCCGCCGGCCAGGTTCACGCAGGCGGTCCCCAGCGGGTAGTCCGGGGAGGGCACGAGCACTTCGTCGCCGGTGTCGAGCAGCGCGGACATGGACAGGTTGATGAGCTCGCTGACGCCGTTGCCGGTGTAGATGTCGTCGATGGTGACGTTCGGGATGTTCTTCAGCTGCGCGTACTGCATGATGGCCTTGCGCGCGGAGAACAGGCCCTTGGACGGCGAGTAGCCTTCGGTGTCGGTGAGCTGGTGGGCCATGTCGTAGACGACTTCGTCCGGCGTGCGGAAGCCGAAGGGTGCCGGGTTGCCGATGTTCAATTTCAGGATGTGGGTGCCGTTGGCCTCCATGCGCATCGCCTCGTCGGCGACCGGGCCGCGCACGTCGTAGAGCACGTTGTCGAGCTTGTGCGATTTGCCGAAGGTGCGGCGGCGGCCCACGGGAATCTCGCTGTCCGTCTGGGGCTTGGCCCCCGTGGCAAGCGGTGTGGCGGCGTGTTCGCCGTCCGTGACGCTGTTGGAGGCGTCCGAGTTCAATTGCGTGGTGGATTCCTCGCCGCGCAGCCAGTTCATGTCGACGTCCAGTTCGCTGGCCAGGAATTCGAGCACGTCCTCGCGGGGCATGGTCTTGCCGGCCACGTATTGGCTGATGTGGCTCTTGCCCATCTTTACACCACGATGTTCGGCGGCGTGCACCAAATCGACCTGCTTCAGTCCCCTGCTGTTCATCGCATTGCGCAGACGTTCCGCAAACACCGATACGCTCATATCCTTATGCCTCCAACCGGGAGTTCAATTTATCTTTTGAACAACGGTTCAAAGCATACCCCCGGTTCAACACAAGTTCAATTTTGGCGTGTTCTCGAGTCTCGACCGGTTCAGCCCAACTGCGCTTCAATCCATTGGGCGACGCCGTCCTCGTTGTTGGACGGGCAGATTTCGTCGGCGATGGACAACACCTTGGGGTTCGCGTTGGCCACGGCCACGCCCCGGCCGGATTCGCTCATCATGTTGATATCGATGAGGTCGTCGCCGAAGGCGGCTGTCTGTTCAAGCGGCACGTCCAGTCGCTCGCACAGCAGGTGCAGCGCGTGCTCCTTGTTGGCCTGCGGGTTCATGAGCATCCACATCACGCCTTCGCTGATGGAGATGTCGAAGTCCGGCGGAATCAGCGCACGCAACTCGTTCCACTGTTCAGGTTCGGGGAAGATGGTGATCTTATCCGCCACGCCTTCGGGCACGTCGTGGAAGTTCGTGTATTGGAAGGCCTGAGTTTTCCAATACATGCGCACATCGAAGTTGGTGTAGCGCACGTCGTTCATCACGATGCCGAGCTTCAGGCCGGGCATGCGATCGAGCAGGAACAGACAGACTTCGCAGGCACGCCGTGAGGAGAAGCCAATCTTGATCAAATGGTTCTCATCGGCCGGCGTGGCACCTGAGGTGAGCAGGTCGAAGTCGGAGTGGGCCGGGTCGAAATCGATGAGGGCGCCGTTCAGATAGATTACGGCGTCCACCGGCAGTTTTTCGGCGAACTGGAGACCGGTACTCACCGGCCGCGCGGTGGCGATGGCGAATTGCATTCCGGCATCGTGCGCGCGGTTGATGGTGTCGATGCTGCGCTGGGTGATGAACCGGTCCTCGAATACCTCGGCATCGTGCAGCAACGTGCCGTCGAGGTCGGCGACCAGCAGTCGGGGTTGTTTCGGCGTGATGGCGTCGAGAATCACAGCAGCCCCTCGCAGTGTTCACGCACGAGTTCGGCGGAATGGTGCAGTTTGGCCCGCTCGTCCTCGCTCAGATCGAGTTCGACGATCTCGTTGGCACCATTGGCGCGCAGTTCAGTGGGGACGCCGAGGAACACGTCATGTTCGCCGTATTCGCCGTCCAGCAGGGTGGAGACGGGCACGATGCGGCGTTCGTCCCACAGGATGGTCTGTACGATGCCGGCCACGGTGGAGGCGATGCCGAAGTTGGTGCCGCCCTTGGCCGCGACGATCTCATTGCCACGGGTGCGGGTCTTCTCTTCGATTTCGGTGGTGGACACGGAGGCGAAACGGTCTTGGTTGTCGGCCAGAAAGCGGGCGAATGGCTTGCCGCCGAGCGAGACGGTGGACCATGCGGTGAACTGGGAGTCGCCGTGCTCGCCCATCACGAAGCCGCCCACGTTGCGCGGGTCAAGGCCGGTCTCTTCGCCGATGATGGTCTTGAGACGCGAGGTGTCGAGCGCGGTGCCGGTACCGAGCACCTGGGTGCGAGGCAGACCGGAACGTTTCCAGGCATACCAAGCCATCACGTCGACCGGGTTGGAGACCATGACGATCACGCCGTCAAAACCGGAGGCCATGACGTTGTCGACCACTTCGCCCACAAGACCCACGGTAAAGCCGAGTTCGGCCATGCGGTTGGAATTGGCCGGCGGCTTGCGGCCCACGGTGATGACGACGATGTCCGCATCCTTGCAGTCGGCGTAGTCGCCGGCGCGCACCTTGACGTGGCGGTCCTGGAATTCGCTGCCATCATCGAGGTCGCGGGCCTCCCCCAGGGCCTTGGCGGCGGAACAGTCGATGAGCACAAGCTCATTGCACAGGCCGTGCGTGACGATGCCGAAGGCGGCGGTGGCACCGACCTGGCCGGTGCCGACGATAACGACTTTGTTGCGGTTCATAGTGACCATGGTGATGTCCTTTCGTAATACTCGATAGAACGCATACGACCCATGACCGACGGTAACGGTCATGGGTCGCGAGCGACAAGTCTATATGGCGTGCAAGCCGATCAGCCGAGGTTGAACTTGGTCATCATGTCGAGGCCGATAATCAAGGCCACCCACACCAGAGCGATGATAACGGTCCAACGGTTCAGGTTCTTTTCGGCGACACCGGAAGTACCGGCGTTCTGGGTCAGACCGCCGCCGAACATGTCGGACAAACCGCCGCCCTTGCCCTTGTGCATAAGGATGAGCAGGGTCAGCACGAAGCTGAGCAGCACGACGATGACTTGCAGCGTGATCTTAAGAGCGGTCACAGGGTACCTCCGGATTGATTGGACTGTTGACCAGCATAGCGCACACACGGGAAAACCGTGGTATTAGTTCCGTGATTTCGTGGATTTCAGTGCCAGTCGAGCGATTTTGGCGAGTTCCTCAACGTCCAGGGCCGCCCCTCCGATCAGGAAGCCGTCAACGTCGGGCTGGGAAATGAGTTCCGCCGCATTTTTCGAGGTGACCGATCCGCCGTACAGGATACGTACGCTATCGGATACCTTCGTGCCAAAAGTGGTCTTCAAATCGTTGCGGATGGCGTTTGCGGCATCCTGGGCGGATTGCGGAGTGGCCACCATGCCGGTGCCAATGGCCCAGACAGGTCCGTAGGCCACGATGAGTTTGGCGGCTTGTTCTTCGTTGAGATCGCGGGTGACGTCTCGTACCTGGCCCACGGCGAAATCGAGTTCAATGCCTTGACGTCGTTCCTCGAAGCTTTCGCCGACGCACAAAATCGGCTGCATGCCGGCGGCGAGCACAGCACGTACCTGATCGACGATATTGGCGTCATCTTCAGGATGGTATTTGCGGCGTTCGGAGTGGCCGACGATGACGTATGAGCAGCCGAGATGGGCGATCATGTCCGCGGACACATCGCCGGTGAAGGCACCTTGGGTGGTCACGGAAACGGATTGTGCGCCGTAGGCGACATGGAGCTTGTCGGCTTCGACCAGCACCTGCACGCTGCGCAATGACGTGAACGAGGGGAAAAGCGCGACTTCGCAGCGTTTAAAGTCGAAGTGAGCGTCACGCAACAGCCATACCAGCTTCTGCACGAAGTAAGTGGCTTCAAGATGGTCGAAATTCATCTTCCAGTTGCCGGCCACCAACGGAATGCGTTTGGACGCCATATGTTTCCCTTCTAAAAAAACGTAGCTCCCCTCAAGGAGGGGAGCTAGAAAATGGATTACTCAAGCACCTTCAGGCCAGGGAGCTCCTTGCCTTCGAGGAACTCGAGGGAAGCGCCACCACCGGTGGAGATGTGGGAGAAGCCGTCCTCCGGGAAGCCGAGGTTGCGCACGGCGGAGGCGGAGTCGCCGCCACCGACGATGGTGAACGCACCGGCTGCGGTGGCGTCGACCAGACCCTGGGCCACGGCCTTGGTGCCGGCGGCGAACTCAGGAACCTCGAACACGCCCATCGGGCCGTTCCACACGACGGTCTTGGAGTCGACGATCTTGTCGTGGAAGAGCTTCTGGGACTCCGGGCCGATGTCCAGACCCATCTTGTCGGCCGGGATGGCGTCGGCGGCAACGACTTCCGGAGCAACCGGGGTGTCACCGGCCGGGAAGCCGGCGTTCACGACGACGTCGGTCGGCAGCACGAGCTCAACGCCGTTCTTCTCGGCGGTCTCGATGTAGCCCTTGACCTTCTCAAGCTGGTCCTCTTCAAGCAGGGAGGTGCCGACCTCGTAGCCCTTGGCCTTGAGGAAGGTGAACACCATGCCGCCGCCGATGACCAGACGGTTGGCCTTGTCGAGCAGGTTCTCGATGACGCCGAGCTTGTCGGAGACCTTGGAACCGCCGAGCACCACGGTGAACGGACGCTCCGGGTTCTCGGTGGCCTTGGACAGGGCCTTGACTTCCTTCTCGACCAGCAGGCCTGCGGCGGCCGACAGATCGGCGGCAACGTCGTAGTTGGAGCCCTGAGCGCGGTGGACCACGCCGAAGCCATCGGAAACGAAGGCCTCGCCGAGGGCGGCGATCTTCTTGGCGTAAGCGGCGCGTTCGTCGGCGTCCTTAGAGGTCTCCTCCGGGTTGAAACGAACGTTCTCAAGCAGCACAACGTCGCCATCGTTCATGGCGGCGCCCTTGGCCTGGGCATCCTCGCCGTAGGTGTCCTTGGCCAGCGGCACGTTGGTGCCGAGCAGCTCGCCGAGGCGGGCGGCAACCGGGGCCAGGCTCAGCTCAGGAACGACCTTGCCTTTCGGGCGGCCAAGGTGGGCCATGAGGATGACCTTGGCGCCTTCTTCGCGCAGGGTCTTGATGGTCGGCAGAGCAGCCTTGATTCGACCGTCATCGGTGATGGTGGTGCCGTCCAGCGGAACATTGAAATCAGCGCGAACCAGAACGCGCTTGCCCTTGAGATCTCCAAGGTCCTTGAGTGTCTTCATGAATATCCTTTCCTTGACGAATCGCACGTCAAAGTGGCCAATTTTGCCACTTTGCATATTACAAGCATTCCGGAACAAAACACCGCATTCGTCTACTGACTGAATGCGGTGTTTTGTCACATCGTTGTCGCGTTTTGCCGAATAGGCACGGCAAATCGGATTGTCGGGTTACTTGCCTTCGGCTGCGCGAGCCTTCTCCGTCTTCTCGGCAAGTTGAAGCAGTCGGCGAATTCTGCCGGCAATCGCATCCTTGGTGATTTGCGGTTCGGCGATCTTGCCGAGCTCCTCGAGGCTCTTGTCCACGTGATCGATGCGCAGCTGGCCGGCCTGACGGAGGTTGTCCGGAATGTTATCGCCGAGTACTTCGAAAGCATGCTGCACTTTTTCGCTGGCTTCGGCGGCGGCCTTGGCGGAACGGCGCATATTGGCGTCATCGAAGTTGGCCAGACGGTTGGCCTTGCCGCGGGCCTCGCCGTCGGAGCGCTTGCCGGTCCATTCGCGGGCCGAACGGGTGGCGCCCATGAGCTTGAGCATGCGTTCGATGGCGTCGGGATCCTTGAGTGTCACGCGCTCGGAGCTACGCAGCGTGCGATGCTTGGCCTGGATGCCTAGACGACGGGCCACGCCACACAGGGCCATGGCGGCCTCTTCCGTGGGGCAAGCGATTTCCAGGAAGCTGGCCTTACCGGGATCGGACAGGAAGCCACGGGCCATGAAGGCGCCGCGCCATGCCGCTTTGATTTGGGCGATGGATCCGTTGACCACTTCAGACGGCAGTCCACGGACCTGCTGCTTGCGGCGGTCGACCAGTCCGGTCTGCAAAGCCAAGGCCACTACGTTGCGGGTGACGAGCACCACATAGGTCTCGACAGGGCCGTTCGGGGTCTGACGTGTGAGGTGATTGACCTCGGCTTCGTGCCCGAACGTGTTCCTCAACGTGTTCTTCAGCCATTCTGCAACGTCAAGCGAGGTGAATACGGCTTGGATAACGTATGTATTCTGTACCGGTCGAAGACCGCCGCCAAAACGGATCATGGCCGCAGCTTGGGCCTTGATCGCGGCTGGCGAATCGCCTTCAAAGGCTGCCAACTCGCTTTTGACATCGTCCAGAAGAGCCAAGATCTACCTCCTACAGTCCCGTTCTTCTCAATGCTTCAGGCGCTTCGTGCCGTTATCTGCTGTCACACGGTCGGAAGCCATCGGCTTTCTGTGATACCTAATCTGGTGGACAAGCGAACCCGTTTGATACGTATTATGGGCTCTGCTTTCTCGCAGTGTGGTCACCGAACGCTTGCCCGATGACCGCTCGACGCCTGCTTACGATGAGTGACGCTTGTGCTGTTCTCTCGCGGAAACGGTTACGTTGAGCCCATGTGCGCGTAAGCGGCGAGCCAGCTCTTCGCTCATCGCCACCGACCGGTGCTGACCACCGGTGCAGCCGACGGCGATGGTTACGTAGTGCTTGTCTTCCTGGGCGTATCCTTCCAACGCAATCTCGATAGCTTTCTCATAAGCGTCGAGAAATTCCTTGGCTCCCTTGCTGGAAAGCACGTAGTCGGCGACCGGCTTGTCGTGCCCGGTAAGCTCGCGCAGGTTGGGCACCCAGAACGGGTTGGGCAGAAAACGCACGTCGGCCACGAAATCGGCGTCGATGGGCATACCGTATTTGAAGCCGAAGCTGAAGATGTGTACTGCCACGGTGGTGGGGCCGGAGCCGAGCATCGCCTCGTAGAGTTTGGTGGACAGCTGGTGGATGCTCAGGGAGCTGGTGTCGATGACCCAGTCGGCTCGTTCCTTGAGGTCTTCCAGCAGGTGACGTTCCTCAAGGATGCCGTCGATCAGTCGGTTGCCGTGCTGCAGCGGGTGCGGGCGGCGCACGGATTCGTAGCGCTTGATGAGCACTTCGTTGCTGGCGTCGAGGAACAGAATACGGGTTTTGACGCCGAGATCATCCAGATGGCCGAGCACGGCGGCCAGCTCGTCGAAATAGCTGGAGCGCACGTCGATGACGGCGGCAAGCTTGTGGACGCCTGACTCCGATCCGGAACCGGAGGTGGTCATCATGTCGACAAGCGGGATAAGCAGTTTGGGAGGCAGGTTGTCGACCACATACCATCCCATGTCTTCCACGCAGTCAGCGGCATGAGAGCGGCCTGCGCCGGACATACCGGTGATGAGCAGCACTTCGAAGGCATCAAGCGGGGTCGGCTGGTTGTCCGGAGTCGATGTGGATGTCGCGGAATTCGCCGGCGCATTCGTGGCGGCCGCCTCGCCGGTATCGCGGTTCGTTGTCTGTTGATTCATTACAGCGCCTCCTCAAGAGCTTTGCGCATCGCGATCTCCAGCTGGTCGTCTTCGGTGGTGGTGTCCTGCAGACGCTGGTCGGCATCGCTGGGCGGGTCGTCATCCCAGATACCGGTCATCAGCAATACCTGTACGAGAGCTTGGTACAGCAGCATTTCTTCGCCGCCGATGGCGTGACCGCCATGAGCGCGCCAGGCTTCCATGAGCTTGGTGGGGCGTGGATCGTAGATCACGTCCAACAGCAGTCCGGAGAATGGCTCGGTTCCGGCATCGGCGAGGGCATCCGCGACGTTGTCGGCCGCGTGTCCGGGAATCGTGTTGATGACATAGGTGGCGTTGCGGGCTGCCTCGAGCAGGGCCTGATCGTCGCCTAATTCGATTTCGTTGTACGGGTTATGCACGTTGACGAACTTTTCGGCCACTGGTTTAAGCCCGGTGTTTTTTCCGGGGTGGCGGGCGGCGACGACGATATGGCCGATTTCGGGCATCATGCAGCATGCGGCCAACGCCGAAGTGGCGGTGTTGCCATTGCCGATGATCAGCGCGGTGCCGCTTCTCGACGCGGTGTGGTGTTCGCCGAGTTCGCGATTGGCATGGTCGAAGGCGAGTTGGATGCCGATGACATCGGTGTTGTATAGCTTGATGCCCGGCTTGCCGTTCGGCCAAGCGGGATCATCGGCAGCCACGCTCCAGTCGAATACCGCGGTATTCGCCACCTTCAGTTCCTTGGCCCACAAATTTTCCGGAACACCGTACGGTTGGATGGTCTTCTTCAACGGCATGGTCAGGCTCAGGCCAGCCCACGTCGAGTCAAGGCCTTTGAGGAAAGCGTCGAGGTCGTCTTCCCCCACCTCGTGCTTGTCGTACAGCCAATCGTCGAGTTTCAGCGAACGGTAGGCCGCGTTGTGAAGCACGGGTGACAATGAGTGTGCGACGGGTTTGCCGAGTACAGCGCAACGATGATTGGCCATATCCCCTCCTTGATGTCTGTTCCCATGCTAGCCGACACTTTGCTTCGAATATGTCAACCACAGGCCCCGCAACCGAAAATTTACTCTGGGCTGCTGGACCGGGCCGGCTCACTGCTCGTGCAGCGCGTTGTACAGCGCTTCGGCTTTGGCGTGGCCGATGCCTTTGACCTTCTCGAAGTCCTCGACACTGGCTTCGCGCATGGCTTTGACCGAGCCGAAGTGGTTGAGCAGCCGC
>OBXA01001942.1_pt1 | contig 10850 bp, 8 predicted proteins | sample 1538121 | NCBI WGS metagenome assembly OBXA01 (sample SAMEA2580133, study PRJEB22360) | human gut metagenome | biome: human gut; feature: human-associated habitat; material: faeces | place: Denmark | collected 2008/2010 | reverse complement strand
GCCAAGGCGACTCCGTCCAGCAGCTCCACGCACGCGCCCACCGAGATGGCAGCCATCAGTCCTTCGAGTGTTTCGCGCGGTGCGCCGCACAGTGCCGCATGCGCGGTGAAAATCTCCTGCCGTGCGTCTGCGACCGACGAATGCGTGTTCATCACGCCTGCGGCCATCTTGACCAGCTTTCCGGCGTGCCCGACCAGCAGGATCTCGGGATAGCCGCGGTACGCCGCATGGTCGAACGCCTCACCGATGAAGTTGGAGCACTTGACCGCGCGTTCGAGGTCGAGCCCGAGCGTATCCCGCGCGAAATCCGCGCCGTAGTTGCCCGGGCACAGAAATGCGATGCGCTGACCCTGCGCGTACAGGCTGTCCAGTTCCAATCGGATGGTGTCCACGAGCGCCTTTTCGCTCATCGGCTCGACAATGCCGCTCGTGCCGAGGATAGAGATGCCGCCGACGATGCCGAGGTGCCCGTTGTAAGTCTGGGCGGCAAGCGCCTCGCCGTCCTTCACCGAAATGGTAACGGAAAAGCCGCCGTTGTATCCGTTCTGATGTGCGGCACGGTGCACTGCGTCCGCAATCTGCTGCCGCGGGCCGGGATTGATTGCCGCTTCTCCGACCGGCATCGCCAGTCCCGGGCGGGTAATTCGTCCGGCGCCGCCCTCTATGGTAACGCCCTTTTCGATTTGGCGCACGGAAGCCGTGATGCGGACTCCGTTTGTGATGTCCGGGTCGTCGCCCGCGTCCTTGCGGACGGTGCAGACAGCCGCGTTTCCGCTCATATGCGCGTCCTCGACCGGCAGGCAGAAGGTGATGCCGCCCGGCGTGTGCAGGTGAATCTCCGGCGGCGCGATTCCGGTCAGCAGCAGCACAGCCGCCGCCTGCGAGGCCGCCGCCGCGCACGAGCCGGTTGTCCAGCCGCGGCGAAGCGCCTTGCCGCCGCGGTAGGCGGTGAGTTTTTCGTCCGGCATGCGGTACACCTCCCTGTGAAATGTAATCCAATTTATTATAGCATACGCAGGCTTTTATTTGAAGTGCAAACGCGGGATGTCTTTTCCCTGCCCCAGTTTTCCGGTGTCGGAATTTTTTCATTTTCCGCGGCAATGCCGCTCTCCCTGCGATTCTTCATGAATTCTTCATCGCATTGTTTTTGTAGGATAACAAAAATTTTTTATAAATTCGCACTATAATTACCATGTTCTGTAAAATAATAAACTTTTCTAAGTGCGAGGTGAAAAAAGTAAATATTTTACGCAGTATTTTTGTACAAAAAGTCTGTTCAAAATTATCATTTTTCACAATAGTTGTTGATAATATTGATAAATACGCGAGATTTTTTTATTCATTCATCCAAATTGCACAAATACATCTTGACAAAGAATTTTAAAAGTGATAAATTTATCTCACGAAAGGACGAAAGGAGGCTGAGCAGGAAATGAAAAAGGTTATCTGTTCGGAACACGCACCCGCAGCCATCGGCCCGTATGCACAGGCAATTGCAGCAAACGGTATCGTATTTACTTCGGGTCAGCTTCCGATCGATCCCGCAACCGGTGCTTTTCCGGAAGGGATCGCAGCACAGACCAAGCAGTCGCTCACCAATGTAAAGGCAATCCTTGCTGAGGCAGGAACCGGTATGGATCAGGTGATCAAGACTACCGTCTTCCTGAGCGACATGAACAATTTCGGCGCGATGAACGAGGTTTACGCCACCTTCTTCGGTGAAGGCAGCTACCCGGCACGCTCCGCTGTGGAGGTTGCAAGACTTCCCAAGGACGCTCTCGTCGAGATTGAGGTAACCGCTCTCCTGCCGTAAGGCAAACCAAAAAGAAAAGAAAACAGCAAAAAAGAAAGGTGCTGTCCGCTAAGCAAAGCCGGAACCGGAAAACCGGCTTTGACAACCGGGGTACCTCCAAAACACACAACTGGAGGTAATTTATTATGAGCAAGCAGTATCCGCTGAACGTACCCGCACCGCATCATTTCACTTACGCAGTCCGTGATCTTCCGGAAGTAACCGTTGAGCAGCGTGAGCGCGCTCTTCAGGCTACTCATTACAACGAGTTCGCATTCCCGTCCGGCATGCTGACCGTTGATATGCTGTCCGATTCCGGTACCACTGCAATGACCAATCATCAGTGGGCAAGCCTGTTCCTCGGCGACGAGGCTTACGGCCGCAACACCGGTTATTACGTTCTGCTCGACACCTTCCGCGACATCTTCGAGCGCGGCGGCGAGAAGAACTGGAAGAAGATCATCGACCTCGTTCGCACCGATTGCCGCGACGTTGAGAAGATGATGGACGAAGTTTATCTGTGCGAGTACGAAGGCGGCCTGTTCAATGGCGGCGCAGCTCAGATGGAGCGCCCGAACGCATTTATCATCCAGCAGGGCCGTGCAGCTGAGTCCGTTCTGATGGAAATCGTTCGCAACATCCTTGCTAAGCGTCACCCGGGCAAGAAGTTCACCATTCCGTCGAATGGTCACTTCGACACCACCGAAGGCAACATCAAGCAGATGGGTTCCATTCCGCGTAACCTGTACAACAAGACCCTGCTGTGGGAAGTACCGGAAGGCGGCCGTTACGAGAAGAACCCGTTCAAGGGCAACATGGATATCGAGAAGCTGGAGCAGCTGATTCAGAGCGTAGGTCCGGAGAACGTTCCGCTGATCTTCACCTGCATCACCAACAACCCGGTTTGCGGCCAGGCCGTTTCCATGGGCAACCTGAAGGAGATCAACCGCGTTGCGCATAAGTACAACATCCCGCTGGTATTCGATACCGCTCGCTGGGCTGAGAACGCTTACTTCATCAAGATGAATGAGGAAGGCTACGCTGACAAGTCCATCGCTGAGATCGCTACCGAGATGTTCTCTTACTGCGACGCATTCACCATGTCCGCTAAGAAGGACGGCCACGCTAACATGGGCGGCATGCTGGCATTCCGCGATAAGGGCCTGTTCTGGAAGAACTTCTCCGACTTCAACGAAGACGGCACCGTTAAGACCGACGTTGGCGTTCTGCTGAAGGTTAAGCAGATCTCCTGCTACGGCAACGATTCCTACGGCGGCATGTCCGGCCGTGACATCATGGCTCTGGCAGTTGGCCTGTACGAGTCCTGCGACTTTAACTACATGAACGAGCGTGTTGCTCAGTGTAACTACCTGGCAGAAGGCTTCTACGACGCTGGCGTTAAGGGCGTTGTACTGCCGGCAGGCGGCCACGCTGTATACATCAACATGGATGAGTTCTTCGACGGCAAGCGCGGCCACGACACCTTCGCTGGTGAGGGCTTCAGCCTTGAGCTGATCCGCCGCTACGGCATCCGTGTATCCGAGCTGGGCGACTACTCCATGGAGTATGACCTGAAGACCCCGGAGCAGCAGGCTGAAGTATGTAACGTAGTTCGCTTCGCAATCGACCGCAGCCGTCTGACCAAGGAGCATCTGGACTATGTAATCGCAGCTGTTAAGGCTCTGTACGAGGATCGTGAGAACATTCCGAACATGCGTATTGTTTGGGGTCACAATCTGCCGATGCGTCACTTCCACGCATTCCTGGAGCCGTACCCGAACGAAGAGAAATAATCCCCTGTTCCATCCTTTCGTCAAAGGCGATACCGCATAATTGCATAAATTGTGCGGTATTCACGCCAATACCGCAGCAAAGGCGCCGCGGCATTGCATAACAGGAATTTCTCCTGACCTTTTTATAACTTGATAATCAGGGCGTAACCTGTGCCGCGTGGAAAGTGCACAGGAAAGCAAAGAACAAAGGCGTTCTTTTTGCCAGAAAACTAAACAGTTTCTGCGTCAAAGAGAACGCCCTTTTTCTATCCATTTACACATTAAAGGGGTGTAAGATAATGAGTAAAGAGCCTAAAAACTTAGAACAGAGAGATGGTTTCCAGAGTAAGTGGGGATTCATTCTGGCATGTATCGGTTCTGCGGTTGGTATGGGCAACATCTGGCGTTTCCCGATCATGGTGCAGAAGTACGGCGGCATGACCTTCCTGCTTCCCTATTTCATCTTTGTAATTTTGATCGGCAGTACCGGCGTTATCGAAGAGTTCGCTCTCGGCCGCCGTGCAGCTGCAGGTCCGGTTGGTGCGTTCGGCATGTGTACCAAGGAGCGCACCGGCAGCGAGAAATCCGGTAAGGCGATCGGTGCAATCCCGATCATCGGTGCATTGATGCTGGCAATCGGCTACACGGTCGTTCTCGGCTGGATCTTCAAGTACACCTTCATGTCCCTCTCCGGCAGCCTGTTCAGCCTCGGCACGGATATGGGCGCTATCGGCGGCACGTTCGGCATGACCGCACCGGAGGCTGAGACCCTTCCCGAAGCCCTCAAGGCAATGGCGTCGGCCGGCTTCTTCGGCATCGGCAACGGCGTATGGCAGATCGTTGCACTGGTAGTTTCCCTTGCCATCATGGTAATGGGCGTTGCAGGCGGCATTGAGAAGGCAAACAAGGTCATGATGCCGGTTCTGTTCGGTCTGTTCCTCGTACTGGCAGTCTACATCGGCACTCTGCCCGGCGCATCCGAAGGCTATAAGTATATTCTGACCCTGAATCCGGCTGGTCTGCTCAAGCCCGACCTGTGGGTATTTGCATTCGGTCAGGCGTTCTTCTCCCTGTCCGTTGCAGGCAACGGCTCGGTAATCTACGGTTCCTACCTGTCCAAGAGCGAGGATATCCCGTCCTCCGCACGCAACGTTGCAGTATTTGATACCATAGCAGCTCTGCTGGCAGCATTCGTTATCATTCCGGCAATGGCAGTTGTTCTGGGCCAAGGCATCAACGACGTATCCGGCGGCCCCGGCCTGATGTTCGTTTACCTCGTAAACGTATTCAACGCAATGCCTGCCGGCCGTATCATCGGCGCGATCTTCTACATCTGCGTACTGTTCGCAGGCGTATCCTCCATCGTAAACCTGTACGAGGCACCGATCGCCTTCCTGCAGGAGCACTTCAAGTTCAAGCGTGCAGCAGCCGTTGGCATCATCGGTGTGATCGGTCTGGTCGTTTCCATCGCAATCCAGCCGTGGACCTCTCAGTGGATGGACGTTGTTTCCATTTATATCTGCCCGCTCGGCGCTGCTCTGGCCGGCATCATGTTCTTCTGGGTACTGGGCAAGGAAAAGGCACTTGCTGCTGTTAACGAAGGCGCTAAGAAGCCGATCGGCGGCTGGTTCTTCCCGCTCGGCAAGTGGGTATACGTTATCTGTGCAGTTCTTGCACTGATCCTCGGCGTTATGTACGGTGGCATTGGCTAATCCCTCAAGCCGTCACCGGTCTTTCAAAAGACGTTCATGGAGTTTATGAATCGTCTGTATCCCCCCTTTTGTCTCTGTCCCCCGTCACTGCTTTGTGACGGGGGACACACTTTTCTAATCCGGAATCAGCAATCAGCAGGCAGTAATCGCTGCATGCAAAGTAAAACCCCGGCTTTGCCGCACTTGACAAAACCGGGGCTGCTCGGGTATAATATACCCAAGGGATGCTGTTCAGGCAGTCAGACCCTATAACAAGTTAGTGAACTAAGTCACTGACCGTTCGAGTGCTGATCGAGCGGTCAGTGCGCTTTTATACAGAAAATGTACAGTACAACAACTGCACATACGAAAAGCCGAAGCAATTTCTTCTGCATTTGCGACACCTCCTTTCCTCCCCAAACCGAGGAAAGAAAGAAGGTCTGACCGCTATCGGAACAACATCCGCCTACAGTATAGCATATACGACAGAATATTGTCAATAAACCGTCCTTTCGGGCGGTTTTTGTTGTTATAGCAGAAAAGAGACGAGCCAGGCAGGCTCGTCTCTTTTTATTTTGCATGGAGAAGATTCAGTTAAAGTAAACGATATCTTCCTTCGCCTTTTCGGCGGGTTCTACCGTGATGGCATGCAGCACCGGACCGGGACCGCGGTACTGCGGCAGCTCCTCGACGGTGATGGACGCCGTTACCTTGACCCAGTCGCGGTTATGCAGCTGATCGCGGTCGGGATAGCGGCAGAGGAAGCCGAGGAAGGTGACGTCATCCGCGCAGCAGACCATGCCGAAGCGGCCGGGCACGAAGCTGTCGGCGGGCACATCCTTGCCAACGTAGGCCTGGGCAAGAAAGCGGACGGTCTTGCCGTCATACTTCATTGGGTCGCTGGTGGCGTCGATGTACCAGAGGCCGTAGTCCTCCGGCTGGATGTCGATGATATCCGCATCCACGTCAAACGGCAGCGGCATATTGCGGGCGTAGTCCTCGGAATTGCCGTTCACGTCATCCAGATAGATTGCCGCACGCGGGTTCATCGCCTTGATGTTCTTCTTGTACAGCATGTCCTTCAGCTCATCCGTGCAGCGGTTGAACACCACCAGATCCGCAGTGGTGATATGCTCGAACATCATCGGGCCGATGTTGTTGGAATACAGCTCAAACGTGGTCGCATCGACCGTGGTGACGATCTGGTACAGCTCCCAGCGGGCAGGAAATGCCTGCATCAGCTTTTCCAGCTTCCACATGCCGTTGTACTCAACAAGAATGCGGTCCGGCTGGTATTTCTGCTCCACGCGCTTGAGGATATTCGGCGTCAGACGGTCCTCGGACTCGATCGGCACAAGCGCGGTGCCGTAGTGCAGCAGCCACTTCTCGTCGTATTCCTCGATGCCTTCTTCGCACAGCAGCAGCACCGTGCGCTCGTTCTCGGTAAAGTTCGGGTCCGCGAGAATGTCCTGAATGAACTTGGTCTTGCCGCTCTCCAGAAAACCGGTAAAGACGTATACCGGAATGGGTTCGTTAGCCATATCTGGTTACCTCACTTTTCGTTTACGCCGAACAGAGCAGCAATGCGCTCCTCATCCAGCTCGGAGCCGATGACGCACAGACGGCCGGTGTAATCGGCAGCGCCGCGGCGGATTTCGGGTGCGCCCGGAACGTAGTCAAAGTGCAGCCACTCGCCGCCGTCTGCACACGGAACGATGCCCTTTGCACGCAGTACGGTGCCGAGCGTAACATCGCCGAGCGCGGTAAGAGCCGCGTTAAGCTCTGCCTCGGTGTACTTGTGAGTCGTTTCCTTACCCCAGGAGGTGAATACCTCGTCAGCATCGTGATCGTGGTCGTGACCGCAGCAGCAGTGACCGTCGTGGTCGTGATGATGGTGCTCGTGGTCATGATCGTGGTGATGCTCATGCTCATGGTCATGATCGTGGCAGCCGCAGGTGCAGTGCTCATCGTGCTCGTGATGATGCTCGTGCTCCTCATGGTCGTGCTCATGCTCGTGCTCATCATGCTCGTGGTCATGGTGGTGATGATGATGCTCGTGGTGCGGCTCGTGCGCGATCTCCTCGAGAACCTCCGCAACGAGGTCGCGGCTGCCTTCCATGGTGGAGAGCAGCTGCTCGCCGGTCAGGTCCTTCCACGGGGTGGTGACGATGCGGGCGTGCTCATTCAGGCCGCGCAGCATGGCAACGGTCTCGTCGAGGCGCTTCTCTGGGCACTCAGCCGTGCGGGACAGCAGGATGGCACCGGCATGCGCCACCTGATTCTCGAAAAACTCACCGAAGTTCTTGAGGTACATCTTGGCCTTGAGCGCGTCAACAACGGTTACAAAGCTGTTCAGCTGAACCTCGAGGTGCGCGTTCTGTACCGCAGCGATAACGTCCGACAGCTTGCCGACGCCGGACGGCTCAATCAGGATACGGTCCGGATGGTACTGGTCCACAACATCGTGCAGCGCCTTGCCGAAGTCGCCAACCAGCGAGCAGCAGATGCAGCCTGCGTTCATCTCGTTTACAACAATGCCGGCATCCTTGAGGAAGCCGCCGTCAATGCCGATCTCACCGAACTCGTTCTCGATCAGAACAACCTGCTCACCCTTGAGCGCATCGGCCAGCAGACGCTTGATGAGGGTCGTCTTGCCGGCACCCAGAAAACCGGAAATAATATCAATTTTAGTCATGCTTTGTCGCTCCATTTCTATGCACGGCACAGGGATTCCCGAACCGTACTCAAATTTTTCGAACGCTTATATTATACCACATTTATAGAAAAAAGAAAAGTTATTTAGTTAGCGGACACTAATCTTTCTGACTGCGCGGAAAGAAGTTGAGTGGCAACCTCCCTTTTTCGCTTTTATAACACAAAAACCGCCCAAAAGGACGGTTTATTGACAGCATATATTACTATATGCTATAATCAAGGCAGCAAACGGTGAATAAAGGTTGTTCCTCCCGAAAGAAGGGAGGTGATCTGCATGACAATTCTGGAAGTCATTGGACTGCTTGATTTGCTCTGCACGGTTATCTTTGGTATCCTCGGATACTTAAAGAAATAACCGCCCTCCGGTAGTTAAAAGAGAGCGGCTTCTTCTCGACTAAAAATCGAACTGAGGAACGACTGCTCTCCCTACAAGAGCCGCCGTTTGTTAGCTATATTATAGCGCGAAGCCCCGGTTTTGTCAAGCGACGAAACCGGGGCTTTGTTTTACAATTCCTAAGCAGAAAGGAGTTATTCTCCCATCACCTGAAAGACAATATCCCGCACGCGGTTGCGGGTATCGCACTCCACAAGGGTCAGATTCTGCCACGGGCCGATGGTGATCTCGCCATTCACGAACGGGATAACGATAAACGGGCTGAGCAGCGCCGCCTTGATATGCGACGAGCCGTTATCATCGTGCCATGTGTCATGGTGGTGATAGTAAATGACGTTTCCCTGCTCATCGCGGTAGGGCGAAAAGACGTCCATCGCCGCCTTGAGGTCATGGTAGACCATACCCGGCTCAAACTCAAGCGTGGTCAGGCCGGCAACACCGCCGGTGGTAAAGCCGGTGATCGTGCCGGACTGCATGCCGGTCTTGCGGCAGGCGTTCTGCACCGCTGCGCGGAAGTCGTCGGTAACGTCGATCATGCCCATGTGGGCCTTGGTGTGGTAGGTTTTGGTTTCGGTATAAACAGGCATTTGCGATTCTCCTTTAGAGACATTCCAGATAACGGCCATACAAGGTCTTATTCAGCTCTTCCGCATGACGGAGCAGCGTCTGACGGCTGATATAGCCGCGCGCGTACGCAATCTCCTCCGGACATGCAATGTAGCGGCCGGTCTCATCCTGTACGCGGCGGACAACCTGTGCGGATTCGAGCAGGTTGTCGGCGGTACCGGCATCCAGCCAGACGAAATCCCGGTCGAGCTTTTCAACGTGCAGCTGACCGCGTTTCATGTACTCGATATTGACATCCGTAATCTCCAGCTCGCCTCTTGCCGAGGGCTTGAGCCCGCGGGCAATCTCCATAACCGAGTTATCGTAGAAATACAGACCCGGAATGATATAGTTAGACTTCGGATAGCGCGGCTTCTCCTCGATGGAAATAGCACGGCCCTGATCATCAAACTCCACAACGCCGAACGCACGCGGGTCATCGACATAGTAGCCGAACACGCAGGCGCCGGATTTCTGCTGCACAGCACGGTCCAGACAGTCCTGGAAATTGGGGGAATAGAAGATATTATCGCCCAGAACAAGGCAAACCGAGTCATCCCCGATGAACTGGGAGCCGATGAGCAGCGCGTCCGCGATGCCGCGTGCAACCTCCTGCACCTCGTAGGTGATGTTGACGCCGAAGCGGCCGCCGGAACCGAGCAGACGGTAGAACGGGCCTTCCTCTCCGGGCGGGATGATGATGAGAATATCGCGGATACCGGCCTGCAGGAGCGCAGCCAGCGGATAGTAGATCATCGGTTTGTCGTATACCGGCAGCAGCGGTTTGCATACCGGACGTGTCATCGGGTACAGGCGCGAGCCCTTACCGGCGGCAAGAATGATTCCTTTCATTGGCTATTCCTCTATCTATATGTTTTTGTGAGATTAGTATAGCACACTTTGGGCAAATAAGAAAGCCTTTTGTAAAGGCAGAAGTCAGGAGGCAGGAGTAATGGAAAATTGAAAATTGAGAATGGAGAATGGCGCTATCCTTGCGCAGGCTCCGGTCGCGCTGCGCCCGTGGCGGCTTACCTCCTGTGTAATATTCGATTCCACGGATTTAATTGATAAATGTCCGCAGGGCGGGGCACCCTCACCCCGCCCTACGATAACTCATTCACTCTTTCTCAATCGTCAGCACCGAATGATACGGCATCGGCTGATTGAGATACACGTTTACGGTATCTGTATTGCTGTATTCATATTCGTACCGGAAATCCAGTCCGTCGAGATGCGCCTCCTTGACGTTTTTCGTATCCGGTGCATCGTAATCCCAGCCGTCGTCAATGATGTCATCCCTCATGTGGTCGGCATACAGCCAGCTCCATTTGGCATACGCGGCCGCAAAGGCGTAATACACCGTCATGCGCTCCTGATAGCCGCACGAGCCGTTCTGCGAATCCGAAACCACCGTCACAGACTGCACATAGCCGTCCGCATCGGTTTCGACCGTCACATCGGATACAGAATCGCCCAGCGAGAAGAAATACCTGCCGCCCATTCCCACGTCGCTATTCCAGCTGCCGTCCGGCCGGACATACGGCGCCAAGCCCTGATTATATTTCAGGCAGTCGTTGCAGTTCTCCACATACTCCGCAAGAGTCAGCTCGCCGCGATTGGGCGGCAGCTTGGCGTACAGGTCAATGCCGTAACCTGCGGCTGCTCGCAGCGCGATCACCAGCAGGTACAGCGCCACGCGATACCAGCGCACCTCCCGCTCGCGGACGATGATGCTGCATCCGTTCTCCAAATCCCACGGCAGCTCCTCTTCTTTGCACGCGCGGTAACACTTGTAATTGTAGTACAAGTCGAAGAACGGCAGCGCATAGCAGTTGCCGTAGCCGAACACGCCCCACAAACGGGCATATGCGGTGCGGATG
>OBXA01001940.1_pt1 | contig 10862 bp, 8 predicted proteins | sample 1538121 | NCBI WGS metagenome assembly OBXA01 (sample SAMEA2580133, study PRJEB22360) | human gut metagenome | biome: human gut; feature: human-associated habitat; material: faeces | place: Denmark | collected 2008/2010 | reverse complement strand
GCGCAGCGGCGGCCACGGATGCGCGCGTGGTGTCGATGGACAGTATGGCACCGGCCGGAATCAATGTCTTGACGGCACCGGTGATGCGGGCCAGCTCGTCGGCCTCGGCAACGCGCTTGGCGCCGGGGCGCGTGGATTCGGCTCCGATGTCGATGATGTCCGCGCCGGCGGCCATCATGTCGCGCCCGTGCTGGGCCGCCTTGGCCGGGTCCAGCCACAGGCCGCCGTCCGAGACCGAGTCCTCGGTGATGTTGAGCACACCCATCACCATGGTGTGCGTACTGTCATGCAACGCTTGCAAATCAGTCATTATGTTTCCCCTTCTATGTAGGTCCCAAGTGAGTTCCCTATGATGAGGGAGCTTAGTAGACACTATTTATCCAAAATGAGGCTCATGGCTTCGGCTCGGGTGGCCGGATTGCGCAGCATGCCGCGCACCGCAGAGGTCACCGTGCGGGCGGAAGACTTCTTGATGCCGCGCATCGACATGCACAGGTGCTCGCATTCGGTCACCACAATCACACCACGTGCGCCCGCATACTCGACCAGCGCGTCGGCGATCTGCTGGGTCAAACGCTCCTGCACCTGCGGCCGGCGAGCATACACCTCAACCAGTCGGGCGAGCTTGCTCAGCCCCATCACCCCATCCTTGGCGGGAATGTAGCCCACATGGGCCACGCCATGGAAAGGCAGCAGGTGATGCTCGCACACCGAATACAGTTCGATGTCCTTGACCAGCACCAGCTCGTCGGTATCCACGTCGAAGTGCTTCTCCAGCACATCGGCCGGCGAGGCCTGCAGACCGGCGAACAGCTCGCGGCACGCGCGGGCGATACGGTCAGGCGTTTCCACCAGTCCCTCGCGCTCGGGATCCTCGCCAATCGACTTCAGGAACAGACGTACGGCTTCGCGCACGCCTTCCTCGTCGTATGTGCGTTTCTCCCGCTGGCAAGACTCTATATTTTCGTTCATCTCATCTCTCCCTTGTCATTGTCCACAACGACGTCGGCCCGGCCTGCGTACGTGAGAAACCACATGAACAGGTCGGGCCGAATCGTCATCGTGTCTACTCTTCCGGCTTCATGCCGACCGAGCGCTTGAGGCTTTCGGGAATCTCCACCGGCGGCTTGTCCGAGTCGGGGCGGGGGGCGTTGGGCAGGGATGACCAGCCACACCGGACGAACCGGAGCCTTCTTGATCGGCGCGAAGATCGCCGCAAGTTCCTTCTCGTTCAGGGTCTCCTTGACCAGCAGCTGGCGGACCAGCTCGTCAAGAATCTCGCGGTTGTCGTTGATGATGGTCCATGCCTCGGTGTGCGCGGTCTCCACCAGCTTCAACACTTCGTCATCGATTACTTCAGCAGTACGATCGGAGTACTTGCGCGGCTGCAGACCATCCATCACAGTGGTCTGGTCATCGTCGGAACCCCACTTGATGGCGCCGAGCTTGTCGGAGAAGCCGTATTCGATCACCATCGTACGGGCGATGTTCGTAGCCTTCTCGATATCGTTCGAGGCACCGGTGGTCGGGTCGTGGAAGACGATTTCCTCGGCGGTGCGACCGCCCATCGCGTAGGCCATCTGGTCGAGCAGCTGGTTGCGCGACTGCGAGTAGCGGTCGGAGGTCGGCATGACGGCGGTGTAGCCGAGGGCGCGGCCTCGCGGCAGAATCGTCACCTTGGTCACCGGGTCGGTGTTGTTCAGGGCGGCGGCTACCAGCGCATGGCCACCCTCGTGGTATGCGGTGTTGCGCAGCTCTTCCAGAGCCATGCCCTTGGACTTGCGCTTCGGTCCGGCCTGAACGCGGTCGATGGCCTCGTCGATGGCGCGGTTGTCGATCAACTGGGCACCGGCACGGGCGCACAGCAACGCGGCTTCGTTGAGCACGTTGGCCAGATCGGCACCGGTGAAGCCCGGCGTGCGCACGGCGACCATGTGCAGGTCGACGTCCGGTACGAACGGCTTGCCCTTGGCATGCACCCTCAGAATTGCCTCACGGCCTTCCAGATCAGGGGCGGCCACGCCCACCTGACGGTCGAATCGACCCGGACGCAGCAGAGCGGGGTCAAGCACGTCAGGGCGGTTGGTGGCGGCGATGATGATGAGGTTGGTGTCGTTGTCGAAACCATCCATCTCGACGAGCAGCTGGTTCAGCGTCTGCTCGCGCTCGTCGTGGCCACCGCCCATGCCGGAGCCACGCTTGCGGCCCACAGCATCGATTTCATCGATGAAGATGATGGCGGGGGCGTTCTTCTTGGCCTCATCGAACAGGTCACGCACACGGGAGGCACCGAGACCCACGAACATTTCGACGAAGTCGGAGCCGGCCATCGAGTAGAACGGCACGCCGGCCTCGCCTGCGATGGCTCGGGCCAGCAACGTCTTACCGGTGCCGGGAGGACCGTACAGCAGCACGCCACGCGGGATGCGAGCGCCCAGCGCCTTGTACTTGGACGGATCCTTGAGGAAGTCCTTGATCTCCTCGACTTCGGCCACGGCCTCGTCTTCGCCGGCCACATCGGCGAACTTGGTGGTGGGGGTCTGGCCGTCGAGCAGCTTGCCGCTGTTTTTCTTGCCGCCCATGCCGAGCATGCCGCCGGCACCGCCCATGCGACTCATCAGGAACCAGAACAGGGCGAAGACGATGACGAACGGCAGAATCGAGGTGATGAGGTAGCTCATCATGCTGGTCTGCTCGATATTCGAGGTCCAGCCCTTTTCGAGATCACCGTTCTCCACGGCCTTGGCCACCTGTGCGCCCTGCGCGAAGGTGTAGTAGAACTGCACGTTCTTGCCGTAGTTGGTCACCTTGCCGGTGTCGGCGTTTTTCTTGGTGTAGTCGTTCTTCAGCTTAAGGCGGACGACCTGCTTGTTGTCCGTGATCTCGGCGTAGGTGGCTTTGCCCTGATTGATCAGCGCGAAACCATCTTTGGTGTCAATGGTCTTCGTGCCACCGCCGGCGAACATCTGGAACATCAGCACGACCATGACCACGAGTACGGCACCCCACAGCCAGGGGGACTGCCATATCGGCCGGTTCTCGTTGTTGTTGCCTTTGCCATTGGTCCCGTTATTGCCACGGTTGAACGGGTTGGTGAACGGGTTGCCGTTGTTACGGTTGTTGTCCGGGTTCGGATTATTGCCGTTACCCGGCCCTTGCGGGAAGCTCATGCTTGCACTCCTTGGTAGACGGACGGCTTGAGGACCGCGATCGAATCGAGGTTGCGGTAGCGCTCGTCAAAGTCGAGGCCGAAGCCGACGACGAACTCGTCCGGAATCTCATAGCCGGCGTACTTCACATCAACGTCCACTTCTCGGCGGGAAGGCTTGCTCAGCAAAGCGAAGACCTCCACGGAAGCGGCACCACGACGTTTCAGTTCTGCGACCAGCCACGCGAGCGTGCGTCCTGAATCAACAATATCCTCCACAATCAAAATGTGCCGTCCGCGAACATCGGCGGACAAATCCTGCCTGACTGTGACCTCACCGCTCGACACTGTGCCCGAGCCATAGCTCGAAAGGCTCATGAAGTCGATCTGTACAGGAATGCTCATGGCCTCGGTGAACGCGACCAGCGTATTCACGGCCCCTTTCAGCACCGCAACGAGCAGCGGATTCTTATCGCGGTAATCCTCGCTCGCGAGAGCAGCCATCTCGTGGATCTTGGCATCGATCTGTTCTTTGCTGACCAGCTCGTGGTCAATATCTTCCTCAACGTCAGCGATTCGCATGCGCTCCATCTTGGCACACGCGAATGACGTGTTTCTTGCGATTGGCTGAATAACCTCTGGGAAGTGAGACGCCGCCTTGCCCATGCCAATCGACGACCAGCCGGTCGATGGCGGCAATCTGGGCAGCACTGGCGTTCACACCGGCCTGGCTCAGCGCGTGAGCGATGACCCGCAACCGAATCGCCTCTGGCTCACGTGCAATACGTTTGACGCCGATCATCAGGCCGATGCCATGGCTCGAATCGTTGGTATCGCCTGCCACAGCTGCCGACGATGCCGGCCAATCAACTGCCGCAACCGCCTCCCCCATCACCTCGTCGGATCGCTGATCCAGATACTCCTTATCCATTCTGGCCAACCGTGCGCTTTCGGCGAAATGGCGGGTGACATTGAATCCAGCGAATCGTTCGATGGCCGGCAGCAGATCGTGACGCACCCGCGAGCGCAACGGATAGTCGTTCGGCAACTCGCCGTCTACCGCATCGCCATTGGTGGGGTCATCCCAATATTCCACACCCAAGTCTTCACAGAGGCCGGTGGTTTCGTCTCGAGTAAGGGTAAGCAGTGGCCGCGCAAAAGTCACGCCACTGCGTGTGAAGACCTGCGGCATGCCAGCCAACGCATCCACGCCACGGCTGCGCAGCAGGCCAATCAATACGGTTTCCGCCTGATCGTCCATAGTGTGGGCCAACAGCACGGCAATGGCACCCGATTCACGCGCCGCGGCGCACAGCTCGTTGTACCGGGCCTGCCGCGCGGCCGCTTCGAGGCCCTCACCGCGTGCCTGCACGGTTGCGTTGCGCACGATGACCGGGCCCAGTCCCAACGCACGGCAACGATTCGCAGCCTCGCTGGCGACCTGTTCGGAACCCTCCTGCAAGCCGTGATCCACAATCACGGCACCGCAACGCACGCCCATGGACGTGCATACGATATGGCTCACCGCAGCCAGTGCCATCGAATCGCGCCCGCCTGAACAGGCCACGAGCACGAGCGGCGCATCGGCGGCAACGGCATGGTCCCCATGCTGCGCGAATTCGGGAGCCTGCACATCGCATAGTTCCACGGCACTCAGCGTTGCGCGGACCGCGCCTACGGCCTTGCGCAATCGTGCGGAATATGCCATGTACTCACCACCTTTTTTCTGGTTATAGGCACTCGTGCGTTTATGGACGTTTACGGCCTTTATAGCCCTTGATGGCCCTTGATGCCTCTTTTACAGCCCCGCGAGCTTGGTGATAAACGAGTCGATGGCGCTACGCGCGGCGGCATAATCCTCAGGATTGTTGACCACCACGGCAAACGACAACGCTCCCCCATTGGTGCGGGACACATTGCCGGCCATCGACGTGACCGTGCCGAGGCTGCCGGTTTTGACGCGCAGCAGACCAGCCACGGCATCATCCGTATACCGATCCTGCGCCGTGCCCACCAATCCCGCGATGGATAGACCTTCCGCACCAGCAGCACCGCTCTCGGTGGTCAGATTACGTTGTTGGACGGCCGCCAGCGTGCGTACGGTGAGCCGGGAGCCGGGAGACAGGCCGGAGCAATCGGCCATGGTCAGACCGGATGTTTCGAGACCGAGATCGTTCAGAGTGGATTTGACCGCTTCCGTGCCGCCTTCAGGACTGTTTGTCGCTGATTTCGCCAAGGCGGTGAGTCTGCCGAACTCCTCGGCCAGCGTATTGTCCGAATGCCGCAACGTGTATGCCATGATTTCGGACAGTGTTGCCGAACTCACCGAAGCCAAAGGCGTTTCACCGGATGGAGCGGTGTTTGCCGTCACGTCTCCGGTAACGGCCACGCCGTTCGATTGGAGCAGTTCGGCGAATTTCGTGGCCACGTCGCTGGCGGCGTGCTGGGACAGTTCCGGGTATCCGGCCGAATCATCGGGGTCGGCCGGCGCAGGCGTATCGGCGGCGTATTGGCGGCCTCCATCAATCGCCATTGATGAGACCGGCGTGAAGTAGACGGTGTAGTCGCTTAAGACTGCGCCGCCTTCCGACAGACCTGCCGGAATGCGTGAGTCGCCGAATAGGGTGTCGTCGTACTCGAGATTGACGGAAGTGATGCCTCGCTGGGCGAGCGCGGCCACGGTGGCCTTGGCCAAGGTGTTCAGACCGGCACGTCCGTTGGTATGGTTGGCGTCAGAATCGCCTGCAGACAGCAGCATGTCGCCATTGCCTTTGAGGGTCAACGTATTGGTGCCGTCATCGGATTGGGTGAGGAACACTTGGGTATCCAAGGTGGATGCCATATTCAGGGTGGATGAGGCGGCGAGCGCGGTCAGCGTTTTCAGTGTGGATGCAGGCTCGCGTGGAGTGTTCGACTCATGTTCGGCAGCGACGGTGCCTTGGGCGTCTTCAATGATCACCGACGTATCGTTTCCCACGCCTTGCGCGGACAGCAATTCGTTGACCAGCGCAGAAGCGGCCGTGGAATCAATGGCCTTGTTCGCGTTCAAGGTGCCGGCGACGGTGCCGCCTGATTTGGCGGTGGCTGGATCGGCAAAAACAGGTGCGGTGACGGGCTTCAACGTCAATAATCCGGGGGCCACGTCGGTGATGTCGGCGGCGCAGTACCCCGCGAACAGGGCGATGGTGGTCAGTGCGGAAATGATGACGGTCAGTGTTCGGCGATGCGATCGTTGGGTCCGCCGTTGCGCTTCACGCCGCTGACGGCGTGATACCGCTGTAGATACCATCGTGCTCCTTATGCCAAGGCGATCATTTCTGCAATGAGGCGAACGAGTCGAGTGCTGCCACAATCGAAAGCATTCGCGCATCCATCAGCTTACCGCCCAGCCATGTCCCGAGTGCCAGGATGCCGATGCCGTTGGCCAGTGCGACCGGAATAATCGCCAGCCATATGCCGCCTTCGGCTCCCGTCAGCAGCATGACCAGCGCCACGATGCCGGTGGGCAGCATCAGCAGCAGGCTGCCAAGCACGTAGACGAACGGGAAGAAGCCTTGGGCCATGGCGCGGCCTTGAGGCGCGGAGAACGGCTTGTCCATTGAGGCGACCGGGTACATCAGCACACAGGACGTGACTTCGGCCACGCCCAGGCCGCTCAAGGCGACGCCCATGCCCACGGCGAGGAAGATCAGGCCGGTGACGAGGTCATCGGGCTGCGCCCAGCGGCCGGTCAGTGCGCCGACCAGCACGATGCCGGCGAGATAGAGCAGCACCATGTAGACGACCATGATGCCGACGTAGACGCGCACGCGGCCGATTCTGTCGGTCCGGCCACGCACGCCGGCGATGACTTCCATGGTGAAGCCGCGGCCGTCATATGCGAGCCCGTTGCTTTCCACCACTGACATGAACCAGCCACACCAGATCAGCGACTGCCAGACGACCGCGCTGATGCCGTGCGCCTGGAAGGCGAAGATGATCAGGAACAGGACCGGCATGGCGAAGGTCATGGCTTGGCGGGGGTCTCGTTTGAGATAGGTGATCAGGCGTGCGGACACCGCGCCGGATGCCGAATCGGGCATCCATGCGAATGCGCCGATGCCTTTGGCGGTCTCGGACGGACTGTTTGCGCCGATGGTGAGCCGTTCATGCCTCAGACACCAAGTGCATACGGCGAAGCAGACGATCCATGTGACGGCAAGGATGGCGATGCGGGCGATCAGCACCGCCCAAGCTCCGGTAAGCGCGTCGAACGGCAGTTGGAAGGCCGCACCGAACGGCGTCCATGCGGCGATGGCGGTCGCCGCGCCCCAGGTCTCGGTGTTGAGGCTGAAGGCTATGCCGGAGTTGACCAGAATGTTCGGCAACTGGCAGATGATGACGAAAGTCAGCACGATGAAGATGTAGAACGCGCCTTTGCCGCGTTTGCTGGTCACCAGCGTGGTGGATAGGGCGATGACCAGTTTGGAGATGCTCATCATGGTGATGACGGCCAGCACTGCGGCGAGGAGGGAACTGATGATTACGGCTGGTCCCATATGCCGATAGGCCAGTGTCCAGAGCATCAGTGAGGCCACGCCAGTAAGGGAGGGGATGCCGGACAGGCCGGAAAGCAGCAAGCCGAATTGCAGGTTGCGGTCGGCGATGCCGTAGATCGCGAATTTGCGTGGGTTCATGGTGGAGCCTTCGCCAAGCATCATGAGCTGGATGAAGCCGATGAAGATGGTCATGGTCGCGCCGACCAGCACGACGACTATGTTGACGATGCCTCCGGGACCAAGGATGTTCAGCGGAAAGCCATCCGCGTTCACGGTGAAGGGCGGCAGTATGCCGATGAACCATGCGAGCACGCCGGTGCCGATGATGGTGCCGGCCGCGAGTACAGCGGAAAAGACATAGGCGACGGTCTGCCACGCCGATTTTCGCAGGGTGGCGAGCGTGAGCGTCCAGCGCAGGCGGACCAGGGTGATGGCGGTCTTGATCATTGGCGGGCCTCATCGGTGGGTGTGGCGGGCGTAGGCAGAATCGGCTGAATCGTCTGGGCCGAAGTTGGTGCTTGGGCTTGGGCCTGCCCGCCATCGAGCCACGCGAGATGGGCGGCTTCGTGGCGGCCACCGACTAGTTGCAGGAAGCGGTCTTCGAGTTCTTCGCCAGCAGCGACCTCGTCCACCGTGCCGGCCGCGCATACCAGACCGTCGTTGATTACGGCCACATGCGTACACATCTTTTCGACCAATGCCATCACGTGTGAGGAGATGATCACCGTGCCGCCAGTCTTCGCGTATTCGATGAGAATGTCTTTGAGGTTGGCGCTGGACACCGGGTCCACGGATTCAAACGGCTCATCCAAGACCAGAATGCGCGGGCTGTGAATCATCGCGGAGGCCAGGCAGATCTTCTTGGTCATGCCGGCCGAGTAATCGGTGACCATCGTGTTGGCGGCCCCGGCCAAGTCGAAAGCATTGAGCAGGTCCTGGGCGCGACGCGTGGTCTCCTCGCGGCTCATGCCGCGCAGCATGCCGGAGTAGACGAGCAATTGCAAACCGGTCAGTCGGTCGAAGATCTGGTCGGGCTGGGGCATGACACCGATCATGCGCTTGGCCGTGTTCACGTCGCTCCACACGTCATGGCCCAGAATCATGGCGGTGCCGGCGTCCGGCACCAATAGACCGGTCACCATATTGAGCGTGGTGGTTTTGCCGGCGCCGTTAGGGCCCACCAGTCCGTAGAACGAGCCGATTGGAATGTCAAGCGCGAGCCCGTTGACGGCGATCTTCCGGTCGAAGTGCTTGAACAGGCCGCGAATGGACACCGCCGTATTCGGGTTCGGCGGCCATGCTTGCGGCTGTGGCTGTTGCGACTGCGAAGACGCGGGAGCGGCGGCTGGCATCATCGGCGGCTGAAATCCGACATTCCTTTGAGTATTGTCTAAGCTCATGCATCTACTCTAGCCCACCAGTCAACCCTCAGCGCAGCACCCCCGGGTTGCTGTTGGATTGCCCCGCTGAGCAGCTCCGGACTAGCGGACTCGGTCAGCCCTTATGTGCGATGGGCTTCCACTGGGCTTTGGCGAAGATGGCCTGGAAGGAAATCGGCACGTAGCTGAGCATGTAAATCGGGAAGCTGAGCACATAGGCGAGCAGCTCCTTGTTCGTGGCACCGATCTGGTCGTGCTCGACAATGATGGTCAATGCAGCCAATGCCATCAGACCCAACACCGATGTGATGATGCCGCTGGACCAACCGGCCAGCGATTGCAGCTGGCTCGACCAACTCACGAAGCCACACGCGGCGAACAGCAAGCCCATCACCGCGCGAATCACGCCCAACACGGTAAACGGACACAGCATCAAGGTGAAGTCGATGCAGGAGAAATCACGTTCGCGAACCGCGCGTTTCAGCAATGCCGAGCCATAATAACGGAATACCTGCAGGAATCCCTTGCTCCAACGCAAACGCTGACGCCAACTTTGCGAGAAGGTAACCGGCTGCTCGTCGTAGAGGATCGCAGTACCGCAATAGCCGATGCGGTCGCCATGCAGAATCGAATCCATAGTGAATTCAAGATCTTCAGTGAGCAGGTGGAACTTCCATCCCTTGTTCCGCTTCATCACCTCGCGGGAGAACATGAATCCCGTACCGCCCACATGGCAAGAGGAACCGAGAATCATACGCGAGTTAGACAGGAATCGCGATTCACGGATGAACCACAGCGCAGAACCAGAAGACACCCAGTTATCCGCCAGATTCACCGAATTACGGTAGCTGGTCAGAATCTTGAATCCGGAGCAGAACGCCTTGTTCATTTCCTCGAAGTAATGCTTGTCCAGCTTGTTATCGGCATCGAACACGAAGTAGGCCTCATAATCATCGGCCACACCGATGTCGAGCATATGCCCCAACAGATACGTCAGCGCATATCCCTTGCCAACCAGTTCAAGATTGTGGCGTTCCACCACATGGCAGCCCAAAGACCGCACCACGTCGGCGGTGTTGTCGGTGCAGTTGTCGGCCACCAGCCAGATGTCGATGAGGTTGGACGGGTAGGTCTGATCGCGAATCGACCCAATAAGGTTGCCGATCACTTTTTCTTCGTTGCGCGCGGAGATCAGCACGGCATACCGGTTGGTCATCGGGGCGTCGGGGAAGCGCACGGGCTTGGCGAACAGGGACATCACGATGCACAGTCCCTGATATATCATGCCGGCACCGCCGACGATTACCAGAAGAATATCGAGTACTGAAAGCAGGGTCATCAGCGCCACCCCGCCCTAGGATTGCTGGAGGCAGATTGATCAGACTGCTTGGTTTGCTTGCGTTGCTTGGGCTGCTCAGACTGCTGCGTATCCGCGGCACCACGCTGCGGAATCGCCACGGTGGCGGAATCGTCCAAATCGGATTCTTTCGTCTCGTGTGGCGGAATCGCATAGATCTGTTCCTGCAGCAAACGCAGTTCCTCATTCATCGGCACGCGGTTGGTGGATCCCCTGGCCGCACGCGGCATGTGCTCGCCGATTGGCTGCAATACGTGCTCGCCGAACGCCTCGGACGCCTCGACGATCTTGGACTTCTTCTCCGGAGTCGGATCGTTCATCAGCGGTGAGTCAATCAGCTCATAGCGCTTGGTGTACGCACGGAAGATGGCCTGCAGCGATGCGGTGACCGGCAGCGCCAGGAACGCGCCAAACGCGCCGAACAGCGAGCCGAACGCCAG
>OBXA01001939.1_pt1 | contig 10862 bp, 10 predicted proteins | sample 1538121 | NCBI WGS metagenome assembly OBXA01 (sample SAMEA2580133, study PRJEB22360) | human gut metagenome | biome: human gut; feature: human-associated habitat; material: faeces | place: Denmark | collected 2008/2010 | reverse complement strand
ATCAGGAAGATATCGTGGCCGTATTCGACCTGCTTGGCGGTCAGGATCGCGGCCAGACGCTTGAGCGTGTCCGCTGAATACACCGCGCCGGACGGGTTGTTCGGGGTGTTGATAAGCACGACCTGCACGTTCGGGTTAAGTGCAGCCTCGAATGCGTCGAAGTTGATTTGGAAGTTCTCGGTGTCGGCCGGCACGATGGTCAGCTTGGCGCCGGCGCCCTTGACGTACGGCTGGTATTCGGGGAAGTAGGGGGCGAAGGTGATGATCTCATCGCCCGGCTTGGTCACCGCACGCATCGCGTGGGACAGCGCGCCCGCCGCGCCCGTGGTCGGGAAGATGTGGTTGCCGGTGTATGCCATGCCGAAACGTTCGTTGAGGTTTTCGGCGATCGCGTCCTTGACGGATGGGATACCGAGCGAGGGGGAGTAGCCGTGGATGTCCACCGGATCGCCGTTTTCGTAGAGGTCGACCATGGCGTCGGTGAAGGATTTCGGAGCCGGCACCGAGGGATTGCCAAGGCTGTAATCGAACACGTTCTGGTAGCCGATTTCGGCACCGCGGCTCGTGGCGTACTCGCTCAGCTCGCGAATCACGGACTTGCCGCCAAGCATGGCCTTGTATTCCTCATTGATCATGGCTGTTCTCCTCGCATGGTTGTACTGGTATGCACCACGCTACTACTATCGCGGCCGGTTTGCGCCATTTGCCGCGCCGTGCCTAAGCTGGCTGTTCTATTTGTTCTATTAGTTCTATTAGTGGAGTTTGGACCGGCATATACCCTTGCAATAAAGCCATTTGTAGGGTCTGAGGCTTTCCGGGGTTGCTTGTCTCATAGATTTTCGGCCTCTTGATATTTGCGGTTGATAGCTGTGATGTGTGTGGGCGATGGCTGTTGAGGCATCATGGGGATCTCTTCGACTGTCCGCCGTCGCCATGCCGCCATGATGCCTACAGAAAGTCGAGTTGCGTATTTCCGCCAAGCAGGGTGGTAACCGGTGGGGGCGATCGGTGGGGGTGACCGACACCCGCTATAGGCAGCAGGCAGCCGCACACATCCCAATATCTGTGGGACGGCAGACGAGTCAATCGTTTGTCGTCCGCGCCGTCCCTCAAGAGCGCGGGATGGCAGACAAGTCAACCGTTTAACGTCCGTAGCGTCCCACACCGACGACTGTAGAAACCGCGGAATAACGCCGATTCTCGCTGCAGCTCCATGATTATGCACAACCGTTCATAGCGAGCGCTGTGGGACGGCGGGCGGAAAACGGCCGAATCCGCGTGCCGTCCCACACCTCGTACAATCCGCGTTTTGGAAAAGCATCACCGTAAGGCTGACGCGCATCCGCATCCACAGCAGGAGCCTTACCGGCCGTAATCCCGCACTCGATTATTTTTTCTGACAGGAAATCGAACCCGAAACACTAACCCATGCCCGCCCCACCGCAAACAGCGAATAACCAAAAAAAGCATGATCTATCCTTGGCGCCGAATAATGAGAGCCTGACTGTAGTGGCTACGGGTAGCTATATCGGAGAAGGATTCGATCAGAAGCGTTTCGACACGCTTCTGCTTGCCGCTCCGGTCTCGTTTGAGGGTACTCTCTCGCAATATGTAGGGCGACTTCATCGCGAGAATGATGGCAAGACCGAGGTTCGTGTCTATGATTACATCGACGTGACCGTGCCTTTATCCGCTGTCATGTATCGAAAACGGCTGAAGGCATACGCAAATCAAGGATATTCGGTAAATCCTGACCATACTGAGAAAATGGACATGCTCAGTGCAAAGGCGGAAGCGTTGCGCGCTTGCATGACGGCCGCGACGCAGGGCGAAGATGCTGCGGATGCGTTGCTCGACACCCGGTCTGACGGATTATTCGAAGGCAGCATCGTTACAGCCACGAATTATGCAGAGATACTCCGCAAGGATATTGCCGGTTGCGCACGTTCCCTGATTATCTCGGCTGAATATGTATCACAACAGGGACTCAGCGCAATTGACGATGAATTGCTCCGACTGGCCGACAGGAAAGCGCTCATCGAAGTTTATGTCCGTTTGCCGGCGACTGCTGCGGTGGCAACCAGAACACGAATAGAACGGAATATTAATCGGCTGCGTGCTATTGGGTGCATTGTCCGGACCGTCGAATCGTGTTCCGATTTTGCCATAATCGATGACGGATTGATTTGGTTTGGAGGCATCCCTTTACTTGGCAATCCAAGGAGTGACGACTGTGCACTTCGATTCAAAGATACGAAAATCGGCGAGAATCTAGCAGATGGACTGAAACGACGGTCGTCCTGAGTCAATATTCAGTTAAGATAATCGCGCAGTACGAGGGCGTGATTGATGTGCGGGTCCTTGGCGGCATAGAGCAGGGTCACGTCGGGATGCTCCGCGCAGATGTGGCGCAGATTGTCCACGGCGGCATTGGCGTCGAGCTCGGCGATGTAACGCATGCGGAATTCCGCGAATTTGGCGGGGTCATGGCCGAACCATTTGCGCAGGAGGGGAGAGGGAGCGACGTCCTTCAGCCACAGGTCCAACGCCGCACGCTCTTTCGTCATGCCGCGAGGCCACAGGCGATCCACCAGCACCCGATACCCGTCCGACGCAGTCGGCTCTTCATATATACGTTTGATTGCAATACCCATACGCCCCATGATTGGCGTGCGCTTGCCGGAAGTCAAGGGGAGACGCGATCCATCTACCCGTTCGATTTCTGGGTGTTCTGTCTAAGGCCTTGTGCTATGACAGCTAGCGATTCAGCAGCTTTTGGTGATATCGTCCAACCGGACCGCCTTGCCCCTGTCGAAGGTGTTCATAGTGAGATCGACGGGTTTGGTCTTGATGAACGCTGACAGCGCGGTGTGCGGCGGGTTGTCGATCAAGTGGGTGATGGGGGCAATCGCCTTCTCGACGCTGACGCCCACAATGGCGTAAATGGCACGCGCCAGCAGCTTCATCAGTGGCGAATCGAAACTGTTCAATGCCTCATTGCTGCGCACGGCCCAAGGGTTGAACAACACATAGTGGATGCGGCCTCCGGTCTGCTGTTGGTTTTCCGCGAAGAGCACTCCCAGCAGATCGTTCAGACGACTCGTACAGATAGTCGCGCAATGCTAGAACGTGATTGATGTGCACCCTTCATTGACGGTCTCTCAATTGATCTCCTGCGATTCATGCCGTATAAGGAAGTTCTCGACCAAGGCGATCATCGTGTCCTTCCCCGCAGGTGCGGACAGCGCAATCATCAGCGTCATCGCCGCCAAGGCGTTACCCTCCACAAGCAGGGGAGTCATCGTCGCCCAGTATACTGTTGCCGTTCAGGAAATACACGAACAGTGCGGCGGCACAACGTTTATTGCCGTCGGAGAACGGGTGATCCTTGACAACTTGATACAGCAGGTTCGCGGCTTTCTCCTGGGTGGAACGGTACAGTTCTTCGCCTCCGAACGTCTGGTAGAGTCCTGCGACGATTCCTTGGAACGAACCGTTGCGTTCCCTCCCGAACAGATCGGATTGCGTGTAGAACGGCATCGACCGGATGAACAGCATCGCGTCCTCATAGGTCAAGACCCACTGGGACTCGTCGCCCTTGGGTATAGGGACATTGCCTGTGTCATAGTCGTTAAGCAGCACAAGACTCGGCAAATATCGTTCCAAGATCTCTGCGGTGCCAGCAATTTCCGGTTCGGTGGACCTCGATAGCACCTTGACGACGGCGTGAAGTGCGTCAAGCCGCTTGCGATTGATGATATAACCATCAACGAGATGCTGCTTCAGAACTGAGTTGGCCCATCGCCGGGAATAGATGCCTTCCTTGGATTTGACGCGGTATCCGACCGACAGGATCATATCCAAGTTGTAATGCTCGACTTGGTATGTCTTACCGTCAGATGCAGTTGTCGCAAATTCTGCGACAACTGAAAATCCATTGAGCTCTTCCCTCAATGCATTGCCGATATGCTTGCCGATTGTTTTGATATCGCGGCCAAACAGCAATGCCAATTGCTGTCTGTTAAGCCACACCGTGTCCTCGTCCACCTTCACATCGAGGTGCACGGTGTGGTCCGCGCTCTCGTACAAAGCAATCTGCTGCTTCAGTTCCTCGCCAGTCATGAGATTACCTCTCTTTTTCGGCTGTCTGTAAATCATGTCGTTGGCGTCGCCAAATTATGCATCCAGTTTATCAGGACAGTCGAACATTTGTTCGATTACTGTATCTCTCATCTTTGTATGACTTTCCCGACGACGTATTGGCTATGACGGAGGTAATGGGCACGGGGATAATGCTGATGATGGGCATTTCCATCATGCAAAAACCTATGCCCCGTATTGAAAAAAGCTATTGGACCAAGCCGTTGGGCTTAGGCCATGATAATTGGGCCATTGCGCGGCTTATCCGTTCGACGGATGTTCCGGATTTGCGATGGCGTTGAATTGCAATTATCAAATGAAAGAGCAAATTGTATGAGCGAAAACAATGATGCCAAACACGTGCTGTTGGTGTTGATCAGTCACTCCGATTTGGGAGGTGTGAGACCTACTGGCTTTTATGTTGATGAGGCCGCACATCCTTGGCAGGTGTTCAGACGAATGGGCTTCACTGTGGGCCTTGCATCCATCGCTGGTGGCGTACCGCCGCAGGCTGGCCGTCATCCCGGTGACCCTGTGCAAGAGCAATTTCTGCATGATGCGGATATATCACGCCAGCTAGTGAATACGCGCGCCTTGGCTCAAGTAAACGCGAACCGATATGATGCGGTGCTATTCGTTGGCGGTCACGGTGTGATGTGGGATTTCCCCAACAATTCTGTGGTGAACGCCGTCGGCCGGAACATCTGGGAGCGCGGCGGCATTGTGCCATGGGCCTGCGGCATTGGTGGATATGACGTTGTCGGATGGCAGTTATCTGATTGCCGGCAAGCAGGTCACCGGATTCACCAACGGCGAAGAGCAAAATCTCGGGCGTTATCCGTGGCTGCGGCGGGCGAATAGAAGGGAGATTGAGATAGAGACAGGGGAGATGCCGGGTGCATCGCCGGCATCACGCCTCCGTGAAATACTCGTTTTCGTCCGCAAGCCGGCCGCCTTTGATGAACAGGAATCGCTCGCACAACTCCTGCAGCTGGAGATGAGCATGGCGATGCTGCGGTCGGAAGCCCACTGTCTGAGCACGGCGATGAGCTGGAGCACGCCGTCCGGGTCGAGGTCCACGAACGGTTCGCCGAGAATCAGGAACTCCGGATCATTGACCAGCGCGATGGACCAACGCAAGACGCTGTTTCATGCTGAACGAGAAACCGGCGGGCCTGCGGTCGCGGTACGGCCAAAGTCCCACAAGTTCAAGCACCGGGCGGATTGGGAGGCGCGAGCGGTGGGTCGGACGATTACAGTGTGAGCCGAATACGTTCATGAATCATCGAATCACAAGGCGAGGCGGACCGCAAGTATTCGAGAGTCGCCAGTTCGGTCGATTTCAATGACAATGGTGTGGACGATTACGCGGATATCGTGGCGGGGGGGGGCCAGGGGGCCGAAAACCAACCCGCTGATGCAGCCGCGTTGGTCCCGCGCAAGGCCGCCGAAACCCATCCGGCTTACGATTCCGGCTACTATCAGGGCGGCTATCCGCCGGCCGATCGCGGGGCGTGCACCGTACGTGATTCACAACATGGCGCAGCGGCAGCGCGAAAACGACTACTTCGCCTTCAAGAAGCACATGACGGTCACCGGGCACTACCGTTTCGACGCTTCGAAAGTGCTGTAGAGCGTACTCAGGGCTTGGCGATGACGGTCGGAGCGGCGTCGGCATTGCCGGCTTTGGCTCCGGCTGAATCGGTGCCGGCCGCACTGGCGTTAGCACTATCGTCAGCGTTGGCACCGCCGGCTTTGGCCTTGGCATCAGCCGCGCTCCCGCCATCAATCACCAGTCGCAGGTAATCGCGGTCGGCGGACTTGCGGCGTGGCACGAAACGACTGATGATGGAGTCCTTCTTGCCGCGGTTCTTCACGTACAGGAAACCGAACACGGAGAACACGACCGCGCCGATGAAGTTGACGACCAGATCCTCCATCGTGTCGATCAGACCGATGTCGAGGTAGCCGCCGAGGCCCAGGTCTTGGCCATTGACCGTGACCTGGGTAATGTCGTTGATGCGAATCGCATGGTTGGTGTGCGTGGGGTCGAGCATCACCGAGCTGATGGAATGCACGATGGCGTCCTTCTGCATGTCGAACCCGAACAACTGGTCCATGCCGAATTCGAAGAACTCCCAGATCACGCCGATGGTCATGGAGAAGCAGAAGGACACGATCGCCAGATACAGGGGCGAAAGCTCGAACTTCACCCGGTCGGACCGGTTGAGCAGGTCGACCAGCGAGAAGCCGATCGCCGCAGCGAGGAAGCCGTTCATCGTATGCAACACCGTGTCCCAGAACGGGAAGATCTCATAGAACGAACTGATCTCGCCAAGAATCTCAGCCGAGAACACGAACACCAGCACGATGACTTCCAGCACCGAAGGCAGCTCGATGCGGAACTGCACCTGGATGAACGCCGGCGCCAACAGCAGCAGCAACGTCAGGATGCACAGGAACACATTTTCGTAGTCGCCGTTAAAGAACTGGAGTATTGCCATGGCGAGCACCAGCATGCGCAGCACCACATAGACCGCGAATGAGCTTTTGTGTTCGCGGATTTCCATGCCCACGGCTCGGCTCATGGTCTTCCAGCGTACGCGCCAGGACGGTTTGCGTTGTGCGTCGTGCTGTTGTGACCGTTTCCGGGTCATTCTTGCCTCTTTCTCGCATTGTTCTCGCGCCAGTCTATCCGAACCTGCTTACAGGCAATCGGCAAGAACGGGCGATAGTTTGGCCGCACGAACCGAACGGAAACCGATACTGTCTCGATTGTGGGCCACGCGAATCATCCGACAATGCTCGATGAGGCCATTACGCCGGCTCCTCATGGCTACTGGTCGTAGGGCTGGCAATCATGGCCATGCCGGTAGTTTGGGCTATCGTGAGGTGTGCGAGATGGGCTTTGTGCCGGCTGGCAGCAAATCCAAGCAGCGAAACAACGGAATGAACGAAGCGAAAGGAACGGTATCTGATGACTCCGATTGAATTGTCAACCCGACGCCGGGTTACGGGACTGACTTCGGATGAGTTCGCCAGGCTGTTCGTCTCTTTGCAGCGTGAAGTGGACGGCGAAGCCGCGCATTGGAGCGCCACGGATGTCGAATCCTGGGAGCTGGTCGGCCCGCCGGTGACCGCCGAACAGCATCTCATCGACACGTTCGCCGCGGCCAACGAATTCGTGGCCACGCTTGCGGACCGCCTGTACCACACGATTATGCCAGTCACGGAAGAATCGGTCATCACCGCATACGCTGATGACCTCACATTCTGGGCATCGCATCCGGACCTTGGCGGAGTGCCGTGCGCATTATGGAACATCGCCGCACTGCAGGCGGCCGAATGGGCCCGCAAGGAAACCGGCATCGCCTGTGAACTGGACGTGCGCGAACCGCTGGTGTGACAGCTGAGCTCAAACATGCGTAGGTAACGGCATGGTTTGAGGACTATGGTGTTGCGTTATCGGTCGGAAAGGATGTGATGGTGGGGCGTCATAGCAAAAAAGCGCGTGGCCAGTCGAGGAGATATGCGCGAAAGCCCTCCGTTTGGAGCGAAATTCGCGGCTATCTGCTGACAGTGATCGCGGTGATGCTGGTCGTGTTGCTGGGACGCACCTTCGTGTTCAACGTCTATGTGATTCCATCCCGTAGCATGGAAGACACGTTGCAAATCGGCGACCGCGTATTTGCCTCGCGATTGACTCCGAGACTCTTTGCACTGCACCGTGGCGACATCATCGTGTTCAAAGATCCCGCAGACTGGATGGAGGGGGAGCAGCTTCCCACCAATCTGATGTCGATAATCGACAGCAATCGTTACCTAATCAAACGTGTCATCGGCCTGCCCGGCGATACCGTCGCCTGCAAGGGATCCGGGGAGCCCATCACGGTCAACGGCAAACCCATTGATGAAAGCGCTTATCTTAAGTCCGGCGTGAATCCAAGCGACAGCCCTTTTTCCGTAACCGTTACTGACGGCAACGTGTTCGTGCTTGGTGATAATCGCTCCAATTCCAGAGATTCTCGATACCATCTTGACGACGGCAACAATGGGCTAGTGCCATACGACGATATCCAAGGTGTGGCGTTGTTCCGCTTCTGGCCATTTACGAGAATCGGCATACTGAACTGAGTTTGGCGTGAATCCACGAGTTGATACGTGCCGCACGGTCCGGTGCATCCTGCAGCCGGACCGTTACCGGAACCCTCCCCCCGAAATCTGACGACCCCCCTGTCTCACAGCTATCGTACAGCTCCGATACGGGAAACGTGCGGGTGATTCCATAACGACTACGTACTTCAGGAAGTGACGTGTATCACACTATGGTCATGTGTTCAGTCGCGCGCGACCCAAAGCGTAACGTTTCCCGCGGCCTCGGTCGCCTTTTTGCGCTTGCGTACCCACTGTTGCAGGAAATACGCCCCATAGCAGGCCACGATGAACACGAGCTCGGCCACGAGCGCGAACCGTTGCTCCACGTCGAAAATCACCAATACGAACGATGCGGTGCACAGGATGAACGCCGCCCAAGACACGTACGGATAGCCGGGCGTGCGGTATTTGAGTTCGCTGGTGGAATGGCCGGACTCCAGCCAACGGCGACGGAACACGATCTGGCAGTAGGCGATGGCGATCCACACCACCACGGCGGACAGGCCGGAAAGCGCCACCAGCACCAGGTACACAGTCGAGGCGGCGATCACGGAAGACAGGAGCGCCAGCAGGCCACCGGCCATCGCGGCGCACAAGGCGAGCATCGGCACGCCGCGACGGTTCGTTTTGGCGAACCAGCGCGGAATCATGCCTTCGTTGCCCATCGACCACACCATGCGCGTGGAGGCGTACAGGCCGGAATTCGAGGCGGAGAGCACGGCCGTGAGCACCACGAAGTTCATGATGTCTCCCGCATAGGGGATGCCTATGCCGTTGAACACGAGCACGAACGGGCTTTCGCCCACGCCGGCCTTGCGCCACGGGATCAGCGCGCACATCACGGTGATTGAGCCGATGAAGAACAGCACCAGGCGCCACAGCGTGGTGTGGATGGCCTTCGGCACGGTGGTTTCCGGGTCGCGCGTCTCGCCGGCGGTCACGCCGATGAGCTCGGTGCCGGAGAACGCGAAGTTGACGGTCAGAATCGTGGCGAACACTGGCATGAACCCGTTGGGGAAGATGCCGTCCTTAACGAGGTTGCCGAACATCGGAGCATGCTGGTAGCCGGCAATCGGAATAACGCCGAATATGGCGAGCAGGCCGATGACGATGAACGCGCAGATGGCGAACACCTTGATCGAGGCGAACCAGAATTCCGCTTCGGCGAAGAGCCGCACCGACAAGGCGTTTAAGGTGAAGATGAGAATGATGCACGCCGCGCTCCACACCCATGTGGGGCTGTCCGGGAACCAGCGTTGCATGAGCAGGCCGGCGGCGGTGAATTCGGAGCCGAGCGCCACCGTCCAGGTGAGCCAATACTGGATTGCGATCACGAAGCCGGTGCCAGGGCCGATGAACTTCTCGGCATACACATGGAAGGAGCCGGTCACCGGCATGACCACGGACAGTTCGCCGAGCGTGAGCATGACCAGGTAGACGATCAGCGCGCCGATGCTGTATGCCAGGATCGTGCCGATGGGGCCCGCCTGCTGGATGGTGTATCCGGAGCTCAGGAACAGGCCGGTGCCGATCACGCCGCCTAATGAGATCATCTGCAGGTGGCGGGATTCCATGCCGCGCTTCAGGTTGGTATGTAGGGCGTGCTCGTCTTTGCCATCATGTGACGACTCGGACTGGCTGGTTTGCGCTGGTTGATTCATCTGTTCCGAATGGCTTCGACGGTCATCCGTCTGAATCTGCGGTTCCTGTTGCGAGGACGGCGACTGTGCCGCCGTGTCGGTGTCGGGCTGACTCATGTTTCTCTCTTTGCCATGCGTGCGTTCCATAGGCGTCGTCGTGACGGCCCGGAATAGTATACCCGCACCGAGGATATAGCTGCGCTGCATGATGCTGAGTCAAAATCAGCTTCAAGGGGCTGATTTGGCGTTTGCCGGAGGTCTACTTCCGTTTCAAGGGGCTGGTCAACTGGCGGAACGCAGATAGAAATGGCATTGTTCTATCGCTATTCCGCCGTTTTTAACCAGTGGCTACTTTGGCATCAGCCCCTTGAAACGGAAGTAGATGTTCCGCAAAGTCAAAATCAGCCCCTTGAAACGGAGATAGGCACTCGCAGCGGCTACTTCACCTTCTGGATACGCAGCACGAACACGGCAGCGCACACGGCCATGACGATGGAGATGGCGAACGCCGGCGTGTAGGTGCCGGTCGTGGTCTTGACCACGGAGGTGATGGTGGGACCGACTGCTTGGCCGAGCGTGGTGGCCAGGTTGAGGATGCCGAGGCCCTTACCGGCCTCTTCCTTGTTCGGCAGCACGTCGACGTTGAGCGCTTGGTCGATGGCTGAGTACACGCCGTAGCCGAAGCCGGCGATGCCCGCATACAGGTACATGCCCGTGACGCTCGGCATGATCCACGGCATCGCGGTGCCAATCGCGAACAGCAGCGAGGCGATGATGACTGGTACCTTGTGCGTGTGCATCTTGTCGGAGATCGGGCCGGAGATCAGCGAAGCGGTCAGGGAAACGACCATGGTGATGATGGACATGGTGGCGATGGTGCCGGCAGCCTCGGGCTTGGGCTGGGGCACGTAAACCCCATCGGCTCTC
>OBXA01001936.1_pt1 | contig 10873 bp, 7 predicted proteins | sample 1538121 | NCBI WGS metagenome assembly OBXA01 (sample SAMEA2580133, study PRJEB22360) | human gut metagenome | biome: human gut; feature: human-associated habitat; material: faeces | place: Denmark | collected 2008/2010 | reverse complement strand
TTCCGGATTATCCAACCATTTCATATCAGCATTCATATTTTTCCTTCCTTTCCAAACAAATCCCCAAAAAAGATTTTTGGGATTTGTTCGTTAAAAATTTCTTGTTCTATTTTAGTATACACCTACAAATGAGATTACAGGAGCAACTCTTGAATCTTCAATACGAATTTCAATTGCATCTGTTTCTACGCCCTGCAAATCGATGATCTTCTTATAACCAATTGTGGTAGCATCCACCATTTTTTCTTTTCTTCCATCTTCTGCCGCATACCATACAGAAAACTTCTCCACTCGCTGACTGAAAGGAATTGCCTCTTTTAATACCAGATAAGATAATTTCTTTTTCTCTGTCCACTGCAGATGAATTGTCAATTCTCTGTCCCCGGCTTTATTTCTGAACACATTCTCATAATCATCTACTCTTAAGAGATCTGCATTTTTACCTTCCGCATCCTTTTCCGGAACTGTTGTAATTTCAGCGATATCTGCCAAATTATCTTTAAACGTGCTTCTTATAAAATCTCCAAGCATTTTTACATTATTAACATCTGTCTGATGAAGTTTTCCATTTTTCATTGGAGGAAGATTCAACAGAAGTGTTGTATTTCCACCAACTGAAGATAAATAAATCTCTTTCAGGTTTTCGAAAGAACGAACTTGATCATCTTCTTCCTCATGATAGAACCAACCTGGACGGATAGAAACATCTGTTTCTGCCGGATAATATGCTAATTTTTCTTCATTACGCAGGCATTCACGGCTTCCAAGATCTTCCTGTGTTTCATCTAACGGACGATTTCTGAACTCTTCATTATCTTCCTGCTGGCTGAGCTGTGCTGTAATCGCCGGATCTGTCATATCTGCGGCAACGACACTCCACTCACTTGGACGAACTTGTCCGGCTTCGTTTCCACACCAGCGGATATCCGGACCTGAAATTGAGATCACAGCGTTTGGCTGGAGTTTACGCATCACTTCATAATATCTCTGCCAGTCATAAACCTGTTTCTTTCCATTGCTTCCTTCGCCACATGCTCCGTCAAGCCAGATTACAAATATATCACCGTAGTTTGTTAAAAGCTCTGTAAGCTGATTCACATAGTAGTCATCGTATTCTTTGCCTTTTCCATAAGATTCATTGTTTCTGTCCCATGGTGAGAGATAGACTCCAAACTTCAGACCATATTCCTTACATGCCTCTGCTGTTTCACGAACGATATCACCTTTTCCGTTCTTATAAGGTGAATTTTTAATACTATGTTCTGTATATTTGCTTGGCCATAAGCAAAAGCCATCATGATGTTTACAAGTCAGTATTAATCCCTTCATTCCACCTTCAGCAGCTGTCTTTGCCCACTGGCGAGCATCTAACTCTTCAGGATTGAAGATAGATTCCGGTTCATCGCCTAATCCCCACTCACTTCCTGTAAAAGTATTTACTGTAAAATGGATGAAACAGAAATACTCCATATTCTGATAAGCGATCTGTCTTTTGCTTGGTATAACTGAAATTAAACGTTCATCCTCTTTCATACCCTTGTATTCCATTTTAACACTCCTCCAACTGTTTTCTAAGCTTTTCATTCGCATCTTCTACATTCATTCTTGACATGATAAATGTAATGATCAATGACAATACCATCGGAATCCACAAATACATAACATGCAGCATGTTCAGGCATGATTCTGGCTGGATTGTTGCTTCTTTCACAAATCCACTTGCATCAAGTAACCATCCGCAAAGAGCAACTCCGATTCCTCCACCGATCTTTGTTCCGAAAGAAGTACAGGAATACATTGTTCCATCAATGTGTTTATGTTTTGTAAGGTATGTATATTCTGAACAGCTTGCAACTACAGCTCCCATATCCCCCTGCCATGGTGCCATTCCAAGTGCTGCAACCGCTGTGAACGCAAGCATAAGCGGAACACTTCCCATATAGCCGGCAAAAATCACTCCGACACGTCCTGCTGTCCCAAGAATATAGCCTGCAAGATTCATTCTATATAAACCTTTCATCTTCTCTACCAGCATTGGTGTAATACACATCGCAATGATGACAGGAATATTGATCGCCCATGAGAATACAGAATATAAATCTTCATTTTTCAGTATGTAAATCATGTAATAAATTCCCATATTTAACATAGCTGAATAAATCTGCTGACAAATATAAGTAGCACAGATCATAAGATAATACTTATTGGAAAATAAAAGCTTTGCAGCCTCTACCAGACCATACTTTTCTTCTGTGTGATCTTTACCTGCTTTCAGTTCTTCTTCCGGAAGCTCCTTGATTGAAAATACGGAAATCGTATTTACGATCAGACCAATAACTGCATATACTACCGCAACTGTTCTCCATGCAGCTGCTCCACCGCCTGCTGCTCTTACAAACTGGACTGTAACAGACTGAATCAGTAAGCTTGTCGAAAATGCAAAGATAAAACGCCATGACCCCATCTCAACACGTTCTCTGCTGTTTTTTGTACAGAAAGTAACCAATGATGCATACGCAATATTGTTCGCAGTAAAGAATACTGCATTTAACAGTGTATATGCAACAAAGAACCATGCATACTGTGCCGTTGTTCCAAGAGTGTCCGGTATTGCAAAGTTTGCTACAAGTGTTACCGCACAACCAATATACGCATAAAGCATCCAAGGTCTTGCTTTTCCAAGTTTACTTTTTGTTTTGTCGATCATCGTTCCAAAGAACATATCACTGATTCCATCAAATAGCTTTGATAACATGATCAGTGTTCCGATAATACCGGGATTCAAACCTACCGTATTTGTCAAATAAAGCATTACGAATGATGAGAGGAACGCATATACTACATTTCCTGCCAGATCCCCCGAACCATAACCAACCTTGTTATACCATTTCAGGTATTTTTTTTCTTCCATGTGAAACTTCTCCTTTCAATGTACCCTCATTTTTTTCCACAACTTTGTTATATCTATGATATAACAAGATACATTAAAAGAGCCATGTCACAAATCGCATAAAATATGCACAAAATGATATTATTATATAAAAATCACAATAATCTAGTGCGTTATATCACCAAAAGCATGCACAAAATAGTATTATTTATGGTATACTAATTAGCAATACAGATAGTTTTCATCTATCATTGTGCTTGCATTTGCAGTAATATTTTTAATGGGGGATTAAAATGTATACAAATAATGCCTATCTGAATAATTCTACTGTCGACCGAAAAGACAAATCGAAGCCCTTGGTGATAACCATGTGCGGTACCTATAAATTATATACAAAACCAAAACTTCCTACATGGCGTCCCCGGGGCAGGCTTGACTTTCAGCTATTATACATTGCTGCTGGAAAAGCACATTTTCATTTTGGCAGCGATACGGAAGAAACCATTGTTCCGGCTGGCCATATGGTATTGTATCGACCTAAAGAACCTCAAAAATATGAATATTATGCCAACGACCAGACAGAAGTTTTCTGGGTTCACTTTACCGGTAACAATGTTACTAATTTACTACGTTCTTATGGATTAACCAATGATAAAAAAGTGTTTTATTGTGGTTTTGATTCCGAATATAAAACTCTTTTTCAATCAATGATAAAAGAATTACAGATGTGTCAGGATGGATACCCTGAAATGCTGGAAATGTATTTACGCCAGATTTTTATAAAACTACAACGCCATTTTCATTCTTCTATAACTATCACAAGCTCTCGTACTGCTGCTGAAATAGACCGTGCTGTTTCCTACTTTAGTGAACACTATAATGAGCAGATTAATATTGATGATTATGCCAAACAGAATTTTGTCAGCACAAGCTGGTTGATCCGCAATTTCAGATTATATACTGGAATTACACCAAAACAATTTATTATGAAAAAAAGAATATATAATGCAGAAATGCTTCTGCAAAATCAGCATTATAGCATTAATGAGATTGCTCGTATTGTAGGCTATGACAATCCTTTGTACTTCAGCCGTATTTTTCAAAAAACGAAAGGTATCTCCCCTTCTGAGTATAGAAAAAATGCATAAACCAAAAAGCAGAGATGTGCTATTCTCTGCTTTTTGCAACTTTTGTCTATTTATTTTTTCATTTTGGCACGAAATACGCTCTTTCTCATTTTATAATGGCATCGTAAACAGAAAGGAGATGAACTTCCATGAGAAACAAATTCCACAACTATATTGAAAATATACTCAGCTTTTATTCAACCTTCTTCACAAAGGGATATTACCGTTTTTAAGTACCATTCTATACATAACGATTGCAATGTCACAAAGCGTAATGCCAAAACTATTAAATCCATTTCTGAAAGAAATAATATTAGTCTTAATTATGTTAGAGATGAGGTTGAAGGAATGCTTTATTCAGCATATTCGGTTATTTTAGGTGGAGATTGCAAGCTTTCTGATAAGGGTTTTACAGATATAGATATTTTACTAAACGAAAATGACGAACAATTCTTCTAGATACCCAAATAATCAATTTATTAAATGAGTATGTAGAATTTATTATAAACGATGTCGATATAATGTCTGATTGCATAAGATCATCACTAATCGATAACTCATGGCCGAGAAACAAAACTAAGCAACGTTATAGAAAAATAATTTGCAGATGCCTGTTTTGCTTCGTCTAAATTCATCTGAAAACATGAAGTGTTATAAATTATGATCCTCTTTACACTTTTCCTTGCATCAGCTCATAAGATATGTTATATTATGCGTAGAAAGAGGGAAAGCCAGAGAAGCGGCTTACCCGAATGAATTAAATAACTGTTTTATCAACAGCCGTCATTATTCGCAGTAATGGCGGCTATTTTCGTTTTCCCTTGAAAATCGTGTAGCACAATCCAACAAGGGCGCAAATGAATATTCCAATCTGAATTAAGTCAGAGTATGTAACATACATTGGCAACGCCCTCCTTTCTTTCGTCTGGAGGGTTGGTCTACGCTTTGCTCCGGTCGTTGCTAAACAAGCCCCACCGGGGCTTAGCAACCCTCCGAAAAAGAGGGTAAGCCGCCCGGCTCTCTGGTTTCCCATGTGCGAAGTATATCATAACTTATTAAATCAGACAACGATATATCGACAAAATCCCCTTAGATTACTCTAAGAGGATTTGCTTATTTCGAAACATTTTTCTATAAAAGTGTGTCAAAAGGTGTGTCAGTCTTTTATTTCATATCAGAAAAATGTTCCGTAATCCCTATAAAATAAGCATTCTTCGGATTATTTTTCGTCTACAACCTGGAAAATAAAAAACTTCAGATAATAGCTTTCATCCGCCGCCCACAAAATTGGGTGATCCGGTGCCTGTGTACGGAATTCCACCTGACGGAGTCTCTTGTGTGTTGCCTTGGCAGCCTCCTTCACAGTCTTTGCGAGAAGCTCCTGCGTCATAAAATGAGAGCAGGAACAGGTGGCAAGATAACCGCCATCTTTCACTAACTTTAAGCCCTTCATGTTAATTTCACGATAACCTTTGATCGCATTTTTTGTCGCCTCGCGGGATTTTGTGAACGCCGGCGGATCCAGGATGACTACATCATATTTTTCTCCTGCCTGTGCGAGTTTTGGAAGTTCATCCAAAACATTTGCCTGACGGAAATGCACGGTGTTTTCCAGATGGTTCAATCTCGCATTCGCCTCTGCCTGGCTCACTGCATATTCGGAAATGTCAAGTCCGGTGACATCTGCTGCCCCGGCGATTCCTGCGTTCAGCGCAAATGTTCCCATGTGTGTAAAACAGTCTAAAACTTTCTTGCCTTTGCAGATACGCTGCATGGCAAGACGATTGTATTTCTGGTCGAGGAAAAATCCGGTTTTCTGGCCATTCGCGACATCGACCATATAATGAATGCCGTTTTCCACGATCTCCACATTCGTGTCAAACGCATCCCCGATGAAGCCCTTCACTTTGGAAAGCCCTTCTTTCGTGCGCTCATTTGCATCGCTCCGCTCGTACACGCCGCGGATTTTGATACCGTCCTCTGCCAGAATGTCTTTTAAAAAGTTCACGATTATTTCCTTGAACTGCTCCATGCCAAGTGCCAGACACTCGACCACGAGCACATCCTCATATTTATCGATCACTAAGCCCGGCAAAAAATCAGCCTCACCGAAAATAATACGGCAGGAAGAAGTATCTACGGTTGTCTTGCGGTACTCCCATGCATTTTTCACACGCATTTTCAAAAATGATTCGTCGATCTCCTGATCCGGTTTTCTCGTCATCATGCGGATACGGATTTTCGAGTTCTGGTTGATAAATCCTTTTCCCATCGGATATCCGTCAAAATCATGTACCGTCACGACTTCTCCGTTTTTGAACCGTCCTGTAATGGTGTCTATCTCATTGTCAAAAATCCACGCACCGCCCGCTTTGATGGTACGTCCTTCCCCTTTTTTCAATGTCACAATTGCACTCATATCTGCTCTCCTTATTTAAAATCTTTCTCTCACTGTTTTTTCTGTCATTTTCACTCTATCGGCATATTTTAGCATGGTTTTCTGCGGTTCACAAGATTTATGATGGCTCCGCCTGATTTTCTTTGTAATTTACGCTTGTAGTTTTATAAAAAAGTATTTCTCTTCTTGCAAAATATCTCCTGACTTACGATAATAAAGACAGGGAATGCTTTTTCGTGCTGTTTCACGAATTTGCTGATCTTCCATGATAAAACACTGGATCATTCTGATTTTGAAAGGTAAGACTCTTATGATAAAAATAAGTTTATGCATGATCGTAAAAAATGAAGCTGCCATCCTGTCCAGATGTCTCGACTCTGTCTGTGACCTGATGGATGAGATTATTATTGTGGATACCGGCTCCACCGACGATACAAAGGCTGTCGCAGCAAAATACACTGACCGGATTTACGATTTCGCATGGAACAATGATTTTTCTGCTGCAAGAAATTTTTCTTTTTCCCTCGCAAATATGGATTATATTTACGCACCGGATGCAGATGAGATACTGGACGAGGAAAATCGCAAAAGATTTCTTTTGTTAAAGGAAGCCCTTCTGCCGGAAATTGAAATCGTACAGATGAAATACCGCACCGTCTCTGAATTTAACACCGTTTTGAATGCAAGAACCGAGTACCGTCCAAAATTGTTTAAACGTGTCCGGGAATTTGAGTGGATCGATCCGATCCACGAGACGATCCGCCTCACACCGGTTGTATTTGACAGCGACATTGAGATTTTGCACATGCCACAGTCCATGCACCACAAACGGGATTTTTCCATTTTTGTGGACGCCTTCAACAGAGAGGGGACATTTTCTGCCAAGCTTCGCAGCATGTATGCAAAAGAATTATTGAAAACAGGGGATGAAAAAGATTTTGCGGAGGCACTTCCGATTTTCCGCCTGATATATGATTCCGGCACGGACACCGACGCACAGAAAGAAGCCGCCTGTGTGCTCGCACACGCCTACCGGATTGCCGGGGACACCAACCGCTTTTTCCAGATGACACTGCGGGATATGCTGTCAACACCATGCGCCGAAATCTGTCTTGAACTTGGAGCTTATTTTGAGGAAGTCGAAGATTATGAGGAAGCTTCCCTCTGGTATTATAATGCTGCACATGAGACTTCCAGCATTTTAGATGTACACACGGGCGGCGATCTGCCGCTTCAGGGATTGATCCGCTGTTATGAGATAATGCTTGCAGCTTTGCCGGAGGATGATCCGTTTGCCGCACTTACCGCAAATCAATATGAAGAGGCTCTCGCCGATGCCAGGGAAGCACTCGCCAACTGGGATGTGCCGGAAGAATTATAATTCCTTGCGGAGTGTTTTACTCCAGTCTGCCACAGCGTCCGTTTGTGGCAAGAACAGAACATTTCTGCCCCAGAGTGACTGCGCCGCCCTCGACCGTCGTGACAACGCCGCCGGCTTCTTCCACGATCAGCGCTCCCGCCGCAAAGTCCCACGGACTCAGGCGCAGCTCAAAATATAATTCTGCGCGCCCTGCTGCTATGCTGCACAGATCGATCGCTGCGGAGCCGCTTCTCCGCACATCCAGCGCTTTCTTAAAGTATGCGTAAGCCATCTGAAATGATTTTTTGCTCAGTTCTTCGTAATACGGTGCTGTGCCAAATAATACAATGCCCTCAGAGAGCGGATTTCTGGAAACATGAATCGGTCTTCCGTTTAAAAATGCACCCTTTCCACGTTCTGCCGTGAACATTTCATCCAAATACGGATTGTATACAACACCTATATATTTTTCACCGTCTTTTGCCAGTCCTACTGAAATCGCACTCACATGATAGTCTTTGATAAAATTTGTCGTTCCGTCAATCGGATCCACAATAAATGCAAATCCTTTTTTAATCGATACGTGCACGTCATCTTCTTCCCCGACAAACACTGCCTCCGGAAGTATTTCAAGCAGCTTTTTCCGAAGGGTTTCCTGTACCTTTTTGTCATAGACTGTCACAAAATTAGCGTGTCCTTCCTTCGGCTCCACCATATTGGCAGTCCGCACTGCGTCCAGCATGATTTTTCCACATTCACGCACTGCATCCGCAATTTTTTCCACAAGTGTGCGGTTCAATTTGTATAAAACCTGTGTTTCACGTTCCAGCCAAGGAATTTCCGGTGCAAATGTGACCTGCTCTTTTATTTTCTGATCCATCTGTGCGATATATGCTTTCTGTAAAAAGTCATGCATCTTCTTCTGCTCTCTTTTTAATAAGGAAAGATTGCTCTGATATGCCTTCTCCACAGTCACAAAAGTTCCATGGAATCCCAGTTTTTCCTCGTAATCGTCCTGCACTCCCGGCGCTCTTTTATCGCTCATCAGCCAGCACTCGTAATAACAGGATTTCATCTGAAAATAACTTTCCGGATCCTCAGTATCAATGTTCTGCTCAAATGTTTCCCCGATTTTCACCCCGATATGGATATCTGTGTATCCTGTCTCCTCCGTGATCTCCCGAAGCAATGTTTCTTTTTCCGTCTCACCCTCTTCCATGCCGCCACCCGGGAATTTGTAATCACCGCGGTTGGTCTGTACCATAAGGATTTTATTTTGATAATGGATCACGCCGCGGACTGCGGTTCTTTGATTGATATGTACCGGTGTTTGCGGCAGTTCGTCCGTGATAAACTGTAATTGAAACTGCATATTGCTGTCCCCCTTCTGTAAACGCATATGTTTTGATGTTAAAAGCTTAAATGTATTTGCATAAAAAATCAAGATGCCTCGTCTTAAGCCCTTGTAAAACATCTCATAAAGTGTTAAAATATTAATTGATAATTTTTTAACAAACATTGCCTGTGTTTTTTATTTACCGAAAATGAAACACAGCATACATTTCATTCCAAATTTAGGGGAGGTATTTACAATGGATTACTCACAGGAATACAAACAGAAACTTGTTTCCGCAGATGAAGCTGTAAAATTAATCAAATCCGGTGACTGGGTTGATTATGGATGGTGCAATGGTACGGTTGACGTTTTGGATCAGGCACTGGCAAAACGTACCGATGAACTTAAAAATGTAAATTTACGCGGTGGTATTTTATTAAAACCGCTTGCTGTTTTTGCCCGCGAGGACGCCGGTGAACATTTCACATGGAACTCCTGGCATATGTCCGGTATCGAACGAAAACTGATCGCCCGCGGATGTGCTTACTATTCTCCGATCCGCTACTCCGAACTGCCTCGTTATTACCGTGAATCCTCATGTCCGGATGATGTTGCAATGATCATGGTTGCGCCGATGGATAAACACGGTTACTTCAACTTCGGGCCAAACGCATCCCATCTCGGTGCAATGTGTGAGACTGCCAAACATGTCATCGTGGAAGTCAACGAAAATATGCCACGCTGCCTCGGCGGTACAGAATGCGGCATCCATATTTCCGATGTCACATATATTGTGGAAGGAAGCAATGCTCCGATCGGCGAACTTGGTGCAGGCGGTCCTGCCACTGATGTTGATAAAAAAGTTGCCCAGCTTATCGTAGACCAGATTCCAAACGGTGCATGTTTACAGCTCGGTATCGGCGGCATGCCAAATGCAGTCGGTTCCCTGATTGCAGAATCTGACTTAAAAGATCTTGGTGTCCACACTGAAATGTATGTAGACGCTTTTGTTGATATTGCAAGAGCCGGAAAGATCAACGGTTCCAAGAAAAACATCGACCGTTTCCGCCAGGTTTACGGTTTTGGTGCCGGCACAAAGAAAATGTATGATTACCTTGATGAAAACCCAGAACTTATGAGTGCTCCGGTAAGCTACACCAACGATATCCGTTCCATCGCAGCCCTGGATAATTTTATTTCCATTAACAACTGCGTAGATATCGACCTCTTCGGACAGATCAGTTCTGAATCTTCCGGTATCAAACAGATCAGTGGTGCCGGCGGACAGCTTGACTTTGTTTTAGGTGCTTATCTCTCAAATGGTGGTAAGAGCTTTATCTGCTGCTCCTCTACATTTACTGATAAACAGGGCGTTATGCATTCCCGTATCCGCCCGACTTTAGCAGAAGGTTCTATCGTAACCGATACACGTGCCAACACACATTATGTTGTAACCGAGTATGGTATGGTAAATCTCAAAGGACTTTCCTCCTGGCAGAAAGCTGAGGCATTGATCTCTGTTGCTCATCCTGATTTCCGTGATGAACTGATCGCTGAGGCTGAGAAAATGCATATCTGGAGACGGTCGAATAAATAGTTGACAGGAGTTTCACTTAGGAACTGCCGCTTGCAGGTGGTGTTACGGATTTTTAGATTGAATTTTATAATTTAGGTTATGTACAAAATATTGCAGTCTGACATGTTTATGAAAACATGAATGTGAAATGGACGAATATTGTGTTTCGTTGCGTTAAACATTGCG
>OBXA01001933.1_pt1 | contig 10881 bp, 5 predicted proteins | sample 1538121 | NCBI WGS metagenome assembly OBXA01 (sample SAMEA2580133, study PRJEB22360) | human gut metagenome | biome: human gut; feature: human-associated habitat; material: faeces | place: Denmark | collected 2008/2010 | reverse complement strand
CGGGCGGAGTCGCGGCACGCCTGAAGCTCATGGTCGGACGCGGCAAAGCGGATGTCGGCGTCGTCCTCGTCCCGCACGACGCCGAGCGTCTGGAGCCTCACGAGCGAAGCGATGAAGTCGTCGGGGTAGTTGTCAATCCAGTCGTATTCGTCGGCGACGCCGACCTTCTTCAGATACTTCGCGTAGAGCGCGTCAATGACCGCGATGACGACGTACGTCATGAAGAACCGTCCCTGAGGCGAAGCGCCTTCAAAGCTGGTGCCGTTGTAGGCGTCCATGCAGTCGGCGATGGTCTTTGCATCATGCGGGATCGCGTCGAAGTTCTGGTACCAGATTCCCTCGACATTCATGAGATCGAGTTCGGCATTGTTGGTAAAGAACGCCTTGAAGCCGCAGATTTCTCTTTTTTTTTGGAATTCTTCCTGCGTGAGGCGCCCGTCGTTCAGTACCCATTCGAGGCCTTCGGCCGTTGCGTCTTCATAGGATCTTTCATGCAGAAACACGGCCGAGACCGGCTTCTCAAGACGAGGGAGCACCAGGCCGGAAATGGTTTCAGTGGAGCTGCCCGTCTTCTTCCATTCCGGATTGTCGTCCGTATCCTTTTTCACTAGCTTCCGGGCGATTCCTTCAGCAGGTTCAAGATCGATGCTCGATTGAGCAAAGAACTTGAAGCCTTTCTTTTCGAGCTTGGCAAGCGACCGGAAGTCGGAAGGGGAGGTAATCCAGTCGACCACGGTGACGTCGTAGCCCTCCTTCAGGGCGCCGGTGCGGTCAAGGAGGCATTGAACGGCTTCGAGCGCCGCCTTGGCGCAGTCCGGATAATTTGCTTTCGACGGGAAGCCGCCCAGCACCTTGGGATCATCGGGCTGCGAGAAGTCCAGAATGGAAATCGAGGATCTCGCGAAGCTCGGGCTGCAGCGGACGATTGGTTCCATGCCGATGGAAACGGCAAGGCGCTTCGCGCCCGAGCGCCGGATGCGGGCGGCGTTGAAGCGCTCGAGGAGGTTGGGGCTCCGGCTGATCTCGCGGAACAAGTCGTTCATTTCCATCTCGCTCAGAGCGCCGGAACCGAAAAGCTTGCTCGGCCGCGAGACGACGGCCCGGTCGGCGAGGTCGGAGAGATCCTTCCGTCTGAAGCTCTCCGTCAGGAAGAAGGAGGCTGTGGAGCCGACAGCAGCGTTGAGGAGGTGGAGCGTGAGCGCCGGGTTGTATCCGAGCGCCTGGGACATGTCTTCGACGAGTCCGGTCTCCTCGAGCGTCCGGGCAATCAGCGCGGTGAGCGCGGGATAAACCGTGTCGTCGGTATCGAGATTTACGTCGCGGACCACCATCTGATCGCGAATTTCGCGAAGGCGCTTGGGATTTTCGAGAATTTTGACGTCTGAAGCTTCCATGATAAAAGGCCCGTCCGGCCGTCTGAATGTCAACAATGTCGGACTATCGCACATTTTGCCGATCTCTGAGGGATAGATCTGAATGAGATGGCAGACAAAAAAGCCTCTTCCAGGAATGGCAGAGTTGACCTGGAAGAGGCTTCACGCTGGCCGTTTCTCCCTCAGGCTTGAGGTGTGAGGAAAAAGCGGACGTTTTCTTGCGGGGACGAGACCGGAAGTCGATCAGCTGCGCTTTTCAGCAGCCGCGTTTTCCCCTGCAATCAGGCCGAAGGAGGAGCAGTCCGGCATGGAGCAGGCCGTGAGGCGCTCCTGCCCGTGAAGGCCGCCCGACGCTTCGCCCGCAACATAGAGTCTCGGAATCGGAGCGCCGTCGCGAAGGCGGATTGCCTGAGCCTTTTCGTTGGTGCGGATGCCGCCCGGCGTGTAGTTGAGCCGCGGCGTCACGACCATCGTGTAGAAGGGGCCTTCGGCCGAGAGCGGCTCCACCTTGCGCCCGGAGCGCTCCATGGGCTTGTTGAACTCGGTGTCCCTGCCGCCTGCAATCAGCTCGTTGTATTTGACGAGGCTCTCCTGGAGCGCCTTGCCGTCGGTGCTGTAGTGCTTTGCGAGTTCGTCGAGCGACGTAAACTTGAGAATCGCGCCGTCGATGCCGTTCTTGTCGGCGAGGCTTTGCTCGAGGCGCTTCATGTTGTGGAATTTTTTAAGCGCCTTTTCGTCCCAGACGATGAAGGGCTTGCGGTCGCCGTTGCGCAGACGATGCTGGAGAACGGCGCTCGCGAGCGTATTGCGCGTTTCGCCTTCGCTCATGAAGCGGCGTCCGGTGGCGGGATCGATGAGCATGCCCCAGATCATGTCTTCGGTCGGGAGCGGATAGGCAAAGCGGAAAAGCGAAAGCTGCACGGCCTGAGCGCCGGCCGCCTCGAGCATCTTGAGGGATCCGGCCGTGGCGCCCGCATTGGTGGTCGATACAACGCCTGCGAGGAAGGGAACCTCGGACGAGCGGAAGGCCTTGTCCTGGGCATAGCCGCCGGTCGCGAAAACAACTGCCTGGCGGGCGCGGATCGTCTTCATGACGCCGGTCGAATTCGCCCAGTCGTCGTCCGCATTGCGCGAGAAAACATAACCTTCGCGAACCCGGAGGCCTGAGGCTTCTCCCTTTTCATTCAAAAGCACTTCCTCGGCGCGGCACTTCGTGCGGATCTGAATGTCCGAATGCGCCTTCATCCAGCTCCAGAGCGCGGAAAGCATGCCGGCGCCGCCGCCCTGGGCGGAAAGGCCGCGCGCGACGCTGTGGCCGCCAAGCTTGAGAAGACGCCCGTCCCATTTGACGCCGTGAGCCGTGAGGAAGGCTTCCACGCGGGCGGTGGTCTGCGCCATGAGGAGCGCGCGTTCATAGCTTCCGAAGCCGCCCGAAACCTTCGCCATGTCGCCTGCGAGGAGTTCTGGAGCGTCCTTGACGCCTTTTTCCTTCTGAAGCGGCGAGCCGACGCAGGCAAAGTCGAGGCCGGACACGAGAGACGTGCCGCCGGGAAAGGACATTTTTTCGAGCATCAGGACTTTGGAGCCTTTTTCCGCTGCGGCAATGGCCGCAATCGTCCCGGCGATGCCCGTGCCGACCACGATCACGTCGACTTCTTCGTCCCATTTGCTATTAGTCGGCGCGGCGTGCGCGGGATGCGCGGCAAAGGGCGCGAGAGCGGCGGCGCCGAGAGCGGCTCCGGCTGAACGGGTGAGAAACTGGCGGCGGGACTGCGGGTTCATTTTTTCGTCTCCTTCTGATCCTTCAAAAGGGAGCCGGTCTGGGCTCCCGTGAACTGCAGGAAAGCTTAGAGGGAGAAGATTTCACGACCGCATCAATGGCGTCGGCGGAGGTTGCAAAAAGGTTTCAATCGAAGGATTCCGAAAGGTCGGTAATGACGTAGCCGACGCCGGAGTATGAAGAGATGACGGAACCGTCGGCGCCGGCATCCGAGAGCTTCCTGCGGATGCGGGCAAAGGCGACGCGCAGGAGCGAAAGTTCGCCCAGGTGCTCGGCTCCCCAGACCTCCCGGATCAAGGCGTCGTGCGCAATGACGGCGCCCGGGTGCTTCACGAGCGCAAGAAGGAGCCGGAATTCCGTGTCGGAAAGACGGATGGGCGTGGTTCCCCACCGGCATTCGCGTTTTTCAGGGACCAGAATGAGCGGGCCGTTGACGAATTCCTCTGCGCGGGAAGATCTGTTTGCCGCAGAGGCCCTGGCGGAAGTCCTTCTTAATACCGCCGCAATGCGCGCCGCAAGCTCCTCCATGGCAAAGGGCTTTACCAGGTAGTCGTCGGCACCGGCGCTCAGGCATTTGGTTTTGTCTGAGAGTTCCGAACGGGCCGTAAGCAGAATGACGGGCACCTCGCTTTCCTCCCGAAGCTTCTGAAGAAAGGCAAACCCGTCCATGCCGGGCATCATCAGGTCGAGCACGATGAGCTGCGGCTTCGGGTCAAGGCGTTCCCAGATCTGAAACCCAATTTCGCCGTCAGCGGCCTGAGCCGTGTCGTAGCCGAGCGTTTCGAGATTGGCCGCGACGAGCCGCCGGATTCGGCTTTCGTCGTCGATGATGAGGATGAGCGGGCGGGCGGCGTGGGGACTGGAAGTTGTCATGGCTTGTTGGGGGAAAATGCGGCCGGGAGAATGTGCTTGAATCCATTCAATAGGGAATTCTGACGGTGAACGTGCTGCCGACGTGAGGCGTGCTCGCGACTTCAATCGTTCCGCCGTGAGCACGAACGATCGCAAGCGAAATGACGAGCCCGAGGCCGGTGCCGCCGCTCCGTCTGCGCATGCCCATATTTACCTGATAGAAACGGTCGAAGATTCTCTTTTCCTCGCCTTCGGGAATGCCGATGCCGTTGTCGGAAACGGAGAGGAGAAGCTCGGAATGCTTCGTTTCCGCATGAACTTCAATGATGCACTCGCGCTCCTGGGCCCGGTAGCGGACGCTGTTCGAGAGGAGATTCGTGAGGAGCTGCAGGAAGCGGTCGGGGTCAACGTTGACGCACTCGGCGTCCGGATCAATGGTGATTCGGATTTGCGCCGGTCCGAGCGCCCGGACGCGCTTCTGCGCGCGGAGGATGATGGGCTTCAGCTGCACGATCCGCTTTTGAATGATGAAGGTGCCGCCGTCAATGCGCGCCACATCGAGCCAGTCGGAAATCAGCTGCTGGAGCGCCCCGACTTCTCTCTGCATGCCCTGAAGAAGATCGTCCTCAAATTCTTCGCTCCAGCCGGCATCCCTGCGGGTCAGGGTTTCCGCAGAGAGCGCAATGGCCGCGAGCGGCGTTTTGAGCTCATGCGCCACGACGCCGATGAGATTCTCCTTGAGGGTTTCCATTCTGGCGGCATCCGTAGCGTCATGAATGAGAATACCGCGGGCGAAGCGGTCTCCTCCCTCAATGGGAAAGGCCGTTACGTCGAGAAAATGTTCACCGGAAGCTGATTTGAGCTGAAGCCGATGCGTGCCGCCCGAGAGCACGGCCTCCGGTTCTGGCGCCTTATTGCCGGCCCGAAAGCATTGGGCAACAAGCGTCCCGGCAGCTGAGCCGAGGATCTTTCCTGAGGCGGATGCTGCAAAGAGGCGCTCGGCGCGGTGATTGGCCCAGACAATGACGCCCTCCTGGTCGAGAAGAAGAAGCCCGTCCGCAAGACTCTCAAAAATCCTGGAGAGCATTTCCATCTGGGTTCTGAGCGCTTTTGTCTGTCGGGCGACTTCGTCGGCGAGATGGCGGTTGACGGACTCGATTTCTGCGCGGGCGATGGAGAGCCGCTTCATGAGGAGGCCGAACTCATTCTGCAGAGCTTCAAACTCAGCGAGCGAATGTATGCGCTCACAGGAAAGCGGCTCGGGTCTCGCGGCCGCTACCTGACTTTGAAGCTTGAAGAGCGCCTTTTCAATCGGGCGTCGTGCGAGCATGCCTGCCAAACCGGAAGCTCCCAGAACGAAAAGAATGAGAAGAAGGCTGCGAAGAACAATTCCGGTGAGTTCCATCTGACGCAGCGCATTGGGTTTGGCAACCATGACGCGCCAGTCTCCGCTGAGGCCGGTTTGGGCGAACCACCCTTCGAGGACTTTTTGGCCCTGAGCGGCCTGGAAGGGAATCGGTCCGGGAGAGGTTGGGCTTTCCTCCGGGATAAGCGCCTCAAAAGTGCTGATGGGCGCAGATTCAAGCCCGCGGGAAGCATAGAGAATTCCGCCTTTGCTGTCGGTAATCCAGATTGCGTCGCCCGGATTTTCGTATTCGGCGGCAAGCGCCGCAAACTTCTTGAGGTCGAGCGCGCAGACGGCGAAGCCGGCAAGTTCGCCTGTCCGGGTTCGCGCCTGAGCGCCGATGTTGACGATGCGCTCATCCGCCGCGCCTGTTGCCTCAAAGCTCGCGGAAATCCAGTAGGGCGCATCGGTTCGCCGTTCCTTCCAGTGCCTGCGCCCGCGGTGATCCACGCCGTTGTTGGGAACGCCCGCCGGGTTGAGAAGCGGATGAAAGCCCCTTGAGATGCCTTCGGGCGTGTCGAAATGCAGATTGAGAAAGGCCGGTTCGGCGCGGGCGATATGGGAGAGCGTTCTGTCTCTTGCCTCGATAGAAGCGAGTTCCGGCAATTCCGAGGCCGCGAGAAGCATGAGTTCGAGCGCAGAGGAAAGCCTCGCGTTGATCGCCTCTGCAATGCGCTCGGCTGTCATTCTCTGCCTCTTTTCGAGCGCATCCATTTCGCTGACGACGTTCCTCCACTCGAAGGCGGCAAGCACGACGATGGGAATGATGGCTACGGCAGCCGTGGCGGCAGTGAGCGCTTTGCGAAACTGCATGAGGGCGTCGGGAGAGGAAAGCTTGGAGAAGAGGATCGGTGCTTCGAACTTACCACAGGTGGGCGGCCGGAATGACCAGCTCCCAGTTGGGGATGCTGAAGCAGCGTTGAGGATAAGGAGGTCCTGCGGGATGAGAACGGCATGAAATAATCAGTTCTCGAGGTTCCTCAATATCGAGCAGCAAAACTGCGGGAGAGGAGCCGTGAGGCAGAACCTCTCTATGAGTCGCCGGATATTTCAATATGACCAACTTCGATACAAAGACGCTTTTTACTGCCGCTCTGATGCTCCCGGAGCCTTGGTACATCGACCAGGTTGATTTCCGTGAGGAGCCGGGCAAGGCCCGGACGCTTCACATCTTCATCAAATTCAGGCAGGACGCTCGCTTCCAGGATCCTGCAGCGGCGGGCGGAGCGAAAGCTTCCCCGGTTCATGACACGCTTCCGGGCACCTGGCGGAATACGAATTTCTTTCAATACCCGTGCCTCATCCATTGCGATGTTCCTCGGATCCTTGGGAGCGACGGCAGGATTCGGCAGGTTGCGGTTCCCTGGGAACGAGCGGAGAGCGGTTTCAGGCGGCTTTGAGTGGTTGATGCTCTCTCTCGCTCCGAAAGGGAATCGCCGGCCGCCGCCGATGATTTTTTCCTGCGCTGCGCCGCGGCAATGAGGATTGATGAGCTCCGCTCAGGACGCTGCCTCTGCCCGTACACGACATCGCCAATGGCACAAGCCGATGGCTTTTTCCTGCGCTGCGCCGCGGCAATGAGGATTGATGAGCTCCGCTCAGGACGCTGCCTCTGCCCGTACACGACATCGCCAATGGCACAAGCCGATGGCTTTTTGGGTCGCGCCGTCTTTGATGCCTATTGATGGACGTAACAAGAAAAATGGATGAAAAGGAATTCAGGGAAATTGAAGCCAGGCTCCTGAGCGACAAGAAGATGGCGTTGGAGATGACGGATGACATTTTCAAAAAGCTCAATGAACAAAAGCCGCTGACTCCGCCGGCTGTCGCCCGTCTCCGCGATGAAATGATGCTGGAAAACACCTTTGATTCCAACGCGATCGAGGGTTCGCGCCTGACTCTGCGGGAAACCGTTCTGGTCGTCAAGGAAGGCGTTAGGGATGGAAATGGGTTCCGCATGAAGGATGTTCTTGCCGCCCTGGGCTACGCTCGTGGCTTTGAGGTGATTTTGGATTTGGCAGATCAAGAGATCCCCTGCGATGAGGACGTGATTAAGCGGCTCCATCAGTACGTCATGCTCGGCGCCTTCCCTGAATATTGCGGCGTTTGGAGGGATCACGCGGTCAGGGTGCTGGGGGCTGCCTTCAAACCGGCCGGGTTTCGGGAGATTCCGCAGAAAATGCACGATCTCGTTGCCTGGTACCAAAATGAAGATGCGATGCATCCGATCGAAAAGGCCTCAAGGTTTCATGCGGAGTTCGAGACGATTCATCCTTTTGCCGACGGCAATGGAAGAACCGGGCGGCTGCTTTTGAATTTCATGCTGGTCCGCGAAGGCTATTGGCCTGCGAATATCCGTTGTCAGGAAGATCGCGAGCGGTATTACGCGGCGCTTTATTCGTTTCAAAGCAGGGGAAATGTTGACGATCTGACGGCGCTGATCGCCGTGAGAGAGGCGGAGCAGCTTTTGTATTGCCTCAAAATCGCTTTGCAGCCGGAACATGCTCGACAGGGCCGTTCCTGTTGAATTTGTAGTTTCTGTCTTTCGAAATCTCGCAAGAGATGCTTTAGAGCGATAGGATGACTTTCCTGCCGCCCGAGACGGATGCGACAAACTGTTCTCTCGGCCTTTTAGCCGAATTGCTTCAAGGCTTGGGAAGCTCAGGTTGGGCGGCGTCGAGAATGGCGCGTAAGTTCTGAAGTGTATGAGGAAAAAGCTTGAGAAGCTGCTGGCTGATATCAGGGCTCTTAGGGGGCGGGAGGTCTGTAGCCATCCCTTATGGCTAACCGCATACGATTTTGATGGTAAAAACGATGTATTTGTGATGATAAAAAGTACCGATTGCTTCTGTTTGATATGATCATGATTGTATGAATGATGGTATCAATACAATCATGATTGTATAATGATTGTATCGTGATCGTATGATCACGCCTGTTATAAGTCGGAGCACAGCCATGACCGAACTCTACGAAGCTCAAAAAGGACTTTTTCCGGAAAGAGAAACATTGACCGTTGAGTTCAAAAGTGATCCAAAAGGAGGGCTGAAGAATGACGTTGTCGTAGACACGGCAGTGGGTTTTGCAAATGCAGAAGGCGGAACGCTCTTCATTGGCCTAAACGATGACGGCTCGGTCGGTGGAGTGAAGTCGCCAAAATGGAGGAATCCGGAGCTGGCGGTTGCCTACATTGCTTCGCACAGCGTTCCCCCGATCACTGCAACGGCCGAAATCGTCAGGGTTTCTGATGCACTTGAAGTGCTTGCCATTCATGTGCCGAAAGCCACAGGCATTGTTGCAACGAATGATGGAAAGCTCATGAAGCGTCGCATTAAAGCTGATGGGACACCGGAAACATCGCCACTTTTTCCGCAGGAATTTATTTCGAGGCTTGCGGAAATCGGGCGTTGCGACTATTCGTCCATGACACTTCCCAACACGACGTACGATGACTTCGATGCCAATGAACGGCAGAGGCTTCGCGAGTTCCTCCGGGACAACAATGGCGAAAAAGCGCTCATGGATCTCGAAGATGAGGATCTCGACAAAGCGCTGGGGCTGGTCCGTGGCTCTCCCGAAGGCTTGATTCCTACAATAGCGGGGATTCTCATCCTGGGGAAAGAAAGGCGGATTAGACAGCTGCTTCCAGGCGCCGGGGCGGTTTTCCAGCACCTTGCCGGCACAGATGTGCTCGCGAATGAAGAGATGCCGCTGCCACTTCTGAAGGGCTTTCAGGCGCTTCTTGACCGCTTCAATGCAAGAAACAGCGAGACCGAGATTACGCAGGGTCTGGCGCGTATTGCCATTCCGACATTTTCCGAACAGGCGTTTCGCGAGGCGCTCGTCAACGCTTTCTGTCATCGCGACTATACGATCCTCAATCGCGTTTCCGTCCGTCTCTCTGATGACGGACTTGAGATCACGAGCCCTGGCGGTTTCGTTTCCGGTGTGAGTCTTGAGAACCTCCTCACCGTTGAGCCGCATCCGAGAAATGGACTTCTCGCCGACGTGTTGAAGCGCCTCGGATTGGCGGAACGGACAGGCAGAGGCATTGACCGCATCTTTGAAGGGAATCTTCTCTACGGGCGACCGAGCCCCGACTATTCGGAATCGAATTCCGACAGTGTTCGTGTTTTCTTTCCGAAGTGCGATCCTAATATTCCGTTCTTCCAGCTCATCATCGAGTATCAGAAGAAGCTCGGAAGTCGCATCTCCGTTCAAAGCTTAATCGTACTGTCTGCAGTACTCTTTGCCAAACGCCTAAACTTCGCCGGAATCGCCGCTGCGACGCATATCCCGGAATTGAGGTTGAAGCGCCATGTAGAGACGCTGGTCGAAGACGGTCTCCTTGAAGCAAGAGGCAACGGCCGCGAGCGCGACTTTATTTTGAGTCCGAAGTTCTATAAAGCGCAGAAGCGTGTAATTGAGCACGTGCGCCAAGCCGGAATCGGGGCCGTAAAAAATGAGGATCTGATCATGCAACTTGTCCAGGAGCAGGGCAATGTGACGCGCAGTGACGTCGCCGCGCTCCTGGGCGTTAATCCGCAAATAGCCTATCGGCTATTGAAAAAGCTGGTTGAGGACGGTGCTCTCGTCCGTGAAGGTGCCAAGCGTCTGAGCGTCTATCGCTTAGCCTGATTTATCAGCCGGCAGCTCAAATTGGAGTCTTCGTCTTCGGAAACGCAATGCGGATATCAAGCAGTGGGTGCCGCCAGCCGCAACCAAACCCATGCAGAACCATGTGAAAGCCATTCCTTGCAGACATCGGAATAAAAGGAATGCTGATTATTCCTTGCAGGAATAGATGTTGCATCTGTCATTTCCTGAAACTGATGCCATAAAAAACAATAAGAAATGGTGCTTCATGTGTTCCTGAAGCGACCAAAATCCCGAATAAGCACAAAAAGCATGCCGCCGGCATGAACTGAAGTTGGGACTTGTCCGAATAGAGATCTACAACAAATGTCTTAATCTCGTCTCCACAGCCGGGAGGGCGCTTACATAGCGTCCTGACAGAGCTGAAAAAAGAAATACCATCAAATGGAGAGAACTCTATGTCAATGAAATTCAAGGCAGTCGCCGCCGCCGTCGGGATTGCGCTCAGCGCGCTCACCTTCAATGCGATCGGCTGCTCGACCGTCATCGTCGGCAAGGACGTGAGCAAGACGGGCACAATCATCATCGGCCACAACGAAGACAACGGCGGCCGCATTCTGAACCCGCAGTACTGGGTGCCGCCGCAGGATCATGCAGAGGGCGAAATGATCAAGTTCGAGCCCGCCGCCGCCTCAATCCCGCAGGTCCAGCATACTTTCGGCTTCTATTGGTCTCAGACCTTTGATCCCAACGGCGCTTCCTTCTCGGACGGCTTCGTCAATGAAAACGGCGTCGTGATCGTGACGAACGCCTGCACGGGGATCTACGAGGACGACGTCATGCCGACCAAGGACGGCGGCATCGGCTACGGCATC
>OBXA01001931.1_pt1 | contig 10882 bp, 10 predicted proteins | sample 1538121 | NCBI WGS metagenome assembly OBXA01 (sample SAMEA2580133, study PRJEB22360) | human gut metagenome | biome: human gut; feature: human-associated habitat; material: faeces | place: Denmark | collected 2008/2010 | reverse complement strand
CGCTACACCCCGTCCTCTGCACTGGGCTCCTGCCGCTACAAGCTGGCTGATCCGGATGTTGACGACACCGATTACAAGCGCATCCTCGAGATCTTCAAGAAGTACGACATCCGTTACTTCTTCTACAACGGCGGCAACGACTCCATGGATACCTGCAACAAGGTTTCCAAGTATATGATGAAGTCCGGCTACGAGTGCCGCGTAATGGGCATTCCGAAGACCATCGACAACGACCTGTTCGGCACCGACCACTGCCCGGGCTTTGCTTCCGCTGCCAAGTATATCGCTACTTCCTGCATGGAGATCTATCAGGACGCTCGCGTATACGACACCGGCATGGTCTGCATCGTAGAGATCATGGGCCGTCACGCTGGCTGGCCGGTGCTGCCGGTCTGGCTACCGCTATGGGCGCAGGTCCGGATCTGGTTTACCTGCCGGAGACCGACTTCGACATGAAGAAGTTCCTGGCTGACGTAAAGCGCATCTACGACGAGAAGGGCAACTGCCTGGTAGCTGTTTCCGAGGGTATCCACTACGCTGACGGCTCCTTCGTATCCGAGGCTAAGCCCTCCGCTACCGACGGCTTCGGCCATGCACAGCTCGGCGGTCTGGCTTCCATGCTGGCTGACACCGTTAAGAACGAGCTGGGCTGCAAGGTTCGCGGCATCGAGCTGAGCCTGCTGCAGCGCTGCGCTGCTCACTGCGCTTCCAAGACCGACGTTGACGAGTCCTATATGTCCGGCAAGGCTGCTGTTGAGAATGCAGTTGCAGGCAAGACCGACTACATGCCGGGCTTCAAGTGCACCCGTGACGAGAACGGCTACAAGTGCGAGATCGAGCTGCTCCCGCTGTCCGAGGTTGCCAACACCGAGAAGAAGGTTCCGCGTGAGTGGATCAACGAGGAAGGCAACGGCGTAACGCAGGAGTTCGTTGACTACGCTCTGCCGCTCATCAACGGCGAGAACGTTGGCCCGAAGGTATCCGGCCTGCCGCGCTTCGCTAACCTGAAGAAGATCAAGGCTGAGGCTTAATCTTTTCGGTTTAACTGAACAGAGCGTGCCTTGCGGTGCGTAATCAAAACGGGTAGAGCCGCAAGGCTCTGCCCGTTTGCTTTTAAGAGGAATTTCCTGTATGAATCTTTTTAAGTCCAAGAAAAATCTGCTGCTGCTCGTATCTTCGGTCATCGTCTGGGTGGGCACCTGCCTGCTCGCCACGCACTGGAACACCGTGTATGACGGTGCCGTCGGCGGCTTCCCCACCTATCTGTGGGTGTTCGCGCCGGTTGCACTCATCTTCAACATTTTTATGAACAGCAGACCCAGTAACCCCGACGGCAGGGACCACAGCCGCTGGGCACAGGCGCTGCTCGTCTTTCTGGTGGCGCTGATGCTGTTCATTGCCCTGCTGTCCGGCATGAACCCGCTGTATGAGATCAGCTTCTGGTGGATTGCGGCGCTGATCGTGCTGTCCTTCATCGGCCTGCTGATCGGCAAGTGCATGAACCACCCTCTGCAGGAGGCTTCGCTGCGGCAGTCCGCCTATACCATCTTCCTGCTGTACCTGTCCTACGCCATCGCGCAGCTCGGCATGATCGCCGTGCTGCATCCAGTGTCCGTTGACGAAATCATCCGCACCGGAGAAGCGGCTGGCGGTGCAAGCGGCGAATATGTCGGTCGGCTGACCAGCGATACCGCAGAGCACCCCCTCGGCGTGTATTTCTTCACCAGCGTGGATAAATCGCAGTGGTACTACTACGATGTGCTGACCGGCGAAGCCGCTGCCGATTATCACAGTTCCTACGACCCCGCTTAATAAATCGAGGTGTTCCTATGTTTGAAATCATCAAGGACCCGACCTTTGCCGAGCGCAATATTCCGCTCGGCATCCTCGAAGTCACCTATCCCGACCGCTCCGCATGGGATATAACGAAATTTTACGACCTTGTTCACGCAGAACTGGATGCCCTGCGCGAAAAGTATGCCGACTACGACCGCAAGGCTGTTTTCGGTGAAAATCCGTACTTCCGGTTTTTCAAGAAGTTCAAGAAAACCTATCCGGTCATGCAGCAGTTCGAATCCGTGCTGTTCAAGGGACGTCCCTTCCCGGAGGAGGACCCGGTGATGGGGGTTCCCTTCCTGCTGGAGCTGACCACGTTCGTACTCTCCGGCACGCATGATATCGACCGCATGGACGGTCCGCTGACTATCTTTACGCCGAGCGAAAAGCTGCCGTTTCTGGGTATGCGCGCCGCAAGCACGCATACCTACCCGAAGGACATATGCGGACGCGATAGCTCGGGTATCATTTTCAGCATGATCGCCGGTGCGGACGACCGAACCTGCATCCATCCGGACAGCCGCCATGTGTTCCATCCCGTGTTCGGCACGCCGGATACCGATAAGGCGGTTATCGAGAACGCACTCCGGCGGATCGAGTTCTTCGTGAAGGTTCTGGCACCGGATGCAGAAATCGAAAGCCGCATCATTTAAGCGATTGCAGTAATGGAAAATTGAAAATGGAGAATTGAGAATTGCGGTATCGCGCACAGCGCGATGATTTAATCCCGCCTTTCAGGCGGCTCCTTCATTTTCCATTTTCCATTCTCAATTCATCTCTAACGAAAAAAGCTCTCTGAACTTTGTTCAGAGAGCTTTTCTTATCTGTGCTTACTTTTTCAGCGTTTTTGCAAAGCTGTCCTTAAGGGTAACAATGCGGTTGAAGCGGCCGCTCTCGCGGTCCTTGCAGTAATAACCCATGCGGACAAACTGGAAGCGTTCGCCTTCCTTGGCATCAGCCAGCGACGGCTCGAGCTTGCAGCCGGTCAGCTTCTTGAGCGAATCCGGATTGAGGTAATCCAGATAATCCGTGCCCTCCGGTACGTCATTAACGTTCTCGAGGGTGAACAGGTTGTCATACAGATACAGGTCCGCGTCGATGGCGTGCTCGGCAGATACCCAGTGGATCGTGCCCTTGACCTTGCGGCCGTCCACCGGCATGCCGTTGCGGGTCTCAAGATCAGCCGTGCAGCGGATTTCCACGATCTCGCCGTTGTCGTCCTTGACGATCTCGTTGCACTTGACGATATACGCGCCCATCAGACGAACCTCGCCGTCCGGCTTGAGACGCTGGAACTTCGGAGGCGGAACCTCCGCGAAATCGCTCTTTTCGATATACAGCTCACGGGTGAACGGAACCTTGCGGCTGCCTGCTTCCTCATTGCGCGGATTGTTCGGCACTTCGAACTCCTCGCACTGACCCTCCGGATAGTTGGTGATAACCAGCTTGACCGGCTCGGTGACTGCCATGCGGCGCAGCGCGGTCTCGTTCAGCTCCTCGCGGATGCAGTGCTCGAGCAGCTTGATGTCAACCAGCGAGTTGGCCTTTGCGATGCCAGCGCGCTGTACAAAATCGAGGATGGCGCTCGGCGTGTAGCCGCGGCGGCGCAGCGCACACAGCGTAGGCATACGCGGATCGTCCCAGCCCTCAACGTGCTTTTCAAATACCAGCTGGCGCAGGTAACGCTTGGACATAACGGTGTGCGTTACGTTCAGGCGGGCAAACTCGCGCTGCTTAGGATGATGCGGCAGCGGGCAGTTGTCAACCACCCACTCGTACAGCGGACGGTGGTTCTCAAACTCAATCGAGCACATGGAGTGCGTGATGCCCTCAAGTGCGTCCTGAATCGGGTGTGCAAAGTCGTACAGCGGATAGATGCACCACTTATCGCCCTGACGGTGATGGTGTGCACGCACGATGCGGTAGATCGCCGGGTCGCGCAGGTTCATGTTCGGACTTGCCATGTCGATCTTGGCACGCAGCGTCTTGGAGCCGTCGGCAAACTTGCCGTCGCGCATGTCCTGGAACAGCTGCAGGTTTTCCTCAACCGAACGGTCGCGGTACGGACTCGGTTTGCCCGGCTCGGTCAGAGAGCCGCGGTACTGGCGCATTTCCTCCTGCGTCAGATCGTCAACATACGCCTTGCCGTCCTTGATCAGCTGTACCGCGCAGTTAAAGCAGGTTTCAAAGTAGTCCGAGCCGTAGTACACACCGCCGCTCGGCTCCTCGCCGGTCAGCCACTTGATGTCCTCCCAGATGGAGTCTACATACTCGGTATCCTCCTTGACCGGGTTGGTGTCGTCATAGCGCAGATTGAACAGGCCGTTGTATTTTTTCGCGATAGACCAGTTGATGAAGATCGCCTTTGCCGAGCCGATATGCAGATAACCGTTCGGCTCCGGCGGAAAGCGGGTGTGGATGCGCTCGGAAAGACCGTTTTTAATATCCTCGTCGATGATTTCTGTGAGGAAGTTGTTTACATTCTCTAACATTTATTATTCTCCCTTGGAATTGAGAATTGAAAATGGAAAATTGAAAATTGCGGTATCGCGCTGCGCGCGATGATTTAATTCCGCCCTTTGGGCGGCTCCTTCATTCTCCATTATCCATTTTACATTTTCCATTATTCAGAGCGCATCTGCGCACTTAGACAGGCGTTCCAGAACCTTATCCTTACCCAGAATACCCATTACGGTCTGGAGATCCGGTGCGTTCTGGCGGCCCGCCACTGCTACGCGGACAACCATGGACACATCACCGACGGCGCCCTTATAGGCGGACGGGTCAGCCTTATACGCCTTGGTATCGGCGGCATAGCCGTGTGCAGAAGCAATCTGCTTCATCTTGTCGAAGAAGCCATCCGGCGTATCGTTCTCGTCGAACATGCCTGCAAAATCGCTCAGGATTGCCTTGGCGTCCTCGGCGGAAACGCGCTCCGGCATGGTGTAATCCGGCTGGAACAGCTCGTCGAACATGAAGTCCATGTAGCCCTTGGCATCCGACCACAGCGCAAGATCCTTGCGCGGCTTTTTGCCGCCGCGGCCGATGGCGAGGTACGCCTTGGAGAATGCCGGGTCGCGGGTCAGCAGTGCGTTAAATTCCTTGTCGTTGACAGCAGACCACTCGGCAACAAAGTCGTAAACCTGCTCTGCCGTCATGCGCGAAATAACGTTCTTGGAAACGTCGCGCAGCTTTTCGATGTCAAACAGCGCACCCGAGCCACTCATCTTCTTGGTGGTGAACTGGAAATCGTTCATCGGCAGATCGGGATTTGCGCGGCGCCACTCCTCGAAGTTGGAGTTGAGGAGCGTCATCAGGTACTCGAGAACCGCCGGTACCGGATAGCCCTCCTGCGCGTAGAACGTCAGCGCCAGTTCCGGGTCCTTGCGCTTGGACAGCTTGCGCTTGCCGCCGGTCTCCGGGTCGATCTTCATCAGCTGGGCGGTGTGTGCGTACTTCGGCGCCTTCCAGCCCATCGCGCGGAACAGCTGCAGGTGTACCGGCAGCGTTGCCAGCCACTCCTCGCCGCGGACAACGACGGTCGTGCCCATCAGATGGTCGTCCACAACGTGCGCAAAGTGGTAGGTCGGGATGCCGTCGGACTTGAGGATAACCACGTCCTGATCGTTCTCGGTGACTTCCATCTTGCCCTTGACGAGATCCTCGTGGCGGATCTTGTGCTCAATGCTGCCCTCCGAGCGGAAACGAACAACATACGGCGTGCCCTTGGCAAGCTCTGCCTCGATGTCCTCCATCGGACGGTCGCGCCATACGGCGTACTTGCCGTAGTAGCCGAAGTTTTCCTTGTTCTTCTCCTGCTGCTCGTGCGCGGCGGAGAGCTCCTCCTCGGTGCAGAAGCACGGGTACGCCATGCCGCGCTGCACGAGGGACTTGACGAAGGTCTGGTAGATCTCGGCACGCTGGCTCTGTCGGTACGGACCGTAGATGCCGGTCTCGCCGTCAGTCGTTGCACCCTCGTCGAACGGCAGGCCGAACGACTTGAACGCGTCGATGATCATCTGCACGCCGCCCTCTACCTCACGCTTGCGGTCGGTGTCCTCAATACGCAGATAAAATACGCCCTTGGACTGGTGCGCCAGGCGCTCATCCACCAGTGCGCCGTACAGGTTGCCGAGGTGCATGAAGCCGGTCGGACTCGGGCCCATACGGGTTACCTTTGCGCCCTCGGGCAGCTCGCGCTTGGGATAGCGAGCCTCCATCTCCTCCGGCGTGGTATTGATATGCGGAAACAGCAGTTCCGCCAAACGGTTGTAATCCATTTATCTCTCACTCCAACTCGTTAGACTGCGCGGAGACGCGATTTATGCGCCCCACGAGTGTTTTTCCCATAATAGTATTATTTTAGCACACGATTGCGGTCTGTGCAAGACGTAAACTGCGGTTTCGCTGCTTCCTGCGCATATAGAATGGGCGCCAACCTTTGGCGGGGAGGTTCGCCGCACCCGCGGCGGCGGGCAAGAGGGTAGACACCTGCGGTTTCTACCCGCTTAACTCCCGTTTCCCTTTATTTCTTAACCTGACGCAGATCAGAGACCGGCGACCGCTTCGAAATAAAGGAACGGCAGTCGGGTTACCTCAGCGTTTGTTTCGCAACATATACGCAGTTCACAGGCAGCGTACTGCTACACATGTGGGTTAATTTTCGCAGGCGCGACACAAGGTGAATTGCCCGAAGGGCAAGAGAAGGTCCCCTGGGGGATAGCAGTGTCGCGCAACCCGTTGGCACGTTGTAACGCACGGCACCTGCGAATTTAGGCATTTGGTACAATTTATCCTCGCAGGCCCTGTCTATCATAAAGCGCTAACAAATTGTGCGGCACTGTTATGCCGCACCCTGCGTAGAGCAGCCGATATGTGTAGCAGTAATGTATCTGACACTGCGAATAAGTCGAGAAAAACACGGAAGTAAAAATCCTCTGCCGTTCCCCTATAGTCTCAGCTCTGCAAATTCCGCCGTGCTAAGAGGAAACGGGGAGATTCATAAGAGGGGTGGAAACCTTGGTGTCCATCCCTTTTATGCGCCCGCGCGGCGTCAGCGCACGTTCCCGCCGCCCGCAGGCGGCACACTCCCCGCTGAGGTTCAGCGAAAAACGCCCCGCCCGTTAGGAGCGAACACGCTGACGCAACTCGTGTGCCCCAGTGAATCGGTGCAGAAAAACAAAGGAAACGGCACAGCTTACGCCATGCCGTTTCTGTTTTACGGATTCTCTGCCGGAGCATTCGTACCATTCGCCGTATTCGGCTGCTTCGCCGCATTATTGTTTTCTCCGGTCACGGCGTCTGCGCCATCGCGGATGGCGTTGCCGACATCATCCACCGCATCTCCGACGGCATTGCCTGCATCGTCCACGCCTTCGCGGACGTCATCACCGACGGTATTCGTATTGGTGTCGCGCCGCTCATCAACAGCGTTGTTGGTGCCATTGTTGGTGCCATTGCCGTTGTCTGTGCCGTTATCCTTGCTGTTGCTGCCGCAGCCGCAGACGAACAGCATCGTCAGCGCCGCCATCAAGGCGATCAGCTTTTTCATAGCAGTCCCTCCTAATCTGTTTTCGTTAGTATGAGGCTGCTTTTTCAAATTTATGCACCGAAATCAATTTTTTTGAGGTGATGTAACACGACTGAGCAGGTCAGTCCCGTCACCAGTCCGAGCGGCACGCTCATCACGAGCAGGAACGGCAGATATGCGATCACGGCCCAGTTTTTCAGCCAGATCACAGCCGCTGCCATCTGCCCGATATTATGCGCCGCAGCGCCGCCTACGCTCACGCCGAACAGCGAGCAGAATCTGCCTTCGGCTTTGAGCAGGATTCCCATCACGATGAGCGACAGCAGGCCGCCGAACAGCGAGAACAGGAACGCCGACACGCTGCCCATCAGCAGCGAGGAAATGGCAACGCGCGTTACCACGATGGCGAATGCGTCTCTCGCGCTCAGCCGCGTGAGCGCAAACAACGTCACCACATTCGCCAGCCCTAATTTGACGCCGGGCACGGGCACGATAGCATCCAGCGGGAACATGCGCTCTACCAGCGAGAGTACGACGGCCACCGCCGCCAGCATGCCGCAGAGCGTCAATCGTTTTGCATTTTTCATGTGCTGCACCCCTTACGATACCACAGCGTCGATGCCGCTGTCATTCATGCCGACCAGCTTGAGCACCACGCGGTGCGGCAGACAGACCGCCGCCTGTCCGGCATGGGTAAGTGTACCAGTGCGCACGCACACCTGATCCCGACAGTCCGCGTCCGCCATTTTCGCTGTTTTGCCCGAGAGCACAATGGTGTTGCCGTCCAGCTTGATCGTGCGGTCGGTCGCGTCGGTCAGCTGTACCCGCTCGATGAGCGTATCGTTCTGCCAGACCTCAGCGTACAGCTTGTCGCCGGAGCTGTGAAACGTCAGCGCTGCCGCCAGCGCGCCTGCCATCACCAGAACCACACCGATGATGATAAAATCACCGAATTTCAGCTTATTCCGCATAGGTGTATCCCTTTTTCTCGCCGAGGAACTCAAACGTGCAGTCCCCTGTCTTGGATGTGGTGTACACCTGCTTGTCCGAGGTGATGAACACGGCCGCAATCTCGTTCTCCTCGCAGAATTTCATGCCCTTATCCAGACCCATGACGAACAGCGCCGTTGTCAGCGCATCCGCCTTGGTCGAGCAGGGATCAATGACGGTCACGCCGCGCAGGCCGCTGTCCGCCGGATACCCTGTTGCGGGGTCAAAAATGTGGTGGTAGCGTTTGCCGTCCTTTTCAAAAAATCGCTCGTAATCACCCGAAGTAACAACCGAGCCGTCACGCAGCGACACCACCGCAATCGAGTCCGTGTTGTCGTCCGGATCGGCAATGCCGATGTTCCAGTTGTCCGTGCCGCTGTCTGCGGTTTTGCCGCCGTACATCTCAATATTGCCGCTCAGCCGCGCCAGAACGTGCCACTGGTCCGAGGTATCGCTCTCCGCCATTTCGTGCACGATATCGCCTGTGTAGCCCTTGCCGATGCCGCCCAGATCGACCTGTGCGCCGTTCAGCAGCTGCACCTGATTGTTGCCGAGCAGCTTAACGTTCTGATAGCCGACATGCGTCAGCGCTTCATCAATCTCGCTCTGCGCGGGCACACGCGCGTTGTCCGTGCCGATGCCCCAGAGGTCGGTCAGCGGCGCCATCGTCGGGTCAAACGCACCGTTTGTCATCTCGGCGTACTCGAGCGCTTTCTCAAGTGCGGTGTAGGTATCATCGCTCACCTCGGTCGGCTGACCGTTCGCGTGGTTCAGCTTGTAGAGATCGCCCGCCTGCTGCGTGCGCGAGAGCGCTGCGTCCAGCTGATTGACGCGCTGCTCGATCTTGACAGCCATGTCCTCTGCCGCGCTTTCGCTCTTTTCGCTTGACACATCGACCGACATGTAGGTGTCCATCGCAAAAAAGTCCTCGGTGGTAGTGTAAAGCTGTGTACTGCTGCCGCTTGAGCCGCAGCCGGACAGCGCAAGCAGCAGCATCGCCGCTGCAAGATAGCGTTTCATAGCATTGCTCCTTATATATACGAAATCATTGTACATTATAGCTTATCTGCATACAACACGCAAGTATCATATAAGACAAAAAACAGCACCGAACCGCAAAGTTCGATGCTGTTTGTGACTTATGCAGCCAAAGGATTAAAGGCCAAGCTCCTTCTGGAGAGCCGCGATCATTTCCTTGTACTCCTCGTCCTTCAGGATAACCGGCTCCGGATTGGTGATGGCAAAGCTGCCGCCGAACTCAAAGCCGCCCTCGTACTTCGGTACGATGTGGAAATGCAGGTGCGGATTGCTGTCGCCGAACGAACCGAGGTTGATCTTGGTGCAGCCCCACAGCTTCTTGATAGCGCCGGAAGCAGCAGCCAGATCTGCACAGTAATCGTTGCGCTCCTGCTCGTCGCACTCGCACAGCTCCTTCTTATGGCTCTTGAGCGCCAGTGCGCAGCGGCCCTTGTGTGCCTGATCCTTGAACAGGTACAGGGTACCTGCCTTCATGTCGCCAACCTTAAACATGATTGCTTCGCGGCCCTCATGGTGCTCATCACAGTAAAAACAGCCCATTGTTATGATCTCCTTCATGTATAAATTCTCCGGCAGGTCACACCCTGCCGTAATCTATCTTTATTATACAACGGCCCGACCGGGATTTCCACTGTTTTTTATATGGCGTACAAATTCGTATCCCACGCCGGAACATAAGGATGGTGACGCAGATACAGCCGGTAGCTCGGCTGCAGCGCATGGATGAGCAGCGGCAGCTGAAAGAAATCCTCACTGCGGTGATAGGCAGCAACGTTCAGCTTGGGTGCGTACTGCCGAATGGTTTTCTCGGCGCCGGCGATGGCTTCGCGCTCTGCGCCCTCCACGTCCATTTTGAGATAGGTGCACGGGCGGCCGGACAGCACGCTGTCGAGCGCACGCATCTGCGTCTCTTTTCCCTGCCCCGCTACGCGGGACTGGCGGCCTGCCTGATCGGTGAAGCATTTGACCGTGTCCTCGTTCCACGCGCCCGCCTGCACGAGCGTAACATCGCCCGTGATATTGGCACTCGCCCACTCATTCAGCTTGCGGAAGCTGCGGCGATCGGGTTCGAGGGCGGTAACGGACGCAAACTTGCCTTCCGTGTAGTGCAGCAGCTCGCGGATGGTGTCGCCGTTGTATGCGCCGAGGTCGGAGAAGTGCTCCTCTGCGGTCGGGCGCAGGAGATTATGAAACACCTCATCCTTGGCGGATTCGCTGTAGCGCAGGTATTCCATTTTGCCGGACAGCTTGAAGCGCACCGTATCGAGGAAAACCTCACGCGACAAATCATCCGACAGAAGATCATACGCGCGCTGCATTTCGTCCTGATGCGCGCGCACGAAATCCTCATCGAACAGCGGTCCCTCGACCACCGGAACATCCGGCGCCACCACGTCGTATTTGTCCTCGAGGGCATACATCAGCTGCAGCACCTCCGGCCGCTGGCTGGCGAACGCGATGACGATTTCAATGACCTCAAAGTTAGAT
>OBXA01001917.1_pt1 | contig 10978 bp, 7 predicted proteins | sample 1538121 | NCBI WGS metagenome assembly OBXA01 (sample SAMEA2580133, study PRJEB22360) | human gut metagenome | biome: human gut; feature: human-associated habitat; material: faeces | place: Denmark | collected 2008/2010 | reverse complement strand
AATGACATGAGATTGGAGGCCGACGATGGCCGACCCGAAACATCCCCGCCACTACGACGAGGCGTTCAAACGGCAGATCGTGCAGTTGTACGAGAGCGGCAAGCCATCCCGGAAGATCCGCCGTCGTGGCCCGACATCCTCAGGACCATCGAGCTGGGCTACTCCAACGCCAGGCTCGAGGCGTCCGACAACAGGATCAAGGTCACCATCCGCATGGCCTACGGCTTCCACCACGCGAACAGCCTCATCGCACTCGTCATGCTCCGCTGCGCCGGCAATCATGGCGCAAGCGACAATCACGACACGCCGTTATTGACATACCGCCGTTCAATGGTATTGTAATTACTTGTGCGCTTTTGAAGCGTATGGATCGGGCCCGTAGCTCAGCTGGTTAGAGCGCATCCCTGATAAGGATGAGGTCGGAGGTTCAAGTCCTCCCGGGCCCACAGGAAAAATGAAGCGGCCGCGAGCCGCTCTTTTTTTCTCACGGGGCTATAGCGCAGCTGGTAGCGCATCTGCTTTGCAAGCAGAGGGTCGCCGGTTCGAACCCGGCTAGCTCCACAGACACAACAAAACCCTTGGAATCAGTCCGATTCCAAGGGTTTTTGTTCTTGCATTTTCTGCGTATTGCAACAAAAAGATGACGACACGCCGATAGCGTATCTCACGAGAAAAGTCTTATTGCCTCACGACTGTCGAGGCCACCGGAAGTCGGCATAGGCATTCCAATCGGCCACTAAATCGACCGATGCCCGATCCCTGAGCCAAACGGACCCGAATGCCGTTCATCATCGACAAAGCAGTCCGCGCCTCGCGACGAGGATCTGCCAAACCGTCACGCTCGACTGCTCGGGTTAAGGTGTCCATCACGCGATGTTCTCGTTTTTGGTAATACTCATAGGCAGGATGATGCTCGTTCAACGATTCGCCTTGTAGCACGGTATATACAACCGCACCATCTCTGGCTGAGCCGCATTGCGCTCCATAAGGGCAGCACAGATATCACGAATGCCGAACTGCGCGTTGCCGCTCCACATATCCTCAGGTTCAACGCCAAGAGAATGGGCAAAACGTAGCCATGTCTTCCCGATCACGATGCTCCAGCACGGCAATCAGCAAGCCGACTTTGTTCTTGAAATGGTATATGACCGCCGGCTCGGTCAATCCGCATGCTTCGGCTACCTGACGAACGGAAAAGCCCCAAAACCCGTTCTGTGAATCACATGCGACGTCACGTCGATGATCTGTTCACGGCGTTCCGCACATTCTGATTCTGCTCAAGACAGATCCAGCTCGTTGTTGTCCTTGGCTTTGCTCACCGTATCAGTCAAATCGGGGTCGTCCACAGACACCGCGTTCTGCTGGCTGAGCGTCAACGACAGCGAACCTTTGTAGGAGTCGCCGTATTCGTCCTTGCCGGACACGCTTACGGCAATCGAGCTCATCAGACGCTTCCTGCCGTAGTTCAGATCCACGGTGATAGTCGGCATATCCGGCTCTTCATCCGTGCCGAAGTCCCAGTTGCGCACATTGTCGAGCGCCTGACGGTACTCGCCTTCAGCATCGCCCACACCGGTATCCTCGATCTGCTGAATCACCCATGATTTCAGATGCGGATACTGCGCTTCATGGCTGATCCAGTAATTCACAAAGTGCTGGGCCAATGCCTTGACATCGATTTGATACGAGAGCTGCGTGTTGCCGGCAGACTTGGCAGACGATGTATTCGGGAACAGCTGGCTGCGCACATTCTTATCTTCCAGCTCCACGCCGAGATATTGTTGGATGAATTTGCTGGCCTCGGCCTTCACCTCGGCAGACGTTTTCGTGCCCTTGGCCCGGTCGATGTCGTTCGAGTACCCATCGTCGTTCATCTTGTCCAGCTGATCGTAGAACGTTCGCTCCGCGCCGGTGATGTCCCAAGCACCGTTCTTGACCAACGCATCCTTGACGTTCAATATCAAGTCCGCCACATCACTACCAACGCCGTTCCTTAAGTCATCTTCATATTGGTCGGCCGGGTAGTAGATGTAGTAGGGGTCGTCATCATACCAAACGTTTTTCCCGGCGAATGCGCCTTTGTGCCAAGCGAGGGTTGTTGCCTGTTCATCTGTCTTGATGGTCACAGACGCGGAGGAGTCATTGGTGGTTTTGCCCCAGCGAATACATGCCAGACATCCGCGCGTCAAGGGAGTCGTCAGTGCTGCTGTGGGTTCTGAGTTCGTATTTGGTGCTGCGCAGAGTGGACAGCGAGTTGATCGCGTCGAAGGTGACGACCAGCGGATTGGTGGGCTGGAAGCCCAGCATCGCTTTGACGGCGGTGAAGTTGGGGACGATGAATGCCAAGGCCGCCACCAGAATCGTCGCAAGCAATGCGCAGAGAACGGCGATCAGCTTCTTGCTGGATTTGCGCGGCGGTGCCAGGACGGCGGTTGCATCAGTCGCCTGATATGCGGCAGGAGCGGGAATCGGCAAAGCTGGCAAGGGAGCAGTTGGTGCCGGCTGTGGGGCAGCGGGCGCGGCGTAAACCGATGGGGCAACCGGCGCGGCTGGTATCGATGGTGGTACTGAAGGCGCTGGCACAGCAGGTGCCGGTATCGACGCAGTCGGTACGGCTGACGATGCGGCCGGCACTGGTACAGACGCAACCGGTGCGCTGTCTACAGACGCTCCACATGCCGGGCAAAATCGTGCCGGCCTATCAACTCTATTTCCGCAGTGGCCGCAGTACGCCATCGTGTGCTTCTCTTCCTCAAATCGGCTTGATTGCCATTGCTTCAATGTTACTCTTCAGCATTACGCCTCAGCCAGCCCCTACGCGTAACGATACGAGACGCGGCAGCCTTAATGCGGTTGTTTTGACGCGATGTCAACTTGAGGCTAGACTGTGCCGTGAGAGAAATTGACGCTGCGTCAACATAGCGGCGTCTATAGGCGTCTCAGCAACCCAATGGAGGACTGCGAGGCGCACAGCGCACACACGGAAAGGACCGCTTATGCTGTTTCAGGTCTACGGCGACAACGCCATCTACCAATGGATCGGATGGATACTCGTCTTCTGCTGTCTTATCGGCGCCAACGAACTGGCCCGCCGCACCAAAACCGGTGGCGTTATCGCCTTCCTCGTCATACCGGCCGTGCTGACCGTCTACTTCATCACCGTCTACACGGCCGCCGCCATGGGTGCCGACTGGGCCCTCAACAACCCGACCTACGTACACATGACCAGCTGGTTCCACTATGCCAAGCTGTACGCGGCCACCATCGGCTGCATCGGTTTCATGGCCCTCAAATACAAGTGGGGATCCATCGGCAAATCGCACTGGTTCAAGTGCTTCCCGTTCGTGATCGTGGCCATCAACATCCTCATTGCCGTAGTGTCCGACTTCGAATCCGCCATCCGCGGCTGGGGCACCACGTGGATCTCCACCGAAGGCGTGACCCTGTACGGTGGCTGGCACAACGTCTTCAACGGCGTGGCCGGCCTGCTCAACATCTTCTGCATGACCGGCTGGTTCGGCATCTACGCCTCCAAGAAGAAGGACGACATGCTCTGGCCGGACATGACCTGGGTGTTCATCGTGGCCTACGACCTGTGGAACTTCTGCTACACCTACAACTGCCTGCCCACCCACGCCTGGTATTGCGGCCTGGCGCTGCTGCTGGCACCCACCGTGGCCAACTTCTTCTGGAACAAGGGCGGTTGGATTCAGAACCGCGCCAACACGCTGGCCATCTGGTGCATGTTCGCGCAGGTGTTCCCGATGTTCCAGGACTATTCCATGTTCTCCACCCAGTCCGTGAACAATCCGAATGTGAACCTTGCAGTCTCGTTAATCGCGTTGGCGGCCAATGTGCTGGCACTTGGCTACATCCTGCTACGCGCCAAGAAGCAGGGCATCAACCCGTGGACCAAGGAAGTGTTCAAAGGCACCAAGGATTACGAGCAGGCCATCGCTCGCGCCGACGAGTCTGAATTGGCGGCCTAGCCTCGCTTTAAGCCTCAGGCCAGCACCTCCATGGGGTGATAGGTGGCGGTGTGGTGGCCGGTGATGGGGTTCCATACCCGTTCGGCGAATGCGCGCAGACGGGCGACGCCCTCACGCAGCTCGCCGGCATCTCCGGCGTAGGAGAGGCGCACGAAGCCGCGCCCCTCCTCGCCGAAGGCCTCGCCGGGGACCACGGCCACGTGCTCTTCGTCCAGCAGACGGTCTGCGAATTCACCGGAGTCAAGGCCAGTCAGGCGTACGTCCACAAAGGCGTAGAACGCACCTTGCGGTTCAATCAAGCGCAATACCGGGCATCCGGCCAGACCGTCCAGCACGATCTGGCGCTTGGCGCGGTATTCCTCGCGCATGGCGGCCACATGATCCTGCGGACCGGCCAGTGCTGCCACGCCTGCGTATTGCGCCAAGGAGTTCACCGAGGAGTGCATGAGTTCGGCGATTTTACCGGTCTGTTCGATGACCGCTTCGGGTGCCAGCAGGTAGCCGATGCGCCAGCCGGTCATCGCGTAGGTTTTCGACAGGCTTTCCACCACAATGGTGCGGTCTTTCATGCCCGGCACCGCGGCAATCGATGGTGCCACGGCTGCCTCTCCCCCAAGCGTTTCCCCGAACGTTTCCCCAAACACGAACGGATGGTAAACCTCGTCGGAGATGGCCCAAATATTGTGCTGCTTGCATACTTCGGCAATACGCGCCAGTTCAGCGGCAGAAGTTACCGCGCCGGTCGGATTGCCGGGTGAGTTGATGATTACGGCGCGGGTGCGCGGGGTGATCGCCGCTTCGATGTCCGCCGCGTTCACGCGCATGCCGTGCTCCGGACGCAGCGCCACGGTGACCGGGCGGCCGCCGCACAGCATCACTTCGGCGTCATAGGAAGTGAAGAACGGCGAGGGAATAATCACTTCATCGCCGGTGCCTACCACGGCTTTCAGCGCCAGAAACAGGCCAATCGTGGCACCGTCAACGGCTTGAATCTCGGTTTCGGGATCATAAGTGAGTCCCTTCACACGGGCGGAGTAATCGGCCACGGCCTTGCGGTATTCGGGGACGCCGAGCACGTTGGTGTACCGAGTGCGGCCAGCCTGTGCGGCCTCGCAAGCGGCCGCCACGATATGCGGCGCGGCCGTGGCGCTGGGCTCCCCCACGGTCAGTGAAATCGCGTCAGGCACGCGCTCTACACGGTCGAATACGTCTCGGATGCCGGAGCGCGGGATATTCAGGGCTTCGGCGGACAAGCTCGCGGGCTTGGCGGTCGGCACAGCAACCCGTCTGGCAGCAGGCACAGCAGCAGATGCAACTTCGGACAGAGGCATGTTGGAAAACTTCTGCATATCATCCCTCCTCAATGGAATTATTTCATCGTTCTCTTATTTCAGAAGGAATTATTACATTCAATTAGGACTTTAGGCATAAACATTCCACCACACAACAGAAAACACAGGAAGAACTACTGAAATTACCAGGCAAAATCGGAAAGCCATCGCATTCCGGCAACAGGTACAGTGAACACAGAGCACAACGAACGGAGAAGACACCATGACCGCGATTGACGAGACCGACCAGCGCATCCTCACCATGCTGGAGGCCGACGGCCGCGCCACGCTCGCGCAACTGGCCCAGGCGACCGGACTGTCCGTCTCCGCCGCCCAGTCGCGCGTGCAGAAGCTGGAGAAGCGCGGCATCATCAAGGGATACAAGGCCATCATCGACCAAGAGCAGCGCGGCTTGCCCATCAGCGCGTTCGTCAACGTGACCCCGCTCGACTACTCAGCCGAATCCTCGATTCCGGACAAGCTGAACAATATCGACGGCATCGTCTCCTGCTATTCGGTGGCCGGCGCCCCCAGCTTCGTACTGGTGGTACGCGTGGCCTCCCCCACCGCCCTTGAGGAATTGCTCAATCTCATCCACCGCACGGTGCCGGTAAGCACCGAGACCACGATGATTCTGCAGACCTACTTCGCGCACTGACCGCGAACCCGGTAACCTGCGCGCCGAAGACCTCGGCCCCTACGGCGCACGATTCCCAACGGGCACATCCGACATCACCCAAGTCCACCTTTATGTCCACTATATGAACGCACCTTCGGTGTGATGCAGCTTCCATTTCGACCCGATTCACGCACAGACAGACATCCAGCAATCGCCGAAAAATCTAACAAACGGAAACTTGAACCACCCCATAACCACGCCGATAGCTTTCCCGTTATCCGAGCGAGACTCTATGCAGCAAGGGCCTGCGCGCATAGAATAAAACCGTCTTAATTCCCTAGCAAATCGAGGAGAATCATGCTCACTGACGAGTACATCAAGCGTGTCTACGACCAGGTCGTTGCCCGTGACGGCGATCAGCCGGAGTTCCTGCAAGCCGTTCGCGAGGTCTTCGAGACCCTGCAGCCGGTTGTCGAGAAGCACCCGGAGTACGAGAAGGCCGGTGTACTGGAGCGCATCGTCGAGCCGGAGCGCACCATCAAGTTCCGCGTGGCCTGGGTTGACGACGAGGGCAAGGTTCAGGTGAACCGCGGCTACCGTATCCAGTTCAACTCCGCCATTGGCCCGTACAAGGGCGGACTACGCTTCCACCCGACCGTGACCGAGTCCGTCGTCAAGTTCCTTGGCTTCGAGCAGATTCTCAAGAACTCCCTGACCACGCTGCCGATGGGCGGCGGCAAGGGCGGTTCCGACTTCAACCCGAAGGGCAAGTCCGACGCTGAGGTCATGCGCTTCTGCCAGGCCTTCATGACTGAGCTGAGCCGCCACATCGGCCAGTTCACCGACGTTCCCGCCGGCGACATCAACGTCGGTGGTCGTGAGATCGGCTACCTGTTCGGCCAGTACAAGCGCATCCGCGACGAGTACTCCGGCGTCCTGACCGGTAAGGGTCTGGAATTCGGCGGCTCCCTGGCCCGCACCGAGGCCACCGGTTACGGCGTGTGCTACTACACCCAGGAAGCCCTGCGCGTGCTGCGCAACGACTCCTTCGAGGGCAAGACCGTCGTGATCTCCGGCTCCGGCAACGTGGCCACCTACGCCGCTCAGAAGGCTGAGCAGTTGGGCGCCAAGGTCGTCACCGTCTCCGACTCCAACGGCTACATCGTGGACGAGAACGGCATCAACGTCGAGGTCGTCAAGCAGATCAAAGAAGTCGAGCGCGGCCGCATCAAGGAATACGCCGAGCGCGTTCCGGGCTCCGAGTACCACGAGGGCAGCAAGGGCGTGTGGACCGTCAAGGGCGACATCGCTCTGCCGTGCGCCACCCAGAACGAGGTTGATGGCGAATCCGCACAGAAGCTCGTGGACAACGGCGTGACCGTGGTCGTCGAGGGTGCGAACATGCCGTCCACCCCGGAGGCCATCGAGGTCTACCAGAAGAACGGCGTGCTGTACGGCCCGGCCAAGGCTGCCAACGCCGGTGGCGTGGCCGTCTCCGGCCTGGAGATGAGCCAGAACAGCTACCGCCTGTCTTGGACCTTCGAAGAGGTCGACGCCAAGCTCAAGTCCATCATGGAAGAAATCGTCGCCAACTCCCTGGCCGCCGCCAAGGAATACGGTCACGAGGGTGACCTGATGCTCGGTGCCAACGCCGCAGGCTTCGTCAAGGTCGCCAACGCCATGGTTGCCCAGGGCGTGCTGTGACGCTTGCCACTGAGCAGTACTAAGCAGTAGCGTAATGCCCTTGCTTCCCGTGAGGAGGCAAGGGCATTGCTATATGTACAACGAGCAACAAGTGCTATCCCCAAATACGTAAGCCCGATAACAACTTAGCTTCCACCTCCATAACCCCGGAACTCACCACCGTCGATCAGCACATGGATCAGCGCGCTGGACCATGGCCGACGTGGTCATCAAAGCCATCAACGGAGTCTCTTCACCGCGCGTGATGCACCTGAACACCGATTTGGTGGTGCGTGATTCGGCGTAATTGCCACGTGGTTGTCGGCAGGACTCTAGATACCGCGTCACAATCACCCAGTAATGCATCACGCAGTGTATAACTCTTCCGCGGAAACGAACACCATTCGTTCATCATCCATGTAGCGGGTTCGCGTGGACTCACTCACCGGATTCTTGGTGAACAGCATAAGCCACGCATTACCTGCCTGATAGCCGCGGACTAAGCCAGCACGCTGATGGAGCTTTTCAATAGCCTCCGTTTCGTTGAATGAATTACGCCATTTGCATTCACCGAACAGAATCGTTTTATCGAGCGAATCCGCAGCAATCACATCGATATCGGTTTGCTCGTGAGCAATCGGATCATTGCCCCACCATTTGCCGAACTGAGTGGCAACAAAGGGGAGGTTGCCCATAGCGTTGTTTCGAATAAGCCATTGCAGGCAAATCGTCTCAAATTGTTGACCAACATAGGTATCAAACGCTGGTCCAAAAGCGAGTCTGCTCGTAACCTCCTCGCTGATATTACCATCCAAAATGCTCATGTTGCGCCCCACAAAGCGGAACCAATATGCAAAGAAGGGATCGCTCACCACATACATTCCCTTGCGCGATTTACTCGGATCTTCACCAAACGGCACTTTTCGCTCAATTAAGCGCAAATCGACCAGCGTTTTCAGATATGCTCCAATCGAATCAGATCCGACACCCGCATGTTCAGCGATAAGCTTTGGCGAGGAATTACCACCCGCAATAGATTGCAATATCGAATAATACGATGCCGGTTCACGAAGCTCCTGACGCAACAGCATCATAGGTTCCTCACGCAGTACGCCCAAGTTGTCGAACATCAAGCGCAGCACATTGGATTCAAAGCCATCGGCTTCCTGTATACGGGCCAGATAATATGGCGTACCGCCGAAAGTCGCATAGTATTGGACCAGTTCTTGCGGAGATGTGTTCGTTAGAAATTTTGCCGCATCCGCATAGTCGAATGGCAGGAGTCGAATCTGTGCTGTACGACGCCCGTATAGCGGGCTTTTACGCCCCAATACGTCGTTTTCCATGAATCCCTCGTTACTACCGGATAGAATCATCGTCACTTTTGTGGCGAGGAATCCATGGTCAATTGCTATCTGCAACATGGAGGGTAATGCTGGCTCGGCGGCAGCTGCATAAGGGAACTCATCGAATACGAACACCATACGTTCGTCAGTCTGTGCAGCACGTTCAGCAACAAACGATAACGCATCAGACCACCCGCCAAACGACGGGGTGGAATCCGGCATACCAAAGAACGACAATGCCGCTCTTGAGAAATCTTCAAGATTCATCTTGGCGCTTTGCTGTATGGCCGTGAAGTACAGCACGCGTTTATCTTTGACAAATTCGTCGATCAACGCCGTTTTCCCTACACGCCGTCTACCGTACAGCACCACCATTTCGAACGAATCGCTGGTAAACAGCTTTTCCAGCACTTGTAACTCGTGCTCTCGTGCGACAAACATTGCAGCCCTCCGATCCGCCTACTGCCCAATAATAAGAGTATCATGGTTAATGTAATCACGATTACCTTAATTATGATACTGATAATTGTTGCTCTACCGCGAGGAGGATCTTCCTTCCGCTGTCAAAACGAAAGCCCAACAGTCCAGACTGACGAGCAGCAACATCGGCAGATCAACCGCTGACGCCAGCCAGCCTGACAGCACAAATCAGCCTGATTGCAGGCATATAGGCACTAGTTAGCGAAACCGGCTCTTCGCATTTTGGTGCGTAGGGGCCGTGCGGTTTGATTCGGTGTGTGATTGAAAAAGTGAATGAAACCGCACGGCCCCTACACGCCAAAACCGGAAGAGCCCATAAAGTCCCCTCAGTAGCGCCAACCTGCCAGTCCTTTGGCGGAACCACACCACATAGACCTTCCTCAACGGCGCCAACCTGCCACACGCTGGCAGACCAACACCACTGTGTGCATTCTCTGCGTCGGCGGCAGTCCAAAACTTGGCCCAGCAACGACGCTTGCTGTGCCCAGCGTCGGCAGAGGGCCAAGAATTGGACGCATACGACACAGAACGCACCCTCAGCGTCGGCAGAACTCCAAGATCTGTACCGCTGACGACGGTAAGCCCTCCACAGCGTCGTCAGAGATACAAAACCTGTCCCAACACCGACGCCTGCCACCCCCAGCGTCGCCGGAGTCCCAAGTCTCGGCCCAGCAACGACGCCTACGAACCCCACACATAAGAAACCGCACCTCCGATCATCGAATCTGAATTACTTCAGTCCAACAACCGGGGTGCGGTTCACTGAGGGGAGTTCCGTCAGTATAGCTATATCAGTCGTCGCCGAGCGTGACGTGCACGCCGCCGACCAGCGAGCTGACCACGTTGTAGATCAGTGCCGCAATGGTGGCCAGCAGGGTGAAGATCACCACTTCAACAATCGAGAAGATGGTGACGCCGGAGACCACGGTGGTAAGGGACAACACGTTCTTGAGATCGAAACCGCCTGCATCAAGACCGGTGGAAGACACAATCTGCGTAATCTGGCTGAATACACCGACCACATCAAGCAGCACCCATACGATCGCGGAGGCAACGACCTGAATAATCGCCACGGCGATGGACAGCATGAACGTCACCTTGGCCACGGACCAAGCATCCACGCGGGTCAGCGACAAGCTCATGCGGCGAGCCCTGGGGGCGCTACGGCGAGGTGCCGGACGCACGGGAGTGGCGGCACCTGAAGAAGGCAACGCGGATTCTTCCGGATCGCTGGACACGGAGCGTGCCACGCGGGGAGCGTGCTCAGTACCGATCAGCGGCTCGACATGCTCGTTCTGCGTATTGCCGACTGCCGGCGGTATGATCCGGGGCTCGTTGTCTTCGAGATTCTCGCTCATCGTTTCTCCTTAACAGGCTTGGCGGTAGCCTCTGCTGTATGCGAGGCTACCAGCTTTTCAGGACGCTGCTCACGCCTCGTCCGCGTTGTTCACATTCTCGCCGGATTGTGCGGTCTCGGCGGGGCCGTTCGCCGCGGCATCGCCGCCATCCTCGGGCCCGTCTCAGCGAATA
>OBXA01001916.1_pt1 | contig 10980 bp, 3 predicted proteins | sample 1538121 | NCBI WGS metagenome assembly OBXA01 (sample SAMEA2580133, study PRJEB22360) | human gut metagenome | biome: human gut; feature: human-associated habitat; material: faeces | place: Denmark | collected 2008/2010 | reverse complement strand
CTCGAAAGGAACGCTCTTCCGGCTCACTATAGTGGGAAGAATTGAGGTTCTTTTAATCAACGATAAAAGGCGCTTTTGGAATTTTGTATTAGGGAAAGCGCCTCTCAGATCGTTCAAAGCCATGATAAGTGCTCCTGCATCAATTTGCCCTTACTTTCGGCAAGCCATTCGACATGACGCTTGAAATCCGTGAGCACCCGGTCAACTGCGTTCACGCGCTCCGGCGAATAATTGAGCCATGCGCGCACGGCGCCCGACCCGTCATGCAGAGCCTCAACGACCAGTGCGTAAGGAATGACGCCTTCGTTTGTTCCCGCTTCCGCAGTGACGCTCTTCGCCCACAACGGCGTGTCGTCCGACTCAAAGCTCGGCTGACTTTCGACATTGAGGGTGAGCTCCGGCGCTCTGGGCCAGTTGGGAATGCGGCGGATGATTTCGCCGAGCGGAACGTAGGTGTGCGACTCAAAGTCAATGAGCGCTTCCTGGAAGCGTGCGAGCGCATCGGAAGCGCTCTCCTCTCCCTTGAACGCGAACGTCACCGGCATCGTCGCCATCGTTGTGCCCATCATGCGGTCGAGCCCTTCAACCGGCGCCGTGCGTCCCGCGACATTCACTTCCCAGACGGGAGAATGCGCCCGATGGTATTCCGCCATCAGGAGCCCGCCCGCAAAGCAGAAAAGAGCCGGCATGGAAGCGCCTGAGTCAAAGGCAATCTCCTGAAGCTTCCCGACAAGTTCGGGTTCGAGCAGAATTCCCTTCACCCGCGATTCATGCGGCGCACCCGGCGCATACTCAAAAGGCAGCACGCCCGGCATGTCTCCCGGGGCGTCGACGCCCCTGAGCGCCTCGCTCCACCAATCCAGGTCCTCAGCGACGTTCCGGTTTTTCTCATACCGGGCAAAATCGCCGTAATCAGGGATCGACTCCGGCGCCGGCACTTTCCCGCACGCAAGCTCTGCAAAGAAAAGATTGCCGCTCCAGCGGTCGATGATGATGTGGTGGAAAACGCACGCGATCTTCCAGCTTCTCTCGCCCACGCGGAAAAGTCCGAAGTGAAGGAGCGAATCCGTCGAAATATTCGCGATGGCTTCCTGCGATCGATGGATGAAGGCATCGACGCGCAGGAGCGCAGCGCTCATGTCTGCGGCCGCAAGCTCCCGAAGGTCTTCCTCAACGAATTCGCAGTCCCGGCGTCTAAGAACCACTGCGGCATCAAAGGGCTTCCCGCTCAATTCTCCATAGCCGCCGAAGGCGGTGCGGAAAATTGAATGCACATGCGTGAGTTCGCGGAAGCTGCGGCGCATCAGATCGGCATCGAGATCGCCCTCAACGCCGTAGCGGAACTGACGGATGTAGTAGACGGGCGGCCGAGTGGGCAAACGCGTGCGATCGACGAGATAGTTGGCTTCCCGCCAGCTGACGGGACGAACTTTTTCTATGTTTTCCGCGCCGTAGAGCTTCTGAAGCTCCTCAACCTGCCCGGGGTCCAGAGCGATGCCGGCAAGCCGGACGCCCGCGACCACTGAAGCGCCTTCAGAGGAGCCTGCGGCCCCCAGCGCATCGATGACTTCCTCGAGCGCACGCTTCCAGGAGGACTTCAGATATCTTCCGGTCCCCTCAGGATCAGCGAGCCCCCTAAGATCAACGGCGAAGCCGCATTCGAGTTCGCCTTTTTCATTGACGAGAAGCGTGATCGAAAGGGGGGCGCCGGCGGGGAAGTCCGGCGACTGATCCGCACTGTCGCCGAGCTGCTCGATGGAAAGCGCGCTCTCAGCGTCTTCGCTTCCGACGCCAAGATCAAAGCGGCCGAGATAGTTGAATTCTGCGGCGCCCCGGCGGCAGAGTCCCGCCCGGAGCGCTTCAGGAACGGCTGCTGCATTTTCTCTATAGGCAGCAAGCACGCCGAAGCCGAGCCCGTTTGCCTCCCCCAGCGAAAGCGACGCAGATGCCGCACGAAGACGCTCTTCGAGCGTGCTGCCGGAAATCGCCGTGGGGACCAAAGACGTGAACCAGCCGACGGCATCGCCCGTATCCGGCATGTCGTCGGAAAGGATTTCCCGGCCGTGATGCTCCACCCAGATGAGGGGCGTCCTGAGAGAAGCGGCATCGGGCCAGGTCTTTCCTGCCCAGCGCGAGAGACCGGACGCGAAGGCGCCGAGAAGAGCAGCTTCCAGATCAGGACCCGCACGGTCGAGGAGCTTCGCCGTATTTTCCGCATCCAGACGGCATTCAAAAACCGTCATGTCGGCATGCGTGCGGCGAGAGGCGGAGTTGGGCAGATCCACGCCCGTTCTCAGAACCTCCGCCCACGACGAGGCTTCCTCGTCAAACTGAGCCGTATGACTCAGGAGAGAAAACCATTGCGACGCAGCGGATTCCGGCTCTTCGTCTGCAACGGAGCAGCCCGTAAACGACGCTTCCAGTTCTTCCATGAGGACGCGCCAGGAGATCCCGTCGGCGGCGAGGTGATTGAGCGCCACCGCAGCAAGGATTCCGTCTTTCTGAGGCGCGAGCGCAGCCGCAGCGAGCCTGCCTTCGCGAAGCGAGAGGCACTCTCTCGCTCGCGCGAGGAGCGTCTGCGAATCCGATCCTTCAGAGAAAACGCGTACCTGAGCGGTTTCGGTGCCTACGGGCATCAAACGCCAGCCTCCCGCCATCGTCGGGTGAAGACCCGTCATGCGATGGCGGGCAAGCACGCGTTCGATGATGCGAGCTGCGGCATCAGACGATTCACTCGTGCGAATCCGCAGCACGGCGCTTTGCGTGAAGCCTTCGAAATCAGCGCCGAATCCCTGGAAACCTGCGTGCCGCGGGACTGAGGACCACGTCCTCAGATGCCGAAGCACCCTCCATCGTCTTAGAGCTGACTGCGACCGTTTTGGCAAGCGCGCGCACCGTCCTTGCACGGAAAATATCCCGAACCGCAGCCTTGAGTCCCTTGCGGGCCATGGCCTGAACCGCCCGGATGGCAATAATCGAATCCGCGCCCGCACTCATCAAATTGTCGTCGAGCGAGAGATTCGGACGCCTGAGCATATTTCGCCAGAGCTCGAGGAGTTCTCCTTCCAGACCTGACGGAGACCCTGAGGAGCCAGACTCCCCTGCCGGTGCTTCTCTTTCGAGGAGCGCCTTCAGCGCCGCACCGTCAACCTTGCCGTTGGGCGTTCTCAGGAACTTTTCGAGCACCACGAAAAGACTCGGCACGGCATAAGAGGGAAGCCGCTCCGTACACCAGTCGCGAAGCGCATCGTCCCTGACGAAGCTCTTCATGCCCGCTTTGGGCACCACCCAGGCGGCAAGCCTCGTGCTTCCGAGCATCGTCACCGGAAGAACGACGGCCTCATCGATAAGAGGACACGCCTGAAGAACGGCAGTCACTTCAGCGGGCTCAATGCGGTTTCCCGCAACCTTGACCTGATCGTCCATGCGGCCGCGATAAAGAATCGTGCCGTCGTCGCGGCGAATGCCGAGGTCGCCTGTGCGGTAGGTCATGCCGTATTGGGAATCGTCAAAGAAGGCCGAATTTCCAACAGGCGTCTTCACGTATCCGGCGGACACGCCGAGGCCCGAGATCCACATTTCGCCCGGTTCGTCAAAGCCCGCGAGCCCGCCCAGAGCATCCGCGATTCTCACGGTTGTATTGGGAAGAGGCGCCCCGATGGGGATATCCGCTCCGGGCGCGCAGTCTTCCGGCGTCAGCCGGCGGCTTGCAGAACAGACGCTCGCTTCCGAGGGTCCGTAGCCGTTGAAGATCGGCACGCCGCTTTCAACCGCATCCTTCAGCGCTTCTGCCGGCGGCACTTCCCCGCCCATCATGAAGGCCTTCAGGCACTCGAGGCCGTCAGGCGCTTCTCGCAGAAGCTCCCGCACGTATGCGGGGGGCAGCACCGCGCGGTCTGCGCCGGATTTCCTCAGCCACGCGGCAAAGACTTCCGGAGACTCAATCACGTCCCGCGGCGCCGTAACGGCCGCGGCGCCGGCGCACCAAGCCATTGCGATCGTGAGGAGCGCCGCATCAAAGGAGGGACTCGCAAACTGCAGAACGCGGCTTTCCGGCTCAACGCCTAATTCGCGGTTGATCGCCTCCGCCGTATTGAGAATGCCCTTGAGCGGGCAGCGCGATCCCTTCGGCGCTCCGGTCGTGCCGGAGGTAAAGAGAATCGCGGCAGTGCGGGACGAATCTTCCGGGCATTCAGGCAGAGCTGAATTTTCAGCCGAAGAGAGTTCAATTTGAGAGAGATTCACTTTAGCCAGCCCGGCCGGAAGCGCAATGGCTTCGCCGGACCTATCCGCGAGGCAGAGCGCGGGCGACGCCGTATCCATGAGCGACTGAATGCGCTTCTCCGGGAGCGACGCGTCAACCGGCACATAGACGGCGTTCAGCAGATCAATGGCGGCGAGCGCCTCAAAGCTTTCGGGAGAACGGTCGGCGAGAAGCGCCACGAAGTCGCCGGACTTCACGCCTTTCGCGCGAAGCGCCGCTGCAATGGCGACCGCCTTAGCCGCAGCCTCAGCGTAACTGACGCTCTGCGGGGCTCCCGCCTGATCGGGATGAATGACGGCCGGCGCATCCGGCGTCTCAATCGCAAAGCGAAGAAGCGATTGACCAATGGACCGGAAGGTCACGGGACGCTCGGGACCGGAAGACAGCATCTCAAGGCGCGCGAGATCCATCTCGCTCATGAGCGGCATATTTCTTGGCGACGATACGGTGCCCTTGAGTTCCGTCGGGCTCATGCGCGCCACGGCTTCCGCCTCCGCGATGATTGCATCAGCAGCGCGCTCCATATGAGCGCGCGAGAACCGGTCGGCCGCAAAGTTGAGATCAAGCGCCGCCGAATCCTTCCTTTCCGTGAAATGGAAGACGAGATCGTAGCGGGCCTCATGCCAGAGAGCTTCAGGCTCGGCATCCTTCATCGGAATGCCGCCCAGCTGAGGCACGGCCACGTTGGAAGACACCGCCGCAACGAGCACGTCAAAGAAGGGGCTTTCACCCGGGGCGTGCGACGCGCCCGCGGCCTCCTCGATCAAATCAATCGGCAGATCCTGACGCTCAAGCGCACGCTTCACGGCGCTGTCCGCCGTCTTCAGCAGCGCTTCAAACCCGGCGTCCGGACCGGCTTCGCAGACGACAGGCGCCACATTGACAAAGCACCCGACGGCATTCTCAAGTCCAGGACGAGAGCGGCCGAGCACCGGAGCCCCCGTGACGACCTTCGTCACTCCGGACTTTCTCATGAGAAGCACATTGACGAGCGAGAGGAAAAGCGAATACATCGATGCGCCAGCCTTTCCAGCTGTACGCTTCAGGCGCTTATAGACCTCTGGCGAGATTTCGCGGCGAACCGTGTCGCCCGCGAATGTGCGGACATCGGCGTCATGGAAGTCTGCGGGGAGCGCCGCGCGCTTGTCAATGCGTCCGATTTCCTTCGCGGCTTCCTTCAAACGAGACGCAAATTCAGGCCTCTCCCGGCGCTGCGCCTCTTCTTCCGCATAAGCGGCAAAACTCAGCGCCGGAGCTGCAGTGAGTCTCGAAAGCGGTTCTTCGCCGCGAAGCAGGCTGCCGTAAATCGTGCCGAGCTCGTCGGCCACAACCGCAAGCGAAGTCACGTCGCAGACGATGTGGTGAATGTTGAAGAGGATGAGCGTGCGGCAGGCGCCTTCGGCCGCACGGATCTTGCCGCCCGCAAGCCGCACGAGCGGACCATGCTCCAGATCGAACGCATGGCGCCGGTTGGCGGCGATCGCGGCCTGCGCTTCTTCTGGCGAGAGGTCCCCGAGATTCTCAAAGACCGCAAGCGGAAGGCGAGACACCTGCTGACGAACTTCACCCTCGGGAGAAGCCGCGAATACGGTTCTCAGCGCATCGTGGCGCTTCTGAACTTCCTGAAACGCCAGAGCGAGCTTCTCGAAATCAATGTCGGCATCAAGCTCATAGGCTTCAGGGAGCGCATAAGCGTCTCCGCCTTCCGCCATCTGCTCGGCCATCCAGATGCCTTTCTGCACCGAGGTAAGCGGAGCGCTCTCCCCTGCCGCTTTCTGAGCGGGCTCCAGAGCCCCTTCATCGGCGTCCGTTTTTGCACCTTCAGCGCTTCCGAATCCGCGGTCGTCCAGGATTTTGGCGAGTTCGCGAACCGTCTTCGCGTGGAAGAATTCGCGAAGCGACAGATTGGCATTGAATTCGCGGTACAGGAGCGAAAGCGCCTTGATGGCATGGAGACTGTCGCCGCCCAGTTGTGCAAAGGGCGTTTCAACGCTGATGCGGTCGCGCTCGAAGAGTTCGCGCCAGAGCGCGCAGATGCGTTCTTCCGTCCGGGTGGCAGGCGGCACGCATGCCGCTTCCTCGCCCAGGAGCTCATCGGGCTTCGGGAGCATGCGCTTATTCACCTTGCCGCTCGTCGTGCGCGGAAGGTCGTCGACCACCAGGATGATCGACGGCACCGACTGGGGTGCGAGCACCTTGGCAAGCTCCTCACGCAGCCGTTCCGGAACGTCTTCTCGAGGTCCCAGGAGCGATTCGCTCGACTCCGTGAGCGTCACGTAGCCCACAAGGAACTTCTGCCCGGAACCGTCGACGTGCGCCACGACAGCCGCATCCTCGACGCCCTGGATTTCGCGCAGGTCGGTTTCCACTTCGCCGAGCTCAATGCGCACGCCGCTGATCTTCACCTGACCGTCGCGCCGGCCGAGGCATTCGACCGTTCCCTCGTCGTCGATGTATTTGCCGAGGTCGCCGGAGCGGTAGATGATGTCGTCAGGATCATCCGTGAGCGGATTCTGCACGAACACCTTCTTTGTGAGTTCGGGCCGGTTGAGGTAGCCCGAGGTGCGGTAGCGGGTGCGGATGTAGATTTCGCCCACTTCGCCCGGCGGGCAAAGCATGGCGCCGTCGAGAATAAGCGCAGCCGTTCCGGGCAGCGGATGCCCCACGGGGAGCATCTGTCCGGGCGCCTGCGGAAGCGGTTCGCCGGCAGGCATGCGCCAGAAGAATTTGGCAAGCGTCGTTTCCGTCGGCCCGTAGAGATTCACCATCTCAATCTGCGCGGGATGGGCCGAAGCGCGCTCGCGGTAGAGATTCACGTCGCGGGCGAAAAGCGGCTCGCCCGCGGAAAGCGTCGTCCGCATGTCGGGGAGCGGCTCGTCGAGCGCCTGGGTAAGAAGGCGCAGCACCGTGGGCACGCAGTGCATGAAGCTCACCCGCTTTTCGCGCAGCCACCGCGCAAGCAGATGCGGCACCTGGCGCTCGTCGGGACTCGGCACGCAGAGCGTGCCGCCCGTCGAGAGCGGAATCAGAATGTCGCGCAGCGACACGTCGAACGTAATGGCAGACAGCCAGGAACTTCTCGGAGGATTCTCATCGAGCCCGAATTCCTTTCGCTCCCAGCCGATGAAGTGCGCGAGCCCGCGCTGATTGCCGAGCACCGCCTTGGGTTCGCCGGTCGAACCGGACGTGAACATCACGTAAGCCGGATCCAGCGGCTTCACCGGTTCGCGCACGAGCTCATCGTCCGAGGCTTCCAGATCCTCAATCCAGACCATCCTGACGCCTGAATTGAGTATCTCCGGAAAGGCTTCGCCCACGGAACGGGTCGAAACAACCGTCCGGCAGCCGGAGACCTCAATAAACCTGAGAAGCCTTTTTTCCGGGAAGCTCGGGTCGAGCGGCATGAAGGCATTCTGCGAGCGGGCAGTGCCCAGAAGACTCACCAGATAGTCGAGCCCCGCCGGAAAGAGAAGACCCACGACCTCGCGCTTTTGCTCCTGAAGCGCCTGTGCGACGCCTGAGGATCGACGCAGCAGCTCTCCATAGGTCAGAGTCCCTTCCGGAGCCTCAGCCGCAGGGACATCCGGACAGGCTCGGCAAACATCTTCTATCCGTTCATAAAAAGCAGGATTCTTTTTTGAATTCGTCATTGCGTCACTCAGGTGCAGATAAAGAAGCCAAAGCTGCGGATATTCAAAATCAAAGCAGTAAACAATAATGGATTCAGCAATTCCCGGCCTTTTCTGCATTTCTAAATACTAAAAAATGCAGAAAACTTAAGGCATAACGGGATTTTTCGAACAGACGCTTTTGCTATGGAGACAGGGAAAATTATAGGCATGGAGATCGTATTACATGGGTCAACATAGCGTTTACAGCTTCAAATAAATGGGCGGCTCAATACAACCGATAGTTTTCAATATGAAACGTAATACGATATGTCAGAATCATCTAAATACTCCCCATTTTTTCTGGAGCTTCATCGTGACCTCGACCGCCTCCAAGCGTGCCTCCATTCGCCAGCACGCCGCTCCATCCTGCCGCCTCTCTCTTCTGTCGCGCAGCCTTCTCGCCTCATTTCTGGGTTTGGCCGTCCTGGGCGCTCTCCAGCCAGCCGCAGCAGCCAACACGTTCTATACGGATCCGGGGGTGATTAATGACAAGAACTTCAGCAAGCTCACGGATCTGATCCTTCAGGACACAATCGATACCAACTTCGACAAGGATCTCAAGACTCAGGGGCTTACCGCCGTCACGGGCGGCTTCATCCGGATGAATGCAAGCAGCGATGGCAAAAAATATACCTACACAGGCGCCGCCGGCTACCGTGATCTAAATGAGGACGGCACAGGCAATAAAGCAAATCTTGCCCAGGATGGCGACGCCATGCGCGTCGGCAGCCAGTCGAAGACCTACATTGGCACGCTTGCCATGCGGCTCGTCGCCGCCAACGCGATGTCGCTCGACGACACCCTGGGAGAACTCAATGAAAAATACAACCTTGGGATTGATCTCTCGATTGCTCCGGAAGCTGCCAACGTCACCGTAAAGCAGATCCTCACGATGTCTTCCGGGATTGCCGACTATCTGCATGTTCCCTATTCAAACAAAGAGGGAACATGGAATTCCTTCAGCGATTATTGGCAGGAAAAAGATAGGCTGACAACCATCACCCCACAGGAACTCATCAACCTTGGACTCACGGGCTACCCGACCAACGGCTCTGAAGGTTATGACGGAAGCTACTCCAATACCAACTGCGCCATCATCGGCCTTATTGCTGAAAAATTCTACGGAGAAAAACTTTCCACCATCCTGACGGAGAACGTTTTTAATGCAGCAGGTCTCGGTGAACAAATCTGGTTCCCGACCACAAAAGATCTTACCGAGACCATCGGTTCAGACAAATACATCAATGGTTACATCAACGGCAGCAACGGTCAGATGTCCGACACCACAGAGACCGATCCGTCAGTCCCTTGGGCTGCCGGCGCAGTGGTAGCGACCGCCGAGGGACAGCTCCTCTGGCTCGACGAACTCATCAACAATTCCCACAATCTCGTTGAAGCCGACCTTTATGCCCAGCGCCTCATCAGTGCCATGTGGCAGGACGGCGCGGGCCGCAACATCGTCAACGTCTCGAGCTTCCGCACCCAGTACGGGTACTACCTCTACACGATGACTTCTCCCGTCACCGGACAGGACATGATCGGGCACGCCGGTTCGATCACGGGCTACACGTCGATGCTCGCCTACTTCCCGCACCTCGATACGGGGCTGGTCATCAATGTCGCGGGCGGCCTCTACAACAATTCCGGCATCACGACGACGGTAGCCGCTCCCTTCTTCTCGCTCGAGCTTGCGCTCACGCGCGAGGCTTATCAGTCGGGCTCCCGCCTGGTTTCGAGCGACGGTAAGACCGTGGAATACAAAGGCGGCTCCGCGCAGTTCTATGCCGGGAAGCCCGACCTGGAAGTGGGCACGCGCGGCGTTGTCCGGCTTGACACCGAGACCGTCGGCGGGGGATCCAATCCTTCCGTCGTCAATATTTACTCAACCAATCGAACCGTCACCTATACGGAACCCGAAACCATTCCGTACGTGGCACAGGTCGTGACGGAAATCGATCCGACGATCACGTTCTATGGCCGCGGTACCGGACTGGCAACAGACAAAACTGACGGGAACTCCTCTGAGCAGATGGACAGCTGGGACCATGCCTTCGATGTGAAAACAGGCGGCACCATCAACCTGCTTGCCAATGCCCGCATTGAAGCCCGCGGCGCCCGCACCACGGCTCTTCATTCTGACGGCGGCACGCTCAATGTCGACGGCGAAGCCGCGGCCTACGGTCAGGACGCCTACGGCGTGAGCGTTGGGTCAGGCAAAGCGAACATCAGCGGTCTCGCCTGGGCGCAGGGCCTGGATGCTGCCGGTCTCTTTGTCGAAGGCGGCTCCGCCACGCTCACAGGCGAAGCGCGCGGCAGCTGGGGCGCAAACGGTCTCCTCATGACGGGCGGCGAGGTCACTGTGGACGGCGGCTTCGTCACTGCCTCGACGATTGCATCCGGTGAAAAATACAAAGTCGATGCCGTGGAAATGTCCGGCGGCACGCTGGTTGTAAAGAATGGCGGCGTGGTTGCCGCAGACTTTTCGCTCTCGACGCCGAACCTTGCTCTCAACATGAAAGGTGCGGATAGCAGTACTTCCTCCTCGGGGAAAGCTACATTTGAGAGCGGATCGCTCCTCTCGGGTCTCGTGTACATGTACGGCGGCTCGCTCACCATGGGTGAAGGTTCCACCTACTCCATCAATCTGCTCGCACTGGAATCAACCGAAACAAAAGCAAGCCGAGATGGATCAACGTATGCATTCACCCTGAGTGGGAATAACGCCACAGTAACTTTTGAAAAGGGCTCTACGCTTCTTCTTGAAGGCGCAAAACTCAACAGCGAATACGATCTCACCAACGGGGCAATCGACTTTAAGCCGGCAACCCTCTCCTTCGGCACCTACCTGCTTGAAGGTGAATACGATTCAGCAAAGGGAACTGTAGTCGTGAGCGGCATGGACGATGCCGCTCTCTGGTCGCTCGACGGCATGTCGGGGAAGAAAGCCTCTGCGCTCGAATCGCTCTTCACGTCCGGGCTCGATCAGAGCAGCTCCAACGGCGGCGTCACCCTTCTTGGCGCCCCCCCTTGCGGAACGTAGGCAGC
>OBXA01001914.1_pt1 | contig 10993 bp, 10 predicted proteins | sample 1538121 | NCBI WGS metagenome assembly OBXA01 (sample SAMEA2580133, study PRJEB22360) | human gut metagenome | biome: human gut; feature: human-associated habitat; material: faeces | place: Denmark | collected 2008/2010 | reverse complement strand
GCTGGGGGCGCCCGGGGGGGGGGGGGCCGCATCCAGCGGCAGAGGCAGCAGGATATAATCTGCCAGTGCAACCTGTTCGGCTCCGCCCACCGCATAACCTGCCCGTTCCAGCACCCGGCCTGCCGCCGCCTGCCGGGCATCGGTGCCCACCACCGCAAACAGCTTTTTCGCTTCCATGCCGCATCCCCCTTTGCCTGCTCGTGGGCCATCCTATGCAGGAGAAATATTTGTTGTGAAAAAACTCCTCCAGCTTTCGCCGGAGGAGTTTTTTATCATGATTATAGAATGCGCCGCCCTGACATCCGGCACATCTTTTATTTTACGAACTTTGCCACAGCACGGGCTACGATGCCGCCCAGAATGCCGGAGACAAGGAACTCGGCCACGCCCTGCACGCCGACCAGCAGCACCACGAACATGAAGGGGTTCGCAGCACCCTTGACGGACACGAGATTCTGCACGTAGTCACAGCCGTAGAAGGCCAGCACGATCCAGCCCATGAAGAACACCGTGTTCAGGAACGGGGCGCTCATGGCACTGAGGATGTAGCTCCAGGTGCCGGGCTTGTCAAAGCGCTTCAGGCCGCTGAAGATCAGACCGCAGCACAGGCCCATCAACACGCGCATACCCACGCACAGGATAAAGGTGTTCACAGGGCTTACCTGAAACAGCGCACCCGTCATAGCGGAAGCACCGGTGATGGCATCGTAGAAGCTCACTGCGCCGAACACACCGCCCAGCAATGCGCCCACAGCGGGGCCCATGGTGATGGCCCCCACTGCAATGGGAAGGGTCAGGAAGCTCATGTACAGCGGGCCCACAGGCACACTGCCCAGACCCACCATCTTCATGACCAGCTCAATGGCAACCAGCAGCGCCACACGGGTAAGAGTTTTCGTATTTTTCATATTCAGTTTTCCTCCTGCTGCCGTTCCGCCCTATACGTCGGATACGGCGCAAACCTGCCCGCTCTATGCGGGTTTTAAAGTAAATATTCAAACAATTTGGAGCGCGTTTTTGTCAGGGCGTGTTCCAATGGAAATGGCTGTTTTGAGGGTCAGTGGTCGCACGGGAAGCGGATGCCCGCATTGCGGCGGGCCACCGTGAGCACACGGCTCACCGCGATGGTGGTATCCTGCATCCGGCCGCACAGCTCCTGATCTCCGCTCTCCAGCGCACGGGCAAAGGCTTCAAACTCTGCCGCCTGCCGGGGCCTGCCGCCATTCAGGTTATAGTGCTCTTCCTTGCCCTCGTTAGGGTGGAAGGTGATGCCGCCGCAGCAGTTGGCGGTGGACTTCTGCATGATATAGCCCTTCGTGCCCTGAATGATGTACCGGGCCGGGGCCGCGCAGTCCTTGGCGGCGATGCTCACGGCCTTGAAGCCGCTGTAATCCATGGTCAGGATGCCGCTGGTGTCGATGCCGCGCTCTATGTTGGCGGTATATTTGGCCTGATTCGGCTCCCCGAACAGGCCCACGATGTAGCTTACATTATATACGCCAAGATCCATCAGGGCACCGCCGGCACAGGCCGGGTCAAAGGCAGGCTGTACATCGCCTGCACAGAAGGCATCGTACCGGCTGGAATACTGGCTGAAATTGCACTGTACCAGCTTCACGGTGCCAATGCGGGGCAGCAGCTCCCGGATCTTTGCGTAGTTTTCAAGGTACTGGGTGGTGATGGCTTCAAACAGGAACACCTTTTTGTGCCGTGCCAGATTTACCAGTTCTTCAGTCTGGGCCGCCGTGGGTGCCAGCGGCTTTTCCACAATAACATGTTTGCCTGCTTCCAGCGCCACGCGGGCATAGCGCACATGCTGCAGGTTCGGCACTGCAATGTACACCACATCCACCCACTGCAGCAGTTCCAGAAAATTGGTGGTATGCTGCGGCACGCCGTACTGGCCGCAAAGGCTCTGAGCCAGCTCGGCACTGCGCTCGGTGCTGCAGATGGCCTGCACCGTAAAAGGCGTGTGCTCTGCAAGCCATGGCAAAAATTCCCGCACGATCTTGCCCGTGCCAAGAATGCCTAATTTCATCTGATTTTTCTCCCCATCCTGTCGTTGGTCAGCCTACCAGCGCTTCCGGCTCGCGGCGGGTGCGCTTTTTGGGGTAGGTGCGCTGTTTTGCATGGCCGTGCTGGTTCTGCCGGCCATAGTGCCTGCCGCCGCCCGCACCGTGGTGCTGCGGCTGGGACGCATTGAGCTGGTACAAAAGGGCAAGTCCCTTCATCAGCAGCTCCGGGTCGTAGGTCAGCGGGTGGCGGCACAGCGGTGTCACATACTTTGCCAGCCCTCCTGTTACCACCAGAGTGGCCGGACGGCCAAGCTCTTCCTCAATGCGCTGCACCATGCCGTCAATGAGCACAGCCGTGCCCATCACGGAGCCGGACAGCATGCATTTTTCGGTGTTGGTTCCAATGGCGCTTTTGGGCGAGCCAAGATGCACCTGCGGCAGCTGGGCACAGCGGTCGCCCAGTGCCCGCAGCCCGGTGGAAAGCCCCGGGCAGATGACACCGCCCCGGAACACGCGGTTCTCGTCCACCACATTAAAGGTCGTGGCAGTGCCAAGGTCCACCGTGACCACCGGCAGCGGAAAATTTGCCGCCGCATAAGCCGCATCCACAAGGCGATCCTTGCCCACGGCGTGGGGTTCATCCACGCCCATGGTCAGTCCGGTTCGGATCTCCGGCGAGACGATGACCGGCTTCCTGCCCGTATAATAGCGGGCGCACTCGGCCAGTGCCCCGGTGATCTGGGGCACCACGCTGGTGAGCACAGCGCCCTTAAAGCGCATGGGGCGCTCAGGATGGCGGCGGTGCGCAAAAATTTTATCCATTTCGACACGATATTCTGCAGCCGTGCGGGTGCGCACCGTGTCCATGCGCGCCACAAAGCATACACGTCCGTCCCGAATGCCCCCAAGGGCGACGGTGGTGTTGCCTATATCAATGGCTAAGATCATAATTCTGTTTTCCCTTTATAACGCGGCAGTATCCGGCAGGACGGCGGAGAAAGCTCCCCGATGGCCTGCCCCTCACCGCAGTCTGTCTATTCTTTGTCAAGCTGTATTTTACCGCATTTTGTCCCCAGTTACAAGCCTGTACAAAGATTTTGTTGTGCTGGCGGAACTTTTGCATTATACTAAAGGAAGATATGTGGAAACAGTATGTTTTTGCAGGAGGTTTTACCAATGGATCTGAACGGAAAATGCGTCCTTCTGGGCGTAAGCGGCGGCATTGCCGCCTATAAAATGGCCAACGTGGCCAGCGCACTGCGCAAGCTGGGAGCCGATGTGGAGGTCATCATGACCAAAAATGCGACCCAGTTCATCACCCCTGTTACATTTGAAACGCTTACCGGCCACAAGTGCATGGTGGATACCTTTGACCGGGATTTCAAGTTTGAAGTCACCCACATCTCGCTGGCAAAAAAAGCCGATGTGATCCTTGTCGCCCCGGCCACTGCCAACGTCATCGCCAAGATGGCCCACGGCATCGCCGATGATATGCTCACCACCACAGTGTTGGCTGCAAAGTGCCCCAAGCTCGTTTCTCCGGCCATGAATACCGGAATGCTGGAAAACCCCATCACGCAGGATAATATCGCCACGCTGGAACGCTACGGCTTCACGGTGATCCCCTCCGAGAGCGGCGTGCTGGCCTGCAAGGATGTTGGCAGCGGCCGTCTGCCTAAGGAAGATGTGCTGATCGAGTATATCCTGCATGCCATTGCTCGGCCCAAAGATCTTGCCGGTCTGCGCATTGCCGTCACCGCCGGCCCCACGCAGGAGCCGCTGGACCCGGTGCGCTACCTCACCAACCATTCCACCGGCAAGATGGGCTATGCCCTTGCCCGGGCTGCCGCCATGCGCGGCGCGGATGTCACCCTTATCCACGGCGAGACTGCCCTGCAGCCGGTCAAGTTTACCACCGATGTGCCCGTGACCACTGCTCAACAGATGTACGAAGCCGTCACCATCCGCTTTGATGCTACGGATGTGCTCATTATGGCCGCTGCCGTGGCCGACTACCGCCCCGCTGCCGTGGCAAACGACAAGATCAAAAAAAAGGACGGCGACATGTCCATTCCTCTGGAACGCACGCCGGATATTCTGGGCACCATCGGCCCCAAAAAGACCCACCAGTTCCTGTGCGGTTTTTCCATGGAGACCCGCGATCTTGTGGAAAACTCCTCTGCAAAGCTGACCAAAAAGAATCTGGACATGGTGGTTGCCAACAACCTGAAAGTGGCCGGTGCCGGTTTTGGTGTGGACACCAATGTAGTCACCCTCATTACCCCGGACGGCACCCGTGAGCTGCCGCTGATGAGCAAGGCCGATGTGGCCGATGCCATTCTGGATGAAATTTTAAAACGCCGCTCCCAGTGAGAAAAAGTGGCTGTCGCATGTGCAACAGCCACTTTTTATTTTTCCTTCCGTGCAAACACGATGCCAATGGTACCCGGGCCGGAATAGCCGCCGATGGTGGTGCCGATGTCTGTCTCGTGGCATTCCTTGAAACTGCCGTATTTCTTCAGCCCCGCCTTCACTGCGTCCATGCAGCCGGACTTCGGCTGGCAGGAGGAGATGAACACAAGGCTGTCCTCGATGTCGTCGCGTTCCACCAGACGGTCGGTGATGTACTTGCCCACGCAGATGGGCAGGCTGCCGCGGTATTTTTTGACTACCTTCAGCTCGCCGTCGATCACTTCCAGTGCGGGCTTGATGCCCAGCAGGTTTGCCCCGAAGGCCAGCACACCGGAGCAGCGGCCGCTCTTGGCCATAAAGTCCAGCCGGTCCAGTACAAAGCTCAGCTCTACCCGTTTGGCAAGGCTCTGCAGCCGCATCGTAATGTTGCGGGGGGGCAGGCCATCTGCAGCCCACTTGGCCGCTTTCAGCACCAGATAGCCCTGCCCGGTACAGATATTCTGGCTGTCCACCACATAGACATTCTCGAATTCGCCTGCCGCCAGCTTCGCATTCTGGAAGCAGGACGAAAGCTTGCTGCTGACCGAAATATGGATCACCGCATCGCACTCTTTGGCAAACGGCTCAAAAAATTCGGTATATTCCACCAGATTTGCGGCGGCGGATTTGGGCATTTTGCCGCCCGCATTCACATAGGCAAACACATCTGCCGGGTGGATCGTTACGCCGTCCAGATAGCTATCCTCGCCCATCAGAATGTGCATGGGCATCAGGGCAATGTCCCACTGTGCCAAAAGCTCTTCGGACAGGTCGCAGGTGCTGTCCGCTGTGATCTTGATTCTCACATTATTTCTCCTTTTATAAAACCGTTCTGCATCCTCTGTCGGCTGCACCGACGATCCCTTAAAAAATTGTCCTTTTCTATTTTACCACAGATGATTCAAAGTTGTTAAGTATTTTGTAAAGGCAAATGTAAATCTTTTATGAAGAAGTTCCCGGTTTCGGTTTTCTTGTACACTTATCACAAATTCCGAATTGGATTTATGGTTCTTTCCGAAAATTCGGGTTTACCTGTTTATTTTGTCCGCCAAAAATTATATAATAAGATGTATCCTAATAGAATGGATTGAATCGGTCTGCTCTGCGGCCGTTATTTATTTGGAGGTTGCCTTATATGTTCATGTACACCGATTACAACCAGCACCTGCTGGACAATGTAAAAAAGATTCACTTCATCGGCTGCGGCGGCAGCGGCATGTATCCGCTCATCCAGATCCTTGCCGCAAAAGGCTACGAGATCTCCGGCAGCGATGTGCTGGATGGCAGCATCATCCGCTACGAGCGTGAGATGGGTGTCAAGGTCAGCCTGGGTCACAGCGCCGATAATGTGATCGGCACCGACATGGTGGTCTACTCTGCCGCCATTTCCAAAGATAACGTGGAACTGAATGCCGCTGCCTCCTACGGCATCCCCACCATCGAGCGCAGCGTTCTGCTGGGTTATGTGAGCCGCCTGTACAAGCAGAGCATCTGCGTCTCCGGCACCCATGGCAAAACCACCACCACTTCCATGATCACCACTGCGCTGGAGCTGGCAGGCCGCGACCCGTCTGCCGTCATCGGCGGCAAGCTTCCGCTGATCAATGGCTACGGCAAGGCTGGCAAGGGCGACGATATCGTAATTGAGTCCTGCGAGTTCGCCGAGACCTTCCTCAAGCTGACCCCCTATCTGTCCGTTGTGCTGAACATCGACAACGACCATCTGGATTACTACGGCAGCATGGGCGAACTGAAGTTCGCCTTCAAGCGCTTTGCCCTGATGACCAAGTTCATGATCTTTGCCAATGCGGACGACAAGAACACCATGGATGTCATGTACACGCTGGACCGCCGCGTGCGCACCTTTGGCATCCAGAACGACGGCGATTATCAGGCATTGAACGTGAACGAATACAAACCCGGCTTCTTTGAGTTCGACCTGAAGGAGTGGAACAAGGTCACCGGCCATATCCGTCTGGCTGTGCCCGGCTACCACAACATTTACAATGCGCTTGCCATGTGCGCCGTCTGCCGCTTCGTCGGTCTGACCGTGGAGCAGTGCGCCGATGCAGCCCTGAATTTCAAGGGTGCCGGCCGCCGCTTTGAGGTCTACGGCGAGTGTAACGGCGCTTTGGTCGTGGACGATTATGCACATCATCCCACCGAGCTGCGCGCTACCCTGAACACTGCCAAGGAGATGGGCTACAAGCGTCTGATCGCCGTCCACCAGCCGTTTACATACAGCCGCACCAAGCTGCTGTTCAACGACTTTGTGGATGTGCTCAAGATCCCCGACATCACGGTGCTGACCCCGATCATGGGCAGCCGTGAGCCCAACGATCCCACCATTACCAGTGCAAAACTGGCCGCTCAGATTCCCGGCTCTGTTCTGGTGAACAGTCTGGAGGAGGCCGCCGAGTGGGTCAAGCAGAACGTCCGGGAGGGCGATCTGGTCATCACCCTCGGCTGCGGCGACATCTACAAGGCCAGCAAGATGATGGTGGCCGACAACCAGTAAAGAATCTGCTATACAAAAAGAGGAACGACAGCTGTCGTTCCTCTTTTTTTCGTTGATCCGGGTCAGTTCCGCGAGCACTTTTCCGCGTCGATGGCCAACACGAACATCAGCACATAAAGCGCATCCTTCGGGTCGGTGATGTCCAGAACGTAGGTGTCCGTCCAGTGGAACGGTTCCTTGGACACGGCAGCCACCGTGCCGCCGTCCGGGCCGGTGATGGTATAGTCCCACTCGAATACATCGCCCTCCACATGCCAGCCGTTGAAGTCGATGTTGTACTTCGGCTTGAAGAAGGTCAGCTCCTTTTTCAGGGTACCGATGCAGGTCTCGCCCTCGTACAGCTCAAACTTGGGCAGCCAGGTCAGGATCTCTTCCTTGACGGTGCCCAGCTCCTGCTGTTCTTCCGGGTCGTAGATCTTCAGGCAGTGCCCCCAGGACAGCTGCCCCTTGACCACATACACGGTGTTTTCGTTTTCGTCGTAGATGTCGTAGCTGTCAAACCAGCTGAATGCACGCTGTCTAAAAAGCAGTTTCATCTTCCTCACCTCACTCGGAATACGATTTGGGACGTCCTTTTCGTGCGGTTCTTCCGCTTTTTTCCATCATACCAGATTCTGCCTCATCGTGCAATCCCGAAGCAGCCCCGCCCGGAACATTCTCCGGGCGGGGCTGCCGTTTGCCGTTCAGTTTTCTACGATTCGGCATGTTTTGTCATTCTTTTTCGTTTTGTATTTCAGTGGTGTCTGCACTTCGGCGCGGATCTTGCCAAGATAGGCGCGGGTCTGCTCTGCGCCCTGCAGAATCGCTTCCACCTGCGCCCGCTGTTCCTCAGTCAGGTCATCCTCCGCCAGCAGCTCCGCGTTGCCCTTGATGATGGTCAGCGGCGTTTTCAGCTTGTGGGACAGCCGAATGATCTGCTCCCGCTGCCGCTGCTCCATGTCCCACTGCTTCTGCAGGCTACCGGTCAGTTCATCGCCCATGGTTTGCAGCGCCTGCAAAGTGCTCTCGTACTCCCGCACCTTCGCGCCGGAAAACACCGCGCTGTCCAGATCCTTCCGTGCCACCGCCTGTGCTGCGGCGGTCAGCTTTTCAGTCTCCCGGGTCAGGAAGCGCCCGGTCCTGTGGGTGCTCCACACCACCGCCCCCACCAGCAGCAGAATGCCCAGAATGCAGTGCACGGTCTGCATATCCGGCAGCACGCCCCGCAGCGCAGGGTTGGCATAGGGCACGGCATAGTCAAATTGCAGCAGACAGACCGTTCCGTCCTGCAATTTTGATGTCATATAATACTGCGTGTAGCCAAAATGCCAGCGGGTTTTCCCTTGTCGGTTCTCCATTGCCCGCTGCAAGTGCCCGGCATCCATGTTGGTGGCCAGCACCTCGCTGCTGTCCGGCGCGGCAAACAGGGCGTAACGGCACAAGGAGTCCAGCTGGGTCTCATCAAAGGTGGCGGCAGTCATGCCCGGCAAAACGTCCTGTGCAGCCTTCTGGCAGGCCTGCGCGGCCTGATTGGCCGGGAGCGCCAGCCCGCTGTTGATGACGCACATCAGCGCCGCAAACCACAACAGCAGCGCCAGCACACAGCAAAAGACAGTCTGCACCAGATATCGCAGCAGTACGCCTCGCAGGGAAATCAGCCCTCGTTTTTCCATTGATATCCCACTCCCCAGATGGTTTTCAGCAGTGCTTCCGGCTCTGCTACCCCCGCCGCCCGGAGCTTGGCCCGGATATTTTTGATGTGCTGTGTCACGGCGGTGTCGTCCGCAGTGCCGTCAATGCCAAAAGCCGCTTCGTAAATTTGCTCCTTGGTAAAGGTCTGCCCTGCGTGCAGCGCCAGATACTCACAGATGGCATACTCCGAGCGGGTCAAGGGCAGCATCTTCCCCTCCACCGCCGCGCTCCGGGCGGTCAGGTCAAAGGCTACGCCGTTGCGCACCATCCGGTGCGCCGGGGTGCGGCTCTGCCGCCGCAGATGTGCCGCAACCCGCGCCCGCAGCTCAGCCACCCGGAAGGGCTTGGACAAAAAGTCGTCTGCCCCGATGCCCAGCCCCTCCAGCACAGCGGCCTCATCGGTGCGGGCGCTCAGAAACAGGATGGGCACTTCGGTCAGGCTGCGGATGCGCCGACAGACCGCAAAGCCATCCTCCCCGGGCATCATCACATCCAGCAGAATGCAGTCTGCCCAGCGGCAGAGCGCCTCGGTCAGCGCTCCGCCCGCCTGCCGCGTTTCTACCCGGTGGCCGTCCCGCTCCAAAGTGGTGCGGATCAGCTTGCAGAGCTCCAGATTGTCGTCCACGGCCAGAATATTCGCCACAAGATCACCTCAACACGTTATAAACAAGGCAGGATGCTCCATACAGCAGGTACACATGGGCGGGGTAGAACCAGTAGAACAGCCGCTTATGTCCGCTGCCACGCTGCCCATTGTACAGCAGCATCAGCAGCACCGCCGCTACGCCGAACCACTCGTAGTAGTCGGTGAACATCTGCGTCCACACAAAATCCGCCTGTCTGCAAAGCATCCCAAAGGTCGGCACAAAATCACATAGGAAAATGAGCACGGCCCATGCCGTCAGCTGTACGCGGCGATGCCCCCGCAGGGCATACAGCAGCACACCGCCCAGCAAAAAGCTCCAGCCGCCGTCCGTGATGGTTGTCCACATGGGCAGCGGGCTTGTAATGACAAAGGCCACGATCGTTGAAGCAATGGGCATCTCCTGTACCCCGGGGAAGAGCAGCAGAAATACTACCACCACATACGGCCAGCACAAAACGGCGGCAATGGCGCCAATGCCCTTTGCGAATTTTTTCTCCCGCAGCCAGTCAATGCCCTGCCAGACGATGCACAGCAGCACAAGATCCTGAAAAATAGCATTCTGCGGGTAGAAGCCATCCCCGCGCCGGAAGGCCTTGGCGTAAATCATAAAAAATTCCAGCGCCGCCATGGCTGCGCCGATAGCCCAGATGCGGATAAAATACCGCCTGCGGTCATGGGTATGGGCAAAGCCCTCTACCGTGCAGAACAGAAACAGCGGCGCACTGAGCCGCCCCAGCATACTGAACACCGTCGGGATGCAGCCGGTGAACTCGAAGAAATAATGAATGTGATCCAGTACCATCAGCACCAGTGCAATGGTCTTGAGCTGGGTACCGTCCAGCCCTTTTTTCGTCAATTTTTCCATACAGGCTCTCCTTTCCTTGTGCATTCAGTGTAACAGGAAAATCTGTAGAAAGTATAAGTTTCTGCCTTTATGATACTATTTTTTGCCCCAAAACGCAAACAAAAAAGCCCTAAGACTTTCATCTCAGAGCTTTCTGTTCAAGTCGGCGACTACCTATTTTCACGCGCCGTTTCCAGCGAACTATCTTCGGCACAAGTGAGCTTAACTTCTGTGTTCGGAATGGGAACAGGTGGAACCTCACCGTCATCGACACCGACCGATCTGACTGAACCAGTATAACATGTTTGTTGTACTTTGTCCAGTATTTCTTAGAAGGACGTGCCTTCAAAACTGAATAATCACTGCTTACATTTTTTCGTTGACTCTCAGAGTCTCAAGCGAATTGTGGTCAAGCCCTCGACCTATTAGTACACGCTTGCTGAATGAATCACTCCACTTACACATCGTGCCTATCAACCTTGTAGTCTTCAAGGGGTCTTACTTGTTTGAAACAATGGGATATCTTATCTTTGGGTCGGCTTCACGCTTAGATGCTTTCAGCGTTTATCCGATCCGTACGTAGTTGCCCAGCTATGCTCCTGGCGGAACAACTGGTGCGCCAGAGGTACGTCCGTCCCGGTCCTCTCGTACTAGGGACAGCTCCCATCAAATATCCTGCGCCCACGACAGATAGGGACCGAACTGTCTCACGACGTTCTGAACCCAGCTCGCGTACCGCTTTAATGGGCGAACAGCCCAACCCTTGGGACCTACTACAGCCCCAGGATGTGATGAGCCGACATCGAGGTGCCAAACCTCCCCGTCGATGTGGACTCTTGGGGGAGATC
>OBXA01001906.1_pt1 | contig 11017 bp, 10 predicted proteins | sample 1538121 | NCBI WGS metagenome assembly OBXA01 (sample SAMEA2580133, study PRJEB22360) | human gut metagenome | biome: human gut; feature: human-associated habitat; material: faeces | place: Denmark | collected 2008/2010 | reverse complement strand
TTTGACAAACGTATGTACAAACAAGATATAAAAGGTTCTGTCGCCCACGCTACAATGCTTGGCAAACAGAACATCATTCCAAAAGAGGACAGTGACAAAATCGTTGCCGAATTAAAGAATATTCTAAAGGATATTGAGGACGGCAAAGTTGAATTTGAAATTGACGCAGAAGATATTCATATGAATATTGAAAAGATTTTAATTGAGCGTATCGGTGATGCAGGTAAAAGACTTCACACCGGCAGAAGCCGTAACGACCAAGTCGCTCTTGACATTCGTATGTATCTTATGGACGAAACTGCCGATATTGAAGAAATGCTTATACACACACTTAACGTACTTGTTGACCTTGCTTCAGACCACACTGAAACAATTATGCCGGGTTACACACACCTTCAAAAGGCACAACCTGTTACCTTTGCACATCACCTAATGGCTTACTTTGAAATGTTCAAACGCGACCTTTCAAGACTTTGTGATTGCAGAAAGCGTACAAACGTTATGCCTTTGGGCAGCGGTGCGCTTGCAGGTACTACCTACCCTCTTGACAGAGAATTTGTTGCCAGCGAACTTGGTTTTGATGCGGTTACAATGAACTCTCTTGACGGTGTTTCCGACAGAGATTTTGTTATTGAACTTGCAAACTGTCTTGCTCTTGTTATGATGCACCTTAGCCGTTTCTGCGAGGAACTTATTTTATGGTCAAGCAATGAATTTTCATTCGTTGAAATGGACGACGCTTTTTCAACAGGCTCATCTATTATGCCACAAAAGAAAAATCCCGATGTTGCGGAACTTATTCGCGGTAAGGCAGGTCGTGTTTACGGTCATCTTATGGGCTTGCTTACTACAATGAAAGGTATTCCGCTTGCATACAACAAAGATATGCAGGAAGACAAAGAGCCTATTTTTGACAGTATTGATACAGTTAAACTTTGCTTGCCTGTATTCTGCGATATGATTGCAACAATGACAGTTAAAAAGGATAATATGCTAAAAGGCTCAAAGGGTGGATTTACAAACGCAACTGACGTTGCCGATTATCTTGTAAAGAAAGGCTTGCCTTTCAGAGAGGCACACGCAGTTGTCGGAAGAATGGTATTCTATTCAATCGAACACGATAAAGCACTTGATGACCTTACAATGGATGAATTCAAAGAATTTTCGGATATTATCGAGGATGATATTTATAATGCTATCAGCATGGAAACTTGCGTAAATGACAGAAAAGTCATAGGCGGTCCGGCAAAAGAAGTTGTCGAAAAAGCAATCGCTGACGCAAAAGAATTTTTAGCACAGCAATAAAAACAAAATGCAAGCTGTTAAATCAGCTTGCATTTTTTATTAATTTACTTTAAACGTACCGTAAATATCATTTATATAGACATCATAAATATCGTGATATGCGTGAGGTGATATAAATTCAAACCAATACATATTACCGTTTCTAAACTTACAATACTTATAATATTCCGTTATACCGTCATTAACCGTTACCGCAAAATAATCCGCTCCCGATGTTTTATACGTCACATTTCCTGCGTGATTTTGAATATAGAAATTCAATTCGTTTCCTACCGAGGTATCTGCCGCCGACTTTGTTGCTATAATTTCTCTTGCCGAGCCGTCGGGTGCTTCCACAGAATAAAGTGTTTCTGCTTTTCCGTCATTGTATACTACAAAATGCGACGGATAACTGCACTTAAAACCATATGCACTGCTGTTATACAAAGTATAACTTGGATGTGCTACAACACCTGTATCCTGTCTTGGCTGTTGAGGCGGTACATTAGCTTGTTGCGGCTCCTGTGTCACATATACAATTTGCGGTGTAACCTCCGGCATTTGTGTCGGTGTCGCAGTCGGCAACGGCATCGGTGTCGGCATAGGAGTTGATGTTGCTTTCGGTGCAAAAGGACTGCTCCCTGACATCACATTAAACATTATCAAGCCGGCTGATATGAATACAATCAATGTTGCAACTATAATCGCAACTATCAACGCAGTGTTATTGTTATTCTTTTTTGAATGTTTATTACCGTTTGTATTTTTAGAAAAATCATTTTTAATACCGTTTAACTGTTTTTGTGATTGCATATTGTTTCCGCAATTAGGACAAAAAGTCGCATCATCAGGTACTTTTGTTCCGCAATTATTACAATACATATCTTATCCCCCACTATCGAATAATTATTTAAACATATTATACCAAATTTCTTTGAATTTGTCCATATTTAATATTTATTTCTTATTATAAAATAGCAAATCCAATATATAACCAGAACGCCACACAAATTATACGCAATCACTTGTGCCGCATATTCCATATTCACTGTATACAATACTATAATCGCAATTCCGGCTATAACGGCATACACGCTAAATGTCAAACTCCTCGCCTTTGTCCAAATCATTATATTACGTTCGTCTTTTTCTGCAATCTCTTTCTCTATGAAGTTCTCTGTACTCTTAAAAATTCTGATATTCTTTACTATCATCACCAAACCGCAAGCACCGAATGCCGTTCCGAAAACAAGCATCGCTTCATTTTTTATTATTCCGATACTTGTTAAAACTACAAGCAATACACCGATAATTACATAAACAATTGCTATACCTAATCGCATTTTCAGCTTATTTTTAAATTTCATCACTATTCCTCCTCAAAAATAAATACATCTTCAATATTGGTTCCGAAATACCTTGATATTTTGTACGCCAGCTGAAGTGACGCGTTATATTTGCCGTTTTCAAGCGATATAATCGTTTGCCGTGTTACTTCAACCGCTTTTGCCAATTCATCCTGCGTTATTTTCTTTTGTTTTCGCAGTTCTTTTATTCTATTATTCAAATTATCACTCCTTTATGTATAGTTTGCTTTACATTTTTATTATATCATTATTTCGTAAAAAGTCAAGTATGCTTTACATTTTATCTTATAAAAAAAACAAGCGACTTTTTCATTGTCGCTTGTTTTCGCATTAGTCATCCAATTTCAATACAGACATAAATGCCTCTTGCGGTACTTCTACGCTACCGACTTGACGCATACGCTTTTTACCCTCTTTTTGTTTTTCAAGAAGTTTCTTTTTACGCGTAATATCACCGCCGTAACATTTTGCAAGCACATCCTTACGCATTGCTCTAACAGTTTCACGAGCGATAATCTTTGAACCGACTGCCGCTTGAATAGGCACTTCAAAAAGCTGACGCGGAATTGCCTCTTTAAGTTTTTCAGCCATTTTTCTGCCGCGTGAGTATGCACTGTCCTTATGAACAATAAACGAAAGTGCATCAACCATTTCACCGTTAAGCAGAATATCAAGTTTAACAAGATTACTGCGTGTATATCCGCAAAGTTCATAGTCAAATGACGCATAACCTTTAGTTCTTGATTTTAACGCGTCAAAGAAATCGTATATAATTTCATTAAGCGGGAGTTCATAGAATATCTCCGCTCTTGACGCGTCCATATACGTCATATCCTTATATATTCCGCGTCTTTCCTGACATAATTCCATTACATTGCCGACATAGTCTTTAGGTACCATAATCGTAGCCTTAACCATAGGTTCTTCCATATAATCAATCTCTGCAGGATCGGGAAGATTTGTAGGGTTATCCACCCACACCATTTCACCGTTCGTTTTATAAACCTTATATATAACGCTCGGTGCTGTTGTTACAAGGTCAAGATTATATTCTCTTTCAAGTCTTTCCTGTATAATCTCCATATGAAGAAGTCCCAAAAATCCGCATCTGAAACCAAAACCAAGTGCAACAGATGTTTCCGGTTCAAACATAAGTGCCGCATCATTAAGCTGTAGTTTAGACAATGCGTCCTTTAAATCTTCATACTGTGCACCATCGGCAGGATAGATACCGCTGTACACCATAGGATTAACCTTTTTATATCCCGGCAACGGCTCTGCCGCCGCATTTTTAACAGTTGTAATCGTATCACCGACACGCGTATCTTGAATATTTTTAATACTTGCCGCAATATATCCGACATCGCCTGCCGCCAATCCCTTATTAGGCACAAGTCCGGCAGGGTGCATAACACCGACTTCAACAACGTCAAACTCAGCACCTGTCGCCATCATTCTTATTCTGTCACCTGGTTTAACTGTTCCCTCTTTAATTCTTACATAAACAATAACGCCTTTATAGCTGTCATAATAAGAGTCAAATATAAGTGCCTTTAGCGGTGCATTTTCATCACCTGTCGGTGACGGAATTTTTTCAACAATTTCTTCAAGTACAGATTCCACGTTAAGACCTGTCTTTGCCGATACTTGAGGCGCGTCCTCCGCAGGTATTCCTATAACGTCCTCGATTTCATTTATTACCATCTCGGGTTGTGCAGACGGCAGGTCTATTTTGTTGATTACCGGTACAACCTCAAGGTCATGGTCGATTGCAAGATATGTGTTTGCAAGTGTTTGTGCCTCGATACCCTGTGACGCGTCAACAATAAGTATCGCTCCCTCACACGCCGCAAGCGAACGTGAAACTTCATAGTTAAAGTCAACGTGTCCCGGTGTATCAATTAAGTTAAGAGTATAAATTTCTCCGTCATCACGCTTATACTTTAGTGTAACGGCGTGTGCCTTAATCGTGATGCCTCTCTCACGCTCCAAATCCATATTATCAAGGAGTTGTTCCTCCATATCACGTTCCGAAACTTCTCCCGTAAGTTCAAGCAATCTGTCGGCAAGTGTTGACTTACCGTGATCTATATGTGCTACTATACAAAAATTTCTGATTTTATTCTGTCTTTCGTTTGACATATTTTCTCTCCTAAAATATTCAATAATTATTTTTTATTATATCACAAATTGCCTGTCTGTGCAACGATTATTTTGCATTAAGCACCGCCGCAATCGCTCTTGCAACATCTTTTCCGCCCTCTTTCGCCTGTGCAAGAGTATTTCCGTTACTTCCGACCTCCAAAATCAAACTTCCTTTAGTCATATGCTCGTTAAATCGTTCTTTTCTGAGATTAATAGGTCGCATAACTCCGGGATACATTATTTCAGCCGCATTTTGAATTTTAGCCGCGAACTTCAAATTCTCCTGCCAATTTTCGTGCCACAATCCCATACTGTTCGTACCTACAACAAGCATAACCTGTGCGGTTGATATTCCGTTTTCTTCACACGTAACCGCAAGTTTTGAGCCGTCCGAATAAATAAATGCGTCACGATGTACGTCAAGTACAATTTCTATTGACGGATTGCTTTTAAGCTGTGTTTCTATCGTTGACAACGCCCTTGTGTAAGAGCCTTGATATGACGGATAATCGTGATAAGTTGTGTCGTGTACCGTCTTTATACCGTTTTCTTCAAGCACTCTGCATATCTCGTCACCTACCGCAACCACGTTCATACTCGCGTCCGTATTTCTTTCTGTTTCACCGTTCATCTGGTCGCCGTCATAACATTCCGTTGTATGCGTATGTACAACAAGAACTTTCGGTCCGTCCGTATCTGTGTTTATTGAAAACTCCTCTGCGCACAAGGCATTTACGTCCACATTATATGTTGTTGCATTGTTCAGCTTTAAATTATTCGCCGTACAAATTTGTGATTTGTCCGGCATTGGTACTTCTTCCTGTACTGTATCAGGTGTTTGCTCCGTTTGTTCTTCTCCATGCTCCGTACTGTCTTCCGCAATTTCTTCACTTGTATTCTCCTGCTCCGTCTGTAAGGTTGTCCCGTCAAATACCGATGAATATTCACTTATTATTGTTTCCGGATTTTCAATATCAAACCCTAATATTTTCTTTGCAAAATCCTTTAGGCTGAATGTCTTTTCATTATTATTCGGCAGACCCTCGGCAAGTATATCTTCATATATTTCATTTTGATAATTAAACACATTCGCCGTTTTGGGAGGAATTAAGCTCACCGCCGTAATAATACCGCCTAAAAACAAAATACCCACTACGGCTATGATTAGTTTCTTTTTTGTTATAACAACAGTTTTAAATTTCATAATTTTATCCCTTTCATAGAGTGCTATTTTATAAATACGCAAGATTTTTTTAAATATGTCGAAAAAATTTTTAAAAAAAGCTTGCAATTACATTTGAACTGTGGTATAATTTTGTAGTTATTACGGATAGTCCTCTGCCTCGGTCGGCACGAATGTCCCAGATTATTAAGGAGGATTTAATGATGAACACACAAGAAATCATTAACGCTTTGACAAAAGACCAAATCAGAACAGATTTACCTGAACTTGTAGTTGGTAACAACGTAAAGGTTTACCAAAGAATCGTCGAAGGTTCTCGTACAAGAACTCAGATGTTTGAAGGTACAATCATCAAAGTACAGGGCGGCGGTATCGCTCAAACTTTCACAGTAAGAAGAGTTTCTTACGGCGTAGGCGTTGAAAAAACATGGCCTGTTAACTCACCTAACATTGAAAAGATTGAAGTTTCAAGAAAAGGTAAAGTTAGACGTGCAAGACTATTCTATCTTCGTGACAGAGTTGGTAAAGCAGCAAAAGTTAAGGAAAGAATCTAATTTCCTTATAATACGAAAAGGGGCATTTCGGTGTCCCCTTTTTTGTCTTTAAAAATTAACATTTTATTCATTGTAACTTGAATATAAATGTAGTATAATCATTTTATATAGTATGTCAGGAGGAAGAAAAAAATGAGTGAACAAGAAGGAAAGAACGAAAACGTAACAAAAGCAACCGCTAAGGAAGATAAAAAGACAAGCCTTGCAAGAGAAATTTGGGAATGGGTATATACACTTGCTATCGCAATAGTAATTGCTATGCTTATCAAAGGCTTTATATTTGACATTGTACGTGTAGACGGTTCAAGTATGTTCCCTACACTTGTAGATAACGACAGACTTATAGTTACAAAACTCGGCTACACTCCGAAACAAGGTGATATTATCATTCTTGACAGTGAATACAAAAACCGTGAAGAATACTTTGACAGATTGGCTGAATCAAAAGACAAAGAAGAACTTTCTTCTTTTGAAAAATTCTTTGCACAAAGCAGTATGCCTTCAAATCTTAAAAAAAAGTATTATGTTAAGAGAATAATCGCCATGCCGGGTCAAACAATAGACTTGGTTGACGGTAAAGTATATGTTGACGGCGAAATGCTTGACGAGCCTTATTATGACGGCTTGACAACTTCAATAGATCCTACCGTTGAATATCCTATCACCGTGGACGATGACTGTGTATTTGTTATGGGTGACAACAGAACCCGCAGTAAGGACAGCCGTTCATCAGAACTCGGTCAAGTTCCTTTCAAAGCAATTTTAGGTAAGTCACAAGTCAGAATATGGCCTTTATCGGATATAGGTCTTACTAAATAATTAACGAGGTACTTATGCAGAATTTACAATGGTATCCCGGTCATATGGCGAAAACACGCCGTTTGATTGAGGCAAATCTTAAATTAATTGACGTTGTTGTTGAAATATTGGACGCACGTATTCCCTTTTCGGGACGTAATCCGCATTTTGACGATATTATAAAAAACAAACCAAGACTGCTTGTTTTAAACAAAGCCGACCTTGCAGATAAAAACAGAACAAAACTGTGGATTGATTGGTATGCAGAGCAAGGTCTTAAGGTAATTCCGATAAGCTGTACGACAGGTATGGGCATTAATACGGTGCTTGCAGAGGCTCGCGCACTTATACAGGATAAAATTGACCGTGAAAGAGAAAGAGGACGAAACCGAACTTTAAAAATAATGATGGTCGGTATTCCGAATGTAGGAAAATCAAGTCTTATAAACCGTCTTATCGGTAAGGCAAGCACAAAAACAGGCGACAAACCCGGTGTTACACGCGGTAAACAGTGGCTTAGAATTAAAGGTGACGCGGAACTACTCGATACTCCGGGTATTCTTCCGCCGAAATTCGAGGACCAAACAGTTGCCGTAAAACTTGCTTACACAGGCGCTATCAAAGACGAAATAATGAACACAGAACTTCTTGCCTATTCCCTTTGCGATTATCTTCGCGACAATTATCCGAACGAACTTTGTACACGATACAAACTCGATACTGTCGAGGGGCTTAAGGGATATGAAGTGTTGGAGAAAATCGGAAAAAAACGCGGTTTTGTTATTTCGGGCGGTGAAATTGATATGGAACGTGCCGCAAATATGGTACTTGACGAATTACGTGGTGCAAAAATCGGTCACATAACCCTTGAAACTCCGTCACAATTAAATGAACAGGAATAAAAAAGAGGAACGTTTTTAATACGTTCCTCTTAAAATTTGTTTGCAAAAGAAAAACGCCCTTTTTCTTAAAGGACGCTTAATTTTCAAGCTACATTATTTAATGATAAACTTATCAAGTTCTTCCATAAACTTATCGCAGTCATCAGAATGTACTTCAACCTTAATAGGCTTAGACAAATCCAAGCTGAAGATACCCATGATAGATTTTGCATCAACGACATATCTACCTGATGTCAAGTCTACATCGAAGTCATACTTACTTACGATATTCACGAAATCTTTTACGTCATTAATAGAGCTTAGTAATAAATCAAATGTTTTCATAATTTTATTCCTCCTTATTTCATGCGTGAAGCCTATTTATAATATGTAATCTCTTACATTACCTATAATACAATTTTTTTCTGAAAAAGTCAATAGCTATTGCGTTTTTAAAAAAAATTTTATATAATAATACTAATGTCGTTAAGGTATTTTTAACGATATTGTCAAAAGATATACTTGAAAGGTTGAAAAGATGAAAAAAGCAGCATTTTATACACTTGGTTGCAAGGTTAATCAATATGAAACAGAGGCTATGGCGGAATTATTTGCCGATAGCGGCTATGAAATAAAAGAATTTACCGAAGTTGCGGACGTGTATGTTATAAACACCTGTTCCGTAACAAATATGGGTGACAGAAAATCACGTCAAATTATTCGTCGTGCAAAAAAACTTAATCCGAATGCAGTTATAGCCGTTACAGGCTGTTATGCTCAAACCGCGCCTGATGAAGTTCTTGCCATTGAGGGTGTTAATCTTGTACTCGGCACAAAAGACAGAAAGAACATTGTTACGCTTGTTGAAGAACTTAACACCGAATCAAACATTAATCACGTTTCGGATATAATGAGTAACCACGAATTTGAAGAACTTCAAATAAAGCAATATTCAAACAGAACCCGTGCATTTATAAAAATTCAAGAGGGCTGCAATCAGTTTTGTTCTTACTGTATTATCCCCTATGCCAGAGGTCCTGTTCGCAGCAGAGCAAAAGATGATGTTGTAAGAGAAATCAAGGAGCTTGCACACAACGGCTTTAAAGAGATTATCCTTGTCGGTATTCATGTTGCGTCATACGGTGTCGATCTCGGTGACACAACTCTTGAAAGTTTAATTATGGACGTTGACAAGATTGACGGCGTTGAGCGTATACGTCTTTCTTCTATTGAGCCGATGACTTTAAATCAGGAATTTATAGACAGTATTAAGGATTCAAAAAAGCTGTGCCACCACTTCCATATATCGCTTCAATCCGGTTGTGACGAAACATTAAAACGTATGAACAGAAAGTATACAACCGCTCAATTTAAAGGCATTGTGGACGGTTTAAGAGAGGCATTTGACGATGTTGCAATCACTACCGATATAATGGTCGGTTTTCCTGATGAAAGTGATGAAGAATTTAATAAAACAGTTGAATTTGTACGCAATATAAAATTTGCCAACGCCCATGTTTTCCAATATTCGCAGCGTCGCGGAACACCTGCCGCAAAACGTCCAAACCAAATTTCACCGGACGTAAAAGAAAAGCGAAGTAAAATAATAATAGCCGAAACACAGAAAACGCGCGATGAATTTATAAATCGTTTTATAGGCAAAACAATGCGTGTACTTTTTGAACAACCCGCAAAAGACGGACTTTTTGAAGGTAAAACAGATAATTACATTACAGTCCACGCATCGTCTGATATAGATTTAAACGACCAATTCAGAAATGTTCTTCTTGAAAGAAACGAAAACGGAATTGTTATCGGAAAAATAGTTGAATAGTAAAAGGCTGATAATTTTGATGTGACCCCCAAAAGTTAGACTTTTTATAGCGTAGTAGTTTTAAGGACTGCTACGCTATTTTTATGCAGCCAAGGTGTTAAGTCGGTATTGTACCGGACTCATCCACCCAAGTTTCTCTTTAATTCTTTTCTCGTTGTAATATTTTATATATTTTCTTTAAGTTCGTCAAAACTGTAATATGTAGTGCCGTAATACATTTCCTGCTTTAATATTCCAAAGAAATTTTCCATAACAGAGTTGTCATAGCAATTACCTTTACGAGACATACTTTGAAAGATTTTGTTTTCTTTGAGAGCAGACGAATATGCTTCCATTTGATATGCCCAGCCTCTGTCTGAATGAAATGTTCTTCTGTATTGACAATCAGAGGTTATTTCTATCGCTCGTTTTTGTGCAGACAATATACCAACAGCTGATGGTGTTTGCGTTATACTGTAATTTAAAATTTCGCCGTTAAACATATCAAGGAACGGGTCTAAATACAATTTCTTAATCACCATTCTGCCTTTGTTGTCTATCTCATAATACTTAAATTCAGTAGTATCAGTAGTTATCTTTTGATGCGGTACAGAAGTGTTAAAACGGCGATTAATTCTGTTAGGGGGATTTTGCCAACATTGCCTTTGTATGAGCTATATTTGCGACTTTTGCGTGTAAATGATGTAACCTGAAAGCCTAATTTTTGCATAATTCTTTGAACTTTCTTTTTATTTACAAAAAATTTCTGTTTCGTAGTTCTCTATATACTCGTCTATAACCGTAATCTTTGTTTTCGTTGTGTATTTTGGTGATTTCATCTTCTAAATATTTATCAGGATTTTCTCTGTCAAATCGCTTTTGCCAATACATATATGTTGCTTTTGGAAAACCAACTACTGCGAGAATGTCTTTCAAGTTGAACTGTCCTCGGAGACTGTGGACAATTCTCGCTGTTTTTTCAGAAGAGTTTC
>OBXA01001905.1_pt1 | contig 11031 bp, 10 predicted proteins | sample 1538121 | NCBI WGS metagenome assembly OBXA01 (sample SAMEA2580133, study PRJEB22360) | human gut metagenome | biome: human gut; feature: human-associated habitat; material: faeces | place: Denmark | collected 2008/2010 | reverse complement strand
CCAAAAACCCAAGTCATCGGTCTCCGCCGCTTCACGGCGGCATTCAATCGAATCTTACGGCCACGCCGTAAGATTCATAAAAACCCGCGACATGTGCGTGGGTTTTTATGCAAGACGGAGCAAAAGTTTCGACCATCGGGAGGAACTTTTGTCCCGCCGGGATTTGTCCGAGCCGCAGGCTCGGCACATCCCCTTCGATCGAAAGCGTGGTTTCGATCGAGATTCGTTCAGCGCCCCACAAGACCGCACACAGGTAATTCGAATACACACACCCGGCTGCCTTTCCGCATTTCGGGCTCAGAATCGGCAGATCTGCGGCACACGATGGTTTCTGCTTAATGCTGCTCGGTTCCCCGCCTGACATGGTTCACAGTCCTCCGTTGCGCAGTACCGGTTCCTCATCGCCCTGTGAGTGGCTGCCTCGCCGCATGTGTGCTCCTTGTTACCCGCATAGTCCCCGCTGAAGCGGATTGCGGGTTCAAGGCACCGCTAACGCCCCGACTTGTGCGGCCTTGTGCGGCGCTGAACGATTTTCAGTTTTCAGTTTGTGCCGAACAATTCGGCTTTATGCCTCCGGATCCTCCGAGCTGTCGCCGCCGTCTCCGCTGTCACCACCGGAATCGCCGCTGTCGCCCGAATCGTCTCCGCTGTCACCGCCGTCTCCGCTGTCATCACCGGAATCGCCGCTGTCTCCGCTGTCATACGATCCGCCGTCACCGGAATCCTCATTGCCGGTGTCGGTATCCGAAGAGCTGCTGTCCGAATCACTGTCATCTTCTTCATCGTCGTAGTAATAATTATCTACGCCCATGCTCTCGAAATCATACTTGTTTTCGATATTCTGATGACTGCAGGTCTCGGTCGGAACCTTGTCCTTCCAGAATCGGCCGGTTGCAGCACGTCCCGCAGCGCGGCACGCACCGGATGCCAGCAGACCGGTATCCATACAGTAGGTGACTTCCTCGAAATCCTGCGGATGCGAATCGAATACCAGACCGGAATCACCCGCATGCACCTTCTGCATAACGGCCAGCCAGATTTCCGCCGCATTGCGGCCGTACAGACCATCCAGACGGTAGTTATGCTCGTAGCCTACCCATACCGCACCGGAATACTTCGGCGTGATGCCACAGAACCAGATATCGGTATTGGAGGTAGTGGTACCGGTCTTGCCGCCGGTTTCTACACCGTCAAGCTGAATGCCGTAGGCGGTACCGTGTGCGGTAACGTTCTGCAGACAATCGAGCATATAATAATCCGTGCGGACATTGGTAAAGCCCTTATCCGTGTTAGGGGTATTCTCCATTATGGTGTTGCCTTCGCTGTCCGTCACCTTGGTGTAGGTGCGGGTACCGCCGTAAACACCGTCATTGATGAAGGTCGAGAAACCGCCCGCCATCTCACGAACGGTAACGCCGTCCGTCAGTGCGCCGAGCGCCAACGGTGCAAGGTCGATATCCGACTGCACGGTACCGTCCTCATTGGTGCGGCTGTCTACCAGCTTAAAGCCAAGCTGCTGCGTCATGAATTCGTAGGACTTCTGCGGAGTCAGCTGTTTGAGCAGCTGTGCCGAAATGGTATTGAGCGAACGCGTCATACCTTCCTTGACCGTCATTGCACGGCCGGTCGGATATTTGCCGTCGTTCATCGGCCACGGATTGCCTTCCGCATCCTGTATGAGCGCACGGTCGTAAACCGTGGTGTCCGGCGTAGCAATACCGGCATCCATCGCAGGACCATAGGTCGCCAGAGGCTTGATCGAGGAACCCGGCTGACGGCGTGCGTCAGACGCGTAAGAGAAGCCGCGGCTGCTGGTCTTTTCACCGCGACCGCCGGCAATACCAACGATATTGCCCTGCTTGTCCGTGATGACCATGGCGCTCTGCGGAATTTCGCCGTACTTTTCGGTGTTCGGGAAATTATCTGCGTTAGCCCAGACCTCATCGAGTGCATTCTGCACCTTGGTGTCGATGGTCGCATAGATATTCAGACCACCGGAGTAAACCATGTTCTCCGCAACCAGACGGGAATATCCCTTTTCGGTCATCAGGTCGTTGATCACGTCCTTGATGACTTCATCGGTGAAGTAGCTGTAGGTGGACTTGATCTCCTGCTGATACTCCTCGTAGGGGCGGTAGTTAAGCTCCTCTGCTACGGCAGCCTCGTACTCCTCCTGCGAGATCATCTTCTGATCGAGCATCTGTGCAAGGATGGTCTCCTGACGCTCCTTTACCTTTTCGGGATGGTTATAAACGTCGTAAATCGACGGATTGTTGGTGAGACCTGCCAGCACGGCGGATTCTGCCAGATCCAGCTGCGATACATCCTTGTCAAAGTACTGCATCGCCGCAGTCTGCACGCCGTAGCTGTTGTAGCCCAGATAGATCGTGTTCAGGTACATGACCAGAATACGGTCCTTGTCGTCAATCTCTTTTTCGAGTGCAAACGCGCGGAAAATCTCGTTTACCTTGCGCTTTACCGAATAATCGTTGTCAGCCGTGATGTTTTTGATCAGCTGCTGCGTTATCGTGGAGCCGCCGTACTGCGTGCCGCCGAGCAGCCAGCCCTTGACCGCACCGATCGTGCGCACCCAGTCTACACCGTGGTGCTTGTAAAAGCGCTCGTCCTCGATTGCAACGACTGCGTTCTTGAGGGTATCCGGAATCTTGTCGCTGTCCACCCATTCACGGTTTTCCTTGCCCTTGATGGTTTCGTACAGCGTGTATTCATCGGAATCCGATTCCTTAGCATAGATGAATGAATTCAGATTCAGACCCAGTCCCTTGCTGATCTCCACCGCAGTTTCCTGCGCGGACGGATTGATATAGATGTGCACATACATCGCAAACGCAATGCCGCAGAAGCAGCCGCACAGCACGCCGATCAATACCAGTGTAATCAGTATGCGGGAGAGCAGATGTCCGATCCCCGTTCCTTTTTGATTGCCAGTTGCCAATTTGTTTTCCTCCTTGCCCCACGATATGCACCGCAGGGTCCTGTCGGGTAAGACGCGGAACACGTCCTATTTGTTCCCGCACACGGTCTTGTTTTTTTGAAGCACCGTGTATTGTTGGCAATACCGTAAAATTCATCGGTATTACCGTCTTATAAGGCTAAATGAATTGTACAATAGCTGCCTGTGCCAATTTTCTTCCGGCAGCTTACTGCCGATGTAATAGGCACTCTGATAGCATTATACCACAGGACTTTGCAAATTCCAAACATTTTTTACACTGCTTTTAGAATAGACCGTATTTTTGTGGGAATACTCAAAGCAAGTCCCACTGAGTGAAGGAGTTTTGACTATGATGCAGGGTTTTTATCTGCTTGCCATGCAGCAGGCGCGGCGGCGCACGCTGCTTGTCGCGCTGGCGTGTCTTGCGGCAATGATCAGTCTGGTGCTCGCCGGACACGCGCTGCTGTCCGCGCCTGCCGTTCCGGCGAGCGCAGCAATTAGCTACACGGTGCAGAGCGAAAATGACCGGCTTGTCATCCGGCAGAGCGATGGCTCGGTCCTGCGCACAGGCATCGACACGCGCACGCTGCCATCCGCCGAGCAGCAGGCGCTTTCGGACGGCATTACGCTCGATAACGCAGAGGAGCTGGCGCGGCTGCTGGAAAATTACAGCTCGTAAAACACCGTCTTCTTTTCCCTCACCATACAGTGTATGCCACAGGCGGAAAAAGTTTTCATGCGAGTTTTGCGCGGATAAGGCTTTACTTTTTCTGCTTTTTGTATTATGCTGTAAGTAACGATAAACACCGACAGGTAGGATCGGAAAGGAGAACCAAATATGCTTGACGGAACGAGAAAATTCAGTCTGGTAGACGAGTCCAACAAGGAGATGAAGCGCACGCTTACCACTGTGTATGATGCGCTCAAGGAGAAAGGCTACAACCCGATCAACCAGATCGTCGGCTATCTTCTCTCTGAGGACCCGACTTACATAACCAACCACAACAATGCCCGCAGCCTGATCTGCAAGATCGACCGCGACGAACTCATGCAGGAGCTGGTTCAGTTCTATCTGGATAACTGAGTTTTTGCAGAATAACCGTATACCTTATTTGCGAAAAAATAACCGTTACCTTTGGCGAGGGCGGTTATTTTTTATTTTGCAAAACATTTCCGTGCTCTGCGGCTTGACTTTTACCGCAGATTTGCTATACTTATAGATAGAAAAGGGCAATCCGGCGAAAGACGGTTGACCAAAGTTTAGTTATTCACGAAAAAAATAACCGCATCTTTGGCGAGGGCGGTTATTTTTTTATGGTTTTTACAAACTCGAGCAGAATAAGTAACATAATGATCTGCCAAATCTGATCCATAATACCACCTCCCTTCAGGGAGTATGGTCAACCGTCTTCAACATCTTTTGCCGGATTACCCGTATTTTTATTGTAACCTATAATTTTCACCTTGTAAAGCCAAAGAGGTATATATGAACGGTTTTCTCCCTATTTCCAAACAAGATATGACCGATCGCGGATGGTATTACTGCGATTTTCTCATCGTCACCGGCGATGCGTACGTCGATCATCCGTCGTTCGGCACGGCGATCATTTCACGCGTGCTGGAGGATGCAGGCTACAAGGTCGCTATCCTCAGCCAGCCGGATTTCCGCGATGAGCACGATTTTCTCGAAATGGGCCGTCCGCGCTATGCGGTGCTCATCAACGGCGGCAACATCGACTCGATGGTCGCGCACTACACCTCGGCGAAAAAGCGCCGTTCGGACGATGCGTACACGCCGGGCGGTGTGGGCGGAAAGCGCCCGGACCGTGCGGTAACCGTCTATTCCATGCTTGCGCGGCGCGCCTTCCCGGAAACGCCGGTCTATCTCGGCGGCATTGAGGCCAGTCTGCGCCGATTTGCACACTATGATTACTGGGCTGACCGTGTTATGCCGTCCATTCTGGAATCCACCGGCGCGGACGGCGTGATGTTCGGCATGAGCGAGCACTCGGTCGTTGAGCTGGCAAACAACCTCAAGCACGGCAAAAAGGGCGCAGACGCGTGCAAAGGAGTCCGCGGCACGGCCTATATGGTGCATGATACGGACGATCTGGAGTATGATGCGGTCGAATGTCCCTCGTACGAGGATGTCTGCGCCAGCAAGCCGGACTACGCCCGTTCGGTCAAAATCCAGTACGACGAACAGGATGCCGTGCGCGGCAAGGCGATTCTCCAGCGGCACGGCAAGCGCATCCTTGTGCAGAACCCGCCCGCAAAGCCGCTGACCACCGAAGAGATGGACCATGTTTACGCGCTGCCGTACATGCGTAACTATCATCCGTCCTACGAAGCGCTCGGCGGCGTGCCCGCCATTCAGGAGGTGCAGTTCTCCATCATCCACAACCGCGGCTGCTTCGGCGCGTGTAACTTCTGCGCGCTCGCGTTCCATCAGGGACGCTACATTCAGGTGCGCAGCCACGAGAGCGTGATCGAAGAAGCAAAAAAGATCACCAAAATGCCCGGATTCAAGGGCTACATCCACGATGTCGGCGGCCCGACCGCGAATTTCCGCTTTCCGGCCTGCAAAAAGCAGGAGAAATACGGCTGCTGCAAGGACAAGCGCTGCCTGTTCCCCACCACCTGTCAAAACATCGAAGCCGACCACACCGACTACCTTGAGCTGCTGCGCGAGCTGCGCCGCATCGAGGGCGTGAAGAAGGTGTTCGTCCGCTCCGGTCTGCGCTACGACTACATGATGGCCGAGAAGAACGATGCGTTCTTCCGCGAACTGGTCGAGCACCACATCTCCGGTCAGCTGAAGGTCGCGCCAGAGCACATGAGCGACAACGCCCTGTACTACATGGGCAAGCCGTCCTTCAAGGTGTACGAGCAGTTCCGCGAACGGTATGCCCGCATCAACGAAAAGCTGGGCCGCAAGCAGTATCTTGTGCCCTATCTGATGAGCTCGCATCCGGGTGCAACGCTTGATGACGCCATCATGCTCGCGCAGTACCTCAACCGCGTCGGCTACATGCCCGAGCAGGTGCAGGATTTTTATCCCACGCCGGGTACGCTGTCTACCGCGATGTACTACACCGAGATTGATCCGCGCACCATGAAGCCGGTTTTCGTGGCAAAAACGCCCGAGGACAAGGCCATGCAGCGTGCGCTGCTGCAGTGGCGCCGACCGGACAAGCGCCCGATCGTCATTGCCGCGCTCAAAAAGGCGCACCGTGAGGATCTCATCGGCTTTGGCAAGGAATGTCTCATTCGTCCGGGCAGAGGCAGCGACCAGCGCATGCTGGGCAGCAAGCAGCACAGCGTCAGTCGCCACGGCGTGTCCAACGGCGGCAGACCGCAGAATAACAACCGTCATTCTGCGCCTAATAACGGCAAGCACAGTGCACCGAACGGCAAACGACCGGCTTCACGTCCGGCACAGGGCAAGCCGAATCAGGGTAAAAAAACCGGCTGGGCAAAACCGAAAAAGAAAAAATAATTTTATACGGAACTTTTTACGCCGTCTTTCGTCTATACTATCAGAGTTACGAAAGGCGGTGTTTTTTATGACAAAACGTACTTTAGCAATGCTTCTTGCACTTCTGGCGCTGCTGCTGACCGGCTGCGGCAATGCCGAGCCGAAAACCACAGAAGCCGAAATCGGCAACCAGAGCACGGATGACGCAGCTGCCCTGCCGGATACCACCGAGCAGAAACCGGTCGCAGATGCACCCATGATGGTGATGGTGGATAACACGCTGTATCAGTCTACCGGTGAGGTCAGTACGGTCGATGGCCGCTGCGGCAACATGGACGGCGAGATCACCTCGCAGACGGCAAACGGCACGGACGCACCCACCGAGAACGGCCAGTCCAACTTCGGCACAGGCTACGGCTATCAGCGCATAGACGACCATATCGAGGTGCTGATTGATAACCAGTGGATCGTGTTCGAGCAGGATGCCACCGTACCGCGGATGGTCATGGTGGATGGCAAGCTGTATCAGGAGACCGGAAACCTGCCTTCCGAGCCGTTCTGCGGAACGCCTGACGGTTCGATCACCTCGAAAACGGCAAACCGAAACGATGTTCCGACCGAAAACAACCAGTCCAATTTCAGCGATAACCGGGATTTTGTGTTCATTGACGAAGATACCATTTACGTTTCCGCAACGCCGGACTGGATGGAATTCAAGGTCATCACCGACTCGGATGTATAAAAACTTTTGTTCGAAGCCTTATTTTATTTGACAACAACCCGGTCGTGCTTTATAATAAACAGTGAACAAAGGAGTTCGTCCCGCGAAGGCGGGTCGGACTCCTGTTTTTATTTTTAGGATAAGGAGGGCTATTTGCCCCATGGACGAAATTGATCTGAAGCTCTTGCGGCTGCTGCAGAAGAATGCCCGCACCCCCATCAAGGCCCTTGCAGGTGAGGTTCGCCTTTCCTCCCCTGCGGTTTCCGCGCGTATTGAGCGGCTGGGAAAACAGGGGGTTATTCGTGCGTATACGCTCGATCTGGACCCGCTGCAGCTTGGCCATCACATTCTCGCGTACATTCATCTGGATATGCAGCCCACCCAGAAAGAGGAATTTTATCCGTTCATTGCTGCGTGCTCGAATGTGCTCGAGTGCAACTGCGTGACCGGCAACTACTCCATGCTGATCAAGGTGTCGTTCGCCTCGACGCAGGAGCTGGACGGCTTTATCGGACGTCTGCAAAAATTCGGCAAGACCGAAACACAGATCGTGTTTTCCTCGCCGGTGCCGCCGAGAGCCATTGTGGTATGAGAAAAAGCCTGCGTGTGCAGGCTTTTTCTTTTGTCCACAGGGTGGGGATAGTTTTGATTTATCTGTTTGCTAAAGCAGCGGGAATGAGCGCCAACCTTTGGCGGGGAGGTTCGCCGCATCCGCGGCGGGGGCAAGAGGGTAGACACCTACGGTTTCTACCCTCTTAACTCCCGTTTCCCTTTATTTGTTCGTCTGGCGCAAACCAGAGACCGGTGACCGCTCCGAAATTTTGGAACGGTAGAGGATTTTTTCTTCCGTAGGAGCGGCCAGTGGCCGCCCATTTCTCTACCGCTTCGCAGTGCCAGATTCCTTGCTGCTACACATGCGGTTTAGTCTCCGCAGGCGCAACACAAGGTGAATTGTCCGAAGGGGCAAGAGAGGGTCCCCTGGGGGATAACAATGTTGTGCAACTCGTTTGCGCGTTGTTATGCACGGCACCTGCGAATATTTCTTTGCAAACACGCTTTATCTTACAAACTCTTCACTCTAATTCTCAATTCTCAATTACTGAGTTTTTCCGCCGCGAGATCTGCCAGTTTCGCATACTCTGCAAGGCTGAGCCGCTCACCGCGAACGCGGGCATCCAGACCGGCTGCTTCTACGAGTGCGGTGATCTCCTCCTTGCTCATCGACGAGCCGAGCACCGGACCGAGCGCGTTCACGAGCGTCTTACGGCGCATATTGAAGGCTGCGCGCACGAGGGAAAAGAACAGCTTTTCGTCCTTGGTCTCAACCGCCGGCTTGTCGAGCGGCACGAGCTTGAGCACCGCCGAATCCACCTTGGGTCTGGGCACAAAGCAGTCCGCCGGAACATCAAACAAAATTTCCGCCTTGGCGTGGTACTGCACATAAATCGAGAACGCCGAGTACGCCGCCGTGCCCGGCTCTGCACAGATGCGCTGCGCGACCTCCTTCTGCACCATGACCGTCACCTGCTCGAACGCGCCGCTCTCGAGCAGCGCCGTAATCGCCGGTGTGGTGATGTAATACGGCAGATTGGCGCACGCGATCGCCTTTCCGTCACCGAATTTCTCCTTGCAGAGCGCGGCAAGGTCGGTTTCGAGCACATCGCCGTGCACGACCTCGAAGTTATCGTAATCCGCAAGTGTCTCTGCCAGAACCGGCATGAGCGCACGATCCAGCTCGACCGCTACGACCTTATCCGCGCGCTGGCACAGCTCCGCCGACAGGCAGCCCATGCCCGGGCCGACCTCAATCGCGTTGCCGCACTCGGCCGCGCCGCTCATCTCCGCAATGCGGCGCGGCACGCTTTCGTCCGTCAGAAAGTTTTGTCCGAGCGATTTGGAAAAATGGAATCCGTGACGGCCCAGAACCGCTCGGATTGTCTCAATATCACATAAATTCATTCGTTTTCCCCTTTTAACCGAAAAGAACCGGCGGCAGAACGCCGCCGGTCCCTATGTAATGCAACTTTTTTACTGTTTGACGCGAATTTTACTCCTCGCCCTCGATCAGACCATAACCGCCTGCCGCACGCTTGTAAACAACGGCGTGGATATTGTCGTTGTCGGCGTTGCGGAAGAAGTAGAACTGGTGGTCAAGCAGGTTCATCTGCAGGATAGCCTCGTCCACGCTCATCGGCTTTACGTCGAAGCGCTTGCGGCGTACTACATCGAAATCCTCCTCGGTCAGTGCGGCCTTCTGCTCTGCCATCTTGTCGAATGCACCCTCACGCAGGCGCTTCTCCAGACGGGTCTTATGCTTGCGGATCTGGCGCTCGATACTGCTGATGGCACCGTCTACGGAAGCATACATATCAGTCGTCGTTTCCTCGGCGCGGACAACCAAACCAACCTGACGCACCGTGATCTCGACCGTCTGCTTGCCGCGCAGCTCGCTGAATGTAATCGTGGTATCCGAATCCTGCTGGAAGTAGCGATCCAGCTTCTCTACCTTACGCAGTGCGTACTGACGCAGCTCGTCCTCGATCTTGATTTTTCTTTCGACGATAGTGAACTTCATAAAATCATCTCCTAACAGGCGTAAACCGCCTTTGATGGCTTTATCCGCGGCCGCCGTGGTGTGGCGGAAACGGTATTGGGTTTTTGCTATCTTCAGTATAGCACAACCTATGCAACTTGTCCAACAATTTTTCAGAAGTTCACAATTTGTTCAGCATATTTCCCAAGAGGTTTTACAATTTCTTGTCCAGGTTGCTTACAGCTCGCCCTCTGCGTGACGGGTAACGTGACAGGAAATATTAACCACGCACGGCAGACCGGCGATATGCGTGCCGAACGGCTCAATCGCGCACGCAAGAGCGGTAACCGTACCGCCGAGTCCCTGCGGGCCGACACCGGATGCGTTGACCTTATCAAGAATCTGCTGCTCCATCTCGGCGTACAGCGGATCGGCGTTGTGCTGATCGACCGGACGCAGCAGCGCACGCTTGGCGAGATATGCCGCCTTATCGCTCGTGCCGCCCAGACCGACGCCGATAACGATCGGCGGGCACGGGTTGGAACCCGCATGGATGCACGCATCCGCGATAAAATCCACGATCTGCGCCTTGGTAGCGGCAGGCGTGAACATCTTCATCTGGGTCATATTCTCCGAGCCGAAGCCCTTGGGGGCAACCGTGATCTTCACCTTGTCGCCCGGAACGACCGAGGTGTACAGGATACACGGCGTGTTGTCGTTGGTGTTTTCGCGGCGCAGCGGATCACCGACCACCGACAGGCGCAGATAACCGTCGATATAGCCGCGGCGAACACCCTCGGTGACTGCATCCTCGAACGAGCCGCCGGTCAGATGCACGTCCTGACCGATCTCCGCGAACACGATCGCCATGCCCGTATCCTGGCAGACCGGCACGTTGTTCTCGCGCGCAAGGTCGCAGTTGGCGATCATTTCACCGAAGATGGTCTTGCCGAGCGGAGACTCCTCCGCGTTCTGACCATCCACGAACGCCTGCCGCAAATCTGCGGGCAGATAGTAGTTGGCGTCAATGCACAGCTGACGCACCAGCTTGGTTACTTCCGAAACCTCAATCGTCCTCATTTTGTCCTCCTATATTCCGGTGTGCCGTTTACAAAAACAGCCTGCACCTGGGTTGCAATATCCAGCGGATCGCCGCTCCACAGCACACAGTCTGCATCCAAACCGGTTTTCAGGCTGCCGATTCTGTCCTGCATGCCCGCAATTTTCGCGGGTACCGATGTGACCGCGCGCAGCGCGTCCGTTTTATCCATACCCGCGCGCACCGCCAGCATAAGCGCCATCGGCAGGAGCCGCAGCGGAGGTTCCCGGGGAGCGAGGCACAT
>OBXA01001904.1_pt1 | contig 11037 bp, 10 predicted proteins | sample 1538121 | NCBI WGS metagenome assembly OBXA01 (sample SAMEA2580133, study PRJEB22360) | human gut metagenome | biome: human gut; feature: human-associated habitat; material: faeces | place: Denmark | collected 2008/2010 | reverse complement strand
AGGTTATGTCCTTACGGTGGTGCCGGATGGCCGGTACACCATAGAGGAGCCGCTTCTGACCCTTCAGCTCATGGACGGCACTGAGAGAACCCTTACCATGACCCAGAAATGGCCCATCCGCGTGGCCAGGCCGTCTGCCAAGCGTTTCCCGGCAGTAAAGCCCCTGATCACCGGCCAGCGTATCATCGATACCTTATTCCCGCTGGCAAAGGGCGGCACGGCTGCCATTCCAGGCGGTTTCGGCACAGGCAAGACCATGACCCAGCATCAGGTGGCAAAGTGGTCGGATGCGGATGTCATTATCTACATTGGCTGCGGGGAGCGCGGCAACGAGATGACCCAGGTTCTGGAGGAGTTTTCAGAGCTGATAGACCCAAAGACAGGAAATCCGCTGATGGACAGAACGACCCTGATTGCCAATACATCCAACATGCCGGTGGCTGCCCGTGAGGCCAGCCTGTATTCCGGTCTTACCCTGGCAGAGTATTACAGGGATATGGGCTACCATGTGGCTATTATGGCTGACTCCACCTCCAGATGGGCAGAGGCCCTCAGGGAGCTGTCAGGCCGCCTGGAGGAAATGCCCGCCGAAGAGGGATTCCCGGCTTACCTGGCATCCCGCCTTTCCGCGTTCTACGAGAGGGCGGGCATGATGCAGAACCTCAATGGGACCGAAGGCTCCGTGACCATCATCGGCGCAGTGTCACCCCAGGGAGGCGACTTCTCCGAGCCTGTGACCATGAACACCAAGCGTTTCGTGCGCTGCTTCTGGGGGTTGGATAAATCCCTGGCTTACGCCAGGCACTTCCCTGCCATCCACTGGCTTACCAGCTATTCGGAATATATAAACGACCTGTCCTCCTGGTACATGGACAATGTGGATAAGCGGTTTGTGGACGACCGGAACCGCCTGATGGCCCTTCTGGTACAGGAGAGCAGTCTGATGGAAATTGTGAAGCTGATTGGAGCCGACGTACTGCCGGACGACCAGAAGCTGGTGCTTGAAATCGCAAAGGTCATCCGTCTGGGATTCCTGCAGCAGAACGCATTCCACAAGGACGACACGTCTGTGCCATTGATTAAGCAGTTTAAGATGATGGAAGTCATTCTTTACCTGTATAAGAAATCACGTTCCCTTGTATCCATGGGCATGCCTGTGTCCGTGCTGAAGGAGGAGAACATATTCGACAAAATTATATCCATCAAATACGATGTGCCCAATGACCGCCTGGATATGTTTGATGATTATATGAAGATGATTGACGATTTTTACGACAGGGTTGTGGAACGGAACGCATAAAGGAAGGAGGTCCATATGGCGATTGAATATTTAGGTTTAAGTGAAATTAATGGCCCTCTGGTGGTCCTGGAGGGCGTTCAGAATGCGGCTTACGATGAAATCGTGGAAATGACCGTGGCCGGGAATCTCCACAAGATAGGACGCATCATTGAGATATACGGGGACAGGGCCATCATACAGGTGTTTGAGGGCACGGACGGCATGGCCCTGCGCAATACCCACACAAGGCTTACGGGCCATCCCATGGAGATAGAGGTTTCCGAGGAGATGCTGGGACGTACCTTTAACGGCATCGGCCAGCCCATCGACGGGCTGGGCGACATTATATCCGATGTGAAGCTGGATATTAACGGAAAACCCTTAAATCCTGTGACCCGTGAGTACCCCAGAAACTATATCCGTACGGGAATTTCAGCCATTGACGGGCTGACCACCCTGATTCGCGGACAGAAGCTGCCCATCTTTTCAGGAAACGGTCTTCCTCATGACCAGCTGGCTGCCCAGATTGTGCAGCAGGCATCCCTGGGAGAGAATTCGGATGAGGAGTTTGCCATTGTGTTCGGCGCCATGGGTGTCAAATACGATGTGGCTGATTTCTTCCGCCGCACCTTTGAGGAGAGCGGGGTATCCGAGCATGTGGCCATGTTTATCAACCTGGCCAATGACCCTGTGGTGGAAAGGCTTATCACCCCTAAAATCGCTCTTACCCTGGCCGAGTATCTGGCCTTTGAAAAGGGAATGCACATACTGGTTATACTGACGGACATGACATCTTATGCCGAGGCCATGCGTGAAGTCTCCTCCTCCAAGGGTGAGATTCCGTCCAGAAAGGGATTCCCGGGCTATCTCTACAGCGACCTGGCTTCCCTCTACGAGAGAGCCGGCATCGTGGCGGGACGGCCTGGTTCCGTGACCCAGATACCCATTCTCACCATGCCCAACGACGATATTACCCATCCCATTCCTGACCTGACAGGCTACATCACAGAGGGGCAGATTGTTCTGGACCGGCAGCTGAACGGGCAGAACATCTATCCGCCCATCAATGTGCTGCCGTCCCTGTCCAGGCTTATGAAGGACGGCATCGGAGAAGGCTACACCAGGGCGGACCATCAGGATGTGGCCAACCAGCTTTTCTCCTGCTATGCAAAGGTGGGGGATGCCAGGGCCCTGGCATCGGTTATAGGTGAGGATGAACTTTCACCCATTGACAAGAAATACCTGGAGTTCGGCAAGGCCTTTGAGGAACGTTTCATAGGCCAGGCCCCCCATGAGAACCGCACTATCCTGGACACCCTGGATATTGGCTGGAAGCTTCTGGGGATGCTGCCCAGGGAGGAACTGGACCGTATCGACACCAAGGTGCTTGACCAGTATTATAAACCTGTGGACACCGTGAAGGAGTGATGTAAATGGATCCAAATACATTTCCCACCAAAGGCAACCTGATAGCTGCAAAGAATTCACTGGGACTGGCCTATATGGGCTACGGACTCATGGATAAAAAGCGGAATATACTGATTCGGGAGCTGATGGAGCTGATTGACGAGGCAAAGGGAATCCAGTCTGAGATCGACAGCACCTTCCGGGCGGCGTATGCGGCCCTCCAGGAGGCAAATATCGAACTGGGCATCAACTATGTCCAGGAGATAGGAGCGTCTGTGCCTGTGGATGACCGGGTGAAGATTAAGGCCAGAAGCATCATGGGAACTGAGATTCCCCTGGTCCAGCATGAATCGAGGCCTTTAGCCCTGACCTATGGTTTTTATAACACCACGGAGTCCCTGGATGAGGCCAGATACCATTTTGAGAAGGTAAAGGAGCTGACTATCAAGCTTTCCATGGTGGAAAACTCCGCCTACCGGCTGGCCAATTCCATTAAAAAGACCCAGAAACGGGCCAATGCACTTAAGAACATCACCATACCTCATTATGAGGACCTGAGCAAGTCCATCTCCAATGCGCTGGAGGAAAAGGAGAGGGAGGAATTTACCCGCCTCAAGGTAATCAAGCGCAATAAAGAGAAGGTGTAGGAGGTTTTTATGTATACATTTGACGACCTTGTGGGAATAATAGCAAAGCTGCGGTCGCCTGAGGGCTGCCCCTGGGACAGGGAGCAGACCTTTGAGAGCCTGAAAAAGTGTCTGTCTGACGAAACCCAGGAGGTATTCCAGGCCATAGACAACGATGATATGGAAAACCTGTGCGAGGAACTGGGGGACGTGCTGCTCCAGGTTATCCTGAACAGCCAGATTGCGAAGGAGGAAGGCAGGTTTACTATCAACGATGTAATTGACGGTTTATGCCGGAAAATGGTCCGAAGGCACCCCCACGTATTTGGCGGTGTAAAGGTGAATTCCGTGGAGGAAGGGACCGCCCTCTGGAATCAGATAAAAATGCAGGAAAAAGCCAAAAAACCTTGACAAATCATAGTAAAACAGATATAAATGATTAAGTACACTATGACATTAAAAAGTAACGATTCCGGGGCCTTTCCCGGACAATATCTAGGAGGAAAAATTGATGAACAAGACAGAATTAATTGCAGCAGTTGCCGAGAAGGCAGAGCTTTCCAAGAAAGACGCGGAGAAGGCAGTTAAGGCTTTCACTGACGCTGTATCTGAGGAGCTGGTAAAGGGCGGAAAGGTACAGTTAGTGGGCTTTGGAACCTTTGAAGTATCTGAGAGAGCTGCAAGAGAGGGAAGAAATCCCAAGACTGGTAAGACGATGACCATCGAGGCTTCCAAGACTCCAAAGTTCAAAGCTGGCAAGGCATTAAAGGATGAGGTTAATAAATAATCCATGAGATTGGACAAGTTTCTGAAAGTTTCCCGCCTTATCAAGCGCAGAACCGTAGCCAATGAGGCATGCGACGCAGGACGCGTGTTGGTGAATGATAAGCCGGCAAAGGCGTCCGTCAGCGTGAAAACAGGTGATATCATCGAGATTCAGTTCGGAGCCAAGGCTGTTAAGGTGGAGGTTCTGGACGTACAGGAAACTGTGAAGAAGGATGAGGCTAAGGAACTTTACCGTTATATTTAAGATAAGTGGCATAGAATGGCCAACCTCCCCATATATTTAACATAGGTTAGATATACGGGGAGGTTTTTTGCATGGAAGAAAAGATTGGAAGCAATCGTCAGCATAAGCTTATACTGCAGAACCGGAGCAAGGGAAATATCACCGGCATATGCGATGTGGTGTCCTTTGATGAAAACGCAGTTGTCCTGGATACGGATATGGGGCTGCTTACCATCAAGGGGAAGGAGCTTCATGTAAGCCGCCTTACCCTGGAAAAGGGAGAGGTGGACATAGAGGGAACCATAGACAGCATGGTCTACAGTTCCAATGAAGCCCTCAGAAAGTCTGGGGAATCCCTGTTCACCCGGCTGTTTAAGTAGGCAGGCTATGAGCAGCAGGATTCAGTATGAAGCCTGGCTGATGGTGCTCAGCCTGGTCACAGGCGGTTGGCTCATGCTGGCCTATGACACCCTCAGGGTGTTCCGCCTGATTATCCGCCACGGCCCTTTCTGGACGGGGGCGGAGGATTTTTTGTATTGGCTCTATGCGGGGCTTGTGACCTTTATTCTGCTCTATGAGCAGAATGACGGCGTATTCAGGGCCTATGTCATAGGAGGGGTATTTGCCGGGATGATTCTGTACGACAGGTTTATCAGCAGAATTTTCTTTAAGTGCTTGAAAAAGGCCGGCAAATGCCTTAGAATGATTATCAGCAGGCACAGACAGAAAGCTGTCTGCAGCCCGGAAAAAGACGGAGCTGGTGATTGAGCAGATGAAATCCTATGGTAAATCAAGACGCGTAAGGCGTGACAAATGGACCAACCGCATGGCCATCATGGGTATTACCCTGGTAGTCATGTTTTTGGCTGTGGCAATCAATATAAAGGGCGCCGACCTTAAGAAATCGGACCTGGAATACAGCATCCGCGAACAGAACCTGGAGCAGCAGAAGGAAGAGGAAGAAAAGCGGACCGCCCAGCTGCAGGAATACAAGATTTACGTCAAGACCAAACAGTATGCGGAGGAAGTGGCCAAAGAAAAGCTGGGGCTTGTGAATCCTGATGAGATTCTGCTGAAGCCTACGGAGTGATGGCGAAAACGGGCGAATAATTTTTAAAAATCCATGCATGAATTGACATATATTTCCCTCCTGGGCGCGTATACTGAAAGTTACGCGGATTAGGAGGGATTTTTGTGTTTATCAGAGAAAGGGAAGTAAAGGGAAGAACAGATGTAAATTATTATACGGCCAGGAGACTGGGGGATATGGCAGAGTCCTTAAACCAGCTGGCCAGGGCCTTTGACGACGGTATAGAGAAGAACGGGCAGCTGACAAAGGATGATGGACTGGCTGCCATGCAGGCCAGCGCTGCCCTGGTGTGCGAGAACTGCAGCAGGTGTAATCTGTATGCGGACAGCGAGAAGGAGGACAGCTATTACCTCTATTATCTTCTGCGGGCATTTGAGCAGAAGGGTCATATTGATTTTGAGGACATGCCCCAGATGTTCCAGAGCGGCTGCCGGAAGAAGGAGGATTATCTTGCCCAACTGAACCGGAGCCTGGGAAGGGCTACCATGAACCTGTCCTGGAAGAACCGTTTCCTGGAGAGCAGGGACGCGGTTATATCCCAGTTCAGGGAGCTGTCGGTGATACTGGAGGAATTTTCCCGCCAGATTGACCGCGCAAGGGATATTACGGACGAGTATGAATACATACTGAAAAAACATTTCAGGCGTTACCATGTTGCCCTGGGAAACCTTTTGCTTCTGGAGTACGAGAACGGGCAGAAGGAAGCCTTCCTTACGGTCAGGACCACCAACGGCCGCTGCATCACCTCCAAGGATGCGGCGCTGATCATGGGGGAGGTCATGGATGGGACGAGGTGGAGTCCGGCCAAGGACAGCCGCAGCATTATCACCAAACAGTATGAAACCGTGCGTTTTCTGGAGGAGGGAGGCTACCGTATGCTCTATGGCGCTTCCAGGATTCCAAAAAAGGGCGAGAAGTATTCCGGGGATAATTATACCTTTTGCGAGAGTCCCGGAAACCAGGTGGTCATGAGTCTTTCCGACGGAATGGGAAGCGGGGAGGCGGCAGCCAGGGAGAGCAAACAGGTGGTGGAACTGACGGAGCAGCTGCTGGAGACCGGATTTTCCCCAAGGGCGGCCCTTAAGCTGGTGAACACAGTGCTTTTGCTGGCAGGACCGGAACAGCATCCGGCCACCCTGGACCTTAGCTGCATTGATTTGCATACCGGCGTGCTGGAGGCAATGAAGCTGGGGGCGGTGCCAACCTTCATTATCGGGGAAGAGGGAGTGGAAATCATGGAAGCCGGGGAGGTCCCCATGGGAGTTCTCAATGGGGTGGAGCCGGTGCTCATGTCAAGGAAGCTGTGGGAAGGGGACCGGATTGTCATGGTCAGCGACGGGGTATTGGATGCTCTGCCGGGAGATGACAAGGAACAGGCCATGCAGCAGTATCTGGAGAGCGTGGAGGAGATGGGACCCCAGGAACTGGCGGACCAGGTGCTGGATTTTGCGGTGTCCTTTATATCGGCTCCAAGGGATGATATGACGGTCCTGGCAGCCGGGATCTGGAAAAGACGCTCATAATTTAAAAGGACAGGCTTGCAAGGAGGGACGTTTGCGGGTATATTATAAGAAATAGACAGAGAGAAACATGATTGGACACAGGAGAGACAGGTGGAAGGACTGGAGCGCAGGGTCAGAGAGACCGTGGAACAATATCATATGCTGGATCCGGGTGACCGGGTCGTCGCAGCAGTTTCAGGAGGGGCAGATTCCGTCTGCCTCTTAGCGTTGTTATGCACGTTTAGGGAACCGTGGGGAGTCAGGCTCAGGGCACTCCATGTCCATCACGGGCTCAGGGGGGAGGAAGCTGACCGGGACGCGGATTTTGTCAGGTCATTGTGTGAAGGGTTTCATGTCCCCTGTCATATCCTAAAGGTAGATGTGCGCGGCTTGGCGGCTGAAAAGGGCATGTCTGAGGAGGAGGCGGGCCGTTTCCTGCGCTATGAGGCATTGGAGAGGGAGGCTGCGGATTGGGAAGATGAGGACCGGACAGGACCGGATGGCGGTTCGGCTGACAGCAGCGTCCGCCCTGTGAAAATCGCGGTGGCCCACCACAGCGGGGACCAGGTGGAAACCATACTTCACAATCTGTTCCGGGGAAGCGGCCTTTCCGGGATGAAGGGTATCGTCTACCGGAGGGGCAGGAGTATAACGGGCGTTCTGCCCCGGAGGATTATCCGGCCGTTACTGGACGTGGACCGGGACTGCATCCTTAAGTGGCTGGCGGACCATGGCCTGTCCTATGTGCAGGATTCCACCAACGATACCCTTCACTACACACGGAACAGGATACGCAATCAGCTGCTGCCGGAGATTGAGCAGTATGTAAACAGGGGGGCGGCCGGCAATATATTGCGTCTGGGGCATTTGGCGGCACAGGCAGACGAGTACCTGGAAAACCAGGCGGCTGCCTGGATTAAGGCCCATGTGAGGAAAAACTCCGGGGCATACATTCCGGCAGAGGCGCTTCTGGGGGAACCGGAGATACTGAGGTCCTATGTGGTGATGTCGCTCCTTAAGGAGCTGGGAGGAGCTTCCAGGGACCTGGGGCTGGTTCATGTGAGCCAGGTCATGGAACTGGCCGGACGGTCCGTTGGAAAACAGGTGGATTTGCCCTACGGGCTGGCAGCCATAAGGGAGTATGAGGGAATCTGGATGGGCAGAGGAGACCCGGCGGCAGAAGAAGGATGGGGTGACCTGCCTATTGTGGATATGGAGGTTTTTTCCTGGAAAAAAGGGATGGAATTTCCTAAAAATGTGTATACGAAATGGTTTGACTGTGATAAAATAAAGGGTACGCCCGTGGTAAGAACCAGGCGTCCGGGGGATTATATCGTCCTGGCGGACCATAACCACAAGGCGCTTAATCGTTTTATGATTGATGAGAAGATACCCAGACAGATGAGGGATAAGATACCCCTTCTGGCAGATGGCAGCCATGTGATGTGGATTATAGGCTACCGCATGAGCGAGTATTACAAGATAGGTCCGGGTGCTGCAGGCAGAGGCAGGCCAGACTCGAGAGAGAAAAGAATAGGTGAAACGGAGGATAAGGCAATGGCTGACAGAATTCGTGTTTTATTGACGGAAGAGGAAGTCGATAAAAGGATCAACGAAGTAGCGGCAAAAATCAGCGAGGATTATGCAGGAAAGCAGGTCCACATGATATGCATATTAAAGGGCGGAGTATTCTTTACCTGCGAACTGGCTAAGAGGATGACGGTTCCGGTATCCCTGGACTTCATGTCCGTGTCCAGCTACGGCGGCGGCACTGTGTCCAGCGGCGTGGTCAGGATTGTGAAGGACCTGGATGAGTCCTTGGAAGGCAAGGATGTGCTGATTGTGGAGGACATCATAGACTCTGGCCGCACACTGGCATATCTGATTGAGGTGTTGAAACAGAGAGGTCCAAAGAGCATCCATCTGTGTACACTTCTTGATAAGCCGGAGCGCAGGGTAAAGAAGCAGGTGAAGGTGGACTATACCTGCTTTACGATACCGGATGAATTTGTAGTGGGATATGGACTGGATTATGACCAGAAATACCGTAACCTGCCTTACATCGGAGTAGTAGAATTGGATGCAGAATAAGAAGGTCTAAGGAGGCAATTCGGTGAGACAGCAGCAGACATTTAGAGGATTTATATTCATACTCCTGATGCTGATCTTAATCGCCACCGCAGTGAGATTCCCTTACGCAAGGCAGGCGGATAAGGTTACAAATCAGGATTTTATCAAGATACTGGAGGATGGCCAGGCGGCAGACGTGAACATCCACCAGAATCCGCAGACTCCCACGGGAGAAGTGGTACTGACCCTTTTGGACGGTCAGGTGAAGCGGCTTTATGTTTCGGATGTTAAGGACGCCCAAAGGCTTCTGGATGCCCATGACATGGCTTATACGACCATGGATGTGCCCCAGGAGAACTATCTGGTGACCATCATCCTGCCCTTCATGCTGTCCATTGTGGTGGTGGTCATCATCATCATGGTCATGAACCGGAGCGCGGGCGGCGGAGGCGCCAACGCCAGAATGATGAATTTTGGCAAGAGCCGGGCCAGGATGAGCCGGGACAGCAAGGTTAATTTCTCCAATGTAGCCGGTCTTGTGGAAGAAAAGGAAGAACTGGAAGAGGTGGTGGATTTCCTTAAGAATCCGCAGAAGTATACCAGCGTGGGGGCCAGGATACCAAAGGGCCTTCTTCTAGTAGGCCCTCCGGGAACCGGTAAAACCCTGCTTGCCAAGGCGGTGGCCGGCGAGGCGGGAGTTCCGTTTTTCTCCATATCAGGTTCTGATTTTGTGGAGATGTTCGTGGGCGTGGGCGCTTCCCGTGTCCGTGATTTGTTCGAGGAGGCCAAGAAGAACTCTCCCTGTATCGTGTTTATTGATGAGATTGACGCGGTTGACCGCCGCAGAGGGACAGGTATGGGCGGCGGCCACGATGAGGGGGAGCAGACGCTGAACCAGCTGTTGGTTGAGATGGACGGCTTTGGCGTCAATGAAGGCATTATCGTCATGGCGGCCACCAACCGCGTGGATATCCTGGACCCGGCTATCCTTCGTCCGGGCCGTTTTGACAGGAAGGTAGCAGTGGGACGTCCCGACGTGAAGGGACGCGAGGAAATCCTTAAGGTCCATTCCAAGGAAAAGCCCCTCAGCGAGGATGTGGATCTGCACAGGGTAGCCCAAACCACCTCAGGCTTTACGGGAGCCGACCTGGAGAACCTGATGAATGAGGCTGCCATCATATCCGCCAGGGATAACCGCAGGTTCATCAAGCAGAGCGATATCGACCGGGCCTTTGTAAAGGTGGGAATCGGCGCGGAGAAGAAAAGCAAGGTAATATCCGAGAAGGATAAGAAGATAACGGCTTACCATGAGGCGGGCCACGCCATCCTGTTCCATGTGCTTCCGGATGTGGGACCAGTGCATACCGTGTCCATCATCCCCACGGGAATCGGGGCAGCCGGCTACACCATGCCCCTGCCTGAAAAGGATGAGATGTTCAATACCAAGGGCCGCATGATGCAGAATATCATGGTGGATTTAGGCGGCCGGATTGCGGAAGAGCTGATATTTGACGATATCACCACCGGCGCTTCCCAGGATATCAAGCAGGCCACCCAGATTGCCAGGGCCATGGTGACCCAGTACGGCATGTCTGAGAAGGTGGGAATGATTCAGTACGGCGGTGATGAGAACGAGGTATTCATCGGACGGGATCTGGCCCATACCAAGTCCTACGGCAATGAGGTGGCTGACACCATTGACAGCGAGGTCAAGCGAATCATTGACGAGTGTTATCAGAAGGCAAAGGACATCATCAAACAGTATGACTACGTTCTTCATGCCTGCGCCGCCCTGCTGATTGAGAAAGAGAAAATCAGCCAGTCTGAGTTTGAGACGCTGTTTACACCGGCACAGTAGCATTCAGGTCCTGTTTTTAGGGCCGGAAATGATGGAAAATAGCATCAGGAAGGGGAGGGAGGCTAAAAGGCCCCCTCCCTTGTCTATATTGCTCATAAATGGCCTGGAAAATATTGCATCTTTGTGCACACTTTTTTTCGTTCCTATGCTATTATAATAGACGTAACCCCCCCAATACATTATATAGTTTTTGCTA
>OBXA01001901.1_pt1 | contig 11043 bp, 12 predicted proteins | sample 1538121 | NCBI WGS metagenome assembly OBXA01 (sample SAMEA2580133, study PRJEB22360) | human gut metagenome | biome: human gut; feature: human-associated habitat; material: faeces | place: Denmark | collected 2008/2010 | reverse complement strand
CGACTTTTCCAACGGTCGCTCTCGGATCACTGCGTGGGTCGCTCGCTTTCTTTTGGAAAGGTCGTGGCGTACAGTTCCCGTGGCTTGCTACCTCACAAACGTATCTGTCTGCTTTATTCAGTTGTCAAAGAGCTATCGGCTATTCAGCCTATTAAAATCAACTTTCAGATTTTGATTTTAATAGAATGACAAGTGAAGTGGCAGGAAAGGGGGACGTGCCAGACTTCACTTGTATGTACTACATCACTACAATTTCAAAATTCATCAGCATATCAAGTAATGCTGTTTGCACTCTGTTTTTTAAATCTGCGTCTACCACCATGCAGACGTTACCGTGTTCGTCATACAATTTACGCAGGCACAGTTTGGAAATGTAACCGTCATAAAATTTCATAACGGCTTCAATCGCTTCTGGGTCGCCCTCTGTTGCTGATAAAATAACTTCAAAAGGCAGATGTTCGTATTTCTTCATTTGCGTTCCTCCATAATTTTTCTCATTGCTTCAAGTGTTTTTGTTCTGTGATACTGGACGTTAGAGCGGGGAATTTTAATAAATTCACTGATTTCACTATCCGACATATCCATAAAGTAGGACAACAAAATAATGTTGCGTTTCTTCTCTGTCAATGTTTTAAGGGCTTCGCTTAACTGGTCGTCCTCAACCCAGACTTCAATGCCTAAGATATTGAATACAGTATAATCACTTTCGTATTTATCCAATTCTCCAAAACGTGATTGTTCATAATCTGGAATATCCGAAAATAAACATTCGTGTTTTTCACGCCTTTTCATATCACGGTAGCCTTTCTTTACTGCACGTTTAATTACTTTTTTTGAAAGGCAATCAAACTGTGCTTCAATGGCTTGTTTGAAAGAAGATGTTTTCATTTGCTCACCTCCTTTCCGTGCTGGATTGAAATAAACTTTTGTTTATTTCCCCCTTTCCGCACCCTAACTACCCAAAGAGGTGGCAAGCTACCAAGATTTTCAAAAAAATTTTTTTGAAAAACAAAAACAGCCCGATAATGTGTAATTACACAAACGGACTGTTTTATAAATTCTATTGATATGAAATTTTAACTCATATAAAGGGTATAATGATTGTAATAGTGGACTGAAATATTTATCCAGTTGAGAACGGCAAAGCGTTCTTCCGTATGCAATCATGGTATAGCCCCCTTTAACCAGAGCCAATAAAAAAGGACAGTTCTGGTTATATCCAAAACCGTCCCGTTATTTTTCAAGACGCACAAAAGTATATTATCTAGGAACGGTTTTTTTTATTTACCGCACACGATAACAGCTTTTGAATTATTACTGCATACTATATGCAATTTTAACACATTCTAAATACATCGCATGAAGTATAAACTCATGCTAGGTGATTTAAAATGAGAAAAGCAAAAGAAACACAAACTTTTGATTTCAGACCTTTAGGACTGGCAATCAGAGAAGCCCGTGAAAGAGCAGGGCTTTCTCGTAATGATTTAGGCGATAAAGTGTTCTATGGAGAACGCCATATCGCAGATATTGAAAATATCGGGTCGCACCCCAGCTTTCAATTATTCCATGATTTAGTTACCATGTTCAATATATCAGTTGACGAATATTTCTATCCAGCAGAGAATGTCGTAAAAAGTACAGCTCGCCGTCAGATAGAAACTTCTCTTGATTTATTGAGTGATAACGAATTAAAAATCATTCAAGGTACGATTGACGGTATCTTGAACAGCAGGGAGAGCAAGAAGTAATCAGCTTCTTGTTTTTCCCTTTTTGCGTTATCTATTTGCTGATCTGCTCCGCAGGTAGCAAATAACTTTATTAAACTTTTGTCTTTTTCGTAATCTTGTAAATGTATTCTTCTGGCGTAGGGCGTTTATTCCCAAAATATTTTTTGAAATTTGCCTGCACCGCTGGGTCTGTACTGTTCATAGCTTCATCAATCGTCGCTTCAATATCAGCCCGTACATCAGCTAAAGACACACCACCAGCCTTTGCACCAGTTTTTAAGGCTTTTTTAATATCTCGTTTTTTAAGTCCTATCATAATAACCTTTCTATACTTTTTTCATAACATTATTCTGATTGTTCCACGAAAGCCAAAGACGAAAATTCAAATATAATGAAATACATAGTGTTAATATTTCGGCAATGGGAACAGCCAACCATACACCTGTTATTCCAATAAACTGTGGCATTAGTAACAAGCCTATCATTATAAAGCCGAATGTTCTTAAAAAAGAAATCAAAGCAGATAGCTTACCGTTAGATAATGCAGTAAAAATTGCAGATGAAAATATATTGAAGCCCGAAAAAAGAAAACTAAATACAAATATCATAAATCCGTTTATTGCAATTTTATATACCGCTTCATTTGTCCCAGTAAATAAACGTACCAAACTATTTCCATTTATAAAGGATAACGCAAAAATAAATAATGAACCTACAAAAATGAAAGAAATACAGATTTTATATATTTTCTTTAATCCGTAATAATTGTTTGCTCCAAAATTATAGCTAATAACTGGGGCAACACCCATTGAAAAACCAATAAATAATGTTGTAAGCAAAAATTGTGTATATATAATTATGGTAATAGAAGCCACACCATTTACACCTAATAAATTCATCATTGTGCGATTGAAAAAGAATGTAGTAATTGCCGTTGAAAGCTGACTAACCATTTCTGATGAACCATTTATACAACTTTCTCCAAGTACTTTAATGTCTATAATAGGTTTTACAAAAGACAATGTTCCCGATTTTTTACAAAAGACAATTAGCCCCGTAATTGCTGGTATCAAATAACCAATTCCAGTTCCCAATCCTGCACCGGCAATCCCCATGCCAAATATAGCCATGAAAAGATAATCAAATACGATATTCATTACACCAGCACTTACAGAAAGAACAAGTCCTAAAGTTGGTTTTCCTGCTGTTACAAATAAATTTTGAAATAGTACCTGCAACATACTTGCAGGTGTAAACAGTAAAATAATAGTTAAATAGTCTTTACAATATGGAAATAAAATCTTATCAGCTCCAAGAGCATATATAATTTCGTCAATAAAGATAATTCCTAGAATGAAAATTACTACTCCCAAAATAAAACCAAATAAAATAAGTAGTGTAAAATCCTGTTTTGCTCGTTTGGGTTCTCCTGCCCCCATTTTTCTTGCAACTATGGCACTACCACCCGTAGCTATCATTGTTCCCAATCCTACTATTAAATTGATAACGGGACAAACAATATTGATTGCTGATAAAGCATTTGTATTGACAAATCGTGATACAAATATGGTATCTACAATTGTGTAAAGACCCATAAATAACATCATGGATATGGTCGGGAAAGCAAATTTTAATAAAGACCCAGTATTAAAATCTTTTGCAAGAGGATTACTATTCATTTGTACTACCCCCATTTTTTGAGAATAATACTAATTTTTGTGTAGGATAACCAAATTCAACTAATAACTCTGCTTCTGCAAAGCCTAATTCTTTGTAAGCCTTACGATACCCCGTATCAGCTTTGTCGCCCTCACGGAATGTTGTTACAGAAATGTCTTTATCAACTAAAAGTTCATTCATAACCTTATCCAAAAATAGTTTTGCAATACCACATTTACGATATAACGGGTGTACTCCAAAGAAATCAATGCTTCCCGTATGATAGTTAATAGACATCAAAGCAATGGCAATAGCATTATCAGTTAAAATCAACACTCTTTGCTCTAAAATACCTTTTTTTAATTCTGTTAAGAACTCATTCTCGTTCAAATTTGGAAAACCGTCTATTACTAAATAAGCTAGTTCTAGACAGGCAGGTATATCTGTTGTTGTAGCAAATCTGATATTTTCTTCCATTTCTTGTTGTGATAATTTTTGTTTAACTGTCTGTATCAAATCAAATCTAAGCTGTAACGGATAAAATTCTTCGTTCATTCGATATTCGTTAGGCGTCTTCTTATACATCTGCTTAAAAATATTTGTAAACGCCTGCTGACTTTCATAACCAGCAATAAGCGAGATTTCAAGAATGGATTTATCAGAAAACACTAAAAGTTTTGCAGACTCTGTTAATTGTCTGCGTTGTACATAGTCATGTATAGACAATCCAACAGTTTCGACAAACATTCTATGCAAATGATATTTTGAATAACCAACACCCATCGCAATAGAGGATAAGTTCAGTTTTTCTGTGAGATTGTTTTCTATGTAATTGATAACCGTTATAATGTTTTCAACCTTATTGACCATTACAGCACCCTCCTTTCAGCTTAGATTATAATAAATAGTTTTCTTCAAGTTTTAATATATATTGCGGTTTTTGCGTGAATTACTATTTTAGCGTATTCAGAACTATTTGTGAACATAATTCGATGAAAATGTAGTTTGCAAATCATATTTCTATGACATGCAAACTACTTCTTGTGATTTATCCCACAATTTTCCAGTTACTATCCTTATGTAGCACAAGCTCATATTGCGATACCTGTGTTGCCTTTGTCTGATTATCAAGGAATTTCACGGCAACTTTGACTTTCACATTGTCCCTGTCCTTTGTAAAGATAGGGTTTACCAGTTCAGAATAAAGATAGTCCCTGCCGATAGGCTCAATCACATTTCCAGATACATAGTAAGCAAGCTCTTTTTCTGTGGCTGTTGGATAGAGCTTAAAGAATGTTTCCAGAAATGCGGTAGCGTCATTTACCGTATCAGCGTCCACGCTTGCGTCTGCTTCTGGTGTCTTAGGCTCATAGTCTGATTTTTCAACTGCTGGTGCAAGGGTAGGGTTTTGAACGATTACCATATCCCCGTCTGCGTCCACATAGACTTTTACAGTATAGGTTGCTTTCACATTGCTTGTCTGTTCTCCCTCTTTTATCTGCTGATCTACTTCGTAGGTAGCAGAAAAAGTGTCCGTTCCCGATTGCTCGATATGCCACACAATCACATCTGTAACTGTGGAGCTGGTCGGTATATCCGTTCTGATTGTATCAACATTCAAATCCTGCAATTCTTTTGTCAGATAACCGCTGATTGCCTGCGTTCTTGCTTCAATCGCTTCTTTGCTGTTATCCCATGTGTAATAGGACTTCGCAAAATTCTTCACGAAATTTTCAATCCCGTTGGTGTCCTGCAAGCGAAGTTCAATGATTTCTTTTTCATGGGTCGTGTGCTGGTCGATAGCGGTAAAATTCTTATACACTCCAAAGCTCACGCTTGCGATAAGCACCACCCACAACGCAATCACGGTTTTCTTATGTGTGCCTACCTTGACAGTACGCACCTTTTTTTCTTTTGGTTCTTTGATAGTTTCTGTCTGTTTCTTATTCTTCTTAAACATATTTTTCAAGTCCTTTCTATTGTTTTACTCGTCCTGCACCGATTAAGTGCTGTTGCCAGTAATGCACTTTATGTGGAAACTTGCGCAGAAACTTCCTTTTGAATTTTCTTCCCACAAATTAAGACATAATTTTGCTACTAACTATTGCATTGACCAATATAAAAAACATGGTTTTGTTGATATTTATAAACTTATGATTTTAATGGGACATAAGGATGTAAAGACAACAAATAGATACTTACATATTGCAAATCAGATAATCGTATCACGTGAAAGCGTGTCACACATTGACAAGATTTTTCAAGAATTACAAGGGGTTTCGTGATTTTGGCGCAAAAAAAAGCACCGACCCCATAGCCTATGCTATAAAACCGATACTTCGTAATGCGCCACCAGGGGTTCGAACCCTGGACACCCTGATTAAGAGTCAGGTGCTCTGCCAGCTGAGCTAGTGGCGCATGTCTTTCAGCGACGAATGTTATTATATAATACTTTTTTTAGAAATGCAACTATTTTTTTATAAATTATTTCGTATTTTGTCGAGTACTGTTTTTATATTTTTAATTTTATATTTTTCAAAGGGACAGTCCTTGCGAACCGTCCCTCCTCATTAATCAATAATTCCAAATTCTTTGTAAAATTTCTTTCTGGCTTCTTTATCAACAGAAGCCTTTTTTACATCTTCTATTCTATTATTTTGCAATAAAAGATTTATAAATTTTCCTAGTCTTGCCTCACCCATATTTACAAGATGTTCTGCTACTGTATCCATAGTATTGTACTCTCCTTTCTCCTTCTCTGCCAGAATTTCTTCATAACGCTCATCCCCCGTCATAGCAGATAATAATTTTAATACTTCATCCACATGTTTAATTTCTGTTTTGTCATCTGATACATAATCTTTATTCTTTCTCTTGTGTACAAAGAAATTTGCTACAATTTTAAAATCGCTTTTAAATCTTGTAATCTCTTCTTCCGTCAACCATGCAATATTAAAAACTGTGATTTTATAGTCATTAACATACTCTCCCAAACCCTCCGGAATGTATATCACATCCTTTAAATGCGTTGGTTTATCCCACATCTTATCTGTACCAAAATATAAAACAATTGTCAATACTGCAACTGGTCTTTTTCTTTTCTTCTGCAATTGACTGCGATAAGAGGCACCATCATAACCTAATATACGAAGCGGCATATATTTCTCCGGTAAAGTTTGATTTTCCATGCCATATATGGCAAATTCAATATCACGCTCTTTCCAGAGTTTGACGATATCCCTTTCCTGTTCATGCAGTTTATTTTTTCTGTTGTATCTTTCTCGCCCAAACCTTCCTCTCTTTCTTTGCGAAGTTTCCGGAAAGCCCTCAATATCTGTATCTAACAATTTTTTAGGATTTCATGCCGATCTGGCAGAAATAACTCGTACTATAACACTTATTTGAAAAAAAGATTTTGCTATCTGCAATATTGAATGTAACTGATGTATACACAATTGTCAAGAAATCCTTTTCTAATATTTCCTATTTCACTATTTTATGGTATTTTATAACTATGTGTGCCCGGCTTGATTTTATATCAAAATAAATACGGCACCATTTTATAAGGAGGTTTCACATGCGTGTTGAAAAACGATTATTAAAATATGTCTCTTACTGGACAACTTCTGACGAGGAATGCCGACAGATTCCATCTTCGGAAAGACAGTTTGAGTTAGGAAAAGTGTTAGAACAGGAATTGCGCGATCTCGGTTTAGAGAAGGTCACTTTAACCGATCACTGCTATGTTTACGGACTGCTGCCGGCAACGAAAGGATATGCTGACAAGCCTGCTGTCGGTTTTATTTCCCATATGGACACTGCTCCTGATTTTTCCGGAAAAGATGTCAAACCACAGATCATTCCGGATTATGACGGCAATGATGTTCTTTTAAAAGGAAGCGGCACTTATCTGAAAATATCCGATTTCCCTACACTTAAAACATTAAAAGGACGCACGCTGATCACTACAGATGGAACAACCCTGCTCGGCGCTGACGATAAAGCCGGAGTTTCCGAGATCATGACGGCAGTGGAACAGATCATCACAGAAAAAATACCTCACGGCGACATCTGGATCGGCTTCACACCGGACGAGGAAGTCGGAAGCGGTGCTGATTTATTTGACCTTGACTATTTTAAAGCCAGATTTGCCTACACCGTTGACGGCGACTACGAGGGCGAAGTTGCCTATGAAAACTTCAATGCCGCAAGTGCTTCTTTTGAGATCAATGGCGTCAATGTCCACCCTGGGGAGGCAAAAGATATTATGATCAACGCTGCCCTTGTCGGCTGTGAGATTGCATCTCTTCTCCCTGAAAATGAGACTCCTGCCCACACCGAAGGCAGAGAGGGATTTTATCATCTGACTGATTTTAGCGGAGACATCGCCCACGCCAACGTGAATTATATCGTGCGTGACCATGACAAAGCCACTTTTGAAAAACGTCTTGATACACTGCGTGGCATTGAGAAAAAAATGAATGAAAAATATCATGCAGACACTGTAAAATTGAACATTCAGCATTCCTATAGCAATATGCTGGAAGTCATTGAAAAGAATGAATATGTCGTAGCAATTGCAAAAAAAGCAATCAAAAACGTTGGTCTGGAACCAGTCTCCCGCCCAGTCCGCGGTGGTACAGACGGTGCCAGATTAAGTTTTATGGGACTTCCTTGTCCGAACCTCGGAACCGGCGGCTATGGTTTCCACGGACCGTTTGAACATATCAGTGTAGAAGGTATGGATACCGCTGTTTCGGTTATCAAAGAAATCGTAAAAATCACTGCCGAATAATGATCGGGAACGTTTTTCCTGTTACACAAAAAATCTGCCATACAAAAATTGCATTTGTATGACAGATTTTTTATTCTCTTAAATATTATTTTTTACTTTACACCGAAGTCTTTCTTCTATTATAAGTTTGCAATCAATGCTGCGATCTCATCCGGTGTCATAACCTTATTCGGATCTGACAGATCAGGCATTGCCGGCTTATCATCTACAACTGTTTCATCTTCCAATGGAATCTTCTCGACCGGAACATTATCATCCGAATCCGTCAAAGTATCTACCATTATATCATCATACTTGGATAAATCTTCCTCCGGAGAAGAAACTTCTTCTTTACCAATTGATGTTTCCTCCATATCAGATGGAACTTCCTCGATTGGTGTCTCTTCCATCATGGACGGTTCTTCTTCGATCGGTGTCTCCTCCATCACGGACGGTTCTTCTTCAATCGGTGTCTCCTCCATCACGGACGGTTCTTCTTCGATCGGTGTTTCCTGCATATCAGATGGAACTTCTTCGATTGGTGTCTCTTCCATCACAGTTGCTTCTCCAGCAGCCGATGGGATTTCCTCAACTGCGGCTTCCTGAACCTGTGGTTCTTCTTTTTCAATTTTATTCTCTTCTGCCAAGATACGTTCCTCGGTAAAAAAGTTCTGTTTTGCAGACTCTGCTGCTATCTTTGCATCAGCTCCGATCGTATTCAATGTATTCTGCAAAACTTCCAGCTGCTGTAATATTTTATTCTGATTGTCTAAAATATTCTGTGCATATGCGCTGTCATTTTTATTAGTTTCCGGTGCCGGATGCGAAACATTGTCTGATAAAACAGCCTCTAACATCGAAATCTTTTCCATGATGTGGTCATTGGAATTCATCAGTGCATCTGCATTCTCTTTACTTCTTCCAATGGAAACCTTTGCTACTGCTTTCTGTGCGTGGATAATATCCTCCACATTTGCTTTCCGGGACTGGTTTCCTTTTTCAATGAGTTCATACAGATCATCAAATGTTTTCCTCAATAAAAGATAAGACGCTTTTTCTGATTTAAAAATACTATCATACTGTTCTTCTTTGCGATTCTTTTCTGCCATCAGATAAATTGAAATGGAATCTACCAAAAAATAGATTGCAACCAGAAACAATGCTGTAATGATCGCCAGAATAATAAATTTCTGAGGCATATTGATCATTGCATACAAATCTGCAACCAGTAAAACTACCGCAATTAACAATGTAATATTTATGCGGAACCTGACATTTTTTTCGCTGTTCTTATCCATAAGAGCTACCTCCCACTATTGCGTCCTCCTTGACGCTCTCTGTGGCTATTTTACCATAACTTACACGAGATAGCTATATGCGAAAACAACAATCTTCAACAGAATACGACCAAAATTTCTTTTTATAATAAAATAAGCTGTCCGATCAGCTCTGCTCCTTTATAAAGATCGTCGACGGTTGTGTATTCACGTGTCGAATGTGCATTATACATTCCATTCGATAAAACAAGCCCTTCGATTCCGTTTTTTGCAAAACTGTTGTTATCACTTCCGCCGAACGTACCTGTAAGTTCACCGGAAAATCCTAAGATTTCACAGGCTTTTTGAAAATCGGTCACTGACTTGCTCTCAAGTGGTGTCTCATAGGCGGTCAGCACACAGCAGTCCGGCACAATGTTTGTCGCTGTTCCACCCTGAATCGTTTTGTAAAATGATTTGGCTGTCTATGAAAATATCTGTTCTCGTCAACCTCTAAAACTGTCTCTACCGGACGGACTCTGATCTTTCTTCCATTTACTACTTCGTAATCAAATTCTGCCATTTTTCTGTCCCCTGCTTTTTTTATTTTTACCTTTAGGCATCTTTCTCTCATACACTTTCATACGTTAATTCTAAAGAGTGTGCACATAAAGAAAGAAGCAGGTCGTTATCATATGTTTATCACAACTGCCTGCTTCTTCTCTTTGCAAAACACTCAGGTGCATAAATCATATGAACATAAAACCGTATTCATCCATACAGCACATACAACAGCAGCACATCTGTTTTTTGTTCTTTACAATCGTATTTGTTTTCATATGATTTTCTCCCTTCTTTATTTCCTATATTTATGATATGTTTTATAGGAATTAATTTATGTTTGTGATTATAACTATGTGGTCATGGTTTGTCAATTGTTCTGGTTATAGAAGATTCCTTGTGGTTGCTATAGGTTTTTCTTATAGCTCATATTGTCGTTCATTTCACTTTAATTTTTTGCTTATCTTACTTTTTTCTGATTCCAACTGCGGTCAATACTCCACAGGAAAGAATGAGAAGTGTGATCCACAAAGCTGCCTGACCGTTATCTCCGGTTTTCGGTGAAACTGCTGTTGTATCTGCTGTCTGAACTTCAAAGTTTGCTGTTGCAACTCCATTTGCAGTACACTTTTATGAGTATTTGTTTCTTGCAGGTAAAGCAGATCATGGTTGATCAGAAGGATATTTACCTAAACAACCCAATAATCGTTAGACACTATCCTCTGGAAGAAAATATAAACTATTGTTTTGTCGGCATCAGAAGAACCGGCAAATCCTACATGATGTATCAGCAAAATGCTCAGCAGCGAAATTGCTTCTACACTGGGCGGCCGTTTTGTCATCATGAATATATATCCTTATTCCTTCTCTGAGTATCTGACTGCAAATGGAAAAGAAAAGAATTATCTGGATACTATCAGCACAAGTGATAATGCTCATGCGCGGTAAAGTAACACACAAGAATTTGATAGACAACCGCCCATTATTCCGTTACTATTCTTCAATATGGATTGAGAAAACCTCTCTGATACAGTATAATAAAGTGTCAGGGAGGTATCTCTAT
>OBXA01001894.1_pt1 | contig 11056 bp, 12 predicted proteins | sample 1538121 | NCBI WGS metagenome assembly OBXA01 (sample SAMEA2580133, study PRJEB22360) | human gut metagenome | biome: human gut; feature: human-associated habitat; material: faeces | place: Denmark | collected 2008/2010 | reverse complement strand
AAGCACGTTGATGGACAGGCCGTCGGCCAGCTCGCCGATGGCAACGGATACACCGCCCGCACCGAAGTCGTTGCAGCGGCGGATCATGCGGGTGACATTGCCGTCGCGGAACAGACGCTGAATCTTGCGCTCTTCCGGCGGATTGCCCTTCTGGACCTCTGCACCGCAGGTCTCGAGGGATTCCTCGGTGTGCTTCTTGGAGGAGCCGGTTGCGCCGCCGCAGCCATCGCGGCCGGTCTTGCCGCCGAGCAGGATGACGATGTCGCCCGGCTCGGGTACCTCGCGGATGACGTTCTCCAGCGGAGCTGCGCCGACTACCGCGCCGATCTCCATGCGCTTTGCAACATAACCCGGGTGATAAATCTCGTGTACGAGGCCGGTCGCAAGGCCAATCTGGTTGCCATAGGAGGAGTAGCCCGCAGCAGCGGTCTGGCACAGCTTGCGCTGCGGCAGCTTGTGTTCGAGGGTCTCAGACAGCGGTACGGTCGGGTCACCCGCACCGGTCACGCGCATCGCCTGATAAACGTAGGAGCGACCGGACAGCGGGTCGCGGAGCGCATGGAGGCCGCGCCGCCGAACGGCTCGATCTCGGTCGGGTGGTTATGGGTCTCGTTCTTGAACATGAGCAGCCAGTCCTCGTAGTGGCCGTTCACGAGTGCCTTCACCTTAATGGAGCAGGCGTTGATCTCCTCGGACTCGTCGATATTCTTCAGGTAGCCGCGCTTTTTGAGCACCTTAGCGGCGATGGTGCCCATGTCCATCAGCGTAACCGGGCGCTTGGCAGCCTTTTCCTCGCCGTAGACCTCCACACGGGCAGCCATGTAGCGGTCAAATGCGTCCTGCACCATCTGGTCCTCGAACTTTACGTCGTCGATCTGGGTGAGGAAGGTGGTGTGGCGGCAGTGGTCAGACCAGTAAGTATCGACCATGCGGACTTCGGTAATGGTCGGGTCGCGCTTCTCGGTGTCGCGGAAGTAGGTCTGCAGGAACTTGAGGTCGTCAAGGTCCATCGCAAGACCCATGTGGTGCAGCAGGTCAGAGAGCGCACTCTCGTCCATGTGGGTGAAGCCGACAACAGACGCAACGCTGGTCGGGATAGCGTATTCTACCTTGAGGGTAGCAGGCTTGTCCATCGAAGCCTCGCGGGTGTCCACGGGGTTGATCAGGTAGCCGCGAATCTTGTCCATGTCCTCAGCGGTGAGTTCGCCTTCCAGAACGTAGATTTTAGCAGCGGCAACGGTCGGGCGTTCGCCGCCGGTGAGCAGCTGGATGCACTGCGCGCAGGAATCGGCGCGCTGATCGAACTGACCGGGCAGCGGCTCTACCGCAAGGATGGTGTGAGCGCCTTCCGGACGGGGAAAGTCCTCGTCGTAGCACACATCAGCCATAGGCTCGGAGAATACGATGCCCTTTGCCTTCTCGTAGGTCTCAGGTGCAAGTCCCTCTGCATCGTAGCGGCAGAGATAGCGCACATGAGTCAGGTTTTTGATTTCCAACAGGTCGTGCAGGCTGGAGAACAGGCTGCGTGCTTCGACATCGAAGCCGTTTTTTTTCTCGGAATAACAACGATTGACGCTCATGATCGTGTTCGCTCCTTTATTGCATGATACTTCTATTCTACCTTTTTCACGCAGATAAATCAATCGGTGAGGGCGACAAAATATTGTTGATTTCGATGGAGAAGTTTTCTATACCGTTAGAACAAATTAGTAATCAGGAATTAGCAAACGGTAATTGACGGTGTGGTGCAGCCTTCTTCTGGGTATAGCTCATTAAAAATGGAAACCGCAGGATGTGACAAGATGCAGCGGTGTGAAGAAGATGAAAATGTTATGTTATCTCCACTCCACACTCTTTTCTTTCAATTTCCAAAGAGGTGTGATATAATGTAAGTCAAGAGGAGGGCGACCGTGCATGCCGCCCTCGTATTCAAAAAGACGGCGCCGTGCAAACCGGTTGAGCATACAGGCGCGTCTGGTATCAAATTATGCCGCGGAATACTCTGCGGTTACAGGAGGAACTGTCATGGAAATCAAGCTCTCACCGTCTATTCTGTCCGCAGATTTTGCAAATCTTGCACGCGATATTAAAATTGCCACCGATGCTGGTGCGGAATATGTTCACGTTGACGTTATGGACGGTCACTTCGTGCCGAATATCACCATCGGCGCTCCGGTGGTTAAGGCGCTGCGCAAGGCGACCGACAAGGTGCTCGATGTACATCTGATGATCTCGGACCCGGACCAGTATCTGGATGACTTCATCAAGGCCGGCTCGGATATCATCACCGTACACTACGAGTCCAACGGTGATACGCTCGAGCAGCTGAAGAAAATCCGCGCAGCCGGTGTCAAGGCAGCCTGCGTTATCAAGCCGAAAACCCCCGCTGAGGTGCTGTTCCCGCTGCTGCCGTATTGCGATATGGTGCTGATCATGACCGTTGAGCCGGGCTTTGGCGGTCAGGGCTTTATCCCGGAGTGCATGGACAAAATCAAGGCTGTCCGCACGGAAATCCAGAAGAATGGCTATAAGTGCGAGCTGGAGATTGACGGCGGTGCAAAGCTGAACAATACCGCCGACATCGTAGCCGCCGGTGCAGACGTTATCGTAGCAGGTTCTGCCGTGTTCGGCGGTGACATTGCAGCGAATGTCAAGGGCTTCCACGAGGTATTCAAGGAAGGCGCAGCCAAGGCAGCCTGGAGCAAGTAATCATATAAGTGTGAACACCCCCCAATCGTTAGTCTGTCTGACCGTTGGGGGTTTTCTGATAGAGATGAGGGATAAAATGAACGAACTGACAAAGCGAATCGTTTCGTGTGTGCTGCTGTTGATAATCGGACTCGGGTGCTTTTTCGGCATTTCGGGATGGCAGTCTTCACCGGAGACGCACCGGACGAGCATTGAATATTTAAACGAAAAGCAGGCGACTGTGATGAAGCTGACTGCGGCTTCCACGGCAGCATCTGCAGCTGTTTCGGCGCTGCCGGGAGACACTGGCAGCGCCATCGCAGAAAAGCTGGCTGATCTCACGTCGGACTTTCTGATTGTACTGTGCGCCATTATGCTGGAGAAATACCTGCTCACCATTACCGGATACGCGGTTTTTCGGTTTATTTTACCGGTGGTGTGCGTGCTGCTCATCGTCCGGCAGTTCCGCAGCAGCGAGATTCTGGCGAAGCTCGCATTCAAGCTGGCGCTGTTCGGCATGGCGGTTTGGCTTGCCGTTCCGGGCGGCATCACAGTATCGCGCATGATCGAGGCCACCTATGAAACCTCGCTGTCGCAGACCATTGAGGACGCGCAAAGTGCAGCGGATGCTATCGATACCAGTGCGGGTTCGGACTCGGATTCGGACAGCGAAAAGAGCGGTTTCTGGTCGGGTATCACGTCCTCGGTGCAGAATGCGGTCTCCGGCGTGACGGAAAAGTTTGAAAAACTGCTCAGCAATGTCATGGAGGCACTCGCTGTGCTGATCGTTACCTCGTGTGTGCTGCCGGTGCTCGTGCTGCTGTTTCTGCTGTGGATTGTGAAAATGCTCACCGGGATTGACTTCAATCTGCCGAAGCGGAAATCAACGGAGTAATTAAGAGTGGAGAGTGAAAATAACGTAGCGATTTACCCTTCTTCACATGATTCTATCTTATTATTAAAGGTATACCATAGGGTATGTTGGCTTGGCACATCGCCTGCAACTCATCTGCATAGACCTAAAGAGAGTGAATTTCAAATATTGTCAGACCTGCAAGGTCAATCCGCCTCAAACCGGCAGCTGTAAGACCTTGTTAAAATAATAAAACCGCCTGAAAAGGCGGTTTTGGTTTTATTGTGTATTATCTATGGTAAATTAATGTTGTGGGTGTTGCTTTACGCTGCGTTTCATCTGGTACATGCACACGCCCGCGTTTACAACAGCCGCCAACAGGAACAGTGCGACTGCGCAGAACCGAATAGCGAACGATGTATCCAGAAGGGCGCTGAAATCCTGTGCATATACGCGAACATTGTACTCGAAAATCTGCCCGAGCAACGCCAGTGAGCACAAACCCATACTGACCGCTGCAAATGGCAGCGCGTTTTTTCGTCTGGCCAGTGCAATGAACGGCAACACAAGTGAAAGTATACCGCAGGTCAGGCTCCCCACAGAGCACATCACCGAGATTGAAATTGTAGTGGACATTTTGTCTCCTCCTTCCTTTGCGAACAGTATACCACAGTATGGGTGGAATGGAAAGAACAATGCTGTGCAGACAATAAATCCTCACGTTAATTCCTAATTTAGCATTGACAGAACCGCCCACAGAAGATATGCTAATCCTAAGAAATTAACATACTATTAAAAAGCGTTTTGAAAAGAGGTGCGCCATGGCAGACACAGAAAAACTCAAGCGGGAGAACACAGCTCCGCTTCGGCAGGCGATGCAGCATGGCTCTGCCGGCAAGAACGATCTTGCGCGGCTGACGCATCTCAGCTTTCCGACCGTCAGCCGCATTGTGGATGAGATGGTCGAGCGCGGAGAAGCGCAATAAATCGGCACAGCCGCTTCCACCGGGGGACGCTGCGCCACGCAATACCGGCTGAACCCGCAGTACCGGCTGTTCCTGTGTCTGCGGCTGGAGCAGGACACGCTGCACTGGTTTGTGTGCGACCTCGATGGCACACCGCTCGAACAGGAACAGCAGACCTGCTCTGGCGATGTGCGCGAACTTCTCGACACGCTTCTGATGCGTGTTAGGGCGCGTTACCCGCGGCTTGCAGCGGTGGTGCTCGGCTTTGCCGGAACGATGCATAACGGCATCGTCACCGAGAGTTTCGGCTACCCTGAGCTGCGGGGCGTAAGCCTTAGTGCGTATCTTCACGATAAAACCGGCCTGCCGTGCATGGCGGCCCGTGATATGCAGGTTGTGGCCGCAGGCTATGCGGCGCAGTACACGCCCGCACCGAAAGCCGCCGTGTGTATTTACATCGGCAAGCTGGGCGCAGGCGCAGGCATCGTGCTGGACGGAAAGGTCTGGGGCGGTGCCGCAGGCTTTGCCGGTGAATTACACTATCTGCCGATTAAACACAATCTCGAATACGCGCAGAATCACTTTGCAGGCGCGGATATGAGCGACTATTTCACCAAGGTCATCTGTGGCTGTGCGGCGCTCATCAATCCGGACAGGGTGGTGCTGTATGCCGATTCCCGTCTGACCGATAAGGTATCGCAGATACGCGAAAGCTGTGCGCAGGCGCTGCCGGAGCAGGCCATGCCGGTGATAGAGCTGTCCCGGTCCTTCGAGCAGGATTACACCCGAGGGTTATTTACCTTGGCGAAAAAGATGGAGGAAACCACATGAAATACTTTGTTTTTGACATTGACGGCACGCTGATCGACTCCTCGAAGGTAGACCAGTGGGCGATGCGCACCGCACTTGCCGAGTTTGGCTATGAGTTCACCTACGAGCAGCTGATTTTCTCCTTCGGTATGCCGGGCAGACGAGCATTGGCGAAATTAAGCATTCCAGCCGAGCGGGTCGAGCCGATCATGGCTCGCAGGGGAAGGGGAGCGTTAGACCCGCGGCCGATATAGAGCCGATCATGGCTCGCTGGGAAGCGCTGGCGTATGACCGGCTGGACGAAATCCCGATGTACGACGGCATCCCCGAGGTGATAGCCGAACTGCGGAACGGCGGATGTCAGTGTGGTATTGTTACCTCGCGCACGCGCCTGCAGCTTGAGCAAGGAATCAAGCCGATTGGCTTCACGCCATGGTTTGATGAGATTATCTGCGCGGATGATGTTGAGCATCCTAAGCCTGCGCCGGACGCTCTGCTCGAGTGTCTGCGTCGATTCGGCTGTAAACCCGAGGACGCCGTCTATATCGGCGACAGCGAGTACGATATGCAGTGCGCCAGGAGCGCCGGCGTCAAGAGTGTCCTCGCACTGTGGGGGTGCTCCGAGGCGGAGAAGCTAACGTCCGACCTCAGGTTTGAGTATCCGGCAGAGATTTTAACATTACGGTGAAAATAATTGAGAATGGAGAATGGAAAATGAATGAGGCCGCCCGATGGGAGGTAATTAAATAATCGCGCAATGCGCGACACCTCGTCGCAGCGCGGACGGAACTCGCGCAAGGATAGCGACATTCTCAATTCGAATAAGAAAAGCCTCTCTCGCAACGAGAGAGGCTTTCTCTTATTCGCTCTTATGCAGTAAATCCATAAATTCCTCGCCGGTGATGGTTTCCTTCTCCAGCAGGAAATGCGCGAGCCGGTGCAGGGCATCCATATTATTCTGCAGGATGCCGATGGCCTTCTCATGCGCGGTCTTGACGGTGGCAATCACTTCCTCGTCAATCTTCGCCGCGGTCTCCGCCGAGCAGGCGAGAGCGGTATCACCCGACAAATACTGATTCGTTACGGTCTCGAGAGCAACCATATCGAACTTGCGGCTCATGCCGTAGCGCGTGATCATCGAGCGTGTCAGCTTGGTGGCCTGCTCGATGTCATTAGATGCACCGGTCGTAATCGAGCCGAAAATCAACTCCTCGGCTGCACGGCCGCCGGTGAGCGTTGCCACCTTGTTCAGCAGTTCATCCTTGCTCATCAGGTTGTGCTCGCCCTCATCCACCTGCATGGTGTAGCCGAGTGCACCCGAGGTGCGCGGCACAATGGTAATCTTGGTGACAGGTGCGGAGTCGGTCTGCTTGGCAGCCACCAGTGCGTGACCGATCTCGTGGTACGCAACAATCTCCTTCTCCTTGGCGCTGAGCACGGCGTTCTTGCGCTGCGCACCGGCAATGACGGTCTCGACGCTCTCATCCAGATCGGCCTGAATGACACTGTTGCGTCCGAGACGAACGGCACGCAGAGCCGCCTCGTTGATAATGTTGGCGAGGTCAGCACCGGAAGCGCCGGAGGTTGCGCGGGCAATCGAGTTAAAGTCGATGTTGCCGGACATATGAACGTCCTTTGCGTGCACCTTCAAAATCGCGATACGACCCTGCAGATCAGGCAGCTGCACCGGAATGCGGCGGTCAAAACGGCCCGGACGCAGCAGAGCCGGGTCAAGCGACTCCGGACGGTTGGTCGCCGCCAGAATAACGACGCCCTTGGTGCCGTCAAAGCCGTCCATCTCGGTCAGCAATTGGTTGAGCGTCTGCTCGCGCTCATCGTTGCCGCCCATGCCTGCGCCGTCACGCTTTTTACCGATGGTATCAATCTCGTCGATGAACACGATGCACGGTGCTTTTTCGCTGGCCTGCTTGAACAGATCGCGCACCTTGGCCGCGCCCATGCCGACGAACATTTCGACGAACTCCGAGCCGGAAATCGAGAAGAACGGCACATGCGCTTCACCGGCAACGGCCTTCGCCAGCAAGGTCTTGCCGGTACCCGGAGGGCCGACCAACAGTGCGCCCTTGGGCAGCTTTGCGCCGATGGAGGCGTACTTGTTCGGGTTGTGCAGGAAGTCCACGATCTCGGTGAGGGCCTCCTTGGCTTCATCCTGACCGGCGACATCGGCAAAGGTCTTGCCGGTCTCGGTCTCGGCGTAAATCTTGGCGTTGGATTTGCCGAAGCTCATCATGTTGCCGCCCATGTTCTTCATCATCTTTTTCTGCAGCCATTGACCGACCGCGATAATGAGCACAATTGGAACAACGTAGCTGATGAGCATGCTCAGCAGGGGAGAGGCCTGGGTTGGAATCTCGGCGGCAAACTTGACATTGGCCCCAAGCAGACGGCCGACCAGCTCGTCATCCGGGAAGATGCCAGTCTTGTAGAGTGCGTCCTTGCCCTTGTCGTTCTTGGCCTCGAAGGTAATTTCCTGATCCTGCTTGTCGTAGGCGATGGTCTGCACCTTGCCGTCATCCACCATAGAGATGAACTCGTCGTAGCCGACCTCGGTCACCTGTCGCTGCAGCAAGCTCGGAAACAGCAGCCAGTTGAGCATCATAAGCACGAGCAGCATGACAGCATAATAGAAGATCAGCGGTTTTTTGGGATTTTTCGCCCCTTTGGGGTTGTTATTCATGTGAGTTTCGTCCTTTCGAGTAAATCGTTGAGGTTTCGCTGCATTTTCTGCATCACACTGCACAGGGTCTGCATTTCCTGCTCGGAGATGCCCTGCTGCAGTGTCAGCGCAAAGGTTTCACAGCGGTGATGGAGCGTTTTGGCGGCAGCGTGTCCTTCATCAGACAGGTGCAGGTGCACCAGACGGCGGTCGTTCTCGTCGCGCACGCAGTAGAGCAGACCGCGCCTCTGCAGTCCGTCTACGCTGCGCGTCACCAGCGGCTTGGAAACGTTCCACGCCTGTGCAATGACAGTTGCGGTGTCCTGCTCGGGCGCGTTGCGGTACAGAAACAGCAGCACGAACATCTCATTTGGCGTAAAGCCGCAGCTTTCGGTCAGCTCACGAAAGCAACTGCGGTACAGCTGACCCGCGTGGAACGCATCGGCGGCAAAATCGTGGGGAGAGCCGGACATGCGGTGTCCTCCTTTCGGTAAACGGTTTACTTGTAAACTATAATAGACCGAAAGCGGGCGAACGTCAATCGCTCAAATGTGAACATTCTGAAAATTCAGACATTCGCAATTCTCCATCCGAAACCAAAAAAGACGCCGAGAACCCTCTCAGCGTCTTTCTGCAGTTTACTTCATGGTACCGCGGGTGCCCCAGTTGGAGAACTCGGTGTACGTCAGGTAAATGCTGTCATCGTGCAGACCGGTGTGCAGCTCGACAGCATCAAACAGTGCCTCGGTCAGCGCCTTCTTGTTCTCAAACTCGGTCGAACCGTAGCAGCGAACATCAACGTACGCCAGCTTGCGCTTCTCGCCTGCAAAGTACATGGTGTGGTTGTCGGAGATGTCAACCATCAGAGCAGCCTCGGTCTTGCCCGGAATCAGGGAAATCTTCTGGCCGATGGTCTTCTTCAGCTCGTCCTTCTGCTCGTCGGACAGGGCCTTGGAAGTGGTAACAGCAATATACGGCATGGGTATATCCTTCTTTCTTTGGGATTGGGCAGTACTGATTGCCCGTGGTTTATTTTATTGTAGCACATCGACCGCTGTTTGCAATATCGTAATCCTGCATAATTTGCGGTTGGGAAAGGCATTTTAAAATCAGCAGTTTTTGACAGTGTATTTTTAAATGAACTGTGAACTTTATCAAAAACAGGTGCACAATAAGTGGATTTGTGGTATAGTATTAACAGTGAAGAAGTACAGTCCATGATCGGGTGTTGCATATGAATATCAAGTGTACGCAAAATATTTACAAAAGTGCCAATGGTGTTTCCAATGTCACCTATTATATTCTTGTTCCCGAAGGAGTAGAGGTGCGCGGTATCGTACAGCTGTCTCACGGCATGTGCGAGTATTTTTCGCGCTATACCGCGTTTGCGAAGTATCTCTGCGGACTGGGCTTCATTGTCTGCGGAAACGATCATATCGGACACGGAGCATCGGTCTCACGCACGGCGGATCTCGGTTTTTTTGCCGCCCGCGACGGTTGGAAGTATCTTGTTGAGGATGTCAAGCACCTGACCGACCTGATGCAGCGCCGCTATCCCGACCTGCCGTATTTCCTGCTCGGGCACTCGATGGGTTCGCTGATTGCACGGCTGTACCTGCTCGATTACGGAGAGAAGCTGTCCGGCTGCATTCTTATCGGAACAGTCAGCCCAGTCCTTTCGTACCAGTCGGCCCGATCCCTGCCTCCGGCAGCATCGTACATCTTGCGGATTCAGTAGCGCGCTCGCGCGGCATCACCTATCGCAGCGGACTGCTGTCCAATCTGGTGTTCAAGGGCTTCAACAGGAAAATCAAGCAGCCGAAAACCGTGTTTGACTGGCTCAGCCGCGATGAGGCGGTCGTGTCGCTCTATCAGTCGGATGAAAAGTGCAATTTCGTGTTTACCGCGACCGGATTCCGCGACCTGTTTACGCTCATCACCAAGGCGAACAATCCGGTGACCTTCCGGAAAACACCGAAGGACCTGCCGCTGCTGTTCATCTCGGGTGATAAGGACCCGGTTGGGCGGTACGGTGAGGGTGTGCGCCGTACGGTCAATCTGTATCGCGGCAACGGCGTGAAGAATATCGAGGTCATCTTTTATAAGGATGCGCGCCACGAGGTGCTCAACGAGCTTGACAGACTTGAAACCTTCGGAGATATTTCCCGTTGGCTGGAGACACATCTTGCCGCAAGAGCTGCAAGGCAGGCTGTCGAGCAGGAGCCGGAAACGGCAGCGGAATAAAAATAAAACCTCTCTCAAAATGCTTGAGAGAGGTTTTTTTGTGCTTTTTAGGCGCGGGAAACCGCCTTGCTATGCTGTCTGCCCTTGAAATACTGTGCATTGAGCACTGCCGAGACAACGAGCAGCACGCCTGCGATCAGCAGGGTAGCAAAACCCCAGCGGATACCCGCGCGGTTGGCAGCGATGCCGATCGCAGCCGGAGCCATAGCTGCGCCGAAGCCGTTAAGTGTAACATAAATGCCCATGGATGCCGGATAGCGCGAGAACAAATCTCCGGCATTGGCCACCGTTGTGCCGTACATGCCGGACATGCACAGACCCAGACCGATCGTCGCAACGGTGAGAATCGGCAACGTGGTTCCGGTGACAAGCAGCACGAGGAACGCCGCCACGCCGAAGCACATGACCGTGATCATCTGCCACGGACGGAACTTCGCAGCGATCACGCTGCACGAGAAGCGGCCGATCAGCAGCGAAACCCACAGCAGGGAAGTGATGATCTGCGCAGCGTCTGCGGCGAGCACGCCGGAATCAATGTAAAAGCTGGTCAGCCAGCCCATCATGGAAGCCTCAACAGCCTCGTAGAAAAAGCAGAGCGCTGTGCACAGCCAGAACAGCTTTTCGCGGAAAAAGCCGTAATCGGTTGCGGATTTCTGCTCGGTTTTCGTGGATTTATCGTCATCCATCTTCATAAACAGACCGAAGATAAACGAAGCCGTCAGCAGCACAATGGAAATCTCGAGCGCAAGACGCCAGCCGTTGTCACCGCCCAGCTTATGGCAGGGGGGGACGGCGAAAAGGGGCCCCCCGCTGTCCGGT
>OBXA01001885.1_pt1 | contig 11094 bp, 10 predicted proteins | sample 1538121 | NCBI WGS metagenome assembly OBXA01 (sample SAMEA2580133, study PRJEB22360) | human gut metagenome | biome: human gut; feature: human-associated habitat; material: faeces | place: Denmark | collected 2008/2010 | reverse complement strand
CCAGAAGTGCTGCGATCAGAGAACCTGTCCATGCTCCTGTTCCCGGAAGCGGAATTCCTACAAAAAGTACCAGCCCCCAGAACTCATATTTCTCAATCTGATCCTTCCGGCTCATGGCTCTGTTCTCCAGTTTATCCACGAGCGGCTTGAATGTCTTCGTTCCCTTCATCCAGTTAAATACCGGTGTGATCAGAAGCAGAATAAATGGAACCGGAATAATATTTCCGATAATGCACAGTGGAATCGCTGTTGACACCTTGACCCCGAGGATCGGTCCCGCAACCAGAAGTGCACCACGAAGTTCCAGGATCGGAATCATGGAAATCAGAAATACAATTACCTCTTTACTTACACTTCCGCTTAACGCATCAATAATTCCATGTATTAATGTATTGGTCATAAGAAACTCCTCTTATTTATTCATATATTTTTTCAGGAACGCAAACATTGCTTCCATCTCTTCTCTGGTTCCTACAGTGATACGCATATACTGTTCGATTCTCTCACTGCCCCAGAAGCGCACATAGATATCATTCTCTTTCAGTGCTTCAAATAATTCTTTTGCATCATAATCCGGATGCATGGCAAAGATAAAGTTCGATTTGGAATTCAGGCAGCGGAATCCAAGATTCTTTAATTCTTCTTTTGCCCATTCACGTGTCTCGATAATCTTATTCACACACGCTTCAAAATATGCCTGATCCTTTACCGCTTCCACACCGCATACCAGTGATGTCTGGTTCATAGTATAAGAGTTGAAAGAATATTTTGCATCATTCAGGTATTTGATCAGAGTCGGATTACTGATTGCATAACCGATACGCATTCCTGCCATTGATCTTGCTTTTGAAAATGTCTGTACAATGATCAGATTCTCATATTTGTCAATCAGTTCCAGCGCAGAACGTCCAGCAAAATCAACATATGCCTCATCTACAATTACGATCACATCCTGATTATGTGCGATAATATCTTCTACGTCAGCCAGATCTTCATAAAGCCCTGTCGGTGCATTCGGATTCGGGAAGATCACACCACCATTTTCCTTGTAGTAATCTTCTTTTACGATCTTGAAGTTCTCATCTAACTTCTGGCATTCATACGGAATGCGATACAGATCCGCCCATACCTTATAGAAGGAATAGGTAATATCCGGGAAAAAGATTGGTTTTTCCGAATTAAAAAATGTCAGGAAGCACATAGATAATACATCATCCGAGCCAACTCCTACAAAGACCTGATCCGGATTCACATGATAAAAATCAGCCAGGGCATTCACAAGCGGTGCTGCCGTCGGATCCGGATACAGCCGTAAACGGTCTGTATCCATCTCCTCCAGTGCTTTTGTCACGCCCGGTGCCGGTGCATATGGATTCTCATTAGTATTTAACTTGATTACTTTGCGCTGCGGTTGTTCACCCGGCACATATGGTTCTACTTTTCGAATGTTTTTTTCAAATGCTTTCATGCTGCTCTCCTAGAAATATTCTTTTGCCAGTTCTTTAAATTTCGGAAGTGAACGGATGATCGTCTCGTGAGATACACAGTATGCAAGTCTTACGTATCCAGGACACGCAAAGGAACTTCCCGGTACGATCAGAATATTATATTTCTTGGCCGCTTCGCAGAATTGCTTTTCATCCGAAACCGGTGATTTCACAAACAGATAAAATGCCCCCTGTGGTTTAATACAATCAAATCCACATTCTTTCAGACCATTATAAAGATCTTCTCTGTTACGGTCATAGAAAGAAAGGTCTGTCTTTTCATTCAGGCATTTTTCCACTACTTTCTGCTGCAGTGTCGGAGCATTAACAAATCCAAGGATACGTGTTGCCACATTTGCTGCCGCAAGCACTTCTTCACTGTCTTTCATCTCATCCGGAATCACCAGATATCCGATACGTTCTCCCGGAAGAGACAGCGATTTACTGTAAGAATATCCTACAACTGTATTATCATAATATTTTGTGAGATAAGGAACTTCTACTCCGTCATAAGCAAGTTCACGATATGGTTCATCTGAGATCAGGACAATATCCGTTCCGAATTCTTTCTGTTTTGCCTCCATGATGGCAGCAAGCTTCTTAATCGTCTCTTCAGAGTACACCACACCTGTAGGATTATTCGGATTGTTAACGATGACTGCTTTTGTCTTAGACGTGATCTTCTGCTCGAATTCATCCAGTTTCGGCTGAAAATCTACAGTATTCGGTGAAATTTCGACCAGCACACCATCGTAATTATTTGTATAAGAACGATATTCTCCAAAATATGGTGCAAATGCAATTACTTCATCTCCCGGATTGATGATCGCTTTCAGGATAACATTCAGACCTCCTGCGGCACCAACTGTCATAACAATATTCTTTCCCTCAAAGTGCGTATCAAAACGTTCATTCAGAGATTTTGCTACTGCTGCTCTTACTTCCGCATATCCGCAGTTGCTGTTGGTATATCCGTGAAGTGCAACCGGATCTGTGTCATTTACAATCTCGATAATCGCATTCTTTACAGCCTCCGGTGCCGGCACATTCGGATTACCAAGACTGAAATCAAACACATTCTCAGCTCCATAAATTCCTGCCAGACGGTTACCTTCCTCAAACATTGCACGGATAGCCGAACTGTTGGCCACCATATTTTTCATCTTATCCGCTATCATTTTATTGCTCCTTTCTCACTGCAAGTCTTTTTTGTCTTTCAAACATCTTTTTCTGTCACATCGCCCTTTTCCACCATAAAGACAGGACGGTATGAAAGTTTTGCTTTTCTGAGTCCTTCCGCTCCGGTATCATCTTCCCTGTTCACATATTTGTAGTTCATACATTCATGTTCTACAAACTGCTGGTTGATCATTGTATATGCACCCTGTACATCTGCATATGCCTTTTCAATATGCACTACATACGTATCCTCACAGATAGGTTCTCCGATCGTAAATGCTACAACTTCTCCGTCAATCCGTAAAACTCCTCCGGTCAGATGAAGTTCTTCGAACAGACGAAGGGAATTCAATGCCACACACATCTCACCCCTTTTTTCATCGTCGTCTTCACATTCATTCTCTTTCCGCCATTTTAATGCCATCTGAAAGCAGTCTTCCAGATTTTCTCTGGTCATACTTTCATATGACCAGCGTCCGTCATACAAACTTTTGAACTTATTAATATGGTTACGTTTCCCATGGAGTTTTTTCCCTGAAAGCGTCGCTAACTTTTCTGATTCATATACATAATCTGCAGAGTCTCTGTCATACTCAATCTGAAATCTTTCCGGATACCATTCATTCAGCTGTTCGAAATATTCCGGTGTCACATTGTACATCAGGAACGGTCTGCCTTTTTCTTTAGAATACTCCATCATCTCTTCCAGTGCATTTTTTACATCTTCCGGCGCTCCTGCCGGATACGCAAAAGATACGTGATTCTCATCTTCACTTTTGAATACCAGTGCATTCTGTACAATTGCCCACTTCACCGGATATTGTCTGGACCAAAGATAAACATTGGCAAATGTTCTCTCACAGCTTCTGCTGGTATGATGTTCAAAGTAATGCGCAATAATCTCCTGATCTTCTAATTCTGCACGCTTAAACTGTATTGCTTCCATCCTTTATATTTACCTTCTTTTAGTTTCAGCTATTTTCTGATAGTCATATTCCGGATTCTTACATTTCCTCATTCATATTTGCAAGCTTTGCAGCCTGATCGGCTGCGATGCAGGCATCAATGATCTCCTGGATGTCTCCATTCATGATCTTATCCAGTTTGTATAATGTAAGTCCGATACGGTGATCTGTCACACGTCCCTGTGGGAAGTTATAAGTACGGATCTTCTCGGATCTGTCTCCGGTACCGATCTGACTCTTTCTTGCCTCTGCTTCGGCATCATGACGTTTCTGGCATTCCAGATCGTACAGCTTCGCACGCAAGAGAGCAAATGCTTTGTCCTTGTTCTGCAACTGTGATTTCTCTGTCTGACTGTAGATCACGATTCCTGTAGGATAGTGAGTCAGTCGTACAGCTGAATCTGTCGTATTGACACACTGTCCACCGTTACCGGATGCACGCATTACATCGATACGGATATCTTTTTCATCAATCTGGATATCTACGTCTTCTGCCTCCGGCATAACTGCTACAGTAATAGTAGAAGTGTGGATACGTCCGCCGGATTCTGTCTCCGGTACACGCTGTACACGATGAACTCCGGATTCGTATTTCATCTTTGAGTACGCACCCTTTCCGTCGATCATAAATGTTACATTTTTCATTCCGCCGATACCAATCTCTTCACACTCTACCAGTTCGACTTTCCATCTCTGACTTTCTGCATAGTGCATATACATACGGTAGATTTCAGCTGCAAAAAGTGCCGCCTCGTCTCCGCCCGCACCGGCACGGATCTCGACGATAACATTCTTTTCATCGTTCGGATCTTTCGGAAGAAGAAGGATTTTCAATTCCTGTTCCAGTTCCTCCACACGCTTTTTGTTATCATTCAATTCTTCTTTTGCAAGTTCACGCATCTCTTCATCAGACTCTTCCTCTAACATCTCGAGGCTGTCCTCGATTGCCTGTTTGCATTCTTTGTATTCATTATACGCCTCTACAATCGGAGTCAGGTCGTTCTGCTCTTTCATAAGTTTGCGGAAGCGGTTCTGGTCATTTGCCACATCCGGTTCCTGAAGTTCATTTAATATCTCATCCAGACGGATGCGCAGATCTTCTAATTTATCAAACATGGTATTTCCTCCTTAACATTACTCTTTATTGTACCTTCCCATAACAACGCGGTCAAGTCCCGCCAAATCCTTTTTTACCTGGATTTCTTCATATCCCTGTTCTTCCAGGAGAACCGATACATCCTTTCCCTGATCAAAACCGGTCTCAAACAGAAGATATCCACCTTTTTTTATATGTTTTACACTTTCTTTCACAATCAGACGGTAAAAGTATAATCCGTCCTTTTTCCCATCCAGTGCAATCCATGGATCATGAAGCTTTACTTCATCTTCCAGACTGCTGATTTCCTCCGTTCTGATATACGGTGGATTTGATACGATCATGTCATATGTTTCTGCGATGTTCTCGAACAGATCTCCCTGTATAAAAACCGCTCCGGTCTGAAGTCTGCTGTCATTTTCCTTCGCAACTTTCAATGCTTCCTCTGATATATCACATCCGGTTCCGGACACGCAGATTCCTTTCCTTTCCGCAAATTTCAGAATGCTCTCCAGAATACAGCCTGATCCTGTACACATATCCAGGATCTGCATCCCCGGCCGGATCTTCTTCAGCGCCTCTTCTACCAGTGTCTCTGTATCTTGTCTCGGAATCAGCACATGCTCATTCACCTTGAAATCCAGCCCCATAAATTCCTGTTCACCGGTAATATGCTGAAGCGGGATTCTCTGTGCTCTTGTCTCAATATCTTTCCGATAGTGCTCTGCTTTATCCTTCTCTACCTCTTTATCCGGATCAGCAAGAAACATGGCTCTGCTGATCTTTGTCTCGTATTCCAACAGGTACCATGCATCTAACTTTGCATCCGCTATCCCAGCTTTTTCCAGACAGATGGTTCCGTCCCTGTATAGATTACGAAGTGTGAAAATTGTCCCGTTCATAAGCCCTCCAGTCAAATACTGCTTCTACTGCCTGTATCGCAACTTCTATCATCCCGTCATCCGGTTCACTGGTCGTCATCTTCTGGATTGCCATTCCAGGTTTACTCAGCAGATTAACAACTGGATTGTCACTGTTTCCCGCAAGCTTCAACACCTCATAGGAAACACCTGCGATCACCGGAAGCAGCACGATACGCACAACCACTCTCATAAGCGGTGACTCTACCCGGATCAGGAGCAGCAGAATAATACTGATCGCAAGCACGAAAAACAGGAAGCTTGTACCACAGCGTTTGTGCTGCCGGGAACTGTTCCTTACGTTTTCCACCGTGAGCGGAAGTCCGTGTTCAATGCAATTGATACACTTGTGCTCCGCACCGTGATACATAAATGTTCTCTGGATATCTTCCATCCTCGAGATCAGTAAAATATAGATAATAAAGATTCCGATTCTTACAAAGCCTTCGATCACTGTCCGCAAATGATAAGACGGAACAACCGGTTTCATCAATGATGACAGGAAATATGGCAGGACCATAAAGATCGCCACAATAGAAAATGCAACCGTCCCCGCCATCAAAAGACTTTCCTGTTTTTCTTTTTTCTTTTGTTCAGCTTCGGAAAAATTTTTCTCTTCCTCTTCTTCATAGAATGATGCTGAAAATGTCAGTGTCTTAATTCCCAGTACCATAGAATCAATAAAATTGAACACTCCTCTGACAAACGGAATTGTCGTCAGTTTCTTATATCTGCCGGTAACACTGTGAAATTCCTCTGTCTGGACAAAGATCTCCCCGTCCGGCTTCCTGACAGCTACGGCATAACGGTCCCGATTCTTCATCATGATACCTTCCAGCACCGCCTGTCCGCCAATATTCGATGATTTCATATACTCTCCTTCATATATTCTGTATCATTACAAGTTCTATATAATTAATTATAAGAAAAAAGGGCTGAGATTCAAAAACCTCAACCCAATACCTGTAATCTTATTTGTCCATTCCGTATTTCTTATTGAATTTATCAACACGGCCACGAGCCTGAGTTGCTTTCTGCTGTCCTGTGTAGAATGGATGACATTTAGAACAGATTTCTACATGGATTTCTTCGCTTGTAGATCCTGTCACGAATGTATTACCACAGTTACAAGTTACAGTTGCCTGATAATAATTTGGATGTATTCCTTCTTTCATGATTTTCACCTCTTCTTTATTTTCTTGACACGCACATAAATGTGCCGTAAATTTCTTTTCATTTACACAGCTTGTTCATTGTAGCACAAGAATCAATATTTGTCTAGATAAATTTTGTCTTTTTTACCATTTGTATTAATTCTTCATTATTCTTTGTTCTTGAGAACATATTCAGAATGTTATCTACTGCCTCTTCCTGACGCAGTCCATTCAGACCTTTCCTCATACTTTCTACAGCTTCCTGTTCTTCTTTTGAAAGCAGCAGGTCTTCTCTTCTTGTTCCTGATTTCAGAATATCGATTGCCGGGAACATTCTTTTTTCCGAAAGCTTGCGGTCCAGTACCAGTTCCATATTACCGGTACCCTTGAACTCTTCGTATACCACATCGTCCATCTTACTTCCGGTATCTACCAGTGCTGTTGCAAGAATTGTAAGGCTTCCGCCTTCTCTCATATTTCTTGCCGCACCAAAGAATCGCTTCGGCATATGAAGTGCAGCCGGATCGAGACCACCGGACAAGGTTCTTCCTGATGGTGGAACAGTCAGATTGTATGCTCTTGCAAGTCTTGTAATACTGTCGATTAGGATCATCACGTCTTTCTTGTGTTCTACCAGACGTTTTGCACGCTCGATCACCATCTCAGATACACGCTTGTGATGTTCCGGAAGTTCGTCAAATGTTGAATAAATAACTTCTACATTTTCCCCTTCAATAGACTCGCGGATATCTGTTACTTCTTCCGGACGTTCATCGATCAGCAGAATCAGGAGATGTACTTCTGGATTATTCTTCTGCACGGATAAAGCCACCTGCTTTAACAAAGTTGTCTTACCGGCCTTCGGAGGCGATACGATCATCCCTCTCTGTCCTTTTCCGATTGGAGACATCAGATCCATAATACGCATGGCCGTACTTGTCTTCCCGCACTCCAGGCTCAGTCTTTCATTCGGAAAGACCGGCGTCATATCTTCAAAATTCTTTCTGTGCATGATCTTCATCGGATCAATGTTATTTACCTTTGACAGATATAAAAGTGCACTGAACTTTTCCTGCTGCGTCTTGATTCTGGTATTTCCTTCCAGAATATCTCCTGTTTTAAGATTAAATCTACGGATCTGCGATGGGGATACATAGACATCATTATCTCCCGGCAGATAGTTCGCACTACGGATAAATCCATATCCATCCTGCATAACTTCAAGAATCCCCCGCACTGTAATACCACTGTCCAGCTTGTCTATGTCATGAACTTCTTTATCTCCGGTATTGGCAGATAATTCTTTTACTGTTTCTTTTGCGTTATTCTTTACTTTCTCGTCTTCCTCCAGCATGCGCTCGATCAGTTCAGCTTTTTTCATGGTGGAAATTCCTTTTAATCCTCTTGCCTTTGCCAGGTCTTTTAATGTCGCCAACGGAAGAGATTCATACTTTTCTTTCATCATATAGCCCTTTCACCTCAAAATATATCTTCATTCTCTATCTGGTTTCCCGTTCATAACTTCATCATTCATTGATTCAGCATTTCTTAATTTGCAGGTTATCTGGAAAATTACGTCAGAAATGACGATATTAGTTGAAACATGACATTATTATACTATATATCTCTACATTTTTAAAGGACTTTTTTGTAATCCACTGCACAGTAATCCACTGCACATCCCGGCACATCTTTTCACAAACAGCACCCTCTCACAATAAATTGTTTCACTTTTCATGCTTTCTGCGTATATTGACTTGCTCTTCTATGAATGATATGATTAAAAAAACTCATAAAAAGGTGGTATCCATAAAATGACAAATAGCGAAAAAGCTTTAAAAATGCACGAAGAATGGCACGGAAAGATTGAAACCTGTGCAAAATCCCACGTAAACTCAAGAGAAGATCTGGCAATTGCTTACACTCCTGGTGTTGCGGAACCTTGTAAGGTGATCGCCAGGGATCCGGAGGCTGCCTATACTTATACAATGAAATCCAACACTGTAGCTGTTGTTTCCGACGGAAGTGCCGTACTCGGACTTGGTAACATCGGTGCTCTTGCTGCAATGCCGGTTATGGAAGGAAAAGCAGTTCTTTTCAAAGAATTCGGCGGTGTCAACGCTGTACCGATCTGTCTTGATACACAAGATACGGAAGAAATCATCAAATCCGTTGTAAATATCGCTCCTGCTTTCGGTGGTATTAATCTGGAAGACATCAGTGCACCCAGATGTTTTGAAATTGAAGAACGCTTGAAAGAACTCCTTGACATTCCGGTATTTCATGATGACCAGCACGGAACAGCTATCGTTGTCCTTGCAGGTATCATTAATGCCATGAAAGTAACTGGAAAAGACAAAGAATCTGCCAAAGTTGTTGTAAACGGTGCCGGTTCTGCCGGAGTTGCTATCACAAAGCTTCTTCTCACCTATGGTTTCAAAGACGTGACAATGTGTGACATCAGCGGAATCCTCGGAAAAGGATCTCAAAACCTCAACTGGATGCAGCAAAAGATGGTCGAAGTAACCAATCCGGAGCAGAAAACAGGTACCCTTGCCGATGCTTTAAAAGGTGCTGACATCTTTGTCGGTGTATCTGCTCCGAATATTGTCACCCAGGACATGGTTGCTTCTATGAACAAAGATGCCATCCTCTTTGCTATGGCAAACCCTGTACCAGAAATCATGCCGGATATTGCCAAAGCAGCCGGAGCAAAGGTTGTGGGAACCGGACGTTCCGATTTCCCGAACCAAGTAAATAACGTAGTTGCTTTCCCTGGAATCTTCAAAGGTGCTCTGGAAGGACGTGCAACTGCAATCACGGAAGAAATGAAACTTGCCACTGCAAAGGCTATCGCAGGTCTGGTTCCAGATGAAGAATTAAATGAAAATAATATTCTTCCGGAAGCTTTTGATCCACGTGTTGCCGACGTTGTAAGTCGTGCTGTAAAGGAACTGATCTGATATGACTGTACGCTGGGGAGAAAAAAGATATTATTCTCTCGATTATTATCTGAAAACTACTTATGGTGAAAAGCTCTATAAGATTTCTCTCGATGGCGGTATGACCTGTCCAAACCGGGATGGAACACTTGGAACCCGCGGCTGCATTTTCTGCAGTCGCGGAGGTTCCGGTGATTTTGCCGAAAGCCATACCCTGTCTGTCACAGAGCAGATTGAATCCGGTAAAAAACAATCTGCGAAAAAATATACCGGATCATCCTACATCGCTTATTTCCAGGCATACACCAATACTTATGCTTCTCTTGCATATCTGGAAAAGTTATATATGGAAGCCATCCTGCATCCTGATATCCGGATTCTGTCCATCGCAACCAGACCGGATTGCCTGAGCACAGAAATCTTAGATCTTCTGGAACGTCTGAATCAGATCAAACCTGTGTGGGTCGAGCTGGGACTTCAGACTATTCACGAAAGAACTGCCCGTTATATCCGAAGAGGCTATGATCTTCCGGTATTCGAGACCGCTGTATCTGAACTTCGCAGACGGGGAATAGATGTCATCGTCCACACGATCCTCTGCCTTCCCGGCGAGACAAAGCCTGACATGCTTCAGACCATACAGTATCTGAACAGACAGGATATCCAGGGAATCAAGCTGCAGCTTTTGCACATATTAAAAGACACCGATCTGGCAGAAATCTATGCGTCCGATCCATTTCCGGTTCCAGATCCGCAGGAATATTACAAACTTCTCGGAGCATGCATCAGCCACCTCAGACCTGATATTGTTATCCACAGGCTGACCGGAGACGGACCAAAGGAGCTTCTGACCGCTCCTTTATGGACCTGTAATAAAAGACAGGTACTGAATCAGTTACAGTCGTACTTTAAAACACATGACATCTGGCAGGGAAAGGAGTATTAACCATGGCCAAATCATTTACGCTATATAAATTAATCATTTTGTATATGTTGAATCAAGTTGATTTTCCTCTCACCAATTCCCAGATATCTGAATTCATTCTGGATAAAGGATATACAACCTACTTCAAATTACAGCAGGCTTTATCCGAACTTCTGGAATCGGGATTTATCCGAGAAGAGTCTACACATCACCGTACATTTTACCATCTTACGGAGGATGGTGCCGAGACAATCCACTATTTCACCAACGATATCTCACCTGCGATCCAGCATGATATTGATGAATTTTTAAAAGAAAAGCATTATGAATTAAAAAACGAAATGTCTGTGAAAGCAGATTATTTTGAAAATTCCAACATGGAATATTCTGTGCGCTGTCAGGTCATTGAACAGGGACTTCCCCTCA
>OBXA01001881.1_pt1 | contig 11116 bp, 14 predicted proteins | sample 1538121 | NCBI WGS metagenome assembly OBXA01 (sample SAMEA2580133, study PRJEB22360) | human gut metagenome | biome: human gut; feature: human-associated habitat; material: faeces | place: Denmark | collected 2008/2010 | reverse complement strand
GTACCTTGCAGGACTACCGAGACAGGAAGATTATTCCCTACACGCAGTTTGCAGGGAAGATACTCTATAAGGCTTCGGACTTGGAGAGGACGTTGGAGGAGAATTATAAAGGAAGCATCATACAACCTTAACGAAAAGCGTGTTTTCGGCATACGAAAAGGAGTTTTTTCATATGTCGGAAACACCGTTTTTAAGATTCAAAAATACAGCTTCATAACACACTGATAATCAGCACTTCTAATAGGTTCAAAATTGTCTTATAAGACTTTTTGAAAAGTCCTATAAGACAATTTTGAGAGTATGCGGGAAGGGTGAGTTGGTCAACATATCGGAGAACAAAATAGCGGCACTTGAGCAAAGATATATCTGCTTCAAGTGCCGTTTTATTTAGGATTGAGTTCGCTTATACCTATTGTCATTTCGCAGAAAGGCTTACATGTATTTGGCTTGCTCGCGCTTGGGCAGCGAAGACAATACACGGTTATAAGCGTCGTCAACGAGTTCGAGAATGCGCTCGTCGGACATATCATGGTTGAAATAAACAGAAATCCAATGGCGGTGATTCATATGATAGCCAGGACGCACGGCATCGAACTCTTCTTGCAGTTGTGTGGAAATCTCTGGCGAGGACTTGAGATTACAGAAGTCGAACACCTCGATATTGACAAAACAAAACCACTTGTTGCTGATGGAGAAGACCAGCAGATTGCGGTCGTACGGACTTGTCGCCTTATTGAAAGGCATTTTCTCTGTAACGCCTTTCAGCGAAAGGCAGTGATTACGAAATGTTTCTATGTTCATAAGATGTTGATGTTTGCACGGGCTGCCTGTACGATTTGCAGCCGATGTGTCAGTTTATAGTTTTTTCCATCCTTGTAAAAATTGCCGCCTGTTTGCATAAAATGGAAGGCGATACTCGCTTCCTTGCATTGCCGACGCACGTCCAGTACCCATTCGTAATGACAGAGACGAGCATATATTCCCGATTCCCCTCCGACGGTGATACGGTCAATACCATTCAGCGAACTATGGAAATCTATCTTTTCAAGCATTGGCTCAACAATGATTTCGCGATGAGCAATCGGCATACGCTGAAAGATGGGAAGGCGTTCGTCTGCGCGCCGTTGGTTTTCCATTGTGCAGCAAACGTAGATGCGTTCTTTGAGCTCACTCCAAAAGGGTGGCAGGCAATCCGCAATGCGTTCGGGGCGTTTTGTTACCATATAAAAATTCAGGTCGCTTCGCATCCGCATCATTTCCCAAGCTTCGTTGCGCCACTCGTCCATCTCTTCGATAAAGAAGTCGGATGAAAAGCATGTCATTACCATTGCACCCGGTGGGATCTTCCATTCTCCTTTCCTGTTTCATTTCATCGGAAGGTTAAAAGCAGAGGTCTTACGAACGATGTTGGTATCGATGGCATATTGCTCGTCGCGCGCAAATACATAACAATGTTTGCAGCCCTCGCTCTTACGATGGCAGCCATGTATGAGATTCCAAAGTATCATTTCCTATGCTTTACTATCTCGAATGAGTCAGCCACTAACTGTTTGGCGACTTTTGCCTCGGCACGTGTTACATCTATCCCTATCCAATACTTGGCATTGCCGTTATAGGGATGGTCGATATAGTCATATCGTTCTATCAGTTCCATCACCTTTTCTTTTGGGCACTTTACCGTTACGTGTGTGAGGTCGTTGATGTCAAAGTAGCAGAAGATATGTCCACCGATATAGAAAGCAAGCACATCCTTTGCAGCCTTGAACTGTTGGAAAGGAAACTTCTCCTCTACTTCCGGTGAGAGCGTCAGACAGTAGTTACGCAGTTCTTCTATATCCATCTTTAATTTACACAACAGCTTTTATCGTACCGAAATCCATATCCATTGGACGGATAAACGACCATGTGGAGTGAATAACACGCCAACCGGCAGCTTCTTTGCGATAGACTTCAATGCAATTGTAGTGCATATTGATAGTGTGGTGTCGGCGTGGAGCTGATAGGTGAGCACTGCCATATCACCACCAAACTGCACGCGTGGGTTGCAGAAATCGTAGCTATCGGCAAAGAGTTTGCCGTCAACGGCTGACTTCACGAAAGCTGAAATTTCCTCATGCATGTCCACCCGATGGTCGGCAACGCTGTCGAAATAACTGAAATCATCTTCCGACCACAACGCTCTGTAAGCCGAACTATCGCCTTTGAACCATTTGTCGAGCGCAGCCTTCTCCATGTCGATAATCTGCTCGGCCAGTTTACGCTCTTCTTCACTCTTGTACCAATTGTTATTCTGTTCCATTTCTTTTTACGTTTAATTGTTTTTACGACTGCAAAGTTACGGGCATTCCACTACGTTGCCATGAAATAAACAGGAAAGGAATGTCACTTTTCGGGATACTTGTTCTTCTCTTGGCGATATTGTAACGGCGTCATTCCTGTTTGCTTACGGAATGAACGTATAAAGTAAGTACTGCTTTCATACCCCAGCCATTCAGCAATTTCCTGTACGGAGAGTGTTGTATATTGCAGCTGTCGGCAGGCATCATTCATGCGTTGTTCCTGAATATAGGCCTTGGTTGATTTCCCAAACATCTGTTTGACGATCTTATTCAAGTAATTGGAGGTGATACAAAGTTGGTTGGCATAAAACTCCGTACCATGCTCTGTGGCATAATGCTCGCTTACAAGTTCAACGAAACGTTCTATATATCGACTTGAAGACATTATGTTTTTGTTGTCGATGTGCTCAGGAGTCTTTACTTCTGCTCTCGATAACAGCATCAAGGCTTCGTATAGCATGGCACGCAGGATATGCTGGTCTTTCTGCTCATGGCTGTTAATCTTGAGTTGCATCTCTTGATAAAGTTTGAGCAACCGATTGAAAAGCGGCTCACTAAGTTGAAGGAAATGAGACAAGCGATTTGAGGAAAGATATTGAAATTGGTCTAAGAAGTGACTGTCACGAAAGAAGGAAAGCAAAAACTCTTTCTCAAAAACCAGATTTAGTGCTTTCATTTCCATCTCTCCACGAAATCGCCAAAGTTCTCCCGGAATAGAACAGATTACCATTCCGCGATCAACTCGGCAGGCTTGTCCATCCAGTTCAACCACTTCGTTTCCCTCTTCCACCAATGTGATACTGTGAAAGGTCTCGGTAAACACGGGCGTCTTTTGGATGTCATGCCACATATTCTTATAGTCGACAATGTCTACCAAGAGTTCGTCGCCATATTTATGCTTATAGAACTTATAAATAGGTATTCGCTTCATACAATAGCAAAAATACGCCAGTTCGGGATAAAAAAGTGCCCTAAAAAGTTGGTAATCTCGCTATTATTTTGTAACTTTATGGTTGTAAATCAATAACTTACAAAACATATATAGCGATGATTACCACAGACAAAGTTACAAAAATATTTTGTATATTGGATGAGTTCTGCAAGAATTTAGATGCCGAGTTAACTAAAAACCTACACATTGCCCCCATAGACGAGGGATATAAGCGCATGCGAAACCGTAAAGGACAGATGGCCAAGAGCGAAATCATGACCATCCTGTTGTGCTATCATTTTGGCTCTTTCCGCAACTCCAAGCACTATTACCTCTTCTTCATCAAGGAGCATCTGGCAAGCTACTTCCCTAAGGCCGTGTCCTACACGCGTTTCGTGGAACTCATGCCTCGCGTGTTCTTCGAGCTGATGGCCTTCATGCGCATCCAAGGTTTTGGAAAGTGCACGGGTATTAGTTTCGTGGACAGTACGATGATTCCTGTATGCCACAACATGAGAAGGAAATTCAACAAGGTGTTTGATGGACTTGCTAAGAACGGAAAGGGAACAATGGGGTGGTGTCATGGTTTCAAGCTTCATCTGCTGTGCAACGAGATGGGCGATGTACTCACGTTCTGCCTAACTCCCGCAAACGTGGACGACAGGGACCCTAGGGTGTGGCAGGTCTTCACCAAGGTGCTCTACGGCAAAGTATTTGCCGATAAGGGCTACATCAAGCAAGAGTTCTTTGAGAACCTCTTCAACCAAGGCATCCATCTCGTTCACGGGCTCAAATCAAACATGAAAAACAAGCTTATGCCCTTGTGGGACAAGATGATGCTGCGCAAGCGATATATAATAGAATGCATCAACGAACTGCTCAAGAACAAGGCCAACCTTGTCCATTCACGCCATCGCTCCGTACATAACTTCCTCATGAATCTCTGTGCGGCATTAGCAGCATACTGTTTCTTCGAGAATAAACCAGAGGCACTGCCCGTGCGCATTGAAAAGACTAGGCAATTGGAACTTTTCTAAGCAAACCCTTATCCCGAACTGTCGTAGTCTATAGGGGAAGAGATGCTTGATGACTGGATAAGGCTGGCAAAACAGAGCAAAAATGCAAAGCTAAAGAAAAAGGCTGTTACCATGAGGACCTACCGGAAAGGAATTCTAGCTTAGTACGGCTACCATCTATCAATAGGAAAAGTCGAAGGCATCAATAACAAGATTAAAGTAATGAAACGAAATGCGTATGGATTCTGGGATGAGAGATACTTAACACTAAGACTCTAAGCACTGCATGACTGCCATATCACTCGAAATGCTGGATTAACCGAAATATTCTGTAGATAGCAATGATATTTAATTTGTTATTATAGTGACAAAACAAAAAAAATTGTATCTTTGCAACATAGATAGGCATTCAACAACATTTTAATGCCAAAAACTTACTATTATGACAGACGAAGAAAAGAAAGAATATTGTTGGAATCATGCCCAAGTTGTAGAGGGTTATGATAAGGACACTATAAGAAAAGATGCATGCGGAGCATGGATCTTCAAGGCTCATTATGGAATGAGAGATTCTGCCTTCGGATGGGAAGTTGACCATGTTTTCCCTGTTGTTATGGGAGGCGACGACTTTGAACGTAACCTTAGAGCTATGCAATGGAAAAACAATGTATCCAAAGGAGATGATTATCCGGAATATATGTCTGCAATCCAATCAGAAGGCAACAAGAATATCGAAAAAGAATCAAGTTATACAGTGAACGAGACTCTTCAACAGGTGTTACATGAATATTATAATAAATAAGCCATGCAAATTTCAAGACTACAAATCAAGAAACTTTACGACCAATATAACTATGATATAGATTTCAATAACGAAGAGAAAGAACAGATAACTATTCTTACAGGTCCTAATGGATATGGCAAGACTACTATTCTACGCATTTTAAATTCCCTTAATCCTAAGTCTCTGTATTATTTCTATGTTATTAAATTCAACGAAATAATAATCTCTTTTGATAATAATACAGTATTAAATATTACTCAGAGTTATAAAACGGAAACTGAAAGTATATCTGCTGTTGACTATAAGGGAGACTTGAAGAAAGAAGTAAGGTTTACCTGGAACAAAGCTACGGGGGAAGCACTCACTCATTTCGTATATAATAACACAAACATCGAAAAAGCACTCCGTTCATACAATTTCTTACGAGAGACATATAGTAGACGTAGGGCGTTGAATGATTTGCCTAATAGAGAGAAAAGAGAAATCTTATTAGATAACGAAGAATTCAACGAACATATTGCCAAATCAAATGGACAGGAACAGTTCCTGATGCAACTCGAAACCTTACGTTCTTACTACATACCAGCAAACCGAATCTATAATGAAGCTCATGAAGAGAATGATGAACTGCCAATAGAGAAAGTTCGTGAAGCATTAATGGATAAAATGGAAACTGCTCAACAAAACTATCTGTTTTATTCACAACAAGTTGATTCTAACTTTATCAAAAAAGTATTAGATCCAAATTATGAAGTTTGTTCTCAGGCTTCATACAATAAGCTAAAGGATGAAGTTGAGAGTCAGATGAACACAATTGTTAAATATAAGCTTACACCTAAAGTAGAAATTCCAGAATATAACGAAAAAAACAAGGCCGTACTCTTTGCTTATCTTAAAGGGCTCGAGGAGAAGTTCAGCAAGATTTCAACAATATCGAAAAAAACAGAATTATTTCAAGAAATGCTGACCTCTAAGCATTTTGCAAACAAATCTGTAGAAATTTCTCCTCAACATGGTTTTATGTTCAAATCTGACAAAGGTGATATTATAGACGGATATAAACTTTCAAGTGGTGAACAGAATGAAATCATAATGCTGTATCGTTTAATATATGAGGTGCCTGATCAAGGTTTATTGTTGATTGACGAACCAGAGAACTCACTTCATGTCGCATGGCAGAAGACAATCGTAGATGATATGAAGGAAATAGCTTCAGTCAAGCGTCTACAGATTATTATCGCTACTCATTCGCCAAGCATTGTAAGCAAAGGTCTTAGTATGACCAAAGACCTTTATTACTTAACAAACAAATAATCTAATGGAAAATTCCGTATTGCAGGAATGCGAACCCCAATCTTGCGTAGAAGATAATAAATCATTGGAGAACACCGTATTGGAGGCGACCGATCCCCCAAGTATCGTAGAAACAATAAGACAAAATATACAACATCCTAATCATAGGGATGTAATAATCGTTGTTGAGGGCGAAGACGATGAAAAAGCTTTGAAAAAATTCTTTAATATGCAGGCTGTAGAATTCCTTTGTGCTGGAAATTGCCTAAAAGTAAAGAATTCTATGTGCATTGTGAGCACAGATGAGCAGCTCAAAGATTGCGTTATAGGTATCAAAGATGCTGATTTTGACCATATAAATAAAATCAGTCATAATATTGCCAATCTTATGTTGACCGACACCCACGATATGGAAACAATGATGCTGACCTCAAAGGTCTGTCAATGTATTTGTTGGGAAACTATTAAAGAAGAATATCGAAATTTGTCGTTCGATGCAATGACCTCTCTAAAAAACTTGTCATATCTCCGTTATTATAATGACAAAATGATTTTTACTGGGGGAGATTCTGATAAAGACGGAATTAGCTTCAAAAAGACTAAAATATGCAATTTAATCCCCAATAATCAACCTGTCAGTGTAGAGGATGTACTTAAACACGTAAAACTTGCAGGAAATTCTGGAAAAGCATCATTTCCAGACTTGAATACAATGAACAGGTTTATACAACAGAACCCTATCGAAGATGGTGAACTTTTTTTATTCACAAATGGACATGATTTGGTTTCTGCAATTCGCAATATACTTCATTCTAAAGCTAAAAAAGCAAAAGAATATAGTGAAATAGCCATTGTAGCCCTCATCAGAGCTTATTTTGGCAAAGAGGAATTTGAAAAGACTAAGCTGTATAAAAGCATAGACAACTGGAATAATAATCGATTCAATCTTTGGGCTGTATAGTAATAAGATTGCATATTCGTAATATGCTGAAGAGACAAGCCTTATTATGATATTTTGTCATAGGCAAGAGTTGACAAACAGCCTCTTGTTTATTTTCTTTGAATACTTTCCGTCAGTTCGGGATAAGAAAGTGTTCTAAAAAGTTGGTAATCTTGCTATTGTTTTGTGGTTTTATAGTTGTAAATCAGTAACTTACAAAACGTGTGTGGCGATGATTACCACAGACAAAGTTACTGAAATGTTTTGTATACTGGATGAGTTCTGCAAGAATTTAGATGCCGATGGAACTTTTCTAAGCGAGTGCTTATCCCGAACTGGCGTAAAAATAATAATAATTCGGCAGAATAATGGGTTTCTCTCTGTGTTTTTGTTTCAATAGTATGGTAGTTAGTCTGTAGTTGCAGAAAATATCATGGTCTGACTACACGCTAACCCATTTCCTTTCACCGCATTATCCCTCCTTGTAGTAATGTAGTAAGATAATATCAGTGAAAGAGAAAAGTTGTATATCAATTGATACTGCCACCTCCGTATAGAAATATCTGTTCTACCATAGGTGTTGGGTGTTGTAACTCTTGGCAGATGTAGTTCCTGAACAAATGTGCTTCCATGCTGTCCAATTGATAAGACAAAGCGATGAAGATAGTGAGCGGATAAAGCGGAGCATATCCTCGCAGTCGTCCGTTCATAAAAACTTCTTCCTTACCTGCATTCCTTTCGTCAGGGTGCAGATGAGATGTTTTCAGAAGCAGTTGCAGGTGATAATTGAGTTTCTTCCATGTTACACCGAAGAAATCTACGAGTTCACTCTCCGTCATGGCTATATCGCCATTTCCCTTGCGAACGATTTGTATATTGTCGCTCCATTCAAAATAGCTGCGGTCTCTTTTTGTTTGATGGTGATTGATGTTCATATTGCTTCCTCCTTTGCTTTCTCCTTTTGATATTTTCTTATCAGTCTGTCCATATCCTCCGAAATCTTGTTGTCCGTTACCTGTGCATAAATCTGCGTGCTTGATATGGAAGCGTGTCCCATCATCTTGGCTATGCTCTCAATAGGTATTCCTGCGCTTAGGCTCATCGTACCGAAGGTATGCCTTGCAACATGGTACGACAATCTCTGTCTGATACCGCAAGCCTTGCCAACAATACTCAGTCTGCCGTCTATCACGCTCCGGCTGCACTCACGGGGAAAGATATGTTTTTTACCTTTTTCTTTCACCGTCTGCTGTTCTTCATTCCCTTTCTGCTCTTCCAGACAATGGCGGATAATAGCCTCTGCTATCGGGTGCAATGGTACGACAAACTCAACCTTTGTCTTCTGACGCTCTTTGCGTATATACATCTGTCCATCCGCTGCCGTTTGGATATGCTTGTATTTCAAATTCTCCATATCTGAGATAGCCAAGCCTGTGAAGCAGGAAAAGATGAACATCAGTCTTGCCAACTCTGCTTCCTTGTCATTCATACTCATTGCCATAAGTTTCATTACATCGCCCTTTTGCAAGAAGCGTATCTTCTTTTCATCCTTCTCATACTTGGCGTTATCAAGCGGATTGCAGCGGATAATCCTCCTGCTCACCGCACGAAACATCAGTCGGCTCAGCCAACAGAGATTGGTATTGACAGTCGATGCTTTCAGCCCACGCTTCTTAAGAAAGAAGCGGTATTCCTCAAACAAACTCTCCGTAATGGTGGCGATAGATATGTCTTGTACTCCTTTGTTTTCAATAAATTCTCGGAGATTTCTATCAGAATAGTAAAGGTTCAGATAAGTCCCCTCTGCCCTTGACTTTCCAACGCTTTCCTTGGCGGCTTGCAATTCCGCCTTGCTCATTGCAAGGAGCGTGGTGAGGTTAGTGGCAATGCCTTGCAAACTGTTCTTGATAAGTTCCACACTTACCACTCCTTCCCTCGTCAGTATGTCCCGATAGGTTTTTTCTATCAATTCCCTGAACTCGCTGATTCTTTGATTGGTCTTCCTGTCAGTCGTCAACCCCTGTTTGCTGTTCCACCCGGAGGGATTGCACTCTTCACCTGTGGTAATGGCTGTGCTCTTTCCATCGATGGTGATACGGCAGAGAATGGCGGTATTGCCGTCTGTCTTAGTTTTCTGTCTGTTGATATAGAACAGTATCTTGAATGTACTTCTCATAATGATTTTATTTTTAATATGTCTATTGCTAAATACTCATCTGCATATCCTCCGTGAAAGAAAGAAAACGATTAAACTCCTCAAAGAGTTTTTGGGGTGTAACCTTTGCATAACGCTCGGTCATACTTACGTTGCTATGTCCGAGCATCTTGCTCACAGTTTCAATCGGAACTCCTTGCTCAAGCGTGATGAGCGTAGCAAAGGTGTGCCTTGCCGTATGCGTGGTAAAGGGAAAGGCAATGCCCACTCTAAGGCGCAATGCTTTAAGATACGATTGATAGGTGGCATACTTCATCTGTGGCAGCAGCGTTTCCCTTTCTTCGCTTCGATACTTCTCTATTATCCTAATCGCTTCGGGCAACAACTTAATACGGCAAAGTACACCTGTCTTCTGCCTATTGAACTTCATCCAAAGATTTTCCTCATCATCACGGACAAGATGTGTCTTACTTAATCCCATTAAATCACAATAGGCTGCACCTGTATGACAGGCAAAAACAAACAAATCCCTTGCTGTTTCCATTTCTTCCTCCAACTCTCCGAAGTGGGTATTCATTAGTTTGTCAAGTGAACGTCTGTCAAGTGCCTTTGGGAGTTTCTTATCACCTCTTGCTATCTTTACATTAGCAAATAATAAGGTGTCAGCCAATCCTTCACGGTATGCCAACCTGCATACGGTCTTTATTTGGGATGCAACTGCATAGAAACTACTTTCCTGAAACCCTAATTTATTCAAGTAGTAGTCCCTGAAATCATAAATGAAATTTTCTGTAAGTTGCGAGAAAGACAAATCTTCCACCTTGTACTTGTCTTCGATAAATGTCCGAAGATTATTACGGGTAGTATAGTAATTGGAAATTGTTTCTCTCTTAATGTCAATTCCAATATGTTCTTTCTTCTCCCTGATGAGGATGTCCAATCGTTCGATAAGCATACATCGTGTCTGTACGCTGCCTTGAAACAGTTCCTTTACATCGGTTGCGTCAAATGGGCAACCTTTGGAAAGTAAGGCTTGATAAGCCGACTGAACAGACAACAGCAAACTCTCCAACCTGCCGTTTATCTCTACTGCCTCACGACTCTTGCCGTCCACTCTACTCTCACGGGGATTCCACAACTCTGGATTGCAGGAGAGTTTACAACTGAACTGGGCAACATTCCTTCCAAGTGTGATACGTCCCATAATCGGAGCCTTGCCCGACTTGTCAAGACCGCTCTTTTTGAGGTAGAGCAACACCTTCATTTTCTCTTGTTTCATACGCTTTAATTTTTATGGGCAAAGTTACCCGAATTAAAGCGTTCCTCACTTATGCAGAAAACTGCCGACCATAGCAAAAGCCACACGAGCGAAAATAATTCAGTTACCGAACATTACTCCATCGTTACCTATGACGAAATCGGGTAACGCTCTGGTAACCGAACTTCTGCTTAAATCTGCATATTCCTGCCCTTTTAGAAAAAGGTACTTCTATGCAAATCGTTCCGTTTCTCCCTCATTATCAGTTAGTTTACATCAACTTCGATTTCTCTTCATTTTCGTTGATTAGTTACTTGTCAACTATAACTCGTTTACTTGTCAACCATAACTCGTTTACTTGTCAACCATAACTCAATACGCCACCTTTATTCCCACAAAG
>OBXA01001880.1_pt1 | contig 11116 bp, 8 predicted proteins | sample 1538121 | NCBI WGS metagenome assembly OBXA01 (sample SAMEA2580133, study PRJEB22360) | human gut metagenome | biome: human gut; feature: human-associated habitat; material: faeces | place: Denmark | collected 2008/2010 | reverse complement strand
CATAATCGACTCAGCAATAGTTGTTTTTACCTTTCAAAAAGAAGGCAGATGCAACAATCAACAGTTCATAATCGACTCAGCAATAGTTGTTTTTACCTTTCAAAAAGAAGGCAGATGCAACTTGCCATTATAAATTATCTCTTTTCTTCTAGTTGTTTTTACCTTTCAAAAAGAAGGCAGATGCAACGACAAACTCGATAAAATCGGGCGTATTACTGTTGTTTTTACCTTTCAAAAAGAAGGCAGATGCAACCGCAAATTTACTTAGCAACATCCTCCACCTGTTGTTTTTACCTTTCAAAAAGAAGGCAGATGCAACGTATTTTCAGAACCAAGCATTTACACATTGGTTGTTTTTACCTTTCAAAAAGAAGGCAGATGCAACTCCAACTAACATTTTAAGTCTTCAAAAACTGTTGTTTTTACCTTTCAAAAAGAAGGCAGATGCAACGTATACTTCAGCTTTATCTTTTCAAGTTTCGTTGTTTTTACCTTTCAAAAAGAAGGCAGATGCAACTGATATTTAGTAAACGACTCATTTCCAATCTATTTTCTTTATTTTTTAGGTTATACTTCCTCACTTTTTATTTATTAAAATCTTAAATCTCGTTTTTTCAGATTGATTGCTTGTCTGATTTCTATCGAGAGGTTTTGGTGAATCTTTTTCATTCGTTCTACAGACTCTCTATTAGTTATTCTTATTGTTTCTTGGGGATTGTTTTGGGCGGAAAGCATGAAACCATAAACAATATTTCTATATTCGGAAATTAGTGACAGAGCCTCTTTTGACATAAAAATACCACATCCTTCGTTATATATTTCTTTGGAAAGCTCTTTTATAAATTTACGTATGTTTCCTTTTCTGAAATAATAGGTTGCTTCTAGTCCACCATCTTTTGGTCTTTCCCAAATCAATATGCTATCTTCATTTTCAGTATCTGTAGTAAATCTGAGTAGTCTATACAGGCTTTTATGTGCTTGTAACACAGCTTGGTATTTAGCATATTCAATATTCTCAACACTTTTTTGGTGTAGTTGCTTGATAGCATAGTAATAGGCCACGTATGCTGCTATAAAGGTACATATTATAGAGAATGCCTCTTTCGCTAATTCCATATAATCCATAATTTAGTTTTTATTTTCTGATTTTTCAATTTCTTTTATGGCTTTTCCTACTATTTCCAGTAACTGTGGCGCTATATTTAGCTCAATCTTTTTTGTATCGACAGAAGGGAAAAGGGTAAATTTTTTAACTTCAGCAAAGAGTGTGGCATCATACATGGGATACTGGTTGTGGGAAAAAGCATTTCTCACTGCAATCAAACTATTAACGTAATTCTTTAATTCCGGTCTATTAGCTTTGCACTGCAACCACCTTTCAAGCATATTTCTGAAGCTATCTGTAGGTAGTGTGGGATATTTGTTTATGAGTTTCTTTTCCAGTCCTAATGTCATCTCAAAGATACTAATCCTTGTAGTCTGATATTTTATAAGCTCATGGTCTACACTCAATTTGGTGATAGGATTTTTTTCTAAATCAATGTCTGTAGTTTCTGCAAAAGAAAGTAGTCCGTTGAGCCTGCGGTCTTTTGCCAATACTTTGAAATTGCCCTGTTTCAGGACTTTGGTTTCCGTTTCTTCGATATAAAAGGTTGCTAAAGGTCTTTCCTTTAATATATTTCCTTTATTGTCTGTTTCGTATGTTTTAACAGGCAACTTCATGGGCATGATTCTATTTAGAATATTGTTGCTTTCCTCATTTGCCGTGTTTGTATCGATGTCCCTTAGATGTATTTCCCCAATCTTCAATCCTTCCACAGTTGTCGTTTTGAATAGTTCCTTGAACATCAGCCATGTGACGATGTCTTGGTTTTTGATAAGTCGAAGTTCGCGTTCGAACTTTTTCCATGATAAAAAATCAAGATAAGCTAAGTCCGTCTTTCTCTTTTCCGGTGGGTAGTTTTTGAATAGCTCTTTATTCTTTTGCCACAATTCGACACGCTCTTTTTTATCTAAGAATTGCCCTTTTTGTGGTTTAAGTTTGTTGCCGATATTGAACGGATAATCGTAGAAAGGCTGTACATTGTCTTTATATTCTCCTGCAAAGTATAAGGGAATAGCTTTTGCAACAAATCCTACTCGGTCAAAAGATAGTATTTGGTCGTATATTCTTTTTGAATTATTATGTTTCTCAAACCATTCCCTTATTGGTTGGGTAAATATTCCACGGGGGAGATTGAAACTGTTTTTCCATCCTGTAACTAATGTGTTGCGGTTGGTCTTCTGTACTTTAAGTATGAGAAAATGCTGATATTGTTTCCAGTTTTGTGGTTTTAAGCCCTTAAGATACTTTTTCCTCGCTTCCAAATAGTTTCGGTAGAAAGACAGAATGTTAGTTTGATGTTCCCATTGTGTTTCTGCAAGGAAAGGATGCGGATTGTCATTCCCCACAAGATTCATTTGATTAAAATATGCCTTAAGGCGGAAGTTCTCACTGCCGAAAAGGGCAAGCGCACGCTGAAGCATTCGATATTCGGTGCTGTTAGCCTTGCTATTGTTTATTGGAATGTTATTTTGGTCTTTTTGAACAGGTTGGAAGCGCATCATGTCATTTACCAACCAATCTGCGATTTTTCCCGATTTTAGCAGACCGGCATTCCTTTTGCCAATCCTTATCTTCTGATTTGTCTGCTTGCAGAGCAAGTCAAGTCTTCTTTGGGTGTCGTCTATCATTTCCCCAATCTTGCGCTCAGCCTCTTTTTCCATATCTTTTTGTCTGCCTTCCAATATGGAAATCATTTGCTTTGGCAAATGGCCTTGTAGTATATTTGTTTTTTGAAGTCGGCAGGTTAGGTCTGCAATGCTATTTATCTCATTATTGGCAAAAGCATCGTAGATAGCGTATATGTTGCTTATTTCTTTTCTTATAATTCCCTCTACTTTGTCTGCGCTTTCTTTTCTGGAGTAATCCTTGGTCAATAACAGATAATAAAACATCATCGGCAACAATTCGTGGACACTTAAAAATGCTTCTGCCGTAAATTGTGTTCCGAGATTAAATTTACTTCTTCCATTGCATGTCTTTTCTCTTTTGAGAGATGGAAAGAGGTTGTTGTGGGTACTGCAAAACTTAATGCCTATCTTTTCATTCTCTAAATGGTAATGTGGAGCAGTCTTAGATATGTAAGGCTTTTGCGATGTCTCAAAATGATCTAAGTCTTTCACTAATTTTCTCCATTCTTCTGGTTGGTTTTGTGGTGCAAAGTCCTGAATGCGCGCAAAGCCATATAGATGATGTGTGAGATGGCGAACTTCATCTTCGTCACCGATAAGTTTGTTATAGATAGAGAAATGATAGGTACCTAAATCTATTTGGAAGCGGAGTTGTTCGAATATCTCATTTAAATCGAAATATCTCAAGACAAAATATGGAAAGCGGTCTTGATGCCTTACAAGCGTGTTCTTAAATGGTTCTTCTTCAGCATCATAGTCGTCGGAGAAAATATCGAAAGGTACTTTAAAACTTTCCCTATCTTTTTCTCGTAACCGTTCATACAGCGATTTAGGACAGCGAACCAATTCGTTAAGCATATCAAGTTGCATCCAGTCTTTTGTCTGTACATTCTCTAATTTTAGCTTAGGCAAAGATATACGGCTTCTGCAAAATACTTCGTTTGTCATTTGCTCACGCAAGTTTCTGCCATCTTTAAATCCCTTTAGCTTTTTCTGCATCCAAATAGCGTCTTTTTTATCAAGAAATAAAGAGACGAAGAACAGTAAGCCTGCTATGGTCATATTGCCTTCTTTATCTGCAAAATGGTAATGAAAGTTAGGACTGTCTATGATGTTTTTTGTTCGTCCCACTTGTTTTTTCCTGTTGAGATGTGTAAAATCTCTTTGCATGTCTATATTCTCATGATGCATATAGTCTCTCTTTACTAACCGCACATTGGCATCGAAAACCTTATACATGTTTTTCAAAAGGCTTGTTTCAAATATCGGTTTTGGGGATTCTTCAGAATACTTGTAATGGGAGTAGTAGTTCCTGAGAACCTGAAGTTTTTCCAAGAAAATGAATAGAACATTCTTCAAGTTGTTAAGTGATAGGGCTTCGGATTGTTCCTTTTCCCGTTGCTCCTTATTGTTGGGACTTTTAGAGTTTGTCATTTCATAAGCTGCAGCTTCCAGAAAAGGAAAGTGTTTCATGATCAAGTCTCTCAGCCGAACTTTTTTGTCGAGTTTTTTCGCTTGCTCGTTCCAACTGCCTTTAATGCCCATCATATATCCATCGTCTTTTAGCTCTGCTATTTCCAAACGTCTGTTGATGTGATTAATGGTGGTATAGACATTGTGGCGCGCCAAGTTAAGAAAGGCAGCCCAGAAATGCTTATCTGTCAATTCATAATAAATTGGTTCAGTTTTCTCTTTGTTTTCCATTATTGTTATATATTTAGGAAAGGCAAATATAGCATTTTTCTTTCTATCTACAAATAATTTATCTTGTTTTTGCAAGAATCATTCTTGCACTTGCTGGTTGACTCTATGCTGAAAAGCGGATTGTATGGAAGACGGGTAGAATTTTACCGATAGCTTCTTTAATTTCAAATAAAGTGCTTATCTTTGCAGCCCCCAAAATGATGCTAATGGCTGAAGGTGGGGGCTGTAAGTGTGGGGAGAAGCAACTTGAAAGAAGGTTGAGGCCCTTTGCGGAGTGGGTGGCAGTTCTCTTTCCCGCTTGAGGGAAGCCATTGGATTTTATGATATTTACGAGAAAATAATTAGTGAGAATGATAAAGCAAGTTAAGAGGACATATCAGAAGTTCTCGATTTTTGTATGCGGGTTGCGCTTCGGTAGCGTCGCCTTGACTTTGTGTGTGGGCATCGGCCTGTTCTTTTTCCCCTTGTTGTCGCTCCGCGCGGAGCAGGTGACACCCCGGCAGGCGTTACGCATTGCCCGGGAATATGTCACTTTGCCCAAAAACATTTCCACCCGGGCCACGAAGGGAAAGGGAGGCAAGGATGCGGTTACACCTTATTATATATTCAATGATGTGCAAGGAAAGGGATTTGTCATTGTCTCCGGTGACGGCGACATGGGCGAAGTGCTTGCCTATAGTCGCGAGGGCAAACTCGACACTTTGCATGCCAACCCCGGCGTGAAGTTGTTGTTGGCCGGCTACACGCGTAGTTTCAGACAGTTGCAACGGCTTCAGCATGTGTCGGGCGAGCGTGCTAAAACTCCGCGATACAGCAAGACGGTAGCCCCGCTGCTGGCAAGCCGATGGAGCCAGGCAGAACCCTATAACGGCATGACGGGCTATCCCTACACCGGCTGTGTGGCCACGGCGGTGGCACAGGTGATGTACTATCACCGTTGGCCGGAAACGGGGAAAGGTAAGGTGGAATACACCGTGACTTATGACCGGCGGAAGAAGTCGGCCGATTTCAGCCGTTCACACTATGCTTGGGCCGACATGTTGCCCGCCTATGCCTCTTTTGGGGGAGCCACGCAGGTGCAGAAAGATGCCGTTGCTAAACTCATGAGCGATGTGGGTATCGCTGTGAGGATGCAATACACGCCTCGGGCGAGCGGTACGCAGAGTCGGTTGGCCTATCAGGCCCTGAAAGACAACTTCGACTATTCGGTGGCTTTCATCAGCAAACTCAATGAAGGGGCTGCCAATTTTACTGCCATTCTGCGAAGCGAATTGCTCAACGGCTATCCTGTCTATTTGTCCGGTTCGGGCAAAGGCGGTGGCTCCGGCCATGCGTGGGTGGCCGACGGATTTGACGAAAACGGACTCTTCCACATGAATTTCGGTTGGGGCGGACAGAGTGACGGCTACTATTCACTCACGGCTCTCAACGTGAGCCAGAGTGGCAGCGAGTTTGGCGGTCGGCCGTTGGCTTTCAGCTATGGTATCGAGGCCATTGTCGCGCACCCCAACAAACCGGGCAGTATGCCCGTGGATAAGGCGCTTTTGGAAGACAGTCCGCAACTCTCGTTCAACGGTGAAGGCTATCTCGTCTTGCCGTCGTCCGAAGAGAAGATGCTTCCACGCACCCGGACGATGGCTGTCGCTATGAGCCATTTCGTGAATAAAGGGAAAAACTTCAAGGGCGACATCGGTATCGGAATTTATGATTCGGCAGGGGAGCGTGTCGCGATCTGTCCCTCCGACGATCATGCTTCAGGCGGCTTCACCAACCGGCATTTTGCCCAATACGAGGACAAATCACTTATCAGCGACGGACTCATCAACACTCCGCAGACGATAAACGTGCCTTTGAAGGGACTGGCAAACGGTTACTACCGGCTTGTGCCGATGTGTGTGGCTTTGCTGCCGGACGGCACGTGGGACGAGTGGGTGAAGATGAAGAATGCGCCCACGATGGAAATAGAGTTGACGAACGCCAACATACGTATTGCCGAACTGAACAAACAGGAAGCCGGTTTCCAGCTGATGGGCGAACCGGTGGTGGACGGACTGCTTGTGCCGGGTGGCAAGACGACGGTCGTTTTGCCCCTCAAGAATTTGAGTGGAGTGCCTCGTGACGGCTATGTGAAGATGCTGTTGCTCGGCAAGGATGGCAAGGTGGCCTGTGTGGGGAGGACACAGAAGGCTGTTGAGTTTGACGGTTTTTCCGCCAACGATGTTTCCGTGCCCCTGACCTTAGGCGAAGACATTGCTCCCGGGCACTATGAGGTGCGTCTTGAAGTGATCGGAGACGACGGACAGGGAGGTCTTGAAGACGGGCAGGCCGTGCGCTACCGGGTGGGCAAACTCCATGACAAGGAAAGTGCTTTTGTGGAGATTCAGCCTTTGTCGGCAAGCAGTTGGTTGAAAAATCAGGACATTGTGTTCTATGACGATGGGAGGGATGCAATCTCGCGCGAGGAAATCGACCTTGGGCGGTACAGCCTGTTGGGCGTCATGGCCAGACTCAAGACCACCTTGGGGAAGACTTATCAAGGCACTGTCAGCATTTTCTTGCAAGACATGACAACCCGTCAGATGTTGAAGCTCACTAAATCTCCTAAGCAGGTGACAGTGGTGCCGGGAGCCGTAGTTGAAGTGAATAGCGGTTGGCTGAAGAATACCGACTTGCCGGTTGTCAACGGACGACGCTATCGGGTGGTGCTCTATGGCAACAGCGATGGCAAGGATTTTGAAATCTCAAACTCCGGAATCCCCGTCTATTATGTTACCTTTAAAGGCAGCAAGCATGTTCCGGACAATGGCGGGGCCACAGGTATAGAAAGTGCAGACGGTGGCGGTGAAGAACTGGCCGTGACTCATGGCAATAAAGTCATTGAGGTGCGCGGTGGCAGTCTGCTCGCGTTGAGGCTGTTTGATGTCAACGGTCGGCTGGTGCGGCAAGTCTCTGTGGCAGGCAGAAGCGAAGCTGCAATCTTCTTGCAAGACTTGTCCGGTGGCGTGTATATTTTGCGCATTGAGGCCCGGGGCCGGCATACGGCCCACCGCTTTGTGTATGGCGGATAGTGGCATTGTGATATTTTAAGAACACAGAAGACCGGCTTTCTCAATCGCGAGAGAGCCGGTCTTCTGTGTTTTCCGTCCGGATAGGAGAGCGGGCGGCAACGTTACAGCCGCTTGTCAAAGCCCCGGCTCTATTTCTTTCCCTGCACCTCTTTCACCCATGCCATGCGTTCCAGATACACGGGGCGCCATTTGTCTATGAGGGCCTGGAGTGTCTTGCTGCGTTCCGTGAGCCGGGCGTATTCCTCGGTGTCTGTCTTCTTTTCCTTTTTCAAGGCCAGTAGCCGGCCGAGCGTGAGCCGCTGTTCGTCGCCGGCCGCCTTTAGCTGTAGGCCGAGCTGTTCGAGTTGGTTCATGAAGTGGATGACCTTCTCTGTGTTGTCGTTGCTTTCCGTTGCCATTGCTTGTTTTTTGCAAAGGTAAGGAAAAATGTCAATAAAGTAAAAAATAAAGGCAAAAGAATAAACTTTTCCTGCCAGCCGGTGCTTCTCGAGTGACAGATGTCATAACGGGGGGTGGGATGCCTGATGGACATTTCTTGTTATCAGAAAGCAGTTGGGAGGGTGCACAGATGTGGAAAAGTGTGCATCCTTGCCGTGCTTTTTGTCTTGTGAGAACAAAAAATGCACATGACGGGATACAACATTGAAAACTTTTTCCTATATTTGTCCCCAAACGTGATGATATGAAAACGCCAAGACAGTTTTTGCTGGCCTTCTTGCTGGCCTATGTGGGTATGTGCTTTGCCGCCTGCTCTGAGGATGCCGATTTGCCCATGATCAAGGAGAACATCCAAGGCACGTGGTATATGGTCAACGAGGTTTCGTTTGATGCCGAAACCACGGAGACCGAACGGGAAACGTTTAAGCGTGAGGGTGAATTGGCCATGCGTTTCACTTTGCGCAGCAATGGGTCGTGTATGACTGAAGAATTCTACGACGGACAGTGGAATCCCACGGCAGGCACTTATCAGATGACGGGCAACCAACTGGTCGTGACCTACAGCAAGGGGAGCGACAACTCTGTGATAGAGACGCTGACCGACCGACGGCTCGTGGTGCTCACGCGTGAGAAAGACGGCAGTTGGTCACGTCGGTTTTACACGAGGTGAGGTGTTGGCGGAGTTTTCCGCGCGAGTCGGGCGGTTTCGTGTGCCCAAGGCATGTGTGGTCACACTTTCTGTGTGAGGTATGACGCTACGCGCTGAGTGTCCTGTTTTTTCTTTCTTGATTTGCATTTTTCTCATTTATATCGTATCTTTGCCGTAGGAAAGGGAGCGCATACGCGTTCCCTTTTTTAGTCCCCAAAGCTCCCGACAAGCTCCCCAACTCCCTAAAGGGGCTTTTTCCATCCTGATGTGGGAGGCAATCCGGCCCGATCGGCTTTGTAAGAGGGCCTCTTCGAGGTTGTCGTTCGGCCCGAATGAGCTTCCAAGTGTGGCTCTTTTGCAAAGCCGTTTGGGCCGGATGGGGTGAATGAAACGGATGGGAGGGGGCGGAAAGATGGGCGTGGAAAAATGACGTGTAAGGCTTTTTCTTAATCTTTAATAGTTCGCTATATGTCAAGCGGAATGGAGTTGAGGTTGGCATGTCTCCGTCCTGTAGGGTGCAAGGCTGTCTTCTACGGTTAAATATTGCTAAAGGACGACTGATTGTCGGGAGAATGTCGTAACTTTACCATGTAACATGGACTTTGGCTATGAAGAAGTTGTTTTTGTTGATGATAGCTGTTGCCGGACTGGCTGCTTGCACCGTGTCGCGGCAAACGGCAGAAGGGCGGGCCGCGAAGGCGGCCCATGTCGCCCAAAGAGTGGGGGAGAAGCTCGACAGCATGCGCTTTCGGGTGGATGTGAACTACATCTACCCGCGGCGGGGAGCTGCCCGCGCAGTGGATTTCGGCTATGGCATCCGGCTGTCGGGCGACACGCTCTATTCCCGGCTGCCTTATTTCGGGCGGGCCTACCACGTGCCTTATGGTGGCGGGAAGGCACTCGATTTCACCGCGCCGGTGGGCGACCGACAGGTGAGGCGGCTCAAGAATGGGCTCACACGTGTGGAGTTGCGGGTGACCAATGACGAAGATCGCTATCTCTACGTGATAGATGTGTTTGACAATGGGCGCGTGATGCTCGACGTGACGGCTCAAGAGAGAGAACAGGTGCAGTTTGCGGGTGAAATGATGTTGGACGAATGATGGCGATGATGAAACGACTGATGATACTCATCCTGCTGGTGCCGGCCTTGGGAGTGCGGGCGTTGACCCTGCGGGAGGGGCGGCATTATAGCGTGAGCTATGAGAAACAGCATTTGCTTTACAACCGTGGGGGCGACGTAAGTGTGATCGATGCCGAATTGGAAATACCCGAAGTGCTGGACGGTGTGCCCATCGGTCCGTTGCAGCAATATATCTCCAAAGAACTGTTCGGCCGGCCGGCTGATGACGTGCATGCCGCCTACCAGGGGTGGCTGGACTCTTTCGGCAGTCCTGTGACGGCCCGCTTTGAGGAAATTCCCGACGACGAAAGGTTTTGCTATGCCGATGTCCTGTTGCAGTTGCTTTACTATGAGCCGAGGTGTTATGTCTCGTTTCGCATGTCTCTGCGTGTGACACCGGCGAAGAAGTCGTCCCGGCAGGCTCGCTCGCTCAGTCGGCTGTTCACCTACGACATGACCACCGGTAAGGTGTTAACGGAGAAAGAATTGCTCAAACACAGTTTGTTTTCCGAAGAATCGGATGGCACAAACCGTTTTTCCACCTATCTGTTGAACCATTCCACGACCGATTTTTCTATAACGGGCCTGCCCGGCATGGTGAGTTTTCTCGGGGCGTTGGCCGGCCGGTCGATGCACTTCGACACCACTTGGTATTATGCCACCGATCCCGTGACATCGGTTTCCGACAAGGTGGATGTGCCTCTTGGAGAGTTGGACCATCTGCTTTCATCAACCACCCGCAAGTTGCTTAAAGCCCGTCCCGTGGAGAGCGGGGCGGTGGAGTCTGTGCGCGCTTTCTATGCGGGAGGCGATTCGGTCTATGTGGTGGTCGACACCATGCCCCGCCCGGCAGTGGACAGTATTCCTATGACGGTGGCTTTCTCGCGCAGTGTGCGGGTTCTGCCCGATGAGGTCAGGAAAGATCCGCGTGGAAGTCTTGTCTGCCGGTTTGTGGTGGAGTCCGACGGCAGTGTCAGCAACATTCGAGTGGTCAGACCCTCATCGCCCTATTTCGACCGGCTGGGGGCCAACTTTGTGCGCCTTATGCCCCGCATGAGGCCCGGCATGTTGAATGGCCGGCCTGTGCGCACGCTGTTTACTTTCCCGCTCTCTGTCAGGTGGCAGTGACAGGGCGGTGTGTGGATTAAGGAACAGGCGGTGTATCACAACGGGCAGAAAAGTGCAACTTTTCTGCCCGTTGTGTCATGTTATACCCTTGCCAGACTTTCCTGTTGGTAACGTTGCAACCGCTTCTACGTTCATTTTGATATGTTTGATATTATCATTACAAAATTGATTGATAACGATGTGCGTGTGTCCGGTGATGGGGAGTGCCAGTTTGATGGTATTTGGTGACGTTTTGTAATGCGTCGTGCTTGTCTGTGGTCTGTATTGGATTTT
>OBXA01001876.1_pt1 | contig 11136 bp, 8 predicted proteins | sample 1538121 | NCBI WGS metagenome assembly OBXA01 (sample SAMEA2580133, study PRJEB22360) | human gut metagenome | biome: human gut; feature: human-associated habitat; material: faeces | place: Denmark | collected 2008/2010 | reverse complement strand
CTCGAAAGGAACGCTCTTCCGGCTCACTATAGTGGGAAGAATTGAGGTTCTTTTAGTTTATTTATAGTTATTTACTTACATATTGATAGTTTTGTTACTTTTGTAATTGCATTGATTTATATGTAGATTCTATTTGTGAACATTTGTTCAGGCATTGTATTTCAACCTGAATCCTGCCAGACTAAAAGTGAGATCGGTTCATAGAAGCGATCCCGATAATTCTCACTTAAGAGGTATTAATATGAAAAAGACTCTGGCTGCGCTCGCGGTATTGGGCGCATTTGCAGGTTCGGCGCTTGCAGCCGACGTTACGCTCTACGGTCTCGTCGACTACGGCTTTTCGTACCAGCATTCAGACGGCGACGCTGCGGCTGATGCCAACGACAACTTCACGATGAAGTCCGGCATGAATTCCGGCTCCCGCTTCGGTCTCAAGGGAACAGAAGATCTTGGAAACGGCCTTCAGGTCGGCTTCGTGCTTGAAAACGGGTTTGATGCCGATGACGGCACGTTCGATTCGAACGGCGACGACAGGATCTTCGGCCGCGAAGCTTCGCTCCATTTGACGGGCGCTTTCGGTGAAATCGCCTTCGGCCGCATGGGACAGCTCGCAAGCTCGCTCGGCTCCTACGGGCTTCTCGGACAGGTGAGTCCCTTCTCGACGGGCTGGGGAGACCTCACCGGCATGAAGTTCGTGCAGGCGGCGGGTCACACGCGCTACGACAACATGGTCACCTACAAGACCCCGACCTTTGCGGGCTTTACGGCTTTCGCCCAGTACTCGTTCGGCAACTCGGACGACAACGGCGAGACCGGCAGCGCCAAGGTTTCCTGGGATGAAGGAAAGGCCTCCGCCGATCGCTACTACGCGCTCGGCGCCAACTACAAGGTCGAGAACCTTTATCTCGTCGGCATTGTCGATTCCGTCAATTACGGCTCGAAGCAGACCATCCAAGGCACGAAGCTCGACGATTCGATCACGGTTACCCTGGGCGGCAACTACGACTTCGGGTTCATGAAGACCTACGCCGCCTTCCAGTATTTCGACAACGCGTACTCGGTCGGTCAGAAGGCGATCGGCGAGGACAGCTCAATCGGGAAGACAGTGCGCTTCTCTGACACTGAAGGCGCTGAAGGCTACAGCGTTGCGCTCGGCGTCGGCGTCCCGGCGTTCGGCGGCACCGCGAAGGCTCATGTCGGCTACCTTTCTGCCGAAGACACGGCTGAAAGCGACAACACGCTCGACCGCTGGAACATTTCCGTCGGCTACGACTACAACCTCTCGAAGCGCACTTCCGTCTACACGGCTGCGACCTATCTCCAGGACAAGCTCGAGTACAAGGACGCCAAGAATGACCGCGACCCGAGCGCGGTTGAAGTGATGGCTGGTCTCATTCACCGCTTCTAAAAAACTTTTCTTCAGCGCCGGTTTTCCGGCAAGAGTCTTCCGGCGCTGAGAAAAAAGATGCCCCCGCAGACTTGCACGGTTTGCGGGGGATTTTTCGCTTCCGTGTTCCGCATGCCTCTTTGCATTACCTGTGGTCGAGCTTTTTTGCCTTCAGCCACCCGGAGAAGAGATCGGCAACCTCAAGGTTGTTCTTCTCCGCCAGGTGAAGCAAGCAGGTTCATATATTTTCAAGCACAGGTTTGACGACGGCATCCTGAATGCGGGCGAGCTTGCCCCTAATGTGGCGTCCGGGCGGCTCGCCGAAGAGGCGTTTATAGTCGCGCGAAAACTGCGCGGGACTCTGGTAGCCCACGGCATAGGCGGCGGAATTGGCATCGGTGCCGCCATTAAGGAGCAGCTGCTGGGCCTCGTAGAGCCTCAGGCGCTTCTGGTACTGCAAGGGCGTCAACGACGTGAATTCCCGGAAATGACGATGGAAGGTCGAAGGCGCCATGTTCGCGACTTCGGCGAGCCGTTCAATCGATACGTCGGAACGGTAGTTGTCCCTCAGCCACCGGATCGCCTGCCGGATGCGCTTCCCGGCGGCATCCGGCGCATAGAGCGCTCGCAGGCAGTCGCCGCCCGCGCCCGAAAGCGCAAGGCAGTGAATGTCGCGGATGATGAGGGGCGCGCGAAGGGGAATCTGCGCAGGCTTCTCGAGAAGCGCGAGGAGCCGGTAGAAGTCCTCCATGAGCTCCTCGGACGAGGGTTCGACGGAGAAAACGCTTTTCGCCTGGCTCGTCGCGTCGTCGTCCTGAATGAGTTCGGCAAGCGTCGCCGTATTGAGCGGAATCGAGAGCGAGACGAAGGGTTCTTCCTTCGAGACGTTCATGAGCTCATACGAGGTCGGCATGTCGATCGAGGTCACGATCGCCGACCCCGGGCCGTAGCGGTATTCGTCGGAGCCGATCATGAGGCGCTTGTGTCCCCTGAGAATGACGCCGACCGACAGCCGGTAGAAGCAGTTCTTCGCCTGGACGGATTCCTCGATGTAGGAGAGGTGAAGCCCCTCGATCGGATGAAGGTCGAGGGCGCCATTCAAGACGATCTCGCGAACGCGGTCGGCGAGCCTTAGTCTCAGCGCGCGGCTCGAGGGCGATTCCTCGGCCTCGTGCTCGCAGACCGTGCAGTTCGGGTCGGCGGAGTCGCTTGCAAACCATTCCTCAGGCGTTTTCATATTCAAACCCTCCATTCCATCGCGCCTCAGGAGGCGTCAGTGGGTGATATGCCGTTCAGAGAACCAGCGGATGATGGCCGGATCCCGGTGGGAGAAGAACTGGCTTTCATTGCGGTCGAGCGCCCGGATCATCTCCCCGTCCTCGTCGTCAAGGACGAGATCGGCTGCTGAAAGATTTTCCTTCATTCTGGCGGGCGACACGCTCTTGCTCACGACGGAAGCCCCGAGACCCGAGACGTAGGCGAGGACGACCTGAGCGACGGAAGCGCCGTGCTTCCCGGCAATAAGGCGCAGCGTCGAATTGAAGAAGAGGCCGTTCCTGCCTTCCGCGAGGGGCGCCCAGGCCTGGGGCACGACGCCGAGATCCTTCATCACGGGGAAGGCGTCGCGCTGCTGGCAGAAGGGATTGATCTCGATCTGGTTCACCATCGGGCGGACCTTTGCATGGAGCGCGAGGTCCATCAAACGGTCGGGCGGGAAGTTGCTCACGCCAATGGCCTTCACGAGACCGGCGTCGAGCATCTTCTCAAGCCCCCGCCAGGCGCCGTAGACGTCGCCCACGGGCTGATGGATGAGGTAGAGGTCGAGGTAGCCGAGGCCGAGAAGTTCGAGCGAGCGCTTTACCGACCTTTCGGCGCCGGCTTCGCTTGCGTCTTCAACCCAGAGCTTGCTCGTCACGAAAAGATCCTCTCTCACGACGCCGCACTTCGCCAAAGCGCGCCCGACCGCGGCTTCGTTCCCGTAGGATGCGGCCGTGTCGATCGCACGGTAGCCCGCATCGAGAGCGTTGATGACTGCATCCTCGCAGGCGGTGGTGTTGGGGATCTGGTAAACCCCGAAGAAGAACGCCGGAAGTTCGACGCCGTTCGTCATTTTGAATGTCTGGCTCATGGCTGGATGCCTCCCTGATTGATGGAGGAAATCTTAAGGACGCCGTTTACGGGAGGATTGCGCAAATGCGCTCCCCCTTTGCCAAAACTGCTCGATTGACAAGTGCCCAGTGAGGAACTTTCGCTTGGTGGCTGATTCGTCTTCGTTCAAGCGTGGAAGATCTACACCTCTTCGGGGGTTGGACGGAGGCGAAGAAATCCCGCATCATTGACGCCATGAAGCTTCTTTCTTCCGGGATTTCCTCTTTATTTCTCTTAGCCGCCGCTTTTGTCATTGGAGCGGCAGGCGGCGCTCTGCCGGCGAGAGATGCGTCGGCCGCCGAAGCGCTTCCCATTTCGGGCGCCACGGTTGAGGCCCCGGCGGGAGAGAAAGATGATTCCCGACCGATCCTTTCGATCAGCGTGGTTGATACGCTCATCAATCCCTTCGATGCCCTCGCGCTCGAGCGCACGCTCGAGCAGCTCTCCGACCGTCTCCCGCAATACCGCTGGCGGCAGATGGTCATTCCGGCGGCGGACGCCGAGGAGTCGCTCCTCTTGAACAAGCCCGACTTCCTCCTTGCGCCCTCGGGCTTTGCGGCCTACGCGCAGCTCTCGTCGCGCGTTTCCGCCGTGAGAATCGCCACGCGCCGCACGGTTCTTGCCGACCGGGCGGACCATTCCGTGGGTTCGGTCTTCATCGTCCGAGCCGAGCGCCCCTGGCGGACGCTTCGGGATATCGAAGGCCGGCGGGCGGCTTCGGGACTCCAGACGACGGTTGAAGGGTGGCTCGCGGCAGCGGGCGAAATCGAGCGTGCGGGGTTCGACCCCGATCATTTCTTTTCCGAACTGGTCGTCAAGAGCAATGCCTACCCCGATGTGATTTCAGAAGTCCTCTCGGGCGGAACGGATGTGGGGATTCTCCCCGCATGTCTTCTCGAGACTGTGGCGGAAAAGAAGCTTGCAAGAACGGAAGACCTGCGGATCATCAACGCGAAGACCGAGGGGCTGCGGTGCCTCCATTCAACGGACCTCTATCCCGGACTCAGTCTTGTGGCTCTTGACGACACCGATGAGGAAAAGGTGAGGGATGTTCTTGGCGCCCTTTTGTCGCTCAAGGACATCGACGGCTACGAGTGGTTCGCGAACGTTTCAGACGCTTCCGTGCTGAAGCTCTTCCAGGATCTTCGCGTCGGTCCATGGGCGCACTTGAGGAATATGAGCCCGTGGGCGATATTCTCGCGCTACCGGGAGGAGATTCTCTTCTTCCTCGGGGTCCTTCTCCTGCTGATCCTCAATGAAATCCGGCTCCATGTGCTCGTCAAAAAGCGCACGCAGGCGCTGAGTGAGGCGCTCGAACAGAATATCCGGAGCGAAGCGGAAGCGGCTGAGGCCCGTCAGCAGGCGGCCGGGCTCGAACGGCGCTCCGTCGTTTCACAAATGTCGGGCATGGTGGCGCACGAGATCAATGCGCCGGTGGGGGCGATTCGCGCCTACTGTGCCGTCCTGCGGATTCTTCTTCGGGGAGAAGAAAAGAAGGAGGAGCGCGTTGCCATGGCGCTGAAGGGCGTCGAGCACGAGGCGGAGAAGGTTGCCGGCATCGTTGACCGCGTGCGGCAGTATGCGAGGAAGGGCAGTACCGAGCATGCGGAAGTGCCGCTCCTCAGAGTGATCGAGCGCGGGATCCGGTCTGCACGAAGCGAGCTCTCTGAGGAAAAGCGCGAGCGGCTCTCCGTGACGCTTCATACCAATGGGCTCGAGCCTGTGGTTCTCGGCGACGCCCTCGAACTCGAGGTTCTTTTTCTCAATCTCGTGAGAAATGCCGCGAGTGCAGCGTTTGGGTCTGAACGGGAGCAGCCCTTCGTTTCCGTCATGATCAATCGGTGCGTGGCGGAGCATTCGAAGGAAGGTCCAGCCCCGGACGCAGCCTCCAGTCCGTCCCGGGGCGATAGCTGCATTGAGGTCGTGATTGAGAATTCGGGCGCGATACTCGATGATGCCGCGATGGCTCGGCTCGCGAAGTTGGGCGACGCCATCACCCCGAGTCCGCAGGGGCTCGGGATTGGTCTCAGCATCTGCAGGGGCATTGCCGAAGGGCACGGCGCTTCCATGAAGTTCGCGCGCCGCGAAGACGGAGGCGTCGTGGTGGTTCTGAGCTTCCCGGAAATGCCCCGAACAGAATAAAGAAGGAGAAAGAGGCATGAAGAATTTGAATCCAGTCGTGCGGCTCGTCGACGACGATCCGGATTTCTGACAGAGCCAGCGGCTTCTTCTGATGACCCTCGGCATGGAAGTGCGGGAATACGGAAGCGCCCGGGAGTTTCTCGATGACGACGACCTTGAGCGCCCGGGCTGCATTGTGCTTGATCTCCGCATGCCGGGCATGACCGGCATGGAAGTGGTGGAACGCCTTCATGCGCAGAAAGTGATGACGCCCGTCATTCTTCTCACGGGCCACGGCGACATCGGCGCGGCCGTACGTGCAATGAAGCTCGGCGCCGTCGATTTTCTCGAAAAGAAGTCTGACCCCATGGTGGTCTATGAGACGGTCCGTGCTGCCTGCGAGCGTTCGGCCGCGGATGCCCGCGAGCGGGAGGCGAAGGCGAGGGAGTCGAAAAAGTTTGAAGCGCTCTCCCCCCGTGAGCGCGAGGTGCTCGAACTCGTGGCCGAGGGGCTCTCGAACCGCGAGGCCGCGGAAAAGCTCGGCCTCTCCCAGGAAACGGTCAAGATGCACCGATCTCACGCTTACGGAAAACTCGGGATTAAGAGCGCGCTTGAAGCCTTCCAGTGGGTGAAGGCGGAGAAGGAAAAGGAGACGCAGGGTGACTGAAGAAAGCGCACAAAAGCGAAGGACGCGGCGCGATCTGCTGGGGAGTGTTTTTGCGTCTGCTGTTGCCGCGGGCGGCCTCACCCTCGGGGGCTTCTCCAACGCTTCCGAAAAGGAGGCAAAGCTTCCGGCGGAAGCCGACGTCGTCGTTGTGGGATCCGGTATCGCCGGGCTCTCCGCTGCCGTCGCTGCAAAGGAGGCCGGCGCGAGGCGCGTGCTGCTTCTGGAAAAGGGGCCGATTGCGGGCGGACACAGCATTTATTCGAGCGGAAGCATCAGCGTTGTTTCCCCGCGGCTGCAGGGGCCTAAGGGCTTTCAGGATACGCCGAAGCTTTTTGCCGAGGACGCCTACGCCTACGGCGACAGCTGCGGTGACCTTGCGATTCTCGAAAGAATCGGAGCGGAGTCGGAATCTGCGCTCCTCTGGCTTGCATCCATGGGCGTGCGGTTCGGCGGCCTCTTTACCGCCAGAGCCGAAACCCGGCCGAGATGCGTCTCGAGCTACGGGAATTCCGCGGGCCGAAGCTACGTACTCGCGCTCATGACCCGGGCGGATGCGATGGGCGTCGAAGTTCTCCTCGAAGCGGATCTGCGGTCGCTGGACTGCCTTACCGACGGCAGCGGCTGGAGCCTCGGCGTGAAGCGCAAAAGCGCCCCTGCGCTTCAGTACCTCAAAACCCGCGCCGTCGTTCTGGCAGCAGGAGGTTTCGGCGCATGCCGCGAAATGCGGATGAAGGTGATGCCGGAGCTCGATCCGCAAATAGAGACTTCTGCGAATCCCTTCGGCACGCTTTGGGAAAACCGGGATGCGACGGCCGCGGAGCTTGCGCGAAATGCTGGAGGCTTCTGGAAGGAAGGCTTGGGGCTCCAGCTCCTCCCCTACTGGGGCGGGCGGCTCATCGACTACGCGGGCGGCGACATCTTCATCACGCTCCGGGGTCGCCGCTTCATCGACGAAGGCCTCGCATGGAACAAGATTTCTGCGGCTGTTCTCCGGCAGCCCGAGAAGGAAATCTGGGTGATCACCGACAGCGCCTCAAGAAAGAGCGCGACCCTCGGCCTCAAGATCGCCAACGGCTTCGTGAAGAAGTCGGACACTGTGGAAGAGATGGCGGCGGGGATGGGCATTCCGGCAGCGGTATTGAAGGAAACGCTCGACAAATACAACCGCGCCGCGCGCGTTGGGTTCGACCCGGAGTTCGGGAAGACCATCTTCACGCAGACGCTCGATCATCCGCCTTACTACTGGGGGCGCGAGCGGATTTTCGTACACACGTCCCTCGACGGCATCGCGACTGACCGGGAGGCGAGGGTAATCGATGCACGCGGCCTCCCCATTCCGGGGCTCTACGCCGCGGGCGAATTCGCGGGCGGGATTTTCGGCCGCGACCGCATCGGGGGCGCGGGGATTTCCAACTGCCTCGTGATGGGGCGCGCTGCCGGGAGAAATGCGGCCCGCGTCTGATTGTCCTCCTTTTTCTTCTTTTCGATTCTCCACTACACCCGGGCGGGTGTAGTGGAGAAAGGCACCCTCCCGGAAAATGACGGGCATGTCCCGGATAAAAGGCAAGGCTTCAAACCCGCCTTGAATGTCCGGAGACGGCACGCAAATTGATGAAGAGGAGATTGAGAATGCAGCGTCGTCATCTGTTCGGTACCGCTTTTGGAGCTGCCGCAGCGGTTGTGGTTCCGGCGGCGGAAGCGAGCGTTTCGGATCATTTCGGCGAGAAGATGCGCCCGATCGATACGGAAAACCGCGCGCCCGGCTGGGGCGTCGGCGCTGTGAAGCCCCTGGAAGTCAAAGGGCGCCGGATCGGCGAGGGACGTCCGAAGCTCATCGCCCCGACGACGAGCAAAAACCCCGCCGACCTTTATCAGACGCTCGAAAAGTTTGCCGGCATGGAGGCGCTCGACATGGTCGAGGTCCGCATCGACTACCTTGGGAAACTCGCGCCGGCTGAATTTGCCGAGGTCACGCAGAAGGCCTACAAGGCGGCAGGCGACAAGATCGTGCTCGTGACGCTTAGAAACGGCACCGACGGCGGCCCCTTCATTGCCGAGGACAAGTACTACGGCGACGTTTACCGCGCCGTTATTGAGTCGGGCAAGGCCGACATCATCGATCTCGAGCTCTTCCGCGATGCGGACATGATCCGCTCCCTCGTCAAGGCAGCGCACGCCAAAGGCATCAAGGTCATCATCAGCGACCACGAATTCAAATTCACGCCCGACGAAGGCGAAATCATCCGGAGGCTGCTGCTCGAGCAGGAATTCGGCGCCGATATTCTGAAGCTTGCCGTCATGGCGTTCTCGCCCGAAGATGCGCTCACCGTGATGACCGCAACCGCGAAGATGCGCCACTACTACAGCGACCGCCCGATGCTCACGATGGCGATGGGAAAGTGGGGCGTTCTCACCCGTATCACGGGCGAGGGGTTCGGCTCCGACCTCACCTTCGCGTCCGTGGGCGGAAAGGCGAGCGCGCCCGGCCAGATTCCGGCTGAGGAATGCCTCTCGGTTCTCGATACGCTTCACCGCGCGATGAATCCGTAATGCTGATGCTTCCCGTACCTCGCGATTGCCTAGAATATTCTCGTTTCTACTGACCAATTCCCAAAGGGATTTTCAACCATGAAGAAGACTTTTGCTGCTCTTGCGGTTGCCGCGCTTTTCGCGACCGCCGCTTCCGCCGCCACCTTCAAGGCGGGAACCTACACGGCTTCCGCCCCCGGCATTCACGGTCCCGTTACCGTTGAAGTGACCTTCACGGCCGACAAGCTTTCCGCCGTCAAGGTCGTGAAGCAGACCGAAACTCCGGGCATCGGCACGCTCGCCGTCGACCAGCTCCCCCAGAAGATCGTCGACGCCCAGTCGCCGAAGGTTGACGGGGTCTCGGGCGCCACGATTACGTCTGATGCCATCCGGAAGGCCGTTGCCGACTGCGTGAAGCAGGCGGGAGCCGACCCGGAAGCGCTTGTTCCGGTGGTGCTCAAAAAAGTTGCCAAGAATGAAGACCTCGCCACTGACGTCGTCATCGTGGGCGGCGGCGGTGCCGGCATGTCCGCGACCATCCGCAGCCGCATGAACGGCCTCAACGTGATCCTGGTTGAAAAAATGCCCTTCATCGGGGGCGCCGCTTCGATTTCGGGCGGCCAGGTTGTCGCTCAGGGCTCGAAGCTCCAGAAGGCCTTCGGCTCCAAGGACGACTCCGTCGACTCGATGGTGCAGGATTTCTTGAAGAACGGCGCCGGCAAGAACGATCTCTCGAAGCTCACGCTCTATGCGAAGAACGTCGGCCCCACGATCGACTGGTTGAATGAAAAGGTGGGCGTTAAGTTCATCCCGAACGATCTTCCCTACCTCGCCGAGTATTCGCACCGCCGCGCGCTCGAATTCCAGGGGGGCGCCGGCACCATGGCGCAGCACCTGCGCGAAGTGATTGCGCAGAACGGCGCCAAGGTCTTCTACAACACCCGCGTTGAAGACCTCATTGTCGAGGACGGGAAGGTCACGGGCGTGAAGGCGGTCGACTTGAACAGCGGCACGACCTACACCATCAAGGCGAAGAAGACCCTCCTCACGACGGGAGGCTACGGCAACAACAAGTCGCTCCTGACGCCCGAAATGCAGAAGGTTCTCTACTACGGTCCGGTCTCCTCGACGGGCGACGGCCTCCAGATGGCTGAGAAGCTCGGCGTCAAGACTCAGCTCCTCCAGTACGGCAAGCGCTATCCGAACGGCATCGAAGTCGCTCCGGGCAAGGCCAAGTCCACGATTTACGCCAATGTCGGCGCCTTTGATCAGGCGGGCATTCTCGTCAACGTGAACGGCGTCCGCTTCGTGAATGAAAAGGCTTCAAACCGCCACATTCTCGAGCCGATGCTGAAGAACCCCAACGGTCAGGCCTATGTCTTCATGGATCAGAAGTCCTGGGAAGGCTTCTACAAGCGCCTCCCCGAAACGGGCGTTTCGCATGAGGATGCCGACAAGTATCTCGCTAACGGCGGGAAGACTCCGCCGCTCTTCGTGAAGGCCGATACGATCGAAGGCGTCGCGAAACTCGCGGGCATCAATGCTGAAAACCTGAAGGCGACCGTTGCCAAGTACAACGGGTTCGTGAAGGCCAAGAAGGATGCGGACTTCGACCGTCCGGTTCAGTACATGAAGGCAGAGATTTCGGCCGAAGGCCCCTACTACATCGTCGAGCAGAAGCCGCGCTTTGCGACCACGATGGGCGGCGTCTGCACGGACGACAAGCTCAACCTCGTGAAGAAGGACGGCTCGGTCATCCCGAACCTCTACGGCGCGGGTGAAATCGTGGGCGGCGTGATGGGCGACGACTCGCCTGCCGGCGCCAACGTGGGCTGGGCCCTCACGTCGGGCCGCGTGGCTGCCGACAGCATCGCGGAAGCCATCAAGGCCGGGAAGTAATTCCCCTGGGTCTTAACCGATCGTTTCCTTCTTAAGGCGGCGCAGCGTCTGGAGCGCCGCTCCAGGAGTGAAACGAGAAAGAGAGCCGCCGGAACTTTCTCGGTCCCGGCGGCTCTTTATTGGATGGGAATCAGGCTGAGGATTCCTGATCCGGATGATGGAAAGCGGAAGGTCGTTTCCGCTGACTTACGCCTTCGCAGCGGCGCGGATGCGCGCGAGCACCGGGTTGACGGAGGTCCCGTCCCAGGCTTTCTGCGCCGACTCGAGGAGGTCTTCCGCGTCGTAGATCCGGGCGGAGTCGCGGCACGCCTGAAGCTCATGGTCGGACGCGGCAAAGCGGATGGCGGCGGCGGCCTCGTCCCGCACGACGCCGAGGTCGAGGGAA
>OBXA01001874.1_pt1 | contig 11143 bp, 4 predicted proteins | sample 1538121 | NCBI WGS metagenome assembly OBXA01 (sample SAMEA2580133, study PRJEB22360) | human gut metagenome | biome: human gut; feature: human-associated habitat; material: faeces | place: Denmark | collected 2008/2010 | reverse complement strand
TACCACCATCATCGATGATGACTAAATCTAAATGTTGTTCCTCTGCAATAATTGCGACGCGCATACGAACATCTTCTAAAATGGCTTCATGAAGTGCACTCACTTCAGCTTCTTTATCAGAAAGCTTTTTAGCCCAAGAATCATTCCAATCCTGTGCTACAGGCAAGTTATTATTAGCAATGATCGATTGTGCTTGTTGTTGAACCATAGTATCACGTTTGGCAGCCAATTCCTTTTGTAAAGATGCGGCATATTGGTTCAGTTCTTCTTGACCTTTTTGTTGCATAGGTAAAAGTTCTGCCTGTACTTTAGCCTTAATGGAATCCACATCAACATTAGATGGTTTCCTCTTAGCTAACAAAGCCTTTAATCGTTCCTCTTTCTTAGCCTTCTCTGCCATAGCTGCCTGCTTTTGTGCATCATCAATATATACACGAGCATCATAAGCATATAAATCTAATTGAAGGTTAACGATTTCAAGATCATATTCATTGGAACTAACCTTTAATTCCGCCAAATATTTTTGAGTAAGTTCGTTTCGTTTTGCATTCAATTGCTGATTCAATTCATTTTCTTTTGTTGCAATACGAGTTTGCAATTCCACCGTAAGAGCATCTGACAAGGTTGAATCTAATGCAAGAGATTTCAATTGTTCCTCTTGTGTCTCGGACTTGGCATTTAAAGCTTGTTGTTCAAGTTCATATTGACGTTGCAAAAGATCCAATTCATTTTTAGCTTGTTTATAATCCTCATAGGAAGGATTAAATTCTAATACATCATCAATACGTACAACACCTATTGATACCCCATCAGGGCTCTGCTGACGATTTGTCACAAATCCATAGGCCCAAACCATAGCACATAATGCAACAACGAGAAATATGGCAAATCCAATATATCGTTTTTTCCCGTTCATTGTCGTTCTCCCTTACATAGAACTACAGTTTATTTTTTCGCATCAGAAGCTAGTTTTTTTAATACTTGATCTGTAATGTCTACGCCACCGTATAATACAGTGTCTTTAGTCATAACAACGCTAAGACCTTTAGCATCGCCTACAGCTTTTGCAGCTTCCATAGCTTTATCTTGAAGAGATTTAGCAATCTCTTGATCTTTCTTTGCTAAGTTTTGACGAGCTTCTTCAGCTAATTTTTGTTTAGTCGCATCATCTTGAGCTGCATCAATTTTAGCTTGTGTTTCTTGTTGTAATTTGCTTTGATAGCTCATATATTCTTGAGCTGCAGAAATATAAATTGGATTATCTTGAGACATCATACGAGATGTATCGATAACACCAATTGTACTGTTACCACTACTACCTGTTGGTGTAGCCATTTGAGTGTAAGCTAATGCACCAATACCGATAATAAAAATAGCAGCAATGACGATGGAGAAAATTTTCACATTCGCCTTGTTGTTCATCATTCGCATCATAATAGAGTGCCCTCATTTCTTTAAATTACTATATCAAAGGATGCCATATAGAGATATTGGTGAAAGCCTCTTTAGAAAAGAGGCCTCCACCATATACATTTACTATATTAGAATTGTGTGCCGAAGCTGAAGTGGAATTTATTTTTGTGTTTACCCACGCCATAATCAAGTTTAACTGGACCAATTGGTGTAGTAATACGAACACCAGCACCAACGCCATAGTTGAATGTTTTCTTGCTGTTGTACCATGTAACATTTGGAGCATCCCATGCATCACCAATATCAGTGAACAATACGCCACTAACCTTTTTAACGATTGGGAAGCGGAATTCCAATGTAGCATTGTACATATACTTACCACGGAATTGATCATCTTCGTAACCACGTAAGGAGTCAGCACCACCCAACGTGAATAATTGGCTATAAGGAGCATCACCTTGGATAAAGCCACCACGTGCACGGAATGCCAATACATTCTTAGCACCTAGTTTTTTATACATACGTGCTTCAGCTGTGAATTTGTAGAAGTCAAAGTCACCACCTAAGCCATGACCAGCCCATTGTGCTGTATAGGAGATACGACGACCACGTGTTGGTTCATAAATATTATCACGGGAATCGTATACTTTTTGCCATGTAATGGAATTGATACGACCAAAGTTTTTGTCTACATATTTGTCATTTGCAAAGTTGTAAGAACCATTATTCCAATTTGTACCAGAACCAGCATTTTTATCGTAACGGAAACCGGAACTGTCATCATCATCCCATTTGTAGGAATCTTTACGGGATTCAAGAGTCAAGTAATCACGAGTATATTCCCCTGTTTGACGACCGAAGGAAATATTAAAACCACGAGATTTCTTGTTATATTCAGCTACTTCATTACCATCTTCATTGTAATCAGTGTATTCATCTTCACGGTTGAAGAAGGAGAAGCCAAGGGAAGTACCTTTGCTATCGATCCAAGGTTTCAAGTAAGAAATTTGGTAGTTTTTGTATTTTTTCTTACCACCGATTTCCCAATGAACTTTAAATTTATCACCAGTACCGCGGAAGTTATCTTCACCAAATTCAATGATACCCATCAAACCATCAGATTTGGAGTAACCTGCACCTAATGTAATAGTACCTGTTTTATGTTCCAAAACATCGATTTCAATGATTACATTGTTAGGATCTTGATCACCAGGCAACATGCGAACATTTACATCATCAAAGAAGCCTAGGTTGTATACGCGTTCTACAGAACGGCGTACCAAGAATTTATTGAAAGGTTTACCTTTCTTTTGAACGAATTCACGAGTAATAACCTTATCGCGAGTTTTCTTGTTACCTGCAGGAACGATATCTTCTACAATACCTTCTACAATATGAACGTGAAGTACGCCTTGATCATCTACGCGAATGCCATCAACGTGTGCCAACATGTAGCCATCACGAGCATATGCTGCATTGATACCTTGAACTTTTTGGCCAACGTATACAGAGTTGAGAACTTGACCTGGTTGAAGATCCATGAATTTAGTCAATACTTCAGAAGTATAAACTGTATTACCTTCGAAAGCTACACCAGTAGTAATTGGATTTACTGTAACAGCAAAGTCCAATTTAACGCCTTCAGGAACTGTTGTGAATACAGGGTTTACTTCAGAGAAGTAGCCAGTATTGCCAAGGTTAGTTACGTCTTTAAATACACCGTCAACAGATACTGCATCGCCGATTTTTTCTGTCAAAATAGGCAATAGTTGTGCTTGTTGTTCAGCTGTCACACCAGAAATAGATAAACCTGTAATTAATTTACCTACATATGGATTGATAGATTCAGCATTAGCAGATGTAATATATTGAGCTTCTACAGTTGTAACCGCTTGAGTTTGACCATTTTCAGCAGCCTTATCAAGGTCAGTACCACCAGTAGTTTTAGACACCATTTTTACTTGTTTATCATCTGTTTTCAATGCAGCATTATTAACTGTAACAGTTCCGTCAGAACCTTTAACTACAGTACCATCGCTAGATACAGTTGTATCACCACGAGCTGCTAAGATAGCTGCATCAGTTTCATCTTGTGTTGTTGCAGGTGTAGCTGCATCAGCATTGTAAACAGCTTGTGTAGTAGTAGCATCATTAGTAGTTGCTGCACTAGTTGTTGTTGTGTTATTTAAATCTGGAGTATAGCCAGCTTGTACCTCTGCAGCAAATACACTGCCTGTCCCCATGACAGCAGTCAATACAGATGCTGCAAGCATACTTTTATAGGCTTTTGGTTTAAACATAAATTCCTCCTAGAACTCATCCCCATAAAAAGTTTACATCTTGTTTTATAAAGACTAATAAATCTTTATTATTATAGCATAAAATACTGGGAATGAGTACTATATTAAACAAATTTTATGAAATTAATATGACTAGAATGTGCATACCCATGGGATTTGCACACTCTAGTCATAAACTTAGAAACTCCTTGTCCAACGACCACCTATATAATTGTTTCCTTGCGATGTGTGCCATGCAGTAAACTTAAGATTTCGTTTGACAGAATATTCTATACCATATTTATTTTGTTTATTATTAATACCTTGAGAATAGGTAAGCATAACTTTCGGCACAATATACTTGCCAATTTCGATATTGTAATTGCCAGCAGTTTCTCGATTAGTCGGTTCATCAGGATCAATAGAACCAGTCGTAATATTAATTCTATCAAGCCCTAATGTATTTTGTAATGCATCTTGTACATAACCAAAGGCAAACATTTGTAACCCTGCTGTAGCAACAGCATTTACATCTTCATTTGTCAATGTACTGCTATTTGAATCTGCACCACGACCAAAGGTCAACATGGAAATAATTTGCTTTCTAGATAAGCTAGGATTAGAGGACAAAGTAAGATCCATATGATCTACAGTCCCTTTTACACCAAGCATAATATTGTAGTTGCTTACATTTGTTTCAGCCTCTAATTGTAAATTTGGTAAATAGGAGCCACCTACAAAGTGTGCATTCCCCTTCGTAATATTAAATACATGACTTAAGTATTTAAATGTACCAGATTTAACATCGAACTGGCCACTAGCAGTTGGGTTTTGTAATGTACCACCGAAATGAACATCACCGCCGATAAACATATTATATAGAGTACGATCATATAAGCGTACCCCCTTGCCAGCATGAATATTAACATCTACGCCCATATTGGTGCTACTTTCACTAGACTGCAACGAAAGAGGTATCTTAAATTGGATGTTTTCTAGGTCCAAATTCCCTATCAAGGTAGGTAATCCATCACGTTCCGCAATATAAAGTTCACCATTTAATGGACCTCTCACATATTCACTACGAACATCGAGTCCATCAAGTTGAACTGCAGCCTTATAGTTGGTAAGCTCATGACCAGACCAATTTACCTTAGCAGCTAAACCAGCACTGCCTTTCCCCATATTGATACGAGATTGGAAATCCCCTTGTTGTCCAGAGAAGATTAAGTCACCGTCAATGCCTGTAATTTCATTATCTACATTGGCCAATTTCAAAGTACCATTACGTACAGATACTGTACCGTATGCCTCAGGTTGGTCTATAGTCCCCGTAAGCCTAATCGCCCCCTTTAACGGTCCCGTTGCATCTTTAACGTTAGTAGTAACAAGAGGAATAACAGCCATATTAGCTTCGTTAAAGTCAATTGTTACATCCATCGATTTAGCATCACTAGCATCTAAATAACCAGATGTATAGAGGGCTGCCAATGGAATTTTGCCATAAATACTGAGTTTATAACCACTCTTAGCACCTTGAATGCGTTGAATTTGAATAACATGATCTTGCATTGTAGCTAATGCGAAGCCTTCATCAATGCCAATTCCATTGAAAGAACCTGATTCTACCGCACCAGAGAGTTCAACCTTAGGGTTTTTAGTTTTTCCCGTAACATTCACAACACCAGTTACCCAACCTGTAGCTTGAATATCCTTACCTACAAGTGGTAAGAATGGTACTATGTCAACATCTTTTAAAGCGACTTGTAAGTCAGCTTCGCCATCTAGATCCAATGTACCGCCCATGGCGATGAGACCTTCATCAACAGGTAGTTTTAAGGTAGTAATTTTAAACTTTCGATTAGCTAAGCTAGCATCAATCGTTGCATCACCGACAACCTTGTCATCAATACTAACTTCATTAATTTTACCATTAATAGTAACACTTGGATTATCCTTTGTGCCACCAATTTCAACGGAACCATTTAATTTGCCATCAAGATGCTCATTTTCACGATCTAACAGTGCTAATAGATTCTTGACACTACCATTAGTAACATCTAAAACACCAAATAACCGTTTACTATCGTCGAGCTTCATGCCGCCTTTAGCAACATAACGACCACCATTTGATTCAGCAAAAGAAAAGTCTTGTACGTTTACGACGGATTTATCTGCATACACGTGGCCATGAATATCAGTCAATAATTGCCCATTTATAGATAAAGCATCAGATAAAATGTAACCATTAAACTGAGGGTTATCCATAGACCCCGTTATAGTACCACGGCCTGCTAATAAACCATCTACCTTATAGTCAGTATTGATGAGCAGTCTACCCATATCGATTTTCTTACCTTCAAAATCAATATTAATAGCATCTTTCGATACTGTGCCGCCACCTGTAATAGTCGCTCCGTATCCTTCAATATCAAAACGATATAACTCTAATCTTTCATTTGTATAGTTATATTTTGCAAAAGCATTAGTTACAAGCTTGCCATAGGCAGATCCATCCCATAAGTGAGCTCGTCCTTCTACAATAGGATTAGCCGCAGTCCCTGTTATATGGTTATCGGTTTCAAACCATCCTGTAATAGGAATGTCAGTTACAGGGCGAATTAAATTTTCAATACGCACTGCACGAGCTTTAGCATTTAAATCTAGTGCATCAGTATTGATATTATACCAACCTGTAATATCATAACCACCACTACCGTCACCAATATGACCATTGGTAATTGTTAGAACATGATTGTCTAAAGTAATATCGCTATGAATATCATTAAAATGGGCACCCTTATAAAGAACCTCTTGTCCCCATACAGTACCAGTTACATTAGGGTTATCTAAGGCCCCTTTTACATTAATAGACGTGCTGACTGTACCAGCGACATCGTCACCTATGATTGGACTAAGTGATGTCAACGGCAAGGCATTACCAGAAACTGTGGCATCAACTTGACCATTTTGAATAGAACCATATCCACTAAAGGATCCAGTTCCCATATTTCCAACCATAGTTATATTGGTAAGATTATCACTATGGGTCAAATCCGCTTTTACAGAATCAATAACTACACCGCGTACACCAATCTGATGACCTTGTACAGGCCCTACAAGATCAGTAACTTGATTATTCTTACCCAAAACGTGGATTTCTCCATCAATGGTTCCCGTAATAGGCATAGTCATATCTTGTGTGAAAGTATCCAACGATAAGGCATGAACATTAGCAACGGCGTCAAAATCACCTGTATCTACGACATATTGACCTTTAACTTTAGCATTACCAGCGCCAATAGACAATTGGGCATCATCGATACGAACCAACCCATTATCATATACTATATTTCCTTGCACGCGGTCTACATGGTACCCTTTATAAGAAATACCATTACTACCTATGGTGGCATCCACCCGTGGCGCTACAGTAGTACCACCAATATGTGCACGACCACCAACAATACCAGTAACCCCCACATCGGTAATGGCTTCAAGATTCACCTTATCTGCTACAACATTAAGATTGAGATATTCTTCGTCCTTCCCTAATGTAATGAGACCATTAAGCTTTGCTGCTTGATCATTGATACGCCAAGAGCTATGGCTAATAACAATTTGGTCATGATTGAGCATAATACGACCTTCACCATCAGTAATAGTATAAATCGTATTACCCCGCTTATAAGTGCCTGTTAAGCCTTTAAAGCCAACATTGCCACTCATAACATATTGTCCATCTTCACTTTTAACATTGAGATGTAAATCTTGTAATTTTCCCTTCGTTACAACAAGATCTTTGCGCAACGGAACAAAGCTCATAATACCAGCAGTATCAATTTCATCGGCTTGTACAAACACGTCAAAATTAGACACATCATCCATATCTATTTTGCCATTTACTAGGATAGATGAACCATCTACATCAGCTGTAAAAGCCCCTTTGGACATACCACTCATATTAAGAGCAACGGTGCCATCAAGGTTTTCAACATTGCGTTTAACGCCATCTTTAGCACGTAGCGCTACATGGCCATTATTAATGGTAATATCACCATTAAAACTACCCGATTTATTCGGATCAGATGGTTTAACTAACTTTTCTATACTCCAAGTTCCATCGTTCAATTGCCATATATGAAGATCAGGTGCCTCTACAGTAACAGTCGATATAGCTGTTGCTCCTGATGTATTGCCCCCAATTATACTTGGTAATGCAGACAGTTTAACCCCAACGGCTACACCTTGTGCCGTTCCTACTAAGTGACCATCCCGATCTTTAATCACCACATCTGATAAAACTACATCGCCATTCCAATTGATACGAAGAGAATCATAGTCCACAGATCCGTTTATGGCATTATTTACTTGTTCTTTAACCATAGGTGCTACATAGGTCTGCGCTATAGGGTTTATACTAGCACCCACTGCAGATAAGCCTAAAATTGCAGCCCCTATGAGACACCACTTTTTACGGGTCATAATGATCTCCCATACACATTATGAATAATATAAATATATATACTAATCTTACCATACACAAAGTAATAACTATAGTATTTTAAGGGTAAATTTTATAAAACTAATATATTTTTTACTAATCATTTTCTACAATAACTACAGATAAAGTTATTTTAACATCACCATAACATAAAAATGAAAATATACAATGAATCTACGCTTTATAAATCTATAACAAAAAAGACGACCGCAGTCGTCTTTTTTAGTATTCTATTATTGATTACCACCAAGTTGTGCTAATTGTTCAGCTGCACCACTGTTTGCAATAATTTCTGCGCCTTGTCCAACTGGAGTATTCAATGGAACACCTGTCAATTGTTCAAGAGCTGCAATGCTAATATTGTAATTATAAAGAGCTTGTACATAGTTATTACGAGCATCTGTTAATTTAGTTTCCGCATCGAGTACATCAAGGTTTGTACCAACCCCAGCGCGATAGCGAAGTGTAGCAATACGGAAGCTTTCTTGACCTTGAGCAACTGCAGTTTGAGTGCTTTGGATTGTTTGCTCTGCAGACCGCAAGTTCAAGTATGCTTTTTGTACTGCTAATAATACAGCATCAACAGTAGCTAAATTAGCTTCTTTCGCTTGTTCAAGTTGAGCATTTGCTTTTTTAATGGCATTTTGCGTAGCACCGCCATCCCATAAGCTCCAAGATGCAGTAGCACCTACGCTCCAAGATTTAGTACTTGTTCCAAAGTACCCATCTGGATCTGCATAGCCACGACCTGCTTTTACAGCTACAGTTGGTAAGTAGCCAGATTTAGCAGATTTTACAGCTTCTTCTGCAGATTTTACATCAAGTGCAGATTTAACAAGGGCTGAACGATGAAGTAAAGCATATGCCTTAGCTTGTTCTAATGTAACATTGTAAGGTTTATATTGTAAGTCATGTTCTGCTGTGTTAATAGCCGTTTGTACAGGGTATGCAATGACTTGATTTAAACTTGCTTCTGCTAAATTTGCAACATTTTGAGCTTTAACAAGGTTCGTTTCAGAGTCAGCAAGATTTGTTTTAGCAGCTAATACATCAGAACTTGCTACTAAACCAACATTATATTGAGCTTGTACATTTGTTACATGACCTTGGTAATCTTTAACAGCTTGTTGAGCTACATCAACAAGATTACGGTTCATGATCAATGTGTAATAGCCACTAATAGCATCGTATTTTGCTTGTTGCAATGCTTCTTCATAACTAGCGCCAGTACCTTCACGGGTATAACGTGCAGAGTCAATACTTGCATCAAGTTGAGGATTAAATACAGGAGCACTAATGGAGAAGTTATGACTACCAGTTTTACCTCGACCAGTATCACCGCCTGTTTTTTGAGCAGACCACCCATAGCTAACACTAGGGTTCTTAGCTGCTGCTACTTGGCTAACTGCAGATTTAGCAGCTTCATAACCCCATTTAGTTTGTTTTGCAGTACGGTTATTCGCCAATGCCAAATCTATAGTACGAGACTCATCGAGGTCCAATTTGTTCTCATATGTTTTGCTATCTTGAACAGATTTTTCAGCTAATTGCTTTTGTGTTAATTGAATAGCTTCTTTTTGATATTTGCTTAATTGATCTCCATTATTAACGGAAGTTGTAACTACATCAGCAGCCATAGCACCTGTAGTAGCCAAGGAGAGCATTACACCCAAGGATAAAACCTTTTTATTCATAATATGTACCTCCATACTCACCTAACGTGAATGTATTAGTCTTTAAAATACTTGTTTTATACCAAAGTAGGTACCACCATTCGTGGAACCGAACGGTCTGGTCATTTGAATAACCCCATAAGTATCTTTATGTAAACGTATATCACTACGAATACGATATTTACGATTGTTAAGGTCATATACTGCTGCGGACAATGAAACAGGACCACGTAAATTATAGTCAACGCCAAGTCCTAATTCACTTTCAAAAATACCGCCACGTACTAGCCATTTAGAGCTAATGAATCGACCTGCATTTAAATCGAATTTAGTGCCATCACCGATATTGGAAAGGCCAAGTTCAGCCATACCTTTATCATTATAAGCACGAACGCGACCATTGATGCGGAATTCATCATCTGTTGTGTTATATAACAAATCTACAGAAGGCTCAACTTTAGTGGATGACTTTTTTTCAACGTTATTTCCATCTACTACATTTCCACTTTCATCAGTTTGATAGGCTTTGCCACCCATCAATTTGTTAATGCGCGCTGAAATTTGTGCCGTATTATGCAACGTTTCCTTAATATTTTGTTGTGCTTTTGGATCGGTTACAGTAGATTCCATGGAACGAGCCATATTATCTACACGATCCGTAGTTTGTTTTAAATTAGTCAAAATAGCACGCATATCATTGCCTGCATTACCATCTGCATTAAATTGTTGAGCAGCTTGATTTAGCTGTGCCGTTACATCAGCCATATTTTGTGTAATCGCTACAGCATTATCAGCCATCGTTGCAGTAGATTGCAGGGAATGCTTAAGTGCATTTTGCGTTGCTGGATCACCAATAATATTATTGATAGATTGCAACATTTTTTCGGTGCCATCCATTAGTTTTTGTGCGCTTTGCATCGCTTTATCCATAGCGTCTGCACCTTCGCCCTTAACAGAGTCACCATCTTGTAAAAATACCTTAGATTGGCCTGGTGAAATTTGAATAAACTTATCACCTAAAAAACCATCTGATCCCAATGTGAACGTAGAGTCACTTGGAATTTGTGTTTTTTCATCAAGCTTCATTTTTACTACTACACCATGTGGTGTAATCTCTATATCAGAGACATTGCCGATGGCCACACCTGAGTATTTAACTTGATTGCCATTTTTTAGGCCATTAACTTGAGCAAAATCACCTGTAATCGTCATTTGCGGTTTAGCCCATATATCAATACGGCCTACAAACAGTATGCCCGCAATAAATAATGCTA
>OBXA01001873.1_pt1 | contig 11147 bp, 10 predicted proteins | sample 1538121 | NCBI WGS metagenome assembly OBXA01 (sample SAMEA2580133, study PRJEB22360) | human gut metagenome | biome: human gut; feature: human-associated habitat; material: faeces | place: Denmark | collected 2008/2010 | reverse complement strand
CTTCTGATGCCATTCTATTTCAGGAAGGAGTGTCCGTTAAACTCAGGCTACCTCAAAGTTTACACCTCTTTGACGCTCTCCTGCTGCAGGATTTTGAGCATCTCATCTTTTAACTGTAGCTTTTGTTTTTTCATGCGGACCACTTCCGCATTGTACCCTCGACCGTCGGAACCTTCCTTTCTGGCAATTTCATGATCAAGTTTATTGTGTTTATCGAACAAGGACATAAAGCGAGGATTTTCGTTTTTCAGACGGGATATTAAATCTCGATATTCTGGAAACATACGCACTCCCTGTTAGTGGCTGACAAGGTGTATCTGAAATACACACCATCAGATTACTCATTTAACTTAGGGAAAAATGCGAGCGGGATCGTGTTTAACCAGACGGCACCTCCCGAAGAAGGTGCCGAAGAAAAAACGATTAACTCATCACGCGGTCGTCAACATACTGACGTTTATCCGGCGCTGGCGGGAAATACTGATACAGCCATGTTTCACTGATAGCGTCGCCCTGACAACGCAGATACATCCGCATATCGACCGGATCAGTGGAGTCCGAAGTCGGATACCAGTCAAACTGAATACGATAACCATCAATGGGTTCAATATAGAGAATTTCGATTTGCTTCGCTTCCCCACTGGAAAGCGTAATCACCGGCTCAATGCCTTTTGGTGCGGCAGCTTTCAGATCACCACCAACGAAATCGACGGCAAAACGACGCGCCCATTTTTCGGGATAGTGTTCACCTGGTGCCCAACCTTCCGGGAAACCGCCCATGCCGGTACGCGTCGCCATAACGCGCGCTAATGGGCAATGAACAGGCGGTTGCGCACTCCAGTACAGACGATACTGGAATGCAAACTCATCACCCGCCTTTACAGCTTTTTCTGGCTGCCAGAAGCAGACAATGTTATCCAGCGTTTCGCCCGTTGTTGGGATTTCCATCAGGCCGATGGTGCCCTTACCCCACTTGTTACGCGGTTCCACCCACAGACTTGGGCGTTTGTTATACCAGCCCATAATGTCCTGATAATGGGAGAAATCACGATCCAGTTGCAATAAACCAAACCCTTTCGGGTTGTTGTCGGTGTAAGCATTGAACTGCAATTTTTGCGGATTATTCAGCGGACGGCAAATCCACTCGCCGTTGCCCCGCCACATGGACAGACGATCAGAGTCATGAATTTGCGGATGAATGGTGTCGCACATCCGACGTTCATTAGTACCGCAGCTGAACATACTGGTCATCGGCGCAATGCCCAGCTGTTTAATGTCTTTGCGCGCATACAGGTGATTTTCCACATCCATAATCACCTGACTTTTCTCACAATGGATAGTGAACTTATAGGCACCAGTAATGCTGGCGCTATCGAGCAACGCATAAACGGTAAAGGTAGTTGCCCCCGGTTTTACCGTATCAAACCAGAAGGCGGTAAAGTCGGGGAACTCTTCTTTACTGTCGGTGTAAGTGTCAATCGCCAGGCCGCGGGCCGACAAACCGTATTGATATGTGTCATCAACGGCGCGGAAATAACTCGCTCCGAGGAATGATACTACATCACGGCGCGCCAGTTCGGGGGCTTTAAACACGCGAAAACCGGCAAAGCCGAGATCGCTTTGCCCTTCTAATTGTTTGGTATCAACACCTGCATCGTTGTATTTGAACAACTCCGGGCGAAAGTGAATTTCACGCGCCAGATGTGTTGCTGGATCTACAGAAAACATACGAACGCGGCGACGGAATCCCATTCCCATATGGAAGAACTGAGCGTCCAGTTGACGGTTCTCAACGTTATGCCAGAGCGATTTTTCGGCGTCGTATTGAATACTGTTATAAGCCTGCGGCGTCATTGTCGCCAGCGTGTCAGGTAACGGACGAGGCGCACCACGCCACGCTGTTTGCGCTAAGTCGTGCGCCATTGACTGTAGAATGGAGAAGTCAAAACGCTGGGTTTGCCCGTCGGCAATATCAGAATCTGCCGCGAATGCCGCCTGAGAAAAAAGAGAAGCAATGCCGCTGGTACCGCACACGGCGGCCATAGCCATTGAACCTTTAATAAATCGTCTACGATCCATACCTGAAAGTGAGTCCTTCTGGTGTTGTGAATGGTCCCGCGCTGGTCGTTTTCAGCGGCAAGAAAGTGCTTATTTATGACCGCTCACTCTAGACAATATTTATTAATAATCCAATTGTTGAACTCAGAGAATATGCATAAATCGGCAATTTTTTTATGTCGATGGGATGAGCCTGATTCGTTTGTAAAATCAGGCAAATTTTTGCAAAGGCGGATGGTCAGAATTTAAAGCAAACCACAGCGACGTTTACTGCGTTCTTCCGCTTCCTGATAAAGCTGGAACTCATCCAAAACCGGACAACCCAACGCCTGCTCAAATGCCTCGCGACTGGCATTACCGTGATTGCGTGCCTGCGTTTCATTACCCAGATTTGACTGGAAGATCCCCGCCGCGCTAACGGGCAAGAAATCTTCATAGGTAATGGGTTGCGCCGCGACCCAACCACGTTCAATTAAGGGCTGTGGATCGTCTCCGGGATGAATCGCCTGACGATGCGCCTCACCTGAAGGCGTCAGACGGTACCGGAACCATGCCAGCCCTTGCTGACGCATTAAAAACTCACTGTCAGGAAAAGTGCGGAAGGTTTCCTGTAAATGCATTTGGTGAGTGAGATTATCCTGCCCGGTTCCAGCGTTACGCAGAAGATCATCATACAGTTGTCGCCCTTTCGGCGTTAATGCCACGCCACGCTGCTCAATTTCACCAAAGCGCGCGGTATGCGTGCCCTGTTTCTGCCCCGCAAACAACACCGTCTCTTCCAGTGCTTTAAAGCTGGTCTGGCGTAGTAAAATCGGTACCTCGCGGCGCGGCGGCCCCTCGATGAGAATTTTGGGTTCAATTCCGCATTCAGGCATCATCGACTGCACCCGGTCAATATCCAGCGTACGTGGCGTCAGGTGGTTGATATGGCATCCAGGAAAACAGACCACATCAGCAATCAACCGATGTTCGTTGTGCAAGGCGCGATAGGTTTCTTCATCTACCGTTGCTGACTGGTGCCAGCGAAACGTTTCCAGGGCTTCCTGCACAAACTCCTGTGCCTGTGTTTCGTTAAAACCGCCCTGCTGCTCATATTCCTCTAACAGTTGTCGACAACGTGGGGTGAAGATATCGCGCTGACGCAGAATCTCCGCCGCTTTCTGGCGCAAAATTTCGTTCTCGATAAGCTCAAGGCGGAGTAAGGAGGTAAAAACGCGGAAGGGATTACGCGCCAGAGAAGCATCATCAATGGGCCGAAATGCTGTCGAATGTACCGGCACCCCTGCCTGCGAGAGATCGTAATAGCTCACCGGGTACATCCCCATAATGGCAAACATCCGCCGAAGAGTAGCAAGCTCTTGTGCAGTCCCAACGCGAATCGCCCCATGACGTTCAACATTCAGTCGCGCCAGCTCGTCTGCATTTACCATTTTTTCGTGCAGTTGAGGATTGTTTTCCAGCACAGCCAGATTCACATCAGCTACCAGTTCCAGCAGCGTGCCATATTGCGGAACTTCTTGCTGGTACATGGCTGACATTGCCTGCGAAAACTGTTCCCGAATCTCATCCGCCGTGATGCTGTTCGCCATAGTGTCTGCCTCCAGTGGTCAGTAATCTGGAGTGTAGGTAACCGCATTCACTCTGGCGGGAAGAATTTACAAACTGTGATCTCGCCGCGAAAACATCAATATTATCCATTTTGCTGTAACACAATTGCTTTAATTGTTAATAATATTTTGCAATCAAGTTATCATAATCAAACAACTTCACTTGTCAGCGACACCGCTTCGTTTTTAACATCGCTTATGGAAAAAAATAGTCTGTTTAGTCAGCGCATCCGTTTGCGCCACCTTCATACATTCGTAGCTGTCGCACAACAAGGAACTTTGGGGCGCGCGGCTGAAACCCTTAATTTGAGTCAACCTGCGCTCTCTAAGACATTGAATGAACTGGAGCAGCTGACTGGCGCTCGCTTGTTTGAGCGTGGTCGTCAGGGGGCGCAACTTACCTTACCCGGCGAACAATTTTTAACGCATGCAGTCAGAGTTCTTGACGCCATCAACACTGCCGGACAGTCGCTTCATCGTAAAGAAGGTCTTAATAATGATGTCGTCAGGGTTGGTGCACTACCTACTGCGGCACTGGGGATATTACCTTCGGTTATAGGTCAGTTTCATCAGCAACAAAAAGAGACGACCTTGCAAGTTGCGACAATGAGTAACCCTATGATTCTGGCGGGTTTAAAAACCGGGGAAATCGATATCGGCATTGGTCGGATGTCAGATCCTGAACTGATGACCGGGCTTAATTACGAACTGCTGTTTCTTGAATCGTTGAAGCTGGTTGTCCGCCCTAATCACCCGCTACTTCAGGAGAACGTAACGCTAAGCCGGGTGCTGGAATGGCCGGTCGTTGTATCACCAGAAGGCACTGCGCCACGCCAGCATTCAGATGCATTAGTGCAGAGCCAGGGCTGTAAAATTCCTTCGGGTTGTATCGAAACGCTGTCTGCTTCGCTATCTCGTCAACTTACGGTTGAATACGATTACGTGTGGTTTGTCCCTTCTGGCGCTGTAAAAGACGACCTGCGTCATGCCACGCTGGTGGCCCTGCCTGTTCCGGGACATGGTGCAGGCGAACCGATTGGAATACTGACCCGCGTAGATGCGACGTTCTCTTCTGGTTGCCAGTTGATGATTAACGCTATTCGAAAATCAATGCCGTTCTGAAAGGTGAAGGGATCTGTCGATCCCTCCTTGAACATTTTCACACCGTAGCGAAACTAACTGGTTCACCCGCTCCGCGAGGTTCTGCCGACACAGAATGTTTGTGCAGACGGAATACATCCACCGCCTCAGTTAATCGTGCCGCCTGTTCTTCAAGGGACACCGCCGCCGCTGAGGCCTCTTCTACCAGAGAAGCATTCTGTTGCGTCACCTTATCCATTTCAGAAATCGCCTGGCTAACCTGCGTTATGCCTCTACTTTGTTCATCCGAGGCGGCGGCGATTTCCTGCATGATATGTGTGACACTCGCGACGGCATCAACAATAGTGCTCATGGTTTTCCCTGCCGTTGCCACCTCATCCGACCCCAGGTCAATTAACCTGACTGATTCACTGATCAAGCCTTCAATCTCTTTCGCCGCTTGGGCGCTGCGGCTTGCGAGTGTCCGTACTTCGCTGGCGACAACGGCAAATCCACGGCCTTGCTCACCCGCTCGCGCGGCTTCAACGGCAGCATTCAGTGCCAGAATATTCGTCTGGAAAGCAATACTGTTGATGACGGCGGTGATCTCGGAAATTTTCTTCGAACTTGTAGAGATAGCGCCCATCGTTTTTACTACACCGGAAACCGTCTGCCCGCCATCGCTGGCTTTAATAGAAGCCTCTTGCGCCAGTTTGCTGGCATGATGCGCGTTATCCGCATTCTGTTTCACCGTCGCAGTGAGTTGCTCCATGCTAGCGGCAGTTTGTTCGATAGCCGCCGCTTGTTCTTCGGTGCGAGATGACAGGTCCGCATTGCCAGCTGAAATTTCGCTGGTGCCACGATAAATCTCTTCCGCACCCTGTCGAACAGTCCCTACTGTCATCCCCAGTGAATGCTGCATTTGCTGTAAATGACGACTTAAGCGACCGATTTCATTACGACCCGCCGGTTCATCATTCATCGTCAGATCGCCACTGGCGATTTTTTCAATCCGTTGTGCGGCATGTTGCAGTGGACGAATGACGATCCGACGTAGCACCATAAATGTTATCAGCGTCATGACCAGGGCAAGCACAAACGCGCCAATCATGAACATCCCACCCAGGCGGGTGCGCTGATGGGCCAGTTCCGCCAGTTGGTTGGCTCTGGTGCTACGTATCTTAACGGCTTTGTTCAAAATATCGGTATAAGCATTATCCAGCGGTCGGATCTGCTCACTTTCATGATTGATAATCGCTTCAAACATGCCATTTTTGGCATATTTCAACATAGGTTGCATACCCGTGATATAAGCCTGAAAGCGTTGATTTAATTCAGTGTCGAGGGCTTCATCAGCAGGTGTTTTCACCGGTCGATTCTGATAAGCACGATAACCTTGCTGCGACTGTTTAATCTCCGATTCGGCTTGCGCAATATTTCGCTTCATTGCTTCCATTTCCGCAATACGACTTGCAGCCCCGGCCTGAATCATATTGATCCGGGCTGAACGCAAAAAATCTGAACTGTTCGCTAACCCGGTCCGAATCTCAATCTCCGCAGTAACATCACGCTGATCGCGATCGGCCTGCCAGAGGAAATAGCCAGCCAGAGCAGAACTTAATGCGAATAGAACTAAGATACCGCCAAGAATGCAGGCAAATAACGGAACCAGCCTGATGTGATGCAAAAAACCTAATCGATGTGAGGGAGTTGTATTCATTACCGTTGTCTCTCGTCCAGGTTTACTCCTGATAGAAAGTCATCGGCACTTGACGGTAATTACTTATGACCAAAAACCTCTTTGCGTCACATTTTTACAACAATTATTGCAGAGAAAATTAATGCTATTGGAATGAAGAGAGTAACGAATGGCTAAACTGGCTAACCCGAATGACGAAAAATTCTGGAAAACAGCACGCAATTTCGTGAAGTGATTATTTTCGTCCCTAAGGAAACCTCATAGGATGCCTGCGGGTGCCTGAGACTTTCTGTTTTCAGGCTAACCGGGAATCAGAAAGACGAAGGCCCCGACCGATATTTCTATCAACCGAGGCCAACGAATGAACCTAGCAATTCAGATCTTAGCCTCTTACCCGCCATCCGGCAAGGAGAAAGGCTATGAAGCACAACCCTCTGGTGGTGTGTCTGCTCATTATCTGCATTACGATTCTGACATTCACACTCCTGACCCGACAAACGCTCTACGAACTGCGGTTCCGGGACGGTGATAAGGAGGTTGCTGCGCTCATGGCCTGCACGTCCAGGTAAGGGCAAGCGCGGGGATTTTCCCCGCGCATCTGACTAGCAGATTCATTTTCTCATGGCACCCCTTTTACACTTCAGTTAGTGCATGTTTTTTTCGAGGCACTAATAGACCCATCATTACAGACAAATTTGCCGCCTGCCGTACAGTGTGAGATCCCCCCTTTCGAACCAGAACAGGGTTTGCGCCCGGCATCGGCATAAAAGGAAACAAGCGTTCCCATAAACAAAATAAGTGCCAGTTTTTTCATATAACCTCCATGGTTTATCGAATCTTATGTTCGATTTGAACGTTATACGCTGGTTTATTTTGATACCGTTGATGAGATCAAAGATCGGGTGAATTGATTAAAAATAAGCCAGATGGACGTATGGGCAAGGATTATGGTTTTATTTGTCATACAAATAAATATAATAGGCGCTTCCGATGTAGACCCGTATTCTTCGCCTGTACCACGGGTCGGTTTTAGTACAGGCGTTTTCTTTAAATATCCTTCAGGAACGTTTACGCGGCATCATGCGTAGAAGTGTGTTGTCCTTCCAGAAATAGTGGTGTGCCAGTGCAGCCGCAGCGTGCAACCCGATGACAAAATATCCCAGATTCGCCAGCGTCTCATGCCACGACTTTAAGCTATCAACCCGTTCGAAATTGGCCTCTGAAGCGTAAGGCATCGTCAAACCAAACGCAAACCACGGGTTGCCCCGGTTATACATCATCACCAAACCAATCACTGGCAGCGCAATAAACAGGAGATAAATCACCAAATGTCCCAAATGCGCCAGTCCCGTCATCATCGGTTTTGGCTTAGGTATAATCGGCGGGGTTGGGTATTTCAGTCTTAACAAAAGACGAACCACCATCAGCACGAGAATTGAGATACCACAGGAAACATGAACCATGTTGATGAGTGGCCGATCGCTACGTGGGAAGAAACCACGAAACTCCATTGCGCAATACGCTGCGATAACCAGCAAAAAGACCAGCCAGTGAATGCTGATTTGTAACCTTGAGTATTTATTTTCCATAACATTTCCTGCTTTAACATAATTTTCCGTTAACATAACGGGCTTTTCTCAAAATTTCATTAAATATTGTTCACCCGTTTTCAGTACGTTACGTTTCACTGTAAGAATGGAGATTGCCCATCCCACAATCCTGGTCTAAGCCTGGAAAGGATCAATTTTCATCCGAATGTTCCTGACAGGAGAAAACCATGAGTAAAGTTGGTATTAACGGTTTTGGTCGTATCGGTCGACTGGTGTTGCGTCGATTACTTGAAGTCAAAAGCAACATAGACGTTGTCGCTATTAATGATCTCACTTCCCCAAAAATTCTCGCCTACCTGCTGAAACATGATTCAAACTACGGACCATTCCTCTGGAGCGTTGATTTTACGGAAGATTCACTTATCGTTGATGGGAAAAGTATCGCGGTTTACGCCGAAAAAGAGGCTAAAAATATTCCGTGGAAAGCGAAAGGTGCAGAAATCATTGTCGAATGTACTGGCTTTTATACCTCCGCCGAGAAATCGCAGGCGCATCTTGATGCTGGTGCGAAGAAGGTGTTGATTTCCGCCCCTGCCGGTGAAATGAAAACTATCGTTTATAACGTCAATGACGACACTCTGGATGGCAACGACACCATTGTTTCCGTGGCGTCATGCACCACTAACTGTCTTGCGCCGATGGCCAAAGCCTTGCATGACAGTTTCGGGATAGAAGTCGGCACGATGACGACCATTCATGCCTATACTGGCACCCAGTCACTGGTGGATGGCCCACGTGGTAAAGATTTACGTGCTTCACGCGCAGCGGCAGAAAATATCATTCCCCACACTACGGGGGCGGCAAAAGCCATTGGTCTGGTGATCCCGGAACTGAGCGGCAAACTGAAAGGTCATGCGCAACGCGTGCCGGTGAAAACAGGTTCGGTCACTGAGCTGGTGTCCATTCTCGGAAAAAAAGTGACTGCCGAAGAGGTGAATAACGCACTTAAACAAGCAACCACCAATAACGAGTCATTTGGTTATACCGATGAAGAAATAGTCTCTTCCGATATCATTGGCAGCCATTTCGGTTCGGTGTTTGATGCCACGCAAACGGAAATTACCGCCGTGGGCGATTTACAACTGGTGAAAACGGTCGCCTGGTACGATAACGAATATGGCTTCGTCACGCAGCTTATTCGCACCCTCGAAAAATTCGCTAAACTCTGACGCGCACAGGCGGAGGAAAAAACCTCCGCCTCTTTTACTCATTACGACTGTAAATAAACCACCTGGGTCTGCAGATATTCATGCAGGCCATGTTTACCATCTGCGCCGCCAATACCGGATTTACGCCATCCGGCGTGGAAGCCTTGCATAGCTTCGAAGTTTTCACGGTTGATGTAAGTTTCACCAAACTTCAGCCCTTTAATGGCTTTCATCGCGACGTTCAGATTTTGGGTATAGATTGATGAGGTCAGGCCGTAATCACTGTCATTAGCCATTGAGATAGCATCTTCCAGCGTGTCAAATGCGACCACCGGCAGAACCGGGCCAAAGGTTTCCTCATGCATAATCGACATTTCCTGGCGAACATCCAGCAGCAATGTCGGCGGATAATAATATCCTTTCCCGTCTACTGCTTTGCCACCCAACGCCACTCTCGCCCCTTCTTCTACTGCGCGCGCCACTTTTTGCTCGACCCTTTCCAGCGCCGCGGCGTTAATCAACGGCCCCATCGCAATGTCGTTGCGTTCAGCGGGGTTACCAAATTGAACCGCCTGCATCGCTTCACCCAGCCGATTGACGAACTGATCATAAATGCCTTTCTGTACATAAACACGTTCTGCACAGTTACACACTTGCCCACTATTAATGACGCGTGAATCAACGATGGCTTTGACTGCCAGTTCAAGATCGGCATCGTCCATTACGATAGCTGGTGCTTTACCACCCAATTCCAGGCACACTTTGGTGATGTTTTTCGCCGCAGTCGCCATAATCTTCTCACCTGCAGAGACGCTGCCTGTCATACTGACCATTGCGACCTTTGGGTTACCCGCCAGTTCTTGCCCAACGGTTTCACCACGCCCCAGTACAAGGTTAAACACGCCGCGCGGAAGGCCTATTTCATCGACGATTTTGGCGAATGCAATCGCATTGTTTGGCGTAAATTCACTGGGTTTAATGACGATGGTATTACCGGTCAAAAGAGCGGGAGCCATTTTGCGGGCAATGAGGAAGAACGGGAAGTTCCACGGCAGAATGCCGGTAGTCACACCAAGCGCACGTTTAAACAAAAGAATATTTTCTCCTGGACGATCGCTTTGAATAATCTCGCCCTCGTAACGCCGTGCCCACTCCGCCATGTAATCGATATAGTCGGCAGTAAAAGCCACTTCGACTTCAGCCAGCTGCTGGATCTTGCCCCCTTCTTCAACAATCAGCGCACTGATTTCACTGGCGCGTTCGCGGATGCCGGCGGAGATTTTGCGCAACCAACTGGCGCGTTCAATAGCAGGCAACGCTTCCCATTCTGGTTGTGCACGTTCTGCTGCATCGATTGCCTTACGGGCATCCTCGGCCTGACCATCGGGTATGCGGGAAATGACAGCCTCTGCAGCAGGGTTTACCACATCAATCCATGCGTCTCCACGCCAGGTAACAAACTGTCCATCGATATACATAGGATGTTGAACGGGTACTGACATGGGCGACTCCTGTGATTTATATGTTTGTTTTCGGTGAATGCATTGTTAATTAACATCAATCATCAGAGAGACGGCATCGTGAAAGGACAATTCTGTGAAGGGCTTCATAAAAACAAGTGTAAAAGGAATAAAAGGCAGAAATAAAAGTCAGGAGTCATGCCCGTTTGCAAACAAGTGGTTCACAAACGGGCAATTTTTAACGTAACGAGCGACTTTCCATCGCCTCGATGAGCACCGCATCATGTTTCAGCGTTTGCCATGCATGGATGACTTCTGCCGGAAAATCAACGTGAACGATAAAATCTCGCCCGCGGGGACCGTAGCCATCGCTATCATCGCGTAAACGCGGCAGCTCGCCAGTGAGTAGTGAGAGATAACGCTCAACCGGTGAGGTAGCCTGAGTTTAACGGACACTCCTTCCTGAAATAGAATGGCATCAGAAG
>OBXA01001865.1_pt1 | contig 11172 bp, 1 predicted proteins | sample 1538121 | NCBI WGS metagenome assembly OBXA01 (sample SAMEA2580133, study PRJEB22360) | human gut metagenome | biome: human gut; feature: human-associated habitat; material: faeces | place: Denmark | collected 2008/2010 | reverse complement strand
GGCGATCGACTCCTTTAAGGGCAGCGTGGCGAGTGCGCAGGCGGAGGCGACGGTTGCCGAGGGCGTGCGCCGCGTTTGGCCCGATGCCGAGGTGCGTGCATTGCCGCTGGCAGATGGTGGCGAGGGAACGCTCGATGCCATCGCCGCATGCGGTGGCGAGCTCTCAACCTGCGATGTCGCAGGCCCCTTGGGCGACCGCGTGTCTGCCCGGATGCTGGTGGACGACGAGCGCGACTCGGCTGTAATTGAGATGGCCGAGGCGGGGGGTATTGGGTATTCGCCTTGCACGGAGTCGTCGGCGCTGGCTGCTACAACCTATGGCGTGGGCGAGCTGATGCTCCGTGCGGTTCGTGCCGGGGCAAAGACTATCTATATTGGCTTGGGCGGCAGCGCCACCAACGATGGTGGCGCCGGTATGCTGCAGGCACTGGGCGCGCGTGTGGTCGATGATCAGGGCTGCGATGTCGCCCCCGGTCTTGCGGGCCTTGAACACGTGGCGAGCGTTGATTTGGCGCCAGCGCTTCGGGCGCTGAACGGCGCGCGTGTCGTGGTGCTTTCTGATGTCGAGAACCCACTCGTGGGGCGCCGCGGTGCGCTGGCAGTGTTCGGTGGACAGAAGGGTCTGCCGGCGGATGATGCCGAGGCGCTGGGCAAGTACGACAGCTGGATGGTCGGCTACGGTCGGCAATTACCGGGGTGCGGGCTCAAGGATTGTTGCGCCTGCCCGAGGGTGCGCGGACATTTTGCTCGGTGCTCGGCGTGCCCGGCGCGGGTGCTGCCGGTGGCTTGGGCGCGGCGTTACTGGCGCTCGGTGCGGAGCTACGCTCGGGCGTGGAGACGGTGCTCGATCTGATTGGGTTTGACGAACGCATGCGTGATGTCGACCTGGTCATAACGGGCGAGGGCAATATGGACGAGCAGTCCGCCGCCGGTAAGGCACCGGTGGGTGTGGCTCCCCCCGCCCCCCGCGACGGCGAAAATGCTCCGGTCGCCGTCGTGGGCGGTCGCGCCGTCAACCTGGACGCGGTATATGGGCGGGGTATTGACTTGGTTTTGCCGATCTGCCGCAAGCCCATGCCCCTCGACCAGGCGCTCGGTGTGCAAGAAGCCACAACCAACCTCATCTGCGCCGGCGAGGCAGCCGCCCAATCCTACGACCTTGGCCGTATCTAAAACCCATCCCCTCGATAAGTTGCGGTGAAATACGGAGCATTTTTGCCTTTGAGGGGCCAATTCAGTCCGTATTCCACCGCAACTTCGAGAATGGCCATTCGAGGTTGGCCGCCTTGTGCCTTGGGTCGGACCGTTTGCCACGAAATGCGGCCATCTACTACGTTAAACCGGCCACCTTCGACCATCCCGGAATTTGCAAAAACAAAACTGCAGGTAGAAAGCTTGCCGATTTTCGAAAAAGCCGGCTATGGTTGACCCTTGCGGCCTAATCGTAGTAGATAGGTCCTTTTCGTGGCGCAGCGTCAGACCAGTCTTTTTGGGGCGGGGTTATTTTGACTACATGCCGATCTGATTGCCCAAGTAGTCAAAATAGCCCCGTCCCAAATTAGCTACTTTGTGGGTTGTGGGGGATAAAGATTGCCGGTCGATTTGTCCTACTGGGGTATGTCGATGGCGCGAGTGGTTCGATTTTGAGCTTGAGTGGCAACCCGAGGCGAAATTTCGGGTCACCCAAATCGCTACAATTTTAAGCATATAGCGATGTCCTGCCTTGCGTTTCTGCGCGGGGGGGGGCGTATATTTGCATCGATGGGGACGACGACACACATACAATGAGCCGTTTCTTGCCGTCCTCATGGATTGGGGAGGGCCTTCATGAATCGCGTGTGTGCGAGAGCTCGAGAAATGCTAAAGCCTTTTGGCAAGAAAACCAATACCGCCAAGCGTGTCCTGAGGGTTTTGGCCGTCCCGCTGGCGGCGTGTGCACTCTTGTTTGGTGCGACGAGTGCGTCGGCCGACCAAACAGTTCCCTTTAGCAACCACATCGTGAAGACGGTGAATCCCACCGGCACTACGGTCAATTTGTTCGACTATTGGGTCGTGAACGGCGACAACGATAAGTCCGTCAACATAAACAACAATAATGGCAATGACAACACCGGCATCAACAAAGGTCACCAGCTCAAGTTCAATGGCGGTGCCGGATCGGGCATTAATAAATGGACGGGAAGAAGCGGCATGGGCGGCTTTGGACGTCTTCAATTTGTGAAGAACACGCTGGTAGATGGCTATCCGTCAATCAAAGCCGGCACCTACACCTCCTATAACACGAGTGGTACGTACACCGACGAGTCGCTGGCTTATCTCTTTAATAACGACAGCCAGGTCAACGGCAAGGCCGTTTACAACAAAGTGCAAGGCCTTTTCCAGCTCAAGGATGGCTATTACGTTTACGACTCGTACGGCTCTGACGGCTCTGACGGCAACTATGCTGTGTATAACTCCACGACCAACTCCTTTGACGTCTACGATAAGGCTGGCGTATATAAGGACAGCGTGTCAGATGCGAATCGGGGTCAGTTCTTCCCCTTTGACTCGGCTGACAAGGTTTTTGAAGAGAGGAACGGCCAGCTTTCTCCTATAGGGATAACGGACGGAACGAACGATAAGCTCAACCACCACTTTGGCATGTCCATGACCACGGAGTTTGTCCAGCCTAAGGAAGGCAAGACCACCGATCTCAAAGACATGGTCTTTAAGTTCTCGGGTGACGACGACGTATGGGTGTACATCGATGGCGTACTCGTGGGCGATCTGGGTGGCATTCATGAGAAGGCAACGCTCGAGATCAACTTCGCTAACGGTGAAGTAAAAGTCGGTCATGTCGACGGTGCGAATGGAACCAAGAAGGAAATCGAAAAAACCAACATCAAGGCAAAGTTCGAAGACGCCGGCGCAGATACTACCAACTTCTTCGGCAACACCTTCCGCGACAGCACCAAGCATACGCTGAGCTTCTTCTACCTGGAGCGCGGCGCGGGCGCATCGAACATGTCGCTTAAGTTCAACCTCACCACCCTGCCGTCGTCCGAGGTCGCGAAGGTCGACCAAAACGGCGAGGCAGTCAATGGCGCAACCTTCAAGCTGTACCGGTCCGATGGACCAGATGCCGACTGGAATAAGGGTGAGCTCGTCGCTCAGGGCACGACGAAAGACAGGGGTCAGCTGATACTTCAAAAGTCGAACGGCTCCGTCCTCTCGTTTGACGAAGAGCACAACACCAATCATTGCGACTACTTTGTACTCAAAGAGACAGACCTGCCCGAGGGATACCGCTCGAGCCTGACCTCGTCGACCACTGCAACGCCAGGTGAGCTGCACCTGCAGTATAAGCAGGCTGCGTCGAGTGGCTCGGGTGGTGTGGTGGTTGCACCGCAGACGACGGTCACCACGGCCGACGGCAAGTCATGGACGGGCAGCCGCATGTGGCTGAACGGCGGCTATCTGGCTGCCAAGGAGACTATTTCCCTAGATAAAGATACGCAAGACAATAAGGGCAACGCCATTAGCTCGGGTACGACCTTCGCCGTCGTGCTCAAGCTCACCGGTGCGAGCGAGGACCACACAAGCGAAGACGCATGGACGGCGGTCACGGGCAACCCGCTCAATGGCTATAAGCTGTGCTCCGCGCACGGCATTGCCGGTGCGGTCGAGGCTGCCAAATCGGCGGACACGAGTGTCTTTGATGTTGATACCAAGGGCGACTACGTGGTGACGGTCAGGTCGCTGCCCGGAGATATCGAGAAGTACGCCGCCATGATGACGGACAAGTCGAAGGCGGAATATACCGTGGCGGTGTATCACACCACGGCATCGTCTCTGGCGGGGGCAACCATCGACAACACCTCTATGGTCCAATATCAAACGATAAACAGGCAGTTCTCTACGGTGATCCACCTCACCAACGTTCAGAACCGTCTGTTTGTGCAGAAGGTTGACGACCTGGGCAAGCCCGTGAACGACGCGACGTTTCAGCTGTACCAGGCCAAGGACGTTACTGGCAATAGCCCCAGCACGTATGCCATCAAGCCCGGTGCCGCGCCGTATGACACCGTGAAGGCGAACGACGCGACCTATCCGTATGAGATTAAGGGTACGGCATGCTTCCCACTCGATTCGGTAAACCACAAACCCCTTATCAAGGGTACGTACTACCTGCGTGAGTCTGTAAGTCCAGATGGCCATGAGATTAACAACACCATCACCAAGGTGATTGTGGATGATTCGGGCGTGTATGTGGATGCCGGTGAGAAAGGCGACGGCGTGCTCAGCGTGAGCGGCCCGGGTTCGCTGATCGCCTCCCTGGCACAGTTTGGCTCTCCTGACTCCATTGACAACACGCTTACGCACATCAAAGGCAAGCTGCAGAGTGCAGTCGTTGACGCCGACGGAAACCTGACATGGGGCCAGAAGAGCACCGCCGAGGGCGTGACGCCTTCGCTCGAAAACGACTTGATGCACATGCGCTATGACAAGACGACGCAAGGTACCAAGACCATCCTGCGCTATGTCGAGGACGGTGGCGACCGCAACGGTCAGCTGGCGACCATCTTTGCCGATACGGGCATCAACCGCATGGCCCTTTATCAAGACGATGATGCCACCAATGGCACCGATCTGGGCACACTCCAGCTCAATCATCTCTTTACCACGGCAACGGCCGTGCAGTATACCGATCGTCGCGTGGCACGCCTGCAAGTGACTAAGACCGTGACGGCGGACAGTGGCCTTACCGCGCCTACCAAGGATTTTACGTTTAAGTTCACCCTGCCGGATTCCGAGAAGGGCTATGAGGCACACGTATTCGATGCGAATGGCAAGGCCGTGGGCAACTCCTTTACGCTCAAGAACGGCGACACCCATTCCATCAAGGCCGGCGAGACCATTCGCGTATACGACCTTAAGCAGGGCGACAAGTATAGCGTGAGCGAGCTTACCACCAAGGGCGAGACGTCCAGTGGCAATGTGCTGGCGAGCATCGTTAACACTGTGACCGGCTCTGCCGACGAGTCGGTGCTTCCGGCTGGCTTTAGCCTCGTGAGCCGCAAGGCCGGCGGTGAGGAGCAGTCCGGAACCGGCAACACCATCACGGGCAAGATCGTCGCGCTCGAGGACGGAAAGATTCCCGCGAGCAACAAGCTAGAGTTCACCAACAACTACAGTGTCAACCCCGTAAAGAATGGCCTAAGCGCCAAGAAGATGCTCGAGGGCCGCAATTGGGCCGATGGCGATACCTTTATCGTGCAGCTTACGGCCGAGGACGGCGTCCCCATGCCCAAGGGCGCCAAGAGCAAGGTGGCGACGGTCGAGCTTACCAAGAATGCCCAGACGCAAACGGTTGGCGACATCACCTATAAGACGGCAACGTTTGGCGACATCACCTATGCCAAGCCCGGCACGTACACCTATACCATCTCGGAGGTTATCCCCGGTTCCGATGCCGGGGCAGACGGCATAAGCTATTCCGCCGCCCGCTATAAAGCGGAGGTCGTGGTGGAGGACAACCAAGCTGGTGCTCTTGTCGTTAAGAGCGTGAAGATGACGCAGGAGCGCAACGACGCGGGCGTCGACACCAAGACAGAGGTTGCCGACGCGATCTTCACCAACCGCTACGACGAGCATGAGGGGAACATCACCATCCATGCTCAAAAGAACCTAGTCGACAACGCCGGGACCTTCCTGCTTGCCCAGAATACCTTTAGCTTTACGCTTGAGGGTATGGGCGGCTATGCGGACGACGACGCAGCGTTCGACCCCAAGACGGTCGTACCGAGCATCAAGCCCCCCATGCCTCAGGGTACCGAGGGCAACACCGCGACCGTGGGCAACAACGCCGATGATGGCGCGGTGACCTGGCCGGCGATCTCCTATACCGCCAAGCCGGATGCGGGACGCGCTTACGTTTACAAGTTCGCTGAGAATCCCGGCAGTGTTACGGGTATGACCTACGACGGATCGGTTTATTACGCCGTAGTGCGCAACGCCGAGAAGGGTGCCGGCATCCAGACTTCGGTTGAGTACTACAAGGCCGCAGAGGACGGCTCGGTAGAGAAACTGGACAACAACGCCACACCGTCCTTTACCAATATTTATAGCGTGAAGCCCACGAGCGTGACCCTGCAGGGTCAGAAGACCGTGAGCGGTCGCGATTGGAACCAGGACGAGAGCTATACCTTTAACCTTGCCGCCGCTGCGGACGATGACGGCGCAACTAGCCTGGGTAAGACTACAAAGCAGGCGGTAACGGATGGTGTCGTTGTCATTAACACCAACCAAGCTGTCGCCAGCACGCCCGAGTCGGGACGCGTGGCATCGTTCTCCTTTGGCACCGAAGCCGCCCCGACCGTGACGTTCAACCGCGCAGGCACCTTTAGCTTCAACATCACCGAGGATGCTGCGCAGGATGGCCAGGCGGGCATGTCCATGGACAAGCACACCGCCCGTGCGACCGTCGTGGTGACCGATCTGGACGAGTCGGGCAACCATGCGGGCGAGTTGCGCGTGTCGAGCGTGACCTACGCCAACACCGGTGCCTCCGATGTGGACAAGCCCGTAACCGACAAGGCTGCCTTTACCAACGCGTACCATGCATCGGGCACCTTTGGTGGCATGACGGTGAGCAAGGCCCTTGAGGGTCGCGCCTCTATCGCGGGCCAGTTTACCTTTGCCGTGACGGGCCTTTGGTACAACGGCGTTCAGACGTCGGTCGACGGAGCCGAGGCTAGCCTGTCCAATAAGGCGGCGGAGGCCGGCGTGTCCGGTGCCGTGGTGGGCGCAAGCGGGCAAGAGAAGCTCTTTGCTCGTACGCTCACGGAGCAGGATCTGGGCCATACGTTTGCCTATCGCATTCACGAGAACCAGCCTGCTGCGGCTGCCGGCTACGCCTATGACACCGGCTACACGGGCGATGCCATCGTGCTCGTCAAGGTTCTTGCACGCAAGAACGACCCCGCTAAGCTCTATACCGTGACGACCGTGCTCAAGGGTACGGGTGTGACGGAGCTGCTGGGCGACGGCGCCGACGCGAGCGCGCTGACGGACGAAAAGATCGTCGAGCTCAAGCAAAAACCGAATACTTACGTGCAGCAGTACGATGCAAGTGAGGTCGGCGCCACAACGCCTGCCGTCTCGTTTGTGAATCGCTATGAGGCAAGCCTCGACTATGGCGCTGCTGGCGGTCTGCAGATTGAGAAGACGTTGACGTATCCCAAGGACGCGACCATTTTTGGCTCGCCTAAGAGCACGTTCCGTTATATCGTCAAGCCTGCTGACGAGACATCTGCCAGCAAGGTCGGCATTTCCACGGACGGCAGGGTCTTTGAGACCGCAAATGTCGAGGCCGACGCCCCCAAGACCGTGAGTTTGGTAACTGCGAGCGGGCTGACCTTCACTCAGGATGATGCCGGCAAGACGTTCACCTATACGGTGAGCGAGATTGACGACAAGGCGACGGGCTATACGTACGACAAGACGGTCCATACGGTTAGGGCCGTCGTAGCGGATAACGGCGACGGCACGCTCAGGGTCACGACATCGGTAAGCAAGCAGGTCGATGGCAAGGACGAGCTCGAGGGCCAGTGGATCTATCCGTCGGGTGCAACGTCCACCGGTGTCGCGACGGTCAAATTCAAGAACACCTATACGGTCACCGAGGCGGCAACCTACACCCCGTCCGTGACGAAGGTGGTTGCCGGTGCCGATGCTCCGGGCAAGTCCACCTTTGCTATGACCGCGGTTGACGATGCTACCAAGGCTGCCATCAGCGGCAATCTCATCACCGGCTCCTCGATGAGTGCGGACAACGGCTATGTCGAGAAGAAGCAAACGAAGGAGGGCCTCAAGGACGGGGAGCACTATCAGGTCGACTTCTCGAAGCTCACCTTTAACAAGCCGGGCACGTATAAGTTTGCTATTAACGAGCTGGCCCCGAATGGCGGCCTCGGCGAGTGGAAGTATGACCAGCACATCTATACCGTGACCGTCACCGTAACCGATGAGGGCGGCAAGCTTGTGGCCCGCGACGATGGCACGACCGGCTCGGAAGGCTTTATCTTCACCAATAGTTACCAAACTTCAACGAGTTACGAGCTCCAGGGCGGTCTTGAGATCGTCAAGACGCTCAACGGGCACGATCTGCATGCCGGCATGTTTGGCTTTACGGTAACGGGCGAGGACGATGCTTCAATCGAAAAGCTCAACAAGCTGCTGCGCGCGGATGAGGGCAAGCTCACCGTGACAAACGATGAGCCGCAGGCCGACGGCACGTCCCATACCGGTATTTTGGGCGGCCTGACCTTTGCGACGAAAGATGCGGGTAAGACGTTTACCTACAAGGTTGTCGAGAATGACGGCGGCAAGGGCGGCTATACATACGACTCCACCTATTGGAAGGTAGAGATTGCGGTTAAGAAACGCGATAACGGTTCGCTCTATACCGTGACCACGGCCAAGCACTATGACGCCAAGAACGTCGAGCTTTCCGCTGATGCGAAGTTAAGCTCCGAGAGCGGTACCGCCAAGGCCCAGGTGTCCTTTACCAACAGCTACATCGCGAAAGGAACCTTTGAGGGTCTTGCTGCCGAGAAGGTAATGGACTCCCGCGACAGGATCGAGGCTGACCAGTATACATTTGACTTGTATGCCGAGAAGGCCGACGGCTCGCTCGAAAAGATGGATGAGGGCACGACTCAGGCGGACGAGGACGGTACCGCTACGGTCGACTTTGGTAAGGTTAACTTTAAGCTTGGCGATGCTACCAGCGGAACTCATGAGCAGACGATTGACCTTGCCGGCGCCGTCAACGATGGCATTGCCACCAAGCGTCACAATGCCGACCACACCACCACCTACAGCTTTAACCTGGTGGCAAAGGAGCGCATGGCCAACCTGCCCGAGGGTGTGCGTCCCGTGGATACGTCTGCGACGTGCCGAGTGCTGCTCGAGGTGACCGACCACAACGACGGCAATCTGACGTCCAAGGTGACCTATCGCGATGGTACCGAGAAGGGTAAGATCGTCTTCCACAACACGCGTGATAAGGTCAAGACGATTGGCACGGTCGCGAAGCCCGATGTGGACATCGACGGGCAGTTGCTTTCTGTGGGCGACTCCTACGTCTATACCATCAACTGGGCCAATACCGAGGCCGACGCCGCCGGTAATCTGGTTTCGGCCAACGTGACCGTGACCGACGAGCTGCCCACGGGCGTTGTGTTCGAGGCCTTTGAGGGCGAGTATGCCGATAAGGGCGCTGCGAGCGGCCAGTCGCTTACTTGGGACCTGGGTAAGCAACCCGCGGGCAGCCACGGTTCGGTGCGCGTGCGCGTAAAGATCACCGAGGACGCTGTGAAGGATGCCCAGGGTGCGGTCGGCACCGTTGAGAACAAAGCTATCGTTACGGTTGACAACAAGAGTTATACCGGCACCACGACGAACTTCGTGCCCAAGAAGTCCGAGAGCGATGCTCAGGATTCGAGTGGCTCGGGCATTAAGCTGGGCGATGAGCTCACCTACACCATCGGCTACAAGAACACCGAGGGCGCGTCTGCCACGGTGAAGATCACCGATGCCGTTCCCGCGGGAACCGAGTTCGTGGAGTTCGCGGGTGACCATGCGGATGTCGCATCCAAGGACGACGACGGCAACCTTACCTGGACGTTGAAGGACGTTCCCGCCGGCAAGGAGGGCACGGTTCAGTTTAAGGTCCGGGTGACCGAGGACGCGTTCAAGAGCGGTGGCGCTTCGGGCGACATCTCCAACCAGGCGTCGGTGACGGTCGGCAACAACCCTGCCGTCAAGACCAACACCACTACCGATCAGGTTTCTGACGGGCGCCTGACGTTGAGCAAGACGGTCACGGCCGCCGAAGGCATCACCGCGCCTAACAAGGCATTTACCTTTAAGGTGCTGCTCTACCAGGCCGATGGCACAACGCCTCTGGCCGGCACCTTTGCGTTCGCCGGTCGCCCCGGCGGCACCAACGGCACTTATGTAAGCGGACAGATCAAGAGTGGTGACACCATCGCGCTTAAGGCCGGCGGCTCCGTGACGGTTACCTTGCCCGCGGGTGCATACTACGAGGTGCAGGAGCTCGACTCCAAGGGTGAGCTCATGACGAGCGAGGACGGCTTTGCGGTTGTCGATAAGGCGAACCCCCAGAAAGGTATCGTCGGACAGGCGACGAAGGTGGGCTTCACCAACGTCTACAGCGTGGAGTCCACAAAGGTGGAAAACGCTTTTAAGGTGCAAAAGAAGATCTCCGGACGCAACTGGATGACATCGGATGCCTTTACCATGACGCTGACTGCCCAGGGCGAGGCACCTATGCCCAAGGATGCCAAGGACGGCGTGTCGACGATTGAGCTGCACAAGGATGCCCAGGTCGGCAACTTCGGTACCATCGAGTACACCAAGCCCGGTACCTATACCTATGTGATTGCCGAGCAGACGGGTGACGAGACGACTCTTACCTTCTCGAAGGCCACCTACCGTGCCACCATTACGGTGACCGACGGCGGCGCCGGCAAGCTGTCTGCCAAGACCAAGGTTGCACAGCTGACTGACGATGACGGTAGCGCTGCTGAGCGCACAGTCGAGGCGGCGGTCTTTACGAACACCGCCAAGACTGGCGGCCTCACCGTCAAGAAGACGGTCGTCGGCGGCGACAGCCAGCGCGAGTTCGGCTTCACGGTCGCGCTGGCCGACGGGGACGGCGAGCCCGTCTCCGGCACCTTCGGCAAGGGCGAGAACGCCGTGACGTTCGCGGACGGCAGGGCGACCTTCACGCTCAGGGACGGCGGGGAGAAGACCGTCGCCGGCCTGCCCGTGGGCGCGCGCTACACCGTGACGGAGGACGCCGCCGAGGGCTACACGACCACGGTCAACGGGGCCGACGGCTCCAAGGCCGAAGGCGCCGTGACCGAGGACGGCGCGACCGTCGCGTTCACCAACACGTACGGAACGGCCACCGAGGGCAGAGACGTCTCCACCGCGGGGCTCTTCACCAAGACGCTCGAGGGCCGCGACTGGGCCGAGGGCGACAGCTTCCAGTTCACGCTTACGGGCGAGGGCGGCGCCCCCATGCCCGAGGGCTCTGCCGACGGCTCCAAGACCGTCAGCGTGACGGCCGCCGCCGGCACCAAGACGGGCGATAAGGGCGCC
>OBXA01001852.1_pt1 | contig 11220 bp, 8 predicted proteins | sample 1538121 | NCBI WGS metagenome assembly OBXA01 (sample SAMEA2580133, study PRJEB22360) | human gut metagenome | biome: human gut; feature: human-associated habitat; material: faeces | place: Denmark | collected 2008/2010 | reverse complement strand
GCTCTGCGGAATGGGTTGCCGCAGGCAAAACGCCGCCATGCCTTTTGCGGGCACAGTCGCAACTTTAAAAAAGCAAGATTTCGGGGGGGGGGGGTTATCCCTTATACGTCGTTTTTTAGAAGTACCTTTCAATGATTCCAACTCATTCTGTATGTGTAGCGTTTCTACTGATATATCGACTGTAGCAGGAAACACACGCAAAGTTAATGTCGTCAATCGATAGGTTGTTTGCAATAGTCGAGATCTATGACTAAGTCCTGATGCCGTCCCGACCGCTTTGCGCTAAAGTTTTTCTGCATTGATCGCTGGTTCCTAAAGCCGCGTCCTTCGCATTCTCGTGGTCGTCTCTTTTCTTCGAACAAACCATGCCTGCTCTCTCAGAAGTTTCAATTCCGCTTTCAGAGGTTCCGGCCCCTGCTGAAGAGAGCTTGCGTTCAGCGCCCGTTTCCGCATCGACGTCAACACAAAAGCCCGAGGAAGACTCCCTCTTCTCCGACCTCCCGATTCCCGAGGCGCCTCCTAGACGGAAGCACACGCGAAAGACTGCTCCCCGCGCAAAAGGCAAACCCAGAACAAAGAAACAAAAGCAAGGAATGCTCGAAACCGACATCAAGTCGGAAGCCCTTGCGCTCTTCCAAAAGGGCCTTACCGCTCAGGCTACCGCCCGAGAACTCATGCTCCCGCTCTCCGCCGTCTCCGGCTGGTGGGCGGAATACGAGAAGGGAACGCTTCTCGCGAAGAAAACCGAAGCCTCTCCCCAGGCGCCTGACGAGCCCGTACTCTTCTGAGTCTTGCATCCGTTTCGCGCGGAACTCTCCTTCGCCGTCACCACCCGCTGCACCTTCTCCTATATTTGCGCCCTTTCCTGATGCCGCGAGATCCATTCATCGCGCCCGTATTTCGAGTTCCCGAGAGCGGGTTCAAAGCTCGAATGCCTCGGCAGAAAAGTAAGGATCTGCCGACATTATGTAATTCTTTTGATCTGTCTCAATAACGATTACTTCCTCAAAGTCCGTTTACAGATCAGCAGCATGGACAGCCTCCTCGTCTCGTTTTTCTGCAAAGTCCGCTGCAACCCGGAACACGATTAAGCATGCCGCAGACTCAAAGTCATGCATTTGTACCGTACCCATGCAGATATCCCCATGCACCAGATCTTCACAGGATTTCGTGTTTATAAATGATGTCGAGACTCCGACCTTTCGTAAACACTCTTCCTCATTTTTCAACCAATTAAGGTTGGATCTTCTCTATTCGGAACTGGCGGATGCCAGCTTTTTCAACCGAACATTTTCGGCTTCGCCGTACCCCTCTCGACGCTGTGCAAGCGCCTCAGTTTCGGAACTTCGTGACCGCATTTTTATTTTGTATTCCTTTTTTCAAAGTTCTTCAGTTTTCGCTGTCTTTTACCCCAACCGTGCACTTACTTGAATCTTTCATTCATCTCATTGTTTTATATTGAATTATTCAATTTCAAAAGCCCAACGGAAAAAATCCGGTCGATGACGTTCAAAAACAAAACGCACTTTTTCGATACTTCCGGTAGGATGCGTCTCCCTGAATTGAAGCAGCCGGCGCTTTGATTCAGTACGTCTGCTCCGAATTCAGGGCAGTGACATCAACCTCTTTCTTTCAACCTTAGATGAAGAACAAACTCCCGATTCCGCAAACGGCTCAATCGGCCGACAAATCCAAACTGACTGCCCTCCTTCTGGTCGGATCCATTTTTGCCTTGATGGCGCCGGACGTTTTCGCCTCTACCGGAGCAGATGACTTTCAGGCCATTTATGAACGCCTCTTAGGATGGACGCAGGGCTCACTCGGAAAAGCCCTGTCTCTTACATTTCTTATCATTGGACTGATAGTCGGCTTAGTGCGCGGATCGCTCATCGGCAGCGTCATCTGCGTCGGCGCCGCACTCGCTCTTGTCACGATGCCGTCGATTCTCAATTCCATTTTTACGGCGACGATCTGATGAGCGCACCCGAAGGCTATGCGGTTCCGAGGTCGCTCGAAATCAAACCCCGTTTTCTCTTCTGGAGCGCCGAGCATGTGATCATCACGTGCTCCCTCATAATTATCGGCGGGATCATTGATCACCTGATCCTCGGAACACTCGCCGGGATCCTGACCGCATCCTGGTGGAGCCGCATATCCGCAAAGCAGAGCTCGGGCTTTGCTCTTCACCTCGGCTACTGGTACGTGGACGGCTTGAAGCTTGAACGCACGCCCCCGAGCGCCATGCGGCGTTTCGTCGGATAGTTCAACCTCAAAGGCTCTGAAGGGCACCATCCCGCTCTGCTTTTACATCCGATGGAGGGGCTTCTCTCATGCAAAGCCCCTCCATCCCTCCCCAAGAAACTTTCTCTCCGCTCACCATGACACCCACACTCACCGGCGCCATGGCGGCCCGTCTGGGCATGCGAAGCCTTGTCTTCAGAACGCTCGCGGCAAGCCTTGCGACCAATGTCCTTCTGGGGTGCGCCCTGCTCCTCAGGACTCCGCCCGCGCTCACGATTCTTGTGCCCCCGGGCGCAGGAACCACCGAGGACGGCTGGGCCTTCACGAACGACGCGCCCGACAGCCGATATCTCGAGCGGCACGCCCTTTCACTCGTCTCGATGCTCACCAACATTACGCCGAGAACGATGGAAGGGTCTCTCGCGAGGCTTCTCGAACACGTAGCGCCCGAGAGCTACGGGGCGATGGAAAAGCGCCTCATGCGGGAGATCGCGAGTTTGAAGAAGGACATGGCTTCGGTTGCCTTTTATCCCTCGCGCACAAGAACGGACGCGAACACGCTTTCGGTTACGGTATTTGGAGAACGAAAGCTTTTGATCGGCTCCGCCGTGACGAGCTCCGACCCGGTCGCCTACGAAGCGCGCTTCCGGTACGCGGCGGGAAGGCTTTTCCTCCTCTCCATTACGGAGCTTTCGAACGAGGAAAGAGACAAGCGATTCCGATGACGGACCCCATCCGATAGCCCGCTTTTCCCATTCATTGGCCATGACTGCCCTGAGTTTTCTTAGAGGCGTCAGGGACCCTGCTGCCTCAAAAATTCCCTACTCCATCCATTTCACAACCCTCATGACCCACCTGATGCCCTTTTTGAAAAAGCCCGCGACAGGCGTGTTTTTTGTTCTCCTCCCCGGACTTCTTGCGGCTTCCTTCCTTAATGAAGCTGAAGCCCGCGACCCCGCTCCTCAGGCCGAAGCCCCGTACTTCCGCACCGAAGCCTCCCGCCGGATGCTCCGCTACGACGTCCCTGCCGGGAAGACCTCCCGCATCGCCGTGCAGGAAGACCGGATCGTGAGCGCCGTCTACGACCGTGCGCTCCTCTCGATCCAGACCAACTCGCAGCTGGGCGAACTCTACGTTCAGCCCCATATGGCGGGCGAAGCCGCCGTCTACCTCTCGACCGAGAGCGGGAATTCCATTTCAATCCTCCTGAATGCCGAGGATGACATGGATCCCCAGACGATCATCCTCTCGAAATCGCCGGGCGCCATTCCCGTCGGCACCGATACGCGCAGTCCCCGGATGCTCGCCCCCATGCCGGCGGCGGACTACGAAGCGGCCGTGAAACGCATCATTCGTCAGGCGGTGCTGAACGAAGAGACCCCGGACGTCATGAAGCGGGGCGCCTGCCCGAAGCCTTCGGTTTCGCTTCAGGGCGCAATCACGGCGCTCGGGATGCTGAAACCCAGACTCACGGCCTGCTGGTCGTCAATGGGCTTCAACGCCTCCGTGATCCGCGTCACCAACACGCGCCTCGCCCGCCAGCAGATCGACGAGTCTCTCCTCACCCGCGGCACGATCCTCGCGACCGCCATCGACCGGGATGAACTTTCCTTAGGCGCCTCCGCCTCCCTCATCTTTGTGGAGGCCGGAAGTGGCAGCTGATGATCACCGCGAATTTGACCGAAGCGGCGACTCGTCGTCTTCGGGTTCCTCTCTATTTTCCTCTGCCTGGGCTTCCGTACGTTCGCGCATGTCGGATGCCCAGCTCTCAAATGACTTCCGAAAGAAGAAGCAGAAGGGACTTCTCATTGCCCTGGGCGCAGCGCTCCTCGTCCTGATCGGCGGCGGCCTCGTCATGTCGCCGCAGTCTCCGAAGGAAAAGACGAAGAACCCGATTGCCGACACCGATTTAACGCTCCACCCCGATCGCGCGCAGCGTGAAGCGTACAGTCTCATGACCGAGCGGGCGCTCGAAAAGCTTTCGATGCGTTTAGACAGCCTTGAAAAAGGTCTCTCCGAAATGCGCCTCACCTATCAGGATTCAGTGACGAACCTCAAGGGGTCGGTGCGCTCTCAGGAAGAGCTCATCCGGTCGCTCGACCGCGACCGCCGAGCCTGGGTCGAATATCAGGCAAAGAATTCCCCGGCTAAAGCGTCAGCTTCGGGCGCCTCGTCCGCGTCGGAAGCCGATTCCGGGACCCCCTACGATCAGGCGGACCTCGATCGTCAGATCGGGAATGCCGCACCGGTAACGCCTGTGAATGCGGCTTACGTTCCTGAGGGCGGCAGGCTCGCGATGGTGACGCTCACGCCCCCGAAGGACGAGCGTCGCTTGAACTCGCCCCGCTTTGCGCCGGCACCCCTTTACGAGTACGAGAAGCCTCTCGCCGTCAATCGTGCGGCCGGAACGACCGTGGAAACCTACATCCCGGCCGGATCCTTCGTGCGCGCAACGCTCCTCACCGGCGTCTATGCGCCGACGGGCGGAGCCGGAGCCTCGCAGGCAATGCCCGTCCTCATGCGGCTCGATGCCCCGGCAGTGCTTCCAAACCGATGGAAATCCAAAGTGGAGTCCTGCCACGTCACCGGGTCTGCAACAGGAGACATTTCATCCGAACGAACGCTCATCCGGCTCGATCGCCTTTCCTGCGTCGGAAAGAAAGGGGAAACGCTCGACATTCAGGTTTCGGGCTATGCGGTAGGGAGCGACGGCAAGGTGGGCGTAAGAAGCACGCTCGTCACGCGAAGCGGGCAGGCAATTGCTGCGGCGCTCTCGACTGCCGTTCTCTCCGGTCTCGGCAAGGCTGTGAGCCTCTCCGCACAGTCCGTCACAACGAACGTTTCCGGGCTCGATACGGTTCGATACGACAACGCCCTTCAGGCGGGACTCGGCCAGGGCATGGCTTCAGGCTTTGACCGGATTGTCGACCACTACCTCAAGCTCGCCTCCCACATTTTCCCCGTGCTCGAAGTCGACTCCGGCACGCCCCTCGATCTCGTCATCTCGCAGGGGACGATCCTGCGCGAAAGCTGATGCCGATTTCTTTCCCCAAAGACCCTCATCAACTTCAAATTCAAGACCCCTCCATGACCACTCCCAGCAACATTGAAGTCTTCGAGCAAACCCGTTCCGCTCTTATTTTTGAGTACGGCCCTGCCGACGATCAGAAGAAGAACAACACCAACAGCCTTGGCCTCGTGAGCGGCCTTGTGTGCCGCCTCATGGCCATGAGGATCATGCATTCGTGCAGCATCCATTTCGATGAAATGCTGGAAGTGAGGCGCGCCGAACCGGATGCCGCCTGGGACGATCTCCTCATGCTCGAAAGCCTCTGCGCCCGCAGGAAGGCGGCGGTGAGCCTTTACTGCCCGGAGAAGCCCAAAAGCAGCGTCGAGCTGATTGCCGTCGTGAAGCTTAAGGAAACCGCCCGCACCTTCTGCGTCATTGTGACCTCTAGACTGCCGAAGCTCATTGATCAGATCAAGCCCGCCTCGTCGCTCTGTCTCAACACCAACCAATATCGCTACGAGGCAAAGGGGGCCCAGGTCAAAGCCGTCAAAAAGAAAGACCCGGCATTCCATGAAAAATTCCTTCTTCTGACTTCGGCAATAGCGAGCGGCGCAAAAGCGTGGCAGGAAAAGAATGCCGTCGATTTCCGCTTCACGGCTCCTCAGGACAAAGAAGGCGCCCAAAGGGAGGAAGTGGATCCATTCCTCAAGCGAATGATCCTTCTCAACCCCGTCACCGACGACAAGCACATTCTGAAAAAGCCGCTTCCTCAGACCACGCACGTCCGCGCATGCCTCACTGAGCTCGTCGACTGTGATTCGCATCACAGAAACGGTGCGTCCCTCTTCGGGCTCCCCGGAAAAGTCGCGGCAGAGAATGCGCTCGATCCCCATGCCCTCAGCTTTGAGGAGCTCCTTGAGCTCCTCTCCCGCCGGATCACAGGAACGTCCTGGTTCCGCCACGCCATTGCCCTCAAGAGCCACAAGGGACACGCCATCGCGATCAGGGAAAAAGCCTCGTATTCCGAACGCATCACCTCCTGGCTCACCGCACACGTGAACAAAAAGGAGCTTTTCCGAACCTATCCCCATGCCGCAAGACTCACGGGGACGACCAGCCTCGCGTGCCTCTTCGTTGCGCTCATCCCGGGCTGCACGTCGCTCACGGGCCTCAACGCGGTGGACTCCTTCTCCTGTCCCAAGGCTCCCGGCGTCTCCTGCTCGTCGCTCCATGAAACGTACGAAATGAATGCGGCCGGGCTTCTTCCGCACCAGCAGGCGGAAGAGACCCGGAACCTCTCCCTCCAAAACACGGAAGAGTCCGTGCCGGAAGATGCGCATCCGCCCGTCGAAAGGGTTGAAGTGCGCTCGCCCGTTGCGTCCGCAGCCGGCACCACCAATGTGGATTCGGTTGTAGAGAAAGCGGTTCCCCAAAAGGCGGCTGAAAACGCTCGCGCGCAGAAAGACGAACTCCAGCTCCGCCAGGCCGCCTCCCGCCCCGAGATCAAGGAAGCTTCGCACTTCTTCGCCGCGACGCCGAAGCGCCGGCCCGAGGAAATCATCCGCATCACGATTGCGCCCTGGACCGACAGCGAGGGCGACCTCCATGAAGGCCACCGCCTCTACATGCGCGTGAGGGAAGCCTCGTGGATGACGCCGCACCAGGAGAATGCCGGGCGGTCCGCCGTGGTGTCGCTCCCCTTTGCGGTTGAAGGGGCTACTCAAAGCAAATCCGCTCCTCCCCAAAATGAAGAAGCCGGCCGGACTTCGCCGGGTGCTTCGACCTCATCCGACGCGCTCCGTGCGCTTCGCGACACCTATGCCGAAGAACTCGCAAAAGTTCTCCCCTCGGGGAGCCTGCCCCGATGACGGACCGGAAATCTGGCTTTCACGGCATGAAGCGTCTGATGGCTTCCGCCAGCGAAGCGCTCTTCCCCGGAGCTTCCTCCGAGCCCCGGGGCGGAAGCGTTCGTCTCGCGGCGGACCTTCCGGCAACGCAGCTCGACGGCGACCGTGCGTCCCTCGATTCGCTTGGGGCCTATCTTCCCTATGACGAATTGATCGAAGCGCATTTCATGGCGCTCTCTGCCGCCGAACCCGGCCGTCCCGAAGGTCTCGGCTTCACGATTGAAGTGATTCCCCAGACGGGCGTCACGGAAGAAATGCAGAAGACGCTTTTGACGCTCGGGAGCCTCCCGCTCCCCATCGGATCCACGATCGCGATGACGGCCTATGCGTCGCCCGAAATCGAGGGGCTTCTCGAAGCCTGGACCCGCTCGCACGTGAAGGGGGTCGACGACCTCACGGAAGACTCCCGCGGAGTCGCGCTCGGGATGGTCAAAAACCGCACCGCGCTCTTTCGCCGGGCGGCGAGGGACCAGATTCTCCCCGCTGCGCCCGTCGAAGTCCGGCACTTCCGCGCCTGGCTTTCGGTCGTCATCAAAACGAATGACCCCTATTCGGAAGAGGCTTTGGAAACCGCCCGACGCACGGCGCGGGCCATGGAAGCGATTCTTTCACAGGCGCACCTCTGGGGCGGACTCTGGGGAGCGGCGGACTACGCCCTCACGCTTCGCGAGCTCTTGAACCCCCAGAAGGTCCGTGCGGGAACGCTGAAGCCGAAGTTCCTTTCGATCTTCGACGAGGCCCGCTGGCAGCTCATGGACCGCGACACCGAGGTTGAGGTCGAAAAGCACGGCGTCCTTTTTCATGGAGGCGTCGCAGGCGACCCGGCAGAGTCCAGAAAGCGCGGCGTCACGGCCATCGGCTTGTCGATCGAAAACTATGCGCCAAGGATGGACCTCGCCCGCATCTCTTTGCTCCTCGGAGAACCCACCCGCGCGGGCGCGCAGATTCCGTGTCCGTTTCTCCTCACTTCAATCCTCGAGGTCCCCGACATTGCGGCTGAAAAGGCGCGCGTGTCGGCCATGTGCGTGCGCACGCGCCAGATGATGACGACGCCGATTGCCGCACTCGTCACCCACTACCATGAAGCGCACCGCGAATTCACGATCGGCGAAAGAAGCTTTGAATCTGCGGGCGGCGTTGCGCGGGTGCTCCACCAGATGCTGCTGCTCGCCCCCAGAGGCCGCGAAGCCGACGCCATTCAGGCCGCGCAGGCGTTGGGACGGAAGGCCTCGATGGACCTGCAGACCAATACGGCCTTGCACGCCCAGGCGCTGATGGCAGTACTCCCCTGCTCCGCAGGACCGAGGCTCGCGTCCGACATGAAGAAGCTCCGGCGCTTCCCGAGACGCACGGCCGCCACTGCCATCTGCGGCATGCCCGTCATGACGGAATACCGGGGCACGGGCCCGCGACCGGGAGAACGCGAAAGAACGCCGCTTCTCATGCTCGCCGGCCGAAAAGGCCAGGTCTTCTTCGTCGACCCCTTCGCCAACGCCCACGGCTCCTATTCGGCCACTGTCGTCGGGAAGCCGGGTTCGGGCAAATCCGTCGTCATGAATGAACTCACGGCTTCGACCATCCTCTCGGGCGGCCGCGTCTGGATCATTGACGCGGGGTTTTCGTACAAGAAGCTCTGCGGGCTCCTCGGCGGCTCCTTCATTGAATTCAATGACGAAGCCCGATGGGATCTGAATCCCCTGAAGTTCCTGACAGACCAGTCGCGCCACGCAGCTCATGAAGCCGATGACCGGGAGCTCCTTGAAATGGTCGTGAAGATCCTCTCTGAACTCATGACGAGCCGGGGACTCGACGACTATGCGGAATCGATTCTTTCGGAATGCGTGCAGAAGACGGCCCGCACGGCAGTCGCAGAAGGACGAAATCCGCTTATCGACGATCTTCGCGAAATGCTCGCGGGCTACCGCCTTCAGGGGCGCGAAGAGCGCACGGCGCTTGAGATGGCGGCGATGCTCCAACCTTTCGCGAAGGACGGCCCTTTTGCCAAATGGTTTGACGGCTCTGGGGAATCCATTCAGTTTAACAAAGCCCTCACGGTTCTCGAACTTGACGGCCTCTCATCCCACAAGCGCCTTCGCTCCGCCGTCCTCATGACCCTCATGCTTTCGATCGAGCGCGCGATGCAGACGCGCCCCAGGTCGGAAACAAAACTCGTCTGCATCGATGAAGCGTGGGATCTGATGGGCGAAGGGGCTTCCGGGCGCTTCATTGAAACGGGCTACCGAAGAGCGCGAAAGTTGAACGGCTCCTTCGTTACCGCCACGCAGTCGATTGCGGACTTCTTTCTCTCTGAAACCGCCGAGGCCGCCTGGCGGTGCGCGGATACGCGGATCTTTCTCCGTCAGGACGCGGACAGCCTGGAGGCGCTCGAGCGCGACGGCCGGATGGCGCGGGACCCGTGGCTGAAGGACGCCATCACGTCGCTTACCACCGTGGCCGGAGCCTGGAGCGAGATGGTGGTGAAGGTGGGCGACGAACCCGCCGCGATCGGGCGGTTGCTCCTCGACGCCTATTCGCGCGTTGCCTATTCAACGCTGCCCCACGAAGTCGACCTCGTGAACCGCTGGCAGAAAGCAGGGCTTTCGCTCTCCGAAGCCATTGCCCGCACGGCTGCTTCTGAAGCACCGCCCGACTGACAAGACCCGGAAATCCTCTGGCGACATGCGTTTTTCTCCAATCCCCGGAATCGGATGGCTTCCGACCGGGGCAGAAGACGCGTTCTTCCTTGATTTGTCCTGATCTCACAAATTTTTATAAATAAATCAATGCCATCAAAGAAAACCACTCCTCCGATAGAACCCAGCTCCACTGCCGCCGGGTCTTCTGCCAACAAAAAGCCTGAGACTCCCGCTGCTCCTCCATCTGCTTCCGCTTCCGCAAAGAAGCGGATGGGGAAAGGCGTAAAAGCCGCAGCAAAGAAAGCCGCTTCCCAACCTTCGGACAAGGCTGAAACTCAAGCCGCACCGGAAACCTTAGAAGCAGCTCCCGAAGGAGCTTCCGCCTACCCTTTCCCTCCGCCTCCCGAAGCGCTCCCCTGGGAAGGCGTGGGCGAGGCTCTGCCCAAAAGAAAGGACCAGCTTGAAATCAACCGCCGCGAACGGGAAAAGCTCGCTGAACTCCTCGGTACCGGCGAAAGCCAATCCGCCTCAGGCTCCGCCGCCGCTCCGTTGCAGGAGGTGAAGAATGCGGACGCTGCTCCAGCACCTGAAGTTCCCGTGTTTTTAGGGAATTCGCAGAAAAAGAACAAACCGTCGACGGCAAAGACAGAAAAGCCCGCGACCGCTGAGAGCCGCGTCGTCAGTCCGGCAAAGAAGTCGCCTTCTGAATCGAATGCGTCAACGCCTTCGAAAGACTCCGGCACCCCAAAGAAGCCGAAGGCTCAGAAGCCGACGCAGAAGGCGGACGGCACACAGGCGAAGAAAGCAGCGAAGCCCAGGACAGGTGCAAAAAATGGGAAGCAGACTTCCGCAGTCACTGCTGTCCCTCAAGCTATGGCCTGCTTCAGGAAAGCTGAAACGCCTCCTCCCGAGCCCGCGCCCGCTGCCGCTTCCGGAAATGAATCACTAAAAGACGCCCCTATCCAAAACGCTCCGGATGCCGCGCAAAAGCCCGTTTCGCCTGAACCGACCCGCCTCTCAAGCGGTCGATCAGGCGTCTTCGGCGCGTCGCTCGGCCGGGGGCTTCAGGAACTTTCGAACGAGCTCCCGGAAGAACCTTCCGATAAAGCTTCTGGAACAAGCGCCCCTACTTTCGTTGACGCCCCCGGCGAAGATGAAGCTAAGCCCGCTGGCCCTGACGCTGCCCCGGACGCCCCGCACTTTATTGCGCTCGAAGGCAGGCGAAAGAATCTCGATTCCATTGAGAAGCCCCATGAACCCATGCGGGAGCTTTTTCCTTCGGGCACGCATGAGCTCCTGAAGGAAATGGCGGATCCCGACTGGAAGGAGAAGTTCATCGCGGAATCGCTCTCGCTTCGGGATCAGCTCGAGGAAGAGGAAGAGTCGCTCGCCATCCGCAAAGCAGCGGCCGGCCGGGGCTTCGAGC
>OBXA01001848.1_pt1 | contig 11258 bp, 9 predicted proteins | sample 1538121 | NCBI WGS metagenome assembly OBXA01 (sample SAMEA2580133, study PRJEB22360) | human gut metagenome | biome: human gut; feature: human-associated habitat; material: faeces | place: Denmark | collected 2008/2010 | reverse complement strand
TTTTGAGAATGAGCCTCCTGGGAGGCGGCTGCCGCGACAGGCGCCGCTGCGACGCTTTCCGGAACGATCACAGAAGGCCTTGTGCCTGCCGCAAAGGCTGCCGTTCCCGATGCCGCTCAGGAAGGCGAAACCAAAATCGTCAAGACCTGCTGCCGCGCCTGCATTCACAACTGCGGCGTTCTCGCACATGTGCGCAATGGCCGCGTCGTGAAGCTCGAAGGCAACCCGGAATACCCGATGTCGAAGGGCTCGCTCTGCGCGAAGGCGCTTGCGGGCGTAAGCGCCCTCTACCACCCGAACCGCAACAAGTACCCGCTCATGCGCGTGGGGAAGCGCGGCGAAAACAAATGGAAGCGCATCTCCTGGAAGGAAGCGGTCGACATCATCGCCAATAAGCTCGAGGAAGTCCGCCGTCAGTACGGCGCCGAATCCGTTCTCGTCACGACGGGCGGCGGCGGCAATCCCGCCTTCCGCGGCATTCCGCGCTTCTGCAATGCCTTCGGCACGCCCAACTGGTACGAGCCCGGATGCGCCCAGTGCTATCTCCCGCGCACGCTCGCCTACGACCTCATGTACGGCGGTCCCTCGACCTCAATCGCTGACGAATCCGCCCGAGAAATCTACAACCCTAACACGGAAATCAAGACGCTCGTCCTCTGGGGTACGGACGCCTCCTACAGCTGCACCGCTGGCGGCGGCCGCGCGCTCGTCGAACTTCGCGCCAAGGGCGTGAAGACGATTTCGATCGACCCGCGCTTTCAGCCCGATGCCGCGAAGTCCGACATCTGGCTCCCGATCCGTCCGGGCACCGACGTCGCGCTCATGCTCTGCTGGACGCGCTACCTGATCGAAAAGAACCTCTACGACCATGAATTCGTTCTCAAGTGGACGAATCTTCCCTATCTCGTCAACGCGGAAACAAAGCGACTCGTCCGCGCCAATGAGCTCGATCCGAAGGGAGACGCAAAGACCTTCGTCGTCTGGGATGCGAAGACGCAGAGCCCGAAGGCGATCCGCTATCCCTGGGACGATGCGCTCGATCCTGTGCTTGACGGCGAATTTGAATTCCAGGGCGTGAAGTACAAGACGGGCTTCCGCTGCCTCCGGGAACGCGCCGAACCCTGGACGCTCGAGAGGGGCGCTGAAGTCTGCTGGCTCGATCCAAAGAAGATTGAGGAAGCGATCCTCATGTATGCCGACGGCCCTGCGGGCATCGCGCTCGGCGTTGCGACCGACCAGACGCCCAACTCCGTCCAGGCCGCGATGGGCTCCGTCATCCTCAACGCCCTTATGGGGAACGTGGAGCGCCCGGGCGCCCTCATGCAGAGAAATCCCTCGAGCAATGTGGTTCCTGCCGGAAGCCTCGCCACGCGCTGCTCCTACCTCCTTCCCGAAGGACAGCTCACGAAGCGCCTCGGCTCCAACGAGCATAAGGGGCTCCTGCAGTGGGATGCGGGACAGCCTTCTGCCATCCTCAACGCGATCCTCACCGAAAAGCCCTATCCCCTCAAGGTGTGGCTCGAACGCTCGGGGAACAAATTCGGCGTCAACGGCAATGCCGCCTCCTGGGTTCCGGCGCTCGAGAAGATGGATCTCGTCGTTCACATGTACATGTACCCGACATCCTTCTCGAAGTTCGCCGACATTCTGCTCCCGGCCCGCGAATGGCTTGAGACCAACATGCTCGTCGAATGCATGAACATGGTCTTCGCCCGCCAGGCCGTGGCGCACGTCTGGGAAACCGAAGACGAAACGCTCTTCTGGTCGAAGCTCGTCAAGCGCTGCGCCGAACTCGGGAACGAAAACTGCAGGCGCGCCTGCGATCCCGCCTTCATGAAGGACGATCTCGCCTACTGGGATTCGATGGAAGAGCTCCTCAACGGCCGCCTCAAGCGCATCAACATGACCTGGAAGGAGCTCCTTGAGCACAACCCGGTCACGTACATGCCGTACGAGAAGTGGAATTCCTACTACGTCTACAAGAAGACGGATCCGAAGACGGGGCTCCCCCAGGGCTTCAGAACGCCCACGAAGAAGCTCGAGCTCTACGGCGACGTCTTCATCGAGCTCGGCCGCACCGGCAAGCCCTATGCGCTCCAGAAGCTTCCGCCCGTCGAGAAGGACTACGACCCGCTTCCCTACTACCTTGAACCCGCTGAAAGCCCCTCGGGCGAGATTGCGAAGAAGTATCCGCTCGTGCTCACGAACGGGCGTCTGCCGATGTACCACCACGGGACGCTGCGCAACATTCCGTACCTGCGCGAAATCTACCCGGTGCCCGAAATCTGGGTGAACCCCGAGACGGCAAAGAACTATGCCGTGACGACGGGCGACTGGGTGTGGGTTGAGTCGCTCCGCGGCCGCATCCGCGGCAAGGTCCGCCTCACGGAAGGCATCCCGCCCCGGATCGTCTACATGGAACGCTTCTGGTTCCCGGAAACGCTCGACACGAAGACGGGCGGCTGGCAGGAAGCGAACGTCAATGTGCTTTCCAAGAACGACGCTCCCTTCAACGACATGGTCGGCACCTATACGCTGCGCGGCTTCCAGGTGCAGATCTCAAAGGCGCCCGGCGCTCCGGAAGGCATCTGGCAGAAGCCCGAGGACTTCAAGCCCTGGCTTCCGCAGCCCACCGATACGACCCCTGACGCGAAGTTCTGACGGAGACAACGATCATGACCCAGAAAACAATGGTTATCGACCTCGACCGCTGCATCGGATGCTTTGCGTGCGAAGTCGCCTGCAAGCAGGAAAACAACGTGGCCCTCGGCGTGCACTACAACAAGGTGCTCTCGATCGGACCCATGGGAAAGTTCCCCGAGATCAAGCAGTACTTTCTCCCCTCCATCTGCCAGGGCTGCAAGGACGCCCCGTGCGTGAAGGTCTGCCCGACGGGCGCGACCTACAAGACCGAGGACGGCCAGATTCTGGTCGACAAGGAAAAGTGCATCGGCTGCAAGATGTGCATGGCGGCATGCCCCTACGGCGCCCGCTCCTACAACCCGGAAACGAACGTGGTCGAAAAGTGCACGCTCTGCCAGCATCTTCAGGCCGTGGGCGAGCAGCCCGCGTGCGTGAAGGTCTGCTGCGCCAAGGCGCGCTTCTTCGGCGATATCGACGATCCGGAAAGCGATGTATCGAAGGTCATTGCCGCCGCAGGGCCCGAAAACGTGCATTCGATGCCGGATTCGGGGAACCACCCGACCGTGCGCTACATCCTGCACAAGAAGACGGGCGACTGGCAGGCCAACCCGCCGAAGATGCTCTAAGCGGGGATTGCCGGCATGACGAACGCGCTCTCGCTCTTCACGCTCCTCTTCTGCGCCACGTTGGGCGCCGGAGCCGCACTTGCGCTCGCCCTCGGCGAGTGCATGGGAGTGAGAGCGCGCGTCGCGGCGGGGACGGCGCTCGCAGCGCTCTTTCTCTTCCTTCTCGGAAGCTCGGCCGCAGTCTTCTCCTTCGGGCGGCCCGAACTCATCTTCGGCGTTCTGAAGAACACCGGCACCGGACTTTTCCGGGAATTCGCGAGCCTGGGCGCTGCCTTCCTTCTGCTTCTCCTCTACCTCATTATGGCCGGCCGGGGAGCGCTTGAACGGTCGACAAAGTCCGGTGCAGCCCTGGCCGGCATCGCCGGGACGCTCGCCGCCGTCTTTGCCGCGCTCTCCCTCTACATGCCCTGGCGCGCCGGGTGGCACACGCTCGCCATGGGACTTCCGGCTTTTGGATGGAGCTTATCTGCGGGCGCTGCGGTTTTTCTTCTCATCGCCGACCTCGAGGCCCGGCGCGAGGATTTTGAGGAGGAAGGGAAAAACAGGCTCCGCGAGGACGCACTTCGGATGACTGTCCTCACACCGCTTCTTCCTGCATTCGGCCTCCTCATTTTTCTCGCGCGGCTCGGATGGGGCGAAGCGCCCTCCGATGCGCCGACGGCCGGGAGGCTTCTCGCGGGCGATCTCGCGCTTCCCTTCTGGATGGGAGCAGTCCTCTCGGGCATTATTTGCCCCGTCGTCATCACGAGACTTATTCGAGCGAAGGCCGCGAAAAGGATGAGGATGGCAGCGCCTGCGCTCCTTCTCATGATTTTCTCTGCCCTCGGCTCCGCAGCCTTGAGCTGGAGCGTCCTCAAGCTCGGCGTCCCTGAGTGGCGCTTCTTCTGACCATCCCTTTCAACCGACTTCACTTCAAAATGAAAGAGCTTCTTCCCTTCTTCCAGAGCCGCTGCGGCCTCTACGTCTTTCTTTCCCGCGTCTTTGAGACGGAAATCGACGGGACCTTCCTCGAGAAGATCCGCTCGATGGACTTCACGGCCGACTATCCGAGCGAAGCGATGAAGGAAGGCGCCGCAAAGCTCGGCGACTGGCTCAGAAACCCGGGCGGCGATCCGCTCACGGACCTCGCCGTCGACTATGCCCGCGTCTTCATCGGCGCAGGCGTCACGGGCGGAAAAGCCGCCTATCCGTACGAGTCCGTCTATACGAGCCCGCAGGGCCTCGTCATGCAGGAAGCCTGGGAGAAGGTCTGCGCAATCTACCGCCGCCACGGTCTCGCGCGAAAGGAGCACTCCGACATTCACGAAGACCACATCGCGCTCGAACTCGACTTCATGGCGCAGCTCTGCCGCGACGCGATGAAGTTCGCCGCCCGCGGGGATTCGGAAGCCGTGATTGCAAGTCTTGAAGCGCAGGCCTCATTCCTCGAGGACCATCTCCTCAACTGGACGAAGGGCTTCGCCCGCGACGTCGAGCGCTATGCCGAAAAGCCCTTCTACCCGGCCGTCGCTCAGTTCATGCAAGGGTTCCTGATCGTGGACGGAGCGCTTCTGAAGGACCTCCTTCAGGAACTCAAAAACGACGGGATGCCGCAGGCAGAAGCCTGACCGGAAACAAGAAGAAGGACCCCGACATGCCGGCCGAAAGCCAGAAAAAATCTCCCCCGAAATTCGATCGCCGCGGACTCCTCGCAGGGTCCGCAGGTGCGGCCGGCCTTCTTCTCCTCGGCGCCTGGGGAAGCACCGAAGGGGAACCCCATCTCGTTCGTCCGCCCGGATCCGTCCCGGCTGAAAACTTTCTCGCACGGTGCCTCAGATGCGACCGGTGCCGCAGCGTCTGCCACACCAACGTAATCAGTTCGGGAAAGCTTTCCGACGGGATCCTGTCGCTGCGCACGCCCGTCATGGATTTCCGGCTCGGCTTCTGCGACTTCTGCGAGAAATGCGCAGAAGTCTGTCCGACGGGCGCCATTGCCGCGTTCGACCCGGAAACAGCAAAAATCGGACTCGCTGAAGTCACCGACTCCTGCATTGCGCTACGAACCGGCGCCTGCACCAAATGCCATGAAGCCTGTCCCTATGAGGCAATCGACCTCGATCCACGGAACCGCCCGATCGTGAATGCCGAGAAGTGCAACGGCTGCGGCAAATGCGAGCTCATCTGTCCCTCGCACGTCTACCAGTCCTGGCGCGGAGAAGCGGAGCGCGGCATCGTCGTGCGTCCGCTTTCAGAAGCGCCGTCGGCTGCAGAGGGAGGCGCCAAATGAAGATTTCATCCAAAGTTCTCCGCTCCCTCACGGCGATCCTTTTTCTGCTCCTCACTGCCGCCGGGCTTCTCTGGCACACCGGCTGGGGAACACTCTCGAGCTTCGGGTGGAAGGACATTGCGCTCATCTGCCCGCTCGGCGCCATTGAGGTCATGCTTGCCGAGAAGACCTTCATTCCGCAGGCCTTCTTCGGCCTTCTTGCTGTTTTCCTCATCTGCACGATCTTCGGGCGCATCTTCTGCGGCTGGGTGTGTCCCGTGCCGCTCCTGAAGCGTCTTTTCGGGCAGCGCGACGAAGTCCGGATTGATGAGCAGAAGACCCGGGGAAAGCCCGGCGCTCCGCATGAAGAAAAAGCTGAGAAAGCAGCCGCCTTTTCTCCTTCCTCCGCCCGGTCGGCTCCGGCGAACGGCGTCAGGGATGCCGAGCAAAACTGCAGCGCCTGCGCCTCAGCCAGGGAAGCTCACGCCGAAACCGGGAACCCTTCTGCGCCTTCAAGCGCCCGGAATGCCGGTCCTCTTGCCGTTCTCGCGGGAGCGCTCGCATCGTCCGCCCTCTTCGGATTTCCCGTTTTCTGCCTCATCTGCCCGGTAGGCCTCACCTTTGCGCTTCTCATCGCGCTTTGGCGGCTCTTCGAGGTGAATGACCTCTCCTGGTCGATCGCGATTTTTGCGGGCTTTCTTTTCCTTGAAATCTTCGTCCTTCGCCGCTGGTGCGGGAGCTTCTGCCCGCTCGGCGCCCTGATGACGCTCCTCTCGCGCTTCAACCGGACCTTTCGGCCGACCGTGAGCCGGGCCTGCCTGAGGCACTCGAAAGGCCTCAGCTGCCGCGTCTGCGCCACGGCATGCCCCGAGGGGATCCGCCTCACGGGGCCCGATGCGGAGCTCGGGCACGAGCACTGCACGAAATGCCGGCGCTGCGCTGAAAGCTGTCCGGAAGGCGCCATCACCTTTCCTCTGATTCCGGGGAAAGTCGAGCTCTCAGGCGCTCAGAAGCCGAAGTCCCTGCGCCGGACGGGCGCGCCGCTTCCAATTGAAAAGCGCCGCACGACCTTCCTTCCCGCCGTCGGCACCCTGACGCTCTCCGAAATGCGCGAACAAAGCGCCCGCTGCATCGAATGCGGCGCGTGCGTCAGAGCCTGCCCGCAGCACCCCGATATTCCGGCCTGGATGGCGCTCCTTCGCGAAGAGCGCGTGCGCGATGCCGCGCTCATGATGCTCAAAGCCGGGAGGCTCCCGGAAATCTGCGGCCGCGTCTGCCCGTCTGAGCGCCTCTGCGAGTCGGTCTGCCCCGTCGCGGGCGGCGCCGTCCCGATTGCCCCGCTCGAACGCGCCGCGGTTGAGCGCGTTCTCGCGCGCGGCTGGGAGCCGAAGCGCCCGGTGAAAACCTTGAAGCATTCCGTCGCCGTCATCGGCGCCGGCCCCGCCGGTCTGGCGGCAGCCGATATCCTCGCCCAGGCCGGCCTCCGGGTCACTGTCTTTGACCGCGAACCCGCCGCAGGCGGACTTCTCACCTTCGGCATTCCGGCCTTCAAGCTCGAAAAGGAGCTTGTTCTGAGGCGCCGCCGGATGCTCTCAAGAATGGGCGTTGAATTCAGATTCGGGACGAAAGTCGGGAGAGACGTTCCCGCCGCGAAGCTTCTCGAGGACGCCGATGCGCTCTTCATCGCTGCGGGGGCGGAGAAGCCCGCTTCTCCGGGGATCCCCGGCGAAGAGGCAAAGGGAGTGGAGCAGGCGAAAACCTACCTTGCAACTTCGGCGTTCCGGATGCTCCCGGAAGAAATTCAGAAGCATGCAAAAGCGCCCCGCGCTTCAGCGGAAGTACGCGGCAAACGCGTCGTCGTCATCGGAAGCGGCGACACTGCCATGGACTGCCTGCGGGCCGCAATCCGAGAGGGTGCCGCCGATGCGCTAGCGATCGCGAGGAAGCACGAAACTCAAATTCGCGCGATACCGTCTGAGGTCCTCGCCGCCCGAAAGGAAGGCGCGCGCTTTCTCTTTGAATCCATCCCGCAGCGCATCTGCACGGATGACTCGGGATCGGTCAAAGCGCTTGAAATTCGTCATGTCCCTTCGGGCGAAATCCGGAGGATCCCTGCGGATCTGATCCTTCTTGCCTGCGGCTTCCGCACGGAACCGCACGCGTGGATGGAGGCGCTCGGCGTCCGCTTCACGGATAAGGGCTCTATTGAAGCAAAGAACACCCGCACGAACGTCCCCGGCATCTATGCCGGAGGCGACGCTGTCCGGGGCGCGGCGCTCGCGGCGGAAGCCGTTGCGGACGGCCGGGACGCTGCAAAAGCGATTCTTTCGGACCTTGGCCTCAGTGAGGAACCTCATCATGAACGATGACGCGAAGCCGCTTCTTGCGGCAAGGCGGTGCCTTCGCACCCGCCACATCTCATCGACCTGCACGGCCTGCGTCGACATGTGCCCAGAAGAGGCGCTCGTCGTCAAAGAGAGACGCCTCCTCTTCGCCGCATCTAAGTGCACCGGATGCGGCGCCTGCACGAGCGTCTGCCCGGAAGACGCCCTGATTGCGCCCGCCTTTACGAGCGAAGCATTGGAAAATGCCGTCCGCCGGGAGGCGCCTCAGGGCAGCATCCTCTTTGCTGCACCCCATGCCGGGGCGGCGGGGAGGAAAATCCTCCTTCCTTCGCTCCTTCATCTCTCACTGGACTGGCTTCTTCTGGCCATTGCCCTGGGCGCGAAGGAAATCAGGCTTCTTTATGCGCAGGGGAGCGTCGACGAAGAAAATCTTTCCGTCATCACGAGCCGAATCGGAATCGTGAGAAAAATCTGCGACGAGCTGCATCTCCCCGTTGAGCTCGAAGCCGTTCGAGGGGCCCCGAAAGTCGACGCCGGCCGGCGCCGCTTCTTCTCGAAGCTTAGCGCGGCGCTTGAGCCTCAAGACACATCTTCTCCTCAGACTCAGGAGATGCGAAGCCGCATTGCCAAGACGCTTCTCGAAGAAGCCTTCGTACGGATCCCGGAAGGCCGCTTGAGACTCATCCATGCGCTCAAACGCCTCCTCGAAAAATCAGGGAAACCCGACAGTCGGGAAGCCGCGAAGCTCTTTTCGGCACCCCGCATCGATGCCGCGAAATGCTCGGGCTGCGCGCTCTGCCCGGCCGTCTGTCCGACGGGAGCGCTTCAATCGCAGGGAGAAGGCGGAACGCTCAGGCTTCTTCTCAACGCTGGCGCCTGCACGGGCTGCCGGCTCTGCGCCGACATCTGCTTCATGAACGCCGTTACGCTTCACGAAGAAGCGTCGCTCGAAGAAGTCTTATCGACGCCAGCGAAAACGCTTTTCTCCCGAAAGAACGACGCCCGGGCGTTCGACACCTGGGAAGACAAGCTCGCAGGCATGATCAACGCGCCGGTCTATCGGACATGAGTGCGCTTCAGACGAGGCCTGCCGCCCGCGCCTCGGCGAAGCGCCTGTAGGCGTCGCGAAGCCACGTGAAGTTGTCCACCGTGCGCTTCTGCATGTCTTCTCGGGCCGTCGCCGTCATCCAGAGGACAAAGTTCCTCAGCTTTGCGTTCTTGAGCTCCTCTTCCCGCCGGTCGACAAGACACATGTAGCGCGGCGCCCGGGTCCAGCCTTCGAGAAGCGGAACCACCCGGCCATCGCGGATTTCATCCTCGACGTGCAAAAGCGCAAGATCCACCGTAATGCCGTGGTGCTCGAGAAGAAGGCGCTTCAGAGTGAGCTGGTCGTGCGTGACGAAGGTTCTTCGCCAGACGAGGGATTCAGAGGCTTTGCCGCAGAAAAGCTCCCCGGTGACGGTTTCGTCGTTGTAGGCCTTGAGAAGGAGACCCTCGTGCTTCGCGAGGTCTGAAGGCTTCTCCGGGATCCCGGCTCGCCGGAGGTACTCGGGCGTTGCGAGCGGCACCGTCGTGGAATTGTTGTAGTTGCGGATGATGAGGCCCGTCGGATCCGCGGGTCTGCGGTTGAGAACAGCAACGTCGACGTCGCCCCGGCGCACCTCATCGGGCCCGGTTTCCGGCACAACCGCAAAGGCAACTCCCGGGAAAAGGCCGCTGTAGCGAAAGAGCTGCTCGGAAAAGTATTCCTGCGCGAGCTCAATCGGCGCCGCGAAGCGGATGATCTGTTCGCCGGCCGCCTCTTTCTTCGGCTCTAGAATTTCCTGAAAGCCCGCAACAAGGGGCTCGATCGCTGCGCGTAGCTTCTCTGCCTCCGCCGTTGGCTGAATCGGGCGGCGGGTCTTGTCGAAAAGAGACTTTCCCAGTTCCTTCTCCAGGCCCGCAATCAGCCGCGAGGCCTTCGGCAGATCAATGTCCGCCAGCACCGCAGCTTCAGAAATGCTGCGCGTGCGGCAGGCTGCAACGAAAACCTGCCAGGCGAGAAGATTCTGAAGGCATTTCATGAGCGGGACGGGAAAGGCAGAGGAACGGGAAGCGCATTAGACGCTTTCAAGAATTCTACCGTTTCCCGGCTTTTTCACCGCTCATCAGCCGACCAACACGCGTTTTCCTTCAAACGCGAACCCGAAGACCCGGATTTGGGAAGCCTCAATGCCGCGGCCGATGAGCTCCTCGCGATAGCGCTTCTGCTCGTGCGCTTCCCTTACCGCATCCTCGAGCGTCCCGGATGTTCCTGGGCGCTTTGCCTTGAATTCAAGGATGAAGGCCAGGTCCTTCGATTTGTCGAGCGGTTCGAGCATCACGTCGCACCGTCCGAGCCCGCTCTCCCGGTTGCTCGTCACGACATAGCGGCGCCGGAGCGAAACGAGAAGCCCGAGAACGAATCCGTGGTAAAACCGTTCCGGTTCCGAACCCGAGGCGTCAAAGAAGCTGAAGACCGAACAGGTGAGCTGGTTGAGGAAAAAGTTCATGTTCTCTACGTCGCCGGTGAGGAGTGCTTCGATGAAGTCCGGATAGTTCGATTCCTGGGCGCTCGAGAACCACCGTCCGATGAGCGCGTCGAAGGTTTTAAGCACCTCCAGGTTGGTGAGTGCGAGCTCGTAATGGTCGTCGTCCGCCTGACGCACGACTTTGAGATAGCCGCTTGCGAGAAGCAGGGACCACAAAGCCGCCGGACTCGTCTCAATGTCCTGGAAGACTATCTCCTCACAGAGCGAAACCGTTACGGATCCGCCGTTCAAGAGGCTCTCAAAGGCCTGCTTGACGTCCGAATTGCCGGTTTGCACAAGGCGGCCCGCGAGCTCATTGCTGCTCGTATTGGCCCAATACGGAGCCAGACGCTTTTTCTTCAGGTAATTAGTGACCGACCACGGGTTGTAGATGCCCTTGACGGAACCGAAAGCAAACCCGTCATACCAGGTCTTCACGTCGTCCAGATCGTTGAGACCGTATTCCTTCATTGCTTCCGCAACCTCGGCCTCCGTGAAGCCGAATGCCGTCTGGTATTCATCCGACAGCACCGTAATGACATCCGGATTATTGAGGTCTGAGAAAATGGACTCCTTGCTTACCCGGGTAATGCCCGTCAGAAGCGCACGCTCCAGGCTGGGATTGTCCTTGAAGGAAAGGTTCATGAAGGCGCGGATAAACTGCGCCAGTTGATCCCAATAGCCGTTAAGCCATGCCTCCTGCATCGGCGTGTCGTATTCATCGAGCAGAATAATGGGCTTCGCGCCGTAAACCCGATGAAGTGCAGTCGAGAGGAACCGAAGGCTGTATTTAATTAAAAGAACCTCAGATCTTCACACTATGAAGAATTCTTAAAAATCAACAAATTGA